>VOFF01000801.1_pt1 | contig 29297 bp, 34 predicted proteins | sample 5384061 | NCBI WGS metagenome assembly VOFF01 (sample SAMN12384725, study PRJNA508395) | human gut metagenome | isolation source: healthy gut E | host: Homo sapiens
TATTCCGCAGCACCATGGTACAACTACCCGTCCTGTTCATGCTGGTCAGCGTATTTTTCGCGCTCAGGCAGCCGCTGGACGAACGCAGCCGGCAAAAACTGCTGAACTATACACAGGGAACCAACAACAACACCCCTACGAAACAGAACCTCCGCAGCAACCTCGTGGAGAAGAAAAGGGTGAAATTCGGCGTGAAGATACTGGCCTTCTTCGTGAGGCCCTTCCTCCACCTCAAAGTCTCCGGCAAGGAGTACATGGAGATGGAACACTTCCCTTCGGTCTTCGTCTGCAACCACGGCATCATCTACGGCCCCATAGCCGCGGTGATATACCTTCCCACCTATTTCCGGCCATTGATAGACCGCAAGATGGTGGACAGGGAGATGGCGGCCAAAGAGATGTACGGACGTTTCATCTACCGCATCCCGCTGCTCCCGCCGAAGGCGAAGATGCGCATCGCCCGCCTGCTGGCCGGGCCGGTCACATGGGCGCTGAACTCGTTCAATCCGATACCCGTCGAAAAGAACAACCTGCGGAACGTGATGACCACCTTCGACGATACGGTAAAGGTACTCTCCGAGGGCGACAACGTGCTGATATTCCCGGAGAGACCGCGGAAAGTGAAACGGGGCGACAAGATGACCGTCGAACATCTCACCGACTCGGTAGGGCGGCTCTTTACGGGATTCGCCAACATCGGACGCCTCTACTACGAGACCACGGGAAAATGCCTGCGGTTCTACCCCATTTACGCGAGCAAGAGAAACCATACGTTCCGTATCGGGCAGCCGGTGGTCTTCAGTCCCGACAACGACCCGCACGACGAGAAGCAGCGCATCGCCGACCTGCTGCACGACAAGATGCTGGAACTGGCGGAGTGAGACGCACCCTCCGCGGGCCGAAGCATCCGTCCGGAAACACCGACCGTCCCCCATACGGGGCGGCACAAAAAGGATAACGACCATGAAAAGGATAGCGACAGCACTGGCCGCCCTGCTGCTGGCGGCAGGCATCTCGTGGGGACAGGACCCCGACCTGACCGGATTTCTCGAACAGCTCGAAAACGTCAACGGACGCATGGCAACAGCCATGAATAACGACGATAAGGAGGAGATGGAGAATCTCTATACGGAAATCGTCGTCATGTACGAACAGCAGCCGGGCAGCGTAAAAAAGACGGCCGCACCGATAATGGGCGGCGTATGGTACAACCTGGCCTGTCTCCGGTCGCTGCGGGGCGATACGGACGGTGCAGTGGACGCCTTCAAACAAGCATTGGGGTACGGCTGGAACGACTACGCCTATACCATGAACGACCCCGACCTGAAGACGGCCCGCGAAGACCCACGGTTCATGGCCCTCGCCGAAAGCATCCGGTAAGGCACTGCTCCGAAGAGGGCGGACACCCGCGGGGAGAGCGGACGAACGACGGACAAAATAGGGCCCGCTGCACGGTTTAAATGGCACCGCATGGTGATTATCTCAGGAATTATTGCTATTTTTGCGGGCAACAAAATCCCGATACCATGTCATTTATCGATGAAAGAGTACTTACAGAGGGACTGACGTTCGACGATGTCCTTCTGGTGCCTGCCTATTCGGAGGTGTTGCCGCGGGAGGTCGACATAACCACCCGTTTTTCACGAAACATTCGTCTTAACATTCCGATCGTCTCGGCCGCAATGGATACGGTCACCGAAGCGCCTCTGGCGATCGCGCTCGCACGGGAGGGAGGTATCGGAGTGATACACAAAAACATGTCTATCGAGCAGCAGGCAGCGCAGGTGCGGAAGGTGAAACGTGCCGAAAACGGCATGATTTACGACCCGGTCACCATTTTCAAGGAGAATACCGTAGGCGACGCGCTGCGCCTCATGAAGGAGCACCGCATAGGCGGCATCCCCGTCATCGCGGCCGACCGGACGCTGATAGGCATCGTCACCAACCGCGACCTCCGTTTCCAGAAAGACACTTCGCGGAAGATAGAGGAGGTCATGACGAAGGAGGGGCTCATCACCACCCACAACTCCGACCTCAAGAACGCCGCCGAAATCCTGCTCAGGCACAAGATAGAGAAAACTGCCGGTGGTAGACCATGCCGGAAAACTCATTGGACTCATCACCTACCGCGACATCACCAAGATGAAGGACAACCCCAATGCCTGCAAGGACGACAAGGGGCGCCTGCGGGTAGCCGCCGGGGTGGGTGTCACCGCCGACGTACTCGACAGGGTAGCGGCGCTTTACGCCGAGGATGTGGACGCCGTGGTACTCGATACCGCTCACGGCCACAGCGTAAACGTCGCCAGGACACTGCGGTCCATCAAGGCCGCATACCCCTCGCTGGACGTCGTGGCGGGCAACATCGCCACAGGGGCTGCAGCGCGTGCGCTCGCCGATGCGGGAGCCGACGGCGTGAAAGTCGGCATCGGGCCCGGTTCGATATGCACCACCCGCGTAGTGGCGGGCGTAGGCGTACCGCAGCTCACCGCCATATACGGCGTCGCGAAGGAGCTCGCCGGGAGCGGCATACCGGTGATAGCCGACGGCGGACTGCGCTACTCGGGCGACATCGTGAAGGCACTCGCGGCAGGCGGCGACTGCGTGATGGTCGGCTCCATGCTGGCCGGCGTGGAGGAGTCTCCGGGCGAAACCATCATCTACAACGGCAGGAAATTCAAGTCCTACCGCGGCATGGGTTCGGTAGAGGCCATGAACAAAGGGCTCGAAAGACCGCTATTTCCAGGGCGAAGAGACCGATACGAGCAAATTCGTACCGGAAGGCATCGAAGCACGCGTACCCTACAAAGGATATCTCAGCGAAACGGTCTACCAGCTCATCGGCGGTCTGAAGTCGGGTATGGGGTACTGCGGCGCAAAGGACATCGCCGCCCTGAAACACGCCGACTTCGTGAAAATAACGTCGGCAGGCGTGATAGAGAACCACCCGCACGACGTGACGATAACCCGCGAAGCACCCAACTACTCCCGCGGAGAGTAACAGCCGGTTATCCCGGCCGCAAAGGAGTGATATATCGGATGAGGATTTGTACAGGGAGGATTCCCGCGAGGCAAATCCTCATCGGATTCAAGGAAGAAGCGGCCGCAAACGGCCTCCCACACCAACGAGCAAGGACGGCACAACGGCCTTTGCCAATAACAGAGAGGAGAGCGGACGAATTACGGTTCCCGCCAAAGAGAGGACGACAACGGACGCTCCCCATTCCTACGAAGAGCTAAACGACAGTATGAATACCATGCAGGAAAAGATTCTGATACTCGACTTCGGTTCGCAGTACACGCAGCTCATCGCGCGTCGTGTACGCGAACTGAACGTCTATTGCGAGATACATCCCTACAACAGGATACCGGCGCTCGATGCGGGTGTCAAGGGGGTGATACTCTCCGGCAGCCCCTATTCGGTACGGGACGAACAGGCCCCGCATCCGGAACTGGGCGCCATCAAGGGCCGACTGCCGCTGCTGGGCGTATGCTACGGCGCGCAGTGGCTCGCCCAGAACTACGGGGGGCAGGTCGAACCGGCCGCAAGCCGTGAATACGGCCGTGCCATGCTGAACGTGACCGACCGCGAGGATGCCCTGCTGAAAGGGATGCCCGAACGCACACAGGTATGGATGTCGCACGGCGACACCATCACCCTGCTTCCGGCAGGTTACCGGGTGACGGCCAGCACCGACGATGTACACAATGCCGCCTTCCGCATCGAAGGCGAACCGACATGGGGCATTCAGTTCCATCCGGAAGTCTACCACTCCTCCGACGGACTCAAGCTGCTGGAAAACTTCGTGGCGGGCATCTGCGGCTGCCGGCGCGACTGGAGTCCCGAATCGTTCGTGGATGCCACCGTACGGGAGCTGCGGGGGAAGCTCGGCGACGACAAAGTGGTGCTCGGCCTTTCGGGAGGCGTGGACTCCTCCGTAGCCGCCATCCTGCTGCACCGGGCCATCGGCAAGAACCTCTACTGCATCTTCGTCGATACGGGTCTGCTCCGCAAGAACGAATTTACGGACGTACTCGCCTCCTACCGTCACATGGGGCTCAACGTCAAGGGAGTACAGGCCGGGGAGAAGTTTCTGGGCGACCTGCGCGGCGTCACCGACCCCGAAGCGAAACGCAAAATCATCGGCCGCGACTTCATCGAGGTCTTCAACGCAGAAGCGAAAGCCATCGAAAACGTCCAATGGCTGGCACAGGGAACCATCTATCCGGATGTCATCGAATCCATGTCGGTGAACGGCCCTTCGGCGACCATCAAGTCGCACCACAACGTGGGCGGGCTTCCCGAAGAGATGCACCTGCGCATCGTCGAACCGCTGCGCCTCCTTTTCAAGGACGAAGTGAGGCGTGTGGGACGGACGCTGGGCATCGACCCGCTGATACTCGAACGCCACCCCTTCCCGGGCCGGGACTCGGCATCCGGATACTCGGCGAAGTGACGCCGGAACGGGTAGCCGTTCTGCAGGAGGCCGACAGAATATACATGGACGCACTGAAGGAGTGGGGCCTGTACGACAAGGTCTGGCAGGCCGGCACGATTCTGCTCCCGGTCAAGAGCGTCGGTGTGATGGGTGACGAACGTACCTACGAGAGCTGTGTCGCGCTGCGGGCGGTAACCTCCACCGACGGCATGACCGCCGACTGGGTGCACCTCCCCTACGACTTCCTCGCCCGTGTTTCGAACGACATCATCAACCGCGTGCGCGGCATCAACCGCGTCGTGTACGACATCTCCTCGAAACCGCCGGCAACCATCGAATGGGAATAACGGCAGCTACCGAATAACAGCTGATTGACACATAATTGGCCCCGGCATCTGCTGTCGGGGCTTTTTCATGTCGGGCGAACACACCTTGCTCCGGCCGAATAATAGTCAGCAGAGCATAACCTAATTCCCGGAAATTTGGTACCTTTACCTGCAGAATGAACCATCCTACCGTTTACACATGAAATACTCGATTGACCCGAATGCCCGCTGCGCGGTGATAGGCGCCGGAAGCTGGGCGACCGCCATCGTCAAAATACTTCTTGAAAACGAAAAAGAATAGCGTGGTATATCCGCGAACCGGAGATACGCGAAAGCATCGCTGCGAACGGTACCAACGCCCTCTACCTGCAGGACGTACACTTCGACGCCGACCGCCTCGACATCTCGGGCGACGTGAACGAGGTGTTCGAGCAGGCCGACCTTGTTGTGCTGGCCGTCCCGTCGGCCTATATCAAGACTACGCTGCAGCCGCTCCGGGTATCGCTCGAAAACAAATTCATCGTCTCCGCCATCAAGGGCATCATCGCCAACGAATACATCACCATCGCCGAATTCATGAATCAGGATTACGGCGTTCCGTTCGACCGTATAGGTATCGTTTCGGGGCCGAGCCATGCCGAAGAAGTGGCTATGGAGCGCCTCACTTACCTGACGATGGTGTGCAAGGACATCGACAACGCCAAGGTGCTCGGCCGAAAATTCGCCTCGCGTTACATCAATACGGTCTATTCCACCGACATCTATGGCGTGGAGTACGGCGCGGTACTCAAGAACATCTACGCCGTAGCCGTCGGGATATGCACCGGACTGGGTTACGGAGACAACTTCATGGCGGTACTCATCGCCAACAGCGCGATGGAGATGAGCCGCTTCATGGAACGCACCTACCCCTCGCCGCGCGACTTCAACGCTTCGGTCTATTTGGGCGACCTGCTGGTTACCTGCTACTCGAAATTCAGCCGTAACCGGACATTCGGAACGATGATAGGCAAGGGATACTCCGTAAAAAGCACCATGATAGAGATGACGATGGTAGCGGAGGGCTACTACTCTTCGGCATGTATCAATCAGATAAACAAAAAGTTCGACATATACATGCCGATAGCTGACGCCGTCTATCGGATACTTTACCAAAAAGGCGTCTGCTGCCGACACGATAAAGAGACTGCAAAAAGGAGCTCGTGTAACTGCCCGGCACCTCGCTTGCCAAAGCGCACCCATGCTCCGGGAAACGCGGGTACGCGGTATCCGGAGCGACGGTCATCCTTTCCTATCGACTGCGGGAGCGGGAAGTATCCGCAAAGGGAAGCATCCGTTTCAAAATACGGAACGGACAGATACATGCAGGAGCGCCGAACCCAGCGGGACTCTCTTGTGTGGTTGAGACGGCATGCAGCAGAGACTGGAACCTAACAATATGCCGATGCCGACATGCCTCTCTCTCGACAAAACGAAAGGAAACTCCTCGCAGAGGAACGACAGCCGGACGTATTCGATACGCCCGGCTGTTCATCGTATTCATTCAGGCGCGAACTCTTCCGCATCCACCCGTTGTACACGACAACGCCCCTTATAAAGAAGGGAACGAGTGCCCGGCCGACAGCAGAAAGAGCCGGTAAACTCACAGCGGAAAACCGACCGCCGTCAGAACGGAAGGTCGTCCGGGTCGTCGAGATTCACCTCCGGAGCAGCCGGCGTCTGTGCTGGCTGCTGCGGCTGATACCCGCCTCCCGAATAGGACGCGTTGCCACCCTGGCCGTATCCGCCGCCATAGGCCGGCTGCGACGGCTGACCGCCGTACCCCTGCTGTCCTCCCCTGCGGAGAGAGGGGTTGTCCGGCCGAAGGGTTGTCCGAACGGCGGCCGAGCATCTTCAGGTCGTCGGCCAATATCTCTATCGAATAACGTTTCACTCCCTGCTGGTCGGTCCATTCGCGGCTGCGCAGCCGCCCTTCGATATAGACCTGCGACCCCTTGCGGATGAAACGGTCGGCCACATCAGCCAGGTTACGCCAGAGCACCACACTGTGCCATTCGGTATGGTCGCGGGACTCCTGCGCTTCGCGGTTGTATATCCGTTCGGTGGTCGCAACCCTGATGCGGGCCATCTTGACTCCGCTTTCCAGCGTACGTATCTCCGGGTCGGCCCCAACGTTGCCTATCAAAATAACCTTGTTAATCATATCTCTCCTCTTTAACGCATTCTGAATCCATATCGTCCCGACAGGGCCGTACCCCTTCGCCGGACAACATACCACTCTAAAGTTCGGCAAGCATCCCGATGAACAGGCGCGTCATCTCCTTCTCGGCCCGGCGTCCCTGCTCCTGCACCACTTCGTGCGACACGGAGTCGTCCGAAGCAAGGTCGGTAATTATCGACACGCCGAAACAGGGAATACCCATATGGCGGGCCGCAATGATTTCCGGCGTAGTGGACATCCCCACCGCATCTCCGCCGATGGCACGCACGTAATGGTACTCCTGCGGCGTCTCGAACGTCGGCCCCGTCAGCCCGACATAACAGCCGTACTGGAGTTTAATCCCCTCCTTCCCCGCGATTTCCGTAGCCAGGGCGATGAGAGAGGGGTCGTAAGCTCCTTTCATATCGGGGAAACGCGGGCCGAGTTCCTCGATATTGGGCCCTATCAGCGGGTTGGGAATCAAATTGATGTGGTCGTTTATCACCATCAGGTCCCCCACCCGGAAGGTGGGATTCGTCCCTCCGCTCGCATTGGAGACGAAAAGGCGTGCGATGCCGAGGAACTTCATCACCCGGACAGGGAAGACCACCTGCTGCGGCGTATATCCCTCATAATAGTGGAAACGCCCCTGCATGGCGACGATACGCCGCCCGCCGAGCTCTCCGAAGATGAGCCGTCCCTTGTGGCCCTCCACGGTCGACACCGGAAAGTCCGGTATGTCGGCATATTCGATGGAGTGGCGAATGGCGATGTGGTCCACGAGCCCGCCGAGACCCGTCCCCAAAATAATACCTACCTCCGGACGGAATCCGGAAGTGCGTCCGTCGATGAAAGCGGCGGCATGCTTTATCTTTTCCAGCATATCCATAATCTTAAATACATATCAATATATATCATAAGCCGGCAACTGCCGGCCGCATCTACAAATGCAATGCAACGGAAATACGCTCCCGAACGGCTATTCGCGCGAGACGATATTCTCTGACAGCAGCCGGAGGAACCTCTTTTCGTCATCGTCCGTGAAGGCAACGCCGACAGGTATCCGGTAGAGGCGGCGCTGCAATTCGGCAGGCACTTTTTTCCGGTTGCAGAGTTTCACCGCATCCTTTCCGGTGGTGACTATCACCGTATCCTCCGGAAGCGAGGCAAGCTCGTCCGCTATCCGCCGCAAGTCGCGTACCTTATAGACATAATGGTCCCTGAAAAGCCACTCGGCCTTCAGGTCGTAACGCTCCGCCAGATAAGCGGCGAGTGGCCGGGGATTGCCTATACCTGCCAGCAGGGCCGCATTTCGGCCGGGCTTCACGAGCCCCTCGGCATCCGGAAAGAGCGGCACGGGTACCCCCTGAACCATTGAAGTGAACACCACACTCTGATAGGGGAAGAGTTTGAGCGATTTGACCGCAATGCGGCGGTCGATGGGAGTGATGTCCGGCGGAGTTTTCGTCACCATCACGATGTTCGCCCGATGCATCTGCGACGGGAGGTCGCGCAGGTTTCCCCACGGCAGCAAGTGGTCTTCCCATATCGGCCGCGTATAATCCATGAGGACGATATTCACTTTCGGTTCCACGCGCCGGTGCTGGAATCCGTCGTCGAGCAGGATGAGATTCACCTCCGGGTGTTCGCTGCGGATACGGGCGATGCCTTCCGCCCGCTTTTCGCATACGGCAACGACCGTAGAGGGATGGTTGCGTTTTATCAGTTTAGGCTCGTCGCCCACATCGAGAAACGAAGCGTTCGCCCCGACCTCCAGATATCCTTTCGTCCGGCGACCGTATCCCGCGAAAGGACGGCGACCGTGTAGTCGCGTCCCAGCTTCTCTATCAGGTACTCCGTCACGGGAGTTTTACCCGTTCCCCCCACCGTGATATTGCCGACGCACACGACAGGAATATCCGACCGGTAACGCTTTTATGATACGCGAATCATAGAGCAGGTGCCGTATCCGCAATGCGAATGCGTACAGTCCGGCAGGTATGGCGCTGAGAAACCCCATTTAATGTCATACGGTTTTAAAAGGCAATCAATGCGGATTTTCAAAGTTAGACCAAAAGCCCGTAAAAACAAAGTTTTTCATCCTTATTCCGAAAAAATCGGAAGGCCGCCTTCCGGAGCACCCGACCGCGGGCACGGGGCGCAGCACCGCAGTCGGCATTTCCCATCAGAAAAACGCGCTGCCCGCAGCAAAACCCTGCCGACACCAAACATAAGGAGAGGCCGCGCCCCATGAACGAACGGTTCAAAACGACGCGGCCTCTTTCAGGCATATAAAAAATATGAATATAACATGCAAAGGAAATTCTCCCCCGCAAACGACCGAACTCCGATACCGAAGAGCGCGCAACACCCCGCAGTCACGACACGGCAAGGCAGCTCTGCGGACGCCCTACCTTATCAGACGGTTGGTAGCCGTATCGGGAAAGACCACCCACGGCGTGAACTTTTTCGCCTCCTCGAAATCCATCGAGGCGTAGGAGATGATGATTACCACATCCCCCACAGCCGCCTTACGGGCCGCAGCACCGTTCAGGGCACACCTGTCCGCGGCCGCGTTCACCCCTGATGGCATAAGTTTCGATGCGTTCGCCGTTGTTCACGTTCACAATCTGCACCTTCTCGCCGGCAAGGATGTTGGCAGCCTCGAGCAGCTCCTCGTCGATGGTGACGCTTCCGACGTAATTGAGGTTGGCCTCGGTGACCGTCACCCGGTGTATTTTGGATTTCAATACCTCTATCGTCATAAGAAACGCATATTGTCGATTAAACGGATATCTCCCGCCTGTACGGCCACGCATCCGCGGACATGTCCCGTACCGTTCCAGTCGGAGACCTCTGCCAGCGTATCTTCATCCACCAGCTTGAAATAGATTACCTTCAACAGCGGTTCGGCTTCGATACGGGCTGTCACCGCACCGCATACGTCGGCTACGCTCCGCCGTCCTGCCTGTGCGGCACCCTCTTGTAGGGCCGTATGGATGGCCGGAGCGGCCGCTCTGTGCCGCGGAGGGAGCAGCCGGTTGCGCGAAGAGAGCGCCAGTCCGTCGGCTTCCCGAACGATGGGGCACTCTACGATGGCGAGATTCAAAACCGAGCTGTTTCACCAGGGCCTTGATAACCGCTATCTGTTGAAAGTCCTTCTCCCCGAAATAGGCCCGGTCGGGCTCCACGAATTCGAACAGACGGCTGACCACCTGGGCCACGCCGTTGAAATGGCCGGGACGCGTCGCCCCTTCCATCACCTTGTCCAGCATACCGAAATCGAACACCCGCATATCGGGCTCCGGGTAGACCTCCTCCACCGACGGCATGAACACCACATCGGCCCCGGCAGCACGCAGTACCTCCAGGTCGGCTTCCGGCGTCCTCGGATAGTTACGCAGGTCCTCCTTGTCGTTGAACTGCGTAGGATTGACGAATACGCTTACTACCACCGTGTCGTTTTCGGCACGGGCCCTCTTGACCAGGGAAACGTGCCCCTCGTGCAGCGCCCCCATGGTGGGCACGAAGCCTACCGAAGAACCTCTCCGGGAGGCAAGTCCCGCCTTCAAACCCTCTACGGTCGTGAATTGCTCCATTGTTTTTTCTACTTGATTTCCGGACCCCTGTCGTTTTTTAAAAGTCCGGTCGGCAAAGTTATCAACTTTCCAAGATACCGCCAATTTTCCTCGTTTTTTTTACATTTACCGTATCTTTGCCCTCAAACTGAATTGCAGGATGGAAACGGAAAAGAGTATGCGCAACGAAAGATGGGCTGTCGTGACCGGCGCCAGCTCCGGAATCGGTTTTGCCATAGCCCGCAGGCTGGCCATGCGGGGCTACAACATTTTCGCCGCGGCCAAAGACGTTGAACGCCTCGACGAGTGTGCCCGGAAACTCTCCGGAGAGTGCGGTATCCGTGTACGAACCTATGCCGCCGACCTTGCCCTGCCCGACGCGGCGGAATGTCTCTTCGCCGCCTGCCAAGAGGCCGGTATCCGGGCCGAAGTGCTGGTGAACGATGCAGGGGTGTTCATCTACAACGACATCATCGAAACCGACCAGAAGCGCATTGACGGCATCATCTGCCTCCATATCCGCACCGTGACGGCGCTCTGTCGCCTCTTTGCGGAGGAGATGGCCGCAGCGGGAGGCGGCTACATCCTCAACATGGCCTCCTACTCCATGTGGATGCCCCTGCCCGGCATCGCACTCTACAGCGCCACGAAGGCCTATGTCAAAACCTTTTCGGTAGCTTTCGCCAAGGAAGCCCGCGAACGCAACGTATGGGTTACGGCCGTCTCCCCCGCCGGAGTAGCCACGGATTTCTACGGCCTGAGCCACCGGCTGCAGAAAGTGGGCCTTGCCATAGGGGTGCTCATGACGCCGGACAAGGTGGCCCGCAAGGCGCTCCGAGCCCTCTTCAGACATCGGGAACACCTCATTCCGGGTTGGTACAACCGTCTCTTCATCCCGATGTTCAAGTGCATGCCGGCTCCCTGCGTCCGTCTGGTGCGCAACAAGACCGCATGCTTCCGGCAGTAATTTTCGGGATGAAATCTCCCGTACAGGACAGCCGTAGCCATACACTGCAGGAAATGCTCCGAAAAACAGCAGGGAGCCGTCGGTCGGCTCCCTGCTGTTTTCGAATACACTCTCCGGAATTATTTAATCCTTTCGTAATATTCGCGGGTGCGGGTATCCACCCGTATCTTGTCGCCCGTATTGATGAAGAGGGGAACCTTCACCGTAGCCCCCCGTATTTACGGTAGCGGCCTTGAGGGAGTTGGAGGAGGCGGTATCGCCCTTGATGCCCGGCTCGGTGTAGGTCACCTCCATATCCACGATGGGAGGAAGTTCCGCCGAGAGCACCATCTCCTTGTCGGTGTGGAACATCACTTCGACAATCTGACCGTCGGTCATCAGGTCGGCGTTCTCTATCATCGCCTTGTCTATGGTTATCTCCTCGAAGGTTTCGGTATGCATGAAGTGTGCACCCATGTCGTCCTCGTAGGTGAACTGATAGGGACGGCGCTCCACCCGAACGGGTTCTATCCGCTCACCGGCCGAGAAGGTCTTATCGAGGATGCGCCCGTTTTCGAGATTTTTCAGTTTCGTCCTCACGAAAGCGGGTCCTTTCCCCGGTTTCACGTGCAGGAACTCCACGATGCTGAACGTTTTGCCGTCAAGCTCGATGCACATGCCGTTCTTTATGTCTGCGGTTGTAGCCATTTGCTGATGTATTTATGGTTTATAATCAATTGTCTGCCGAAGGGAACTGCGCCGCAGGCATATCCCGTGGACGCTAGGTTGCAAAATTACTATTTTTTTCCTATTTCCGAAAATGCACTTCCTTCTCCGCCGAAACCCATGCCACAGCGGAAAGACCGAACCGGGCGCCGGTTACTCCTCCTCGGCACCCCATTCGTACCCCCTCCGAAGCGACTCCCAACATCCGGACGGCACGGACAGCCACCGTATCGCACAACGCCTCGATGTCCGCAGGCCGGGAATAGAACGAGGGAGAAGCGGGCAATACGACGGCCCCGCACTCCGAAAGAAGGGTCAGGTTGCGCAGATGTATCGTACTCAACGGGGTTTCCCGCACCACCAGCACCAGAGGTCGGCGCTCCTTCAGCATCACGTCGGCTGCACGGCCTATCAGGTCGCCGGAGATACCGGCAGCGATGCGTCCGGCGCTGCCCATCGTACAGGGAACGATGACCATACCGTCGTAACCGGCCGAACCGGAAGCCGGCGGAGCGAACAGGTCGTCATTGTCGAACCATACCATACGCTCTTCTCCCTCCGGAAGCCGTTCCCTCTCATACTCCATAACCTTCCGCCCGTTCGCGCTGCACACGACGGCTACCTGCGCTACCTGCGGCGAGCGCAGCAGACGCTCGGCCACTTTCCGGGCATACACGGCGCCGCTCGCGCCGGTTACGGCAACTATTATCCTTTTCATACGCTATCGGAAAACCTGAACTCCGTGCAAAACCGCACACGGGAACGGCTCAATATCGGCCGGAAAGACCGCCGGCACCGACCAACGGCGGATGTTCCGCCTCTATGCGGTGGCCGTCAGGCCGGTGGAGACCCTTCGCTGCCGGCCCCACGGGTTCCGCAGCGGCACCTATCGTTCCGAACCGGAACCCGCCTCCGCGATGTATTCTATCGCTCGCGGCAGCGCGTATTCCGTATTGCGGAACGCTTTGGCCGAATCGTGGAAAACCACGATGGAACCGCCGTCCACATACCGCGTCACGTTACGCAGACACTCCTGAGGCGTTACCGAAGGGCTGTAATCCTGACTCACGATACCCCCCATCACCAGACGGTAACGCTCCGAAAGCACCTCCGCCTGCCGGCGGCGGATACGCCCGTACGGAGGTCGGAAGATGTCGGACTCCACCAACTGGTTGGCAAGGTCCACATCCGCAACGTACTGCCCGGTCGCCATTCCCCACCCCTTGATGTGGCTGTACGAGTGGTTGCCGACCTTGTGGCCCGCATCCGCTATCGCCCGGTAAAGGTCCGGATGCTGCTCCACGTTCTTGCCGAGGCAAAAAAATGTGGCGCGGACGCCGTATCCGGCAAGGGTTTTGAGTATCCACTCGGTAATCCCCGGAGTCGGACCGTCGTCGAAGGTGAGATATACGGAACTCCTGTCCGCCATCTCCCACGTCATGTCGGGAAGCAGCGGCCTGAGCAACCTCAAGAAACACGGTCTGAACATAAGCGTCCTTCGTTTGGAGTGCAAAGTTAGCACCATTTACCGGATATAGCCGCCGTATGCCGACATATCTTACCATATTTGTTGCAAAGAACCGACTCGGCTGCCGTTGTTGTTTTCATCGGCCATATTCCGTACCTTTGTTTCACAATGAACCGACGCCACCCGCTGCGGGTATCCGTGTCCCTCTCCGGTCTCCTGCGGCCGGAACAGGCACAGTAAAAAGAGGCAAGACAGAACACAAATACCATCGCACCATGAAAAAGACAGCATCCGCACTGTTCGCAGCCATTCTGCTCGCGGCAGCCGGCCTGATGCTCTCCTGCAAATCGCAGGGCGGCACAGGCGATTTCAACAACGCCGGCGGAAAACCTTACGAGATAGTCGTATCCATCGACCAAGAGCTCTGGAACGGCGAAGTGGGCGACACGCTCCGTTCGATACTGCTCGAACCCGTTCCGATGTTCAATCAGGTGGAACCGCAGTTCGACATTTCGCGTGTCAATCCGGGCGCCCTCAAAGACCTCATCCTGCGCCACCGCAACATCCTCATCATACAGCTCAATCCGCAAACGGCCGAACCTTCGTCCGTCGCACAATACGACGTATATGCCCGGCCGCAGATTATCGTCACCCTGACCGCTCCGGATACCAACGGCATGGTGCGCTACCTCTCCGAAAACCGACAGGAACTGCAGCAGTTGTTCGAGATATCGGAACGGAACCGGGCCGTGGAGAACAACCGCAAATACGGAGAGAAGGGTATCGACCGAGAGATACGCAGCCTTTTCGGCATCGATATGAATATTCCGAGAGGATTTTCGATAAAGGGACGTCCGGGCGAGGATTTCCTTTGGGTGGGCAACGATGTCCGCACCGCCACGCAGGGGCTCGTACTCTACAGCTATCCCTATGCGGGAGCGGAAGACTTCGCACCGGAGAACCTGATAAAGCGCCGGAACGAATTCACGGGACGCATCCCCGGCCCGTCGGAAGGCTCCTTCATGGCGACCGAAGACTACATCCGGCCGGAGGTGGAGTATATCCGGATAGACGGGAAACTGTGGGCACGAATGAGCGGTTTCTGGTATGTGGAGAACGACTACATGGGCGGCCCGTTCATCAACTATTCGACCATAGACCCGGCGACCGGCCGCGTCTTCTCGGCAGACTGCTTCGTCTACTCCCCGAAAGACCCGAAACGCAACATGATGCGCCAGCTCGAACACATCGTCTATACGGTGCGGTTCCCCAGACACCGGCCGCGGAGTAGCGTGCACGGCAGAAAAGCGGGACGTTCCGGCGGAAAACCGTCGGAACGTCTTTCGTTTGAGCCCGTCCCGACAACCGAAAGACGACATATCTTTCCCGGCAACGACACGCAATATAAGCAAAAACAATGGAAATATAAAAACATATAATACTCGTTGTATGACAGGAAGATAAGCGCCGAGACAGGGAAAGGCCGGTTGTTTGTACCATAATATTCAGTAACTTTGTAAAAAGAACAAATCCCGGACAATGAAACGGTTGGTGGACAGGCTGCGCCTCGGGGGAGACCTCGGACCGGAAGATTATGCAGCGCTCCTGAAAGGTGCGGCAGAAGGGCCTTTGCTCGCATACGCCATGCAGGCGGCCCGCGAAGTGGCCGTCGCACGTTTCGGTACCGGCATCTTCATCCGCGGCCTGATAGAAATCACGAACTACTGCCGCAACGACTGCTACTACTGCGGCATTCGCCGCAGCAACCGCCGGGTGGAACGCTACCGGCTCTCCCGGGAAGAGATACTCACATGCTGCCGGACGGGCCATACGCTGGGTTTCAGGACGTTCGTATTGCAGGGAGGGGAAGACGCCGCGCTCGACGACGCATGGATAGAGGAGGTCGTGCGGTCCATCCGCCGGGAATTCCCCGACTGCGCCATCACCCTTTCCCTCGGCGAACGCACCCGCGAAGCCTACGAACGTTTCTACCGGGCAGGAGCCGACCGCTACCTGTTGCGTCATGAAACGGCCACACGCGAACACTACGCACAGCTCCATCCGGCCGCCATGTCCTTCGACCACCGTATGCAGAACCTGCGGGAGCTCAAGGAAATCGGCTATCAGACAGGAACGGGAATCATGGTGGGCAGTCCGTGGCAGACGACGGAGCATCTGGTGCGCGACATCCTGTTCATCGCGGAGTTCCGGCCGCAGATGATAGGCCTGGGACCTTACATTCCGCAGAACGATACGCCGTTCGCCGGGCAGCCCGCCGGCAGCATCCGCACGACGCTCATGCTGCTGGCCATCTTCCGGCTGATGTTCCCCGACGCACTCATCCCTTCCACGACGGCGCTGGCCACGCTCGCTCCCGACGGACGCGAGCAGGGGATTCTCGCCGGTGCCAACGTGGTCATGCCCAACCTTTCGCCCCCGGCCAACCGTGCCAAGTACGCGCTCTACAACGACAAGAAGGCGACGGGACTGGAGTCGGCCGAGGGACTGCGCGGACTGGAGGCACAGCTGAACGCCATCGGATACCGCATCTCCTACGAGCGGGGCGACTACAAACCTTCTGACACGCAGTAACTACCATACAGCCCACGCGGGCATTTGCGACAAAAACCAACCACCAAAAAACAAACGACAGTTCCACAACCAAATCAATAAAATGAAAAAGCTCAGCATTTTATTATTGACAGGTACTCTGCTTTGTCTGTCCGGAGGCTGCGACTCCTATCGCAACAGGGATACCCGGATTGCCATATCTTATCTCTGTGTGGGACAAGACGACATGTTCGAACTCTACGACATAACGGCGACTTATTCGGACGGAAAAGGGAGAGTCCATACGTCGCCCGTCACATCCTTTCCCTGGAAGGTCGAATACTCCCTATATGCCGCTGGGAGTCCATGCGCAACTCGAAATCAATTTTCAACCGAAACCTCATATCGTCCGAAAAAGAGTTATACCGTAGGGTGCAACGCCTACATCAACTGGGACTGCCTGCAAGGCGGAGGCGAAAACTACTCAGAAACGGATTGTTATAAAATATCAGGCGAAGAGGTAGATGCTTTTCTAAATAATATGGATAGAAAAATAGCGGAAGGAAAGTATAAACTGAAAAAAATCCTTCAATTACGAATAAGTCCGGATTCGTACAGGATTAATTTTACCGACGAAGGGGTTTACCGGAAGCAATGGCAGAGACCGCCCTTTCAACTTTTAAGAAATGCTAAAAAAACAAGATGTACGACGTAAAATCCAAAGTAGCCGAAGAGTTCATCGACGACGGCGAAATAGTAGAAACGATGGAATACGCGCGGGCCAACAGGCACAACCGCGCCCTGATAGAGCATATACTGGACAAGGCCGAAGCGGCGAAGGGCATCACCCACCGCGAAGCCGCCGTCCTGCTGGAATGCGACCTTCCCGACCTCAACGAACGGATGTTCGCACTGGCCCGCAGGCTCAAGGAGAGGATATACGGCAACCGAATCGTCATGTTCGCGCCGCTCTACCTCTCCAACTACTGCATCAACGGGTGCACCTACTGCCCCTACCATGCGAAGAACAAGACCATGCTCCGCAAGCAACTCTCCCAAAAGGAGATAGAAACGGAAGTCATCGCCTTGCAAGACATGGGGCACAAACGGCTGGCGCTCGAAGCGGGCGAGCACCCGCTTAACTCCATCGAATACATTCTGGAGAGCATCCGCACCATCTACAACGTCAAGCACAAAAACGGAGCTATCCGCCGCGTGAACGTGAACATCGCCGCAACCACGGTGGAGAACTACCGGAAACTCGCCGAGGCGGGCATCGGCACCTACATCCTGTTTCAGGAGACCTACAACAAGGAGAACTACCAAAAGCTTCACCCCTACGGTCCGAAAAGCAACTACGCCTACCACACCGAAGCGATGGACCGGGCGATGGAGGGGGGCATCGACGACGTGGGCATCGGAGTGCTGTTCGGCCTTACGAACTATCTCTACGACTTCATCGGTCTCATCATGCATGCCGAACACCTCGAAGCGGCGCACGGCGTGGGACCGCACACCATCAGCGTACCCCGCATCTGCCCGGCCGACGACATCGACGTAGCCGACTTCGAGAATGCGCTCCCGGACGAAATCTTCCACAAGATAGTGGCCGTCATCCGCATCAGCGTACCTTATACGGGCATGATAATCTCCACGCGCGAAACGCAGTCCTCGCGTGAAAAGGTGCTCGAACTCGGCGTATCGCAGATTAGCGGCGGTTCCAACACCGCCGTGGGCGGATACGACGAAGCAGACCGCAGCGAGGAAGATACCGCGCAGTTCGACGTGAGCGACCACCGCACGCTCGACCAGGTTATCGCATGGCTCATCGACCTGGGTTACGTGCCGAGCTTCTGCACGGCGTGCTACCGGCTGGGGCGCACGGGCGACCGTTTCATGTCGCTCGTCAAGACGGGCCAGATAGCCAACTGCTGCGCTCCCAACGCACTGATGACGCTCAAGGAGTATCTGGTGGATTACGCGTCGCCGCAGACGCGGCTCAAGGGCGAAGCGATGATAGCACGGGAGATGGCTAAGGTACCTAACGAAAAGGTGCGCACGAAGGCCACCGAGAATCTCGCAGCCATCGAACGGGGCTAACGCGATTTCCGCTTCTGACAGCTTGCCGCAACCCTTTCCGCCAGTTGCCGGAAGGGAAAACGACGAAACGACTACGGATATGGAACAGACACCGAGAGCGAACAGAATACACATAGGCATCTACGGCCGGTGCAACAGCGGCAAATCGTCGCTCATCAACGCCATCACCGGCCAGCAGACAGCCGTGGTATCGGAGGTGGCCGGAACCACGACCGACACCGTAAACAAAAGCATGGAACTTCCCGGCGTGGGCGCCGTGACCTTCATCGACACGGCCGGATTCGACGACACCGGCGAGCTGGGAGCGAAACGGCTCGAACAGACGCGCAAGGCCGCCGACCGGACGGACGTGGCCGTCATCGTCCACGCGGGAGGCGAACCCGGTGCCGAACGGGAGTGGATAGGACTCTTCGGCGAGCGGAACATTCCCGTGGTGCTCGTGCTCAACAAGGCCGACCTGCTGAACGACGAAGCCGCCGCAGTCTCGGCATTGCGTGCGGAGACCGGTATCAATCCGATAGCGGTGAGTGCCCTGACCGGCAAGGGTATCGGGGAACTCATCGCGGCGATAGCTGAAGCCGGACGGGGCGCGACGGACGAGGTCTCCATCACGGGCAATCTCGCCGGGCCTGGTGACGTGGTGATGCTCGTCATGCCGCAGGATGCCCAGGCTCCGAAGGGGGCAGGCTCATCCTGCCGCAGGTACAGACCATCCGGGAACTGCTCGACAAGGGATGCACGGTCATAAGCTGCGTTCCGGAAGGGATGCGCCGTAGCCTCGATGCGCTGTCCGCACCGCCGAAGCTGGTCATCACCGACTCGCAGGCCTTCGCCACGGTCAGTGCCCTGACACCGCCCGAAAGCCTGCTCACCTCCTTCTCCGTCCTTTTCGCCAATTACAAGGGCGACATCCGCGCCTTTATGGAAGGGGCGGCGGCGATAGACCGCCTGACGGAACAGTCGCGGGTACTGATAGCCGAAGCGTGCACCCACGCCCCGGCAACGGAGGACATCGGACGCGTCAAGTTCCGCGCCTGCTGCGCAAACGGATAGGCGAAGGGCTCGCGGTGGATATCGTCGCGGGAGCCGATTTTCCGAAAGACCTCTCCCGCTACGACCTGGTCATCCACTGCGGAGCCTGCATGTTCAACCGCCGCCACGTCCTCTCGCGCCTCGCCCTGGCTTCGGCGCAGCACATACCCATGACCAATTACGGCATCACGATAGCTCACCTGACGGGCATTCTCGACCGGGTGGTCTATCCGGGAATGGAAGGCCGGCCGCAGGGAACGGACACGGCCGCGACCGCATGACGATACATGTTTTAAAGTTCTGATACGATGAAGAGACTCCTTTTTACTCTTTGCAATGGCCGCCTTGACGCTGCCCCGGGCCGCAGCGCAGGATTCGCTGAATGCAGAACAGCAGGCCCTGCGTTCCGAGCTGTACGACTTTCTGAAAGGCGAAGGCTATCTCCCCGAAATAGACGGGGACGGCGACATCGCCTTCAAGGCGGAGGGAGAAATGCACTGGATAACGGTCAGCAGTGCAGACTCCTCTCCCTTCTTCGTCACCGTCATACGGAGCGCCCCCTATGTGGAGAACTACGATTACGACCGGGTGCTGCATGCGGCCGACGAACTCAACCTCTACAAAACGGTCAAGGTGGAGGCCAACGATGGTTTCGCCGTCATCAAGAGCTCCATGTATCTCCGCCGTGCCGCCGCCTTTGAAAATGTGTTCCCCAAACTGCTCGAAGTCATGGACGACGCATACGAAGACTTCATCCGGGAATATGAAAATGCCCGGATGTGCGGAGAAAGAGAGGGCGGACGCAGCGGATGAAGAGGCCGATTCGGAGGAGTTCGACGACTGGTTGTGGTGGCTGCTATAACAGCGACTCATCCGCCTGTACATGCCGCACAAGCAGTTCGTCAGACATCCAATTGATTGTACGTTAAAAGTTCCGATACGATGAAGAGACTCCTTTTACTCTTTGCAATGGCCGCCCTGACGCTGCCCCGGGCCTCAGCGCAGGATTCGCTGAATGCAGAACAGCAGGCCCTGCGTTCCGAGCTGTACGACTTTCTGAAAGGCGAAGGCTATCTCCCCGAAATAGACGGGGACGGCGACATCGCCTTCAAGGCAGAAGGGGCCAAACACTGGATAACGGTCAGCGACGTGGACTCCTCGCCCTTCTTCGTCACCGTCATGCGAGGCGCCCCCTATGTGGAGAACTACGATTACGACCGGGTGCTGCATGCGGCCGACGAACTCAATCTTTACAAAACGGCCAAGGTGGAGGCTTATGACGGTTTCGCCGTCATCAAGAGCTCCATGTACCTCCGTGATGCCGAAGATTTCACGGATGTGTTTCCGAAGCTGCTGGAGGTGATGGACGACCTTTACGACGACTTCCTTTACGAGTACGAAAACGCCACGCTCTGCGGCGAATAGTCCCCGACCCGTTAATGCGGACCTTCACCGGTCCGGAACGACGACCTGCGGGGAGTGGACAGGACAAAGGCTCGGCAAAGGTACGGCAATGCCGGCCGGACACACGCCCGGCAACACCACCCGACGGACGGCATATCCGGAGAGGCGCTGCCCCGGACACAAGCGAACAGGAACGAAATGAAACTTCACGAAGTGGCCGAACGGCTCGGCATGGAAATACTCGTACCCGGCAATGGACTGCAGCAACAGGTGACGGGAGGCTGTACGGCCGACCTGCCGAGCGAAGCACTGGGGCGCCTCGCCGCCGGAACGGTATGGATAACCTCCCGGGTACACCGCAACGCCATCGCGGTGGCCGCGCTCAGGAGGGCTGCCGGCATCGTCCTAACGAACGGCGTACGCCCCGACAACGAATGCCTCCGATTGGCCGAAACGGAAGGAGTCGCTCTCCTCGCAACCCTCCTCTCCCCTTTCGAAGCTTCGGGCAGAATATACGAACTGCTCCGATGACGGACATCGCCTTCCATATCACCGACTTGGCAGCGAACAGCCTCCGTGCCGGCGCCGATGCAATCGACATCGCCCTGTCGCTCGACGGAACACAACTGGAACTCGCCGTCACCGACAACGGCTGCGGCATGGCTCCGGAAGCGGTCAGACGGGCATTCGACCCCTTCTATACGACACGCACCACACGCCGGACAGGTCTGGGGCTGCCGTTTCTGCTCCAAAGCGCCGAAGGCTGCGGCGGCAGTGCTGCGATACGCTCCGTACCGGGCAAAGGTACCTGTGTCCGGGCACTCTTCATGACCGACCACCCCGACTCTCCTCCGGCGGGCGACCTCGCCGAGACATTGATGCAAATCATGGCAGGCAATCCGGGAACCGCCTTCACCCTCACCCTGCGGTGCGGAACGAAAGCGGCCGGCCTCTCGACAACGGAACTCTCCGACGCACTCGGAAGCGTACCCCTGCGGCTGCCGGATGCGGCCGTCCCGGTACGCAACGCCGTCGCCGCACTCCTCGTCCGGATTTTCGGGAACGACCGATACCACTTATAATATCGGCCGTTTTTTCGGCCGAACAGTTACGCATCGTCCGTTTTCCGCCGATTTTCATAACAACTTTTTGCTATTTTCGAGGGAAAATCCTTTGTTATTCCCATAACAAATGATTAGTTTTGTCTGTAAGGAAAAGGCAGGCCGCGGCGGCCGCCATTCTGAATGCTACCTATAACTTTTTAAATTGTAATGACTAAAGTAGAATCCCTCGACGCACTTAAACAGATGCGCGAAAGGTTGCGCTCGGATATGAACATCCGGGAGAACAGCAACCATCCCGAAGACCTCCCGCAAATCAGAATCTCGATGGGAACCTGCGGCATCGCCGCCGGAGCCAAAGAGGTGATGTCCCGGTTCATCTCCGAACTCCGGGCACGGAACGTGGATGCGGTGGTGACACAGACCGACTGCATGGGCCACTGCGAAGCGGAACCGACCGTGGAAATCACCCTGCCGGGCAGGGAACCCGTCCTGTACGGAGACGTCACTCCCGACCGCGTGGCGGCAATCATCGACAAGTACATCCGCAACGGGCAGCCCGCCGAAGGCATCATCGCGACCGGCCCCTCCACAGCGGTGTAAGTTTCCAATCCGACAAACTTCCAAGAACAGCGCAATGGCACAATTCAGCAACTACATACTGGTGTGCGGCGGCACAGGCTGCCGTGCATCGCACAGCGAACACATCATAACCGCCCTCCGGAAAGAGCTCGACGAGGCGGGACTGTCAGACCAGGTGCAGGTGATACGCACCGGCTGCTTCGGCTTCTGCGAACAGGGGCCCATCGTCAAGACGGTGCCCGACAATACCTTCTACGTATCGGTCAAACCGGAAGACGCCGAGGCCATCATCCGCGAACACATCATCAAGGGACGCAAGGTGGAGCGCCTGCTCTATGTCGCCCCCGACACGGGCCGACACGTCTCCGACTCCAAGCACATGGAGTTCTATAAACCCCAGGTCCGCATCGCCCTGCGCAACTGCGGCTTCATCGACCCGGAGAACATCAACGAATACATCGCCCGCGACGGTTACGCCGCCCTGGGCAAGGTACTTGAGATGCGACCGGAGGAGGTCATCCGCGAGATTATGGACTCCGGACTGCGCGGCCGCGGCGGCGGCGGTTTCCCTACGGGACTCAAATGGAAAATCACCCGCGAGGTGCAGGCCGACCAGAAATACGTCGTCTGCAATGCCGACGAAGGCGACCCCGGGGCTTTCATGGACCGCTCGATACTCGAAGGCGAGCCCCCACTCCATCATCGAAGCCATGGCCATCAACGGCTACTGCACGGGAGCCTCGAAAGGCATGATATACATCCGCGCGGAGTATCCGCTGGCTATCCACCGGCTCGAAGTGGCCATCGCACAGGCGAGGGAATACGGCCTGCTGGGCGACGACATCATGGGTACGGGTTTCTCTTTCGACATCGAGATACGCTACGGTGCAGGGGCGTTCGTCTGCGGCGAGGAGACGGCGCTCATCCACTCCATGGAGGGCAAGCGCGGCGAACCGACCGTCAAGCCCCCCTTCCCCAGCGAGTCGGGTTACAAGGGGCAGCCTACCAACGTGAACAACGTGGAGACCTACGCCAACATCCCGCCCATCATCCTGCGGGGAGCAAAATGGTTCTCCTCCATCGGTACGGAGAAGAGCAAAGGGACGAAAGTGTTCGCCCTCGCGGACAAGGTCAACAACGTCGGTCTCATCGAAGTCCCCATGGGCACCACCCTGCGGGAAGTGATATTCGACATCGGCGGCGGCATCAAGAACGGCAAGAAGTTCAAGGCCGTCCAGACCGGCGGCCCGTCAGGCGGCTGCCTCACCGAGAAGCACCTCGACACCCCCATCGATTACGACAACCTGCTCGCCAGCGGTTCCATGATGGGTTCGGGCGGCATGATAGTGATGGACGAGGACGACTGCATGGTCTCTGTGGCCAAATTCTATCTCGAATTCACCGTCGAGGAGTCCTGCGGCAAGTGCACGCCCTGTCGCATCGGAAACAAACGCCTGCTGGAGATACTCGACCGGATAACCAAAGGCAAAGGCACCGAGGAGGACCTCACGGAACTCAAGAACCTCGCGGGCGTCATCCGGGACTCCTCCCTGTGCGCACTGGGGCAGACTGCCCCGAACCCCGTTCTCTCCACGATGGACAACTTCTGGGACGAATACGTGGCGCACGTACGCGACAAATCGTGTCCCGCACACCAGTGCCGCGACCTGATGAGCTACGTCATCGACCCGAAGGTCTGCAAAGGGTGTTCGCTCTGTTCGCGGGTATGTCCCACGAACGCCATCAGCGGGGTACTCAAACAGCCCTATTCGATAGACCAGACGGTCTGCATCAAGTGCGGCACCTGTATGGACAAATGTAAATTCGGCGCTATCAGCGTAAGGTAAATCTTGAGAGACAATTCAGCATGGAAACGATAAAACTGACCATAGACAACAAACAGGTAGAGGTCGCAAAGGGCACCAACCTCGTGGAAGCCGCCGCATCGGCCGGCATCCGGATACCCACGCTGTGCTACATGAACCTCCACGACCTGGGTTACGAAAACAAGCCGGGCGCCTGCCGCATCTGCGTGGTCGAGGTAGAGGGACGCAAGAACCTCGCCCCCGCCTGCAAGACGGTGTGCACGGAAGGCATGGTGGTCCGCACGCATACCCCGCGCGTGGTGAATGCGCGCCGGACGGTCATGGAGCTCATCCCTCCAACCACCCCAACGACTGCCTCACCTGCACCAAGAACGGCCACTGCGAACTGCAGCGCACGGCGCAGGACCTGGGCATACGGGAGATAAAATACCGGGGCGAAACCACCAAATACCAGAAGGACATGTCCGTATCCATCGTGCGCGACATGGACAAGTGCATCATGTGCCGCCGCTGCGAGACCGCCTGCAACGAAATCCAGTCGGTAGGCGTCCTCTCGGCCGTCAACCGCGGTTTCCCGGCAGTGGTGAGCACCGCCTTCAACGACCCCATACAGACGACCAACTGCATCAACTGCGGACAGTGCGTGGCGGTATGCCCCACGGGCGCACTCTCGGAGAACTCCAACATCGCCGACGTGCTCCGTGCCATCGCCGACCCCTCCAAGACGGTGGTGGTACAGACCGCTCCCGCCGTGCGCGTCGGGCTCGGACAGGATTTCGGCTTCTCCGGCCGGAGCGTGACGGGCAAGATGGTTACCGCGCTGCGCCGGCTCGGTTTCGATTACGTGTTCGACACCGACTTCGCCGCCGACCTCACCATCATGGAGGAGGGTACCGAGCTGCTCGGACGCCTGAACGCTGCCATCGGGGGCGACAAGGGCGTAAAGCTGCCGCTCATGACCTCCTGCTGTCCCGGCTGGGTGAGCTTCATGGAGAAGCACTTCCCGGAGCTGGCCGACAACCTCTCGACGGCCAAATCGCCGCAGCAGATGTTCGGCGCCATCGCCAAGAACTACTTCGCGCAGAAGCTGGGCATCGACCGCAAAGACCTCGTCGTGGTCTCCGTCATGCCCTGCGTGGCCAAGAAGGCCGAAGCGGCGCGGCCGGAGTTCAGCCGTGACGGCGACCCGGACGTGAACATCTCGATAACGACGCGCGAACTTGCCCACATGATACGCTTCGCCAACATGGATTTCGCCCTGCTCGAAGAGGACGATTTCGACCGGCCGCTGGGCGAATCGACCGGTGCCGGCGTCATCTTCGGCGCCACGGGCGGCGTAATAGAGGCTGCCGTGCGCACGGCGTACGAAGTGCAGACGAAAAAGCCGCTCGACCGGATAGACTTCACCGAACTCCGCGGCATGGAGGGTGTCCGTTCGGCGACGGTGGACTTCGACGGAACGCCGGTAAGAATCGGCATCGCCCACGGGCTCGCCAATGCCCGGCAGCTCATCCGAGAGGTCGTGAACGGCACGTCGCCCTACCACGCCATCGAAATCATGGCATGTCCGGGCGGCTGCATCGGCGGCGGGGGACAGCCCTACCACCGGGGCGACATCCGGCTGCTGCAGGAGCGTACCGAATCGCTCTACGCCGAAGACGCACACAAGCCCCTGCGCAAGTCGCACGAGAATCCCTACATCCAGTCCCTCTACCGGGACTTCCTGGGGAGAACCCTGCGGGCACCTCTCGCACGAACTTCTCCACACCCGTTACTATAACCGCAAGCCGGTCGTAGAACCATGTTCCACCAATACCAAGAAATAGCAGCCACAGCGTATGGAAAAGATATGTATGTCCCAAAAGAGGATAGATGAGATTAGGGGCCATCTGCAAGGAGCACGGGAACGACCCCGGCGAGCTCATCAACATCCTGCACACCGTGCAGGGGAAACTCGGCTACCTGCCCAAGGAGGTGCAGGAACTGATAGCCATGGAGCTGGGTATCCCGGCAGCGAAAGTCTACGGCGTGGTGACCTTCTATTCGTTCTTCACGATGAAACCCAAGGGCAAATACCCGATTTCGGTCTGCATGGGCACGGCGTGCTATGTCCGCGGTGCGGAGAAGGTGCTCGACGAATTCAAGCGCCAACTGGGCATCGAGGTGGGCGAAACGACCGCCGACGGCCTCTTCGCTCGATTCGCTGCGCTGCGTGGGTGCCTGCGGTCTCGCTCCGGTCGTGATGGTGGGCCAGAAGGTATTCGGCCGCCTCACGCAGTCGAGCGTCAAGGGCATCATCGACGAATTCGTAAACCTGGAACGGGAGGCCTGACCGCTTTTCTCCCGACCTGTCGAAAGGGCGGTGCGACATGCGCACCGCCCTTTTCACATACACCCTTTCCGGTTCCGGCGACCGCAGCAACCGGGACACGCCTACGGCCACCCGCTCTCCTCCCTACGACAGAGACCGCAACCGGTCCGGACTTCGTTTTCTTCGTTCATTTCCACAGGAAAACAACCCTAATATATTTAATATTCTGTCTTTTTTGACATATAGGTTTGTTACAATTGTATAGAACAGGACTCCGAGAACGGGGATATCCGGAATCCCCCCCGCTCGGTTCCGTCATGAACCCGATTAATTACTTAACCGAACAACCTTATGAAAAAAGGCATGTACTGCAAAAGCGTTCTGCCGCTTTTGCTCCTCGTAGCTGCAACCGGCTGCACGCAACCCACCGAAGAGGTCCATTACATCAAGGTAGACATGATTGCCTGCTCGTTCCAGGGCACCGATGCCGTTCCGGTACGGATAACCATCTCCTCCAATCCGGGCCCGTGGAGTGCGGAACCTTCGGCAAGCTGGATACGGATAACGGAACAGACGGAGGAGGGTATCGTACTGACGGCGGACGACAATCCGGCGAGCACCGAACGGGAGGGCGAAATCACCGTGACGGCGGGAGAGATGACGAAGACCATCCGCGTCACGCAGACGGGCGACACGTTCGTACCGGCACGATACGACGTTTTCCGGGATTACACCATGGGAGCCGTCATCTCCCCCAACGGGCGTTATACGACGGGCTTTATCGGCGTTCCGGATGAGAACGCCACGAACCACTGGCTGCTCCAGGTAGTCATCACCGACCTGAAGAGCGGCGAGCAGTATCTGCCGGCCCCCTTCCTCGACTCCCTCTATCCCCTATACGACCCGTGTGCGATAACCGACAGCGGCACCGCCTTCTTCCACTGCGAGGACGGCCGGATAATAGGCTTCAGCATCAGCGGCGACATTACCGTGCTCGACAACGTTCCGGGAGCCGGCAAACCGTGGCTGTCGCAGGTCGCTTCGGACGAGAGCGGCGTATGGGTAGGCTGGTGTTCCGGCGGCAGTACGGTCTATTCGCCGGTCAAGTGGACAGATGGCCACCCCGAAATACTTCCCCTGCCCGAAACGACCTTCCGGGGAGCAGCATGGAATGCGGGGGCCATGGCCCGCGGATGCAACCTGGACGGTAGCATCATCTACGGCACCGCCTGGGAAGGATTGGATTCCGGCCTCATCTGGTGGGACAGGGAGGGCACTCCCCGCTGGGTGGGCGACAAGGTACGCAAACTCAAGTCCGTGAAGATATACGACACCACTACCGGCACCTATACGGACTACACCCTCGTGGACGGCATCGTAGGTTCCAGCGACCCCTACTATATGAGTCCTTCCGGCAAATGGATTGCCGGAACATATCGGACCGAGGAGCTCGCCGAAAACGAAACCGACGTCATCTATACGTCGTGCCCCGCATTCTACGATACGGAGACCGACGAAGTGCACATCTTTTCGGAGTATGAAGGGGCGGTTGGCATGACCGTCACCGATGAAGGGCTGGGCGTCATCGGCATGAACGGTGCGAGCGGCATCATCTCCCACACGGTCATGGTGAACATCCCCACCGCTACGGAAGCCGGCACGAGTACCGAATGGATATACGACACCTACGGCATCATCATTCCGGACAACTCCCTGCTCGAATACATCTCGCCCGACGGCAGAACGGCATTCGGTTACGACCTGAGCGGTGAGATGGAACCGATGAGGAAATGGTACGTCACACGGAAAACAGCGGAGTAACGGCAGGAGCCGGCACTCCGCCCGATGGGGAAGGCTGTTCCTCCCCCCGATAGACAACGACAAATCCGACCGATTAAAACAGAGAAAACATGAAACGATACGCATACTTATTGGCCGCAGCGGCACTGGCCCTGAACATATCATGCACTGGCCCCGAAAACCCCGCACAGCCCGAAGCGACGCTGAAGGCGGAACCCGCATCGCTCCGCTTCGCCGCGGCAGCGGCACCCGCCCAGACCGTTACCGTCACGGCCGAAGAAACGGAGTGGACACACAGCATCCCAGAAGATGCCGGATGGCTGACGGCAACGCGCGACGGAGACCGCCTTTCGGTCAGCGTCGCGGACAATGCGGATGAGACCGACCGCAGCGCCTCCATCACCCTCAACGCCTCCGCCGAAGGGGTGGAACCGGTGAAGATAACGGTCCGGCAGGAGGCCGCGGAAGCTCCCGAACCGGAAAAGCCTTCGCTCTCGGTATCGCCCGAGAAGCTCGTCTTCGCCGCTGCGGAGGCACCGGGACAGGAGGTGACGGTAACCGTGACGGGCGGCGTGACATGGACCGCCGCACCGGCAGGTGCCGAGGAGTGGATACACATCGCCCCTGCCGAAGGGAAATTCACCGTCACGGTGGACGACAATCCGGAGTCGCTGGAACGCAGCGGATACATCAACGTATCGCCCGGCGACAAGACGCTCGCCACCTGCCGCATCTACGTGACACAGGAGCCCAAAGCCGTGCCCGCCTCCATCACGCCGCAACTACCCGAAGGCACGACCCCCGAAGAGGGGCTGACGGTACCTTTCACGGCCGGAATGAGTGTTCTCCCGGTAACGGTCGCCCCCGAGAACGCCCAATGGAGCGTCCGTGTCGAGGCTGACGGCACGACCGACCCTGCCTGGCTCTCGGCGACCAATGTGGTAGCCC
>VOFF01000148.1_pt1 | contig 29247 bp, 31 predicted proteins | sample 5384061 | NCBI WGS metagenome assembly VOFF01 (sample SAMN12384725, study PRJNA508395) | human gut metagenome | isolation source: healthy gut E | host: Homo sapiens
CTTTAGATTACTTTTTGATCTTGTTGATGTGAAGGAAAGCGTAAATGAAGTTGTGATCTACCTTGAGGAGAAAAATATCGTTCCTGAGAAGTATACAGATCAGGATACTGAGAGTAAAGGCTTTTATGATCCTGTTATTGTTCAGGATTTTCCTCTTCGTGGCAAGAAGGTTTTCCTTAATATTCGTCGTCGTCGCTGGCTCTTAAAGAAGCATAATGAGTATATCTCTCGTAACTGGCGTATGGTGGCTGAAGGTACTCGTATGGCGCAAGATTTTGCGTCTTTTTTAAAAGAACTATATTGATAGCTATCCGATCAGTTGCAAGCTCTTAGGTGTTTTATATGGAGTTGACGGGGATTTATTGGAGCGTCAATACCGTAACCATTGGCTACTATTCGAAAAGAATATCGGTGCTTATCTCTGTATTGATGAGGTAGCCCTCTCGCGTGGAGAACTCTATACTGTACTGACCAATAAAGACGCTCACGGTGGTAAAGGTAGTATGATTGCTATCATTAAAGGTACGGACGTTCATACGGTCACTTCTGTCCTGCTTAAGCTATCCCGTCGCCGCCGTTACCAAGTGCGCGAGATTACTTTGGATATGGCTCCTAACATGGAGCAGATTGCACGCATCTGCTTTCCTGCGGCCAAACGTGTTACCGATCGCTTTCACGTACAGAAGTTAGCTTATGAAGCAGTGCAGGAGATGCGTGTAAAAGCTCGCTGGGAGGCTTTGGATGAAGAGTCCACTCAGATTGCTTATGCAAAGGCCTGTGGAAAGATGTATCATGCACCTGTCTTCGCTAATGGAGATACAAGAAAGCAGTTGTTAGCGAGAAGTATTTATCTGTTTAGAATCTGTAGTGTTACCATTACACCATAGCCCAATTGAGCATTTCATTTCTGTTTTGCGGTGCAAAGATACAAATTGATTTCGATAAACCAAAACATTTTCCGCTATTTTTTTTTTCATTAAAAACTGATAAGATACCATTACACAAAGAATTATATACCTAAAAAAAAACAAAAAATGAAAGACTTTTTCCCTTTTTGCGTGTTTGATATGATAAATCAACGTATATTTGTCGCCTGTTTAATATTAATAATGTGTAATGAACGAAGCTAAAAAATTAATTCAACAAATAACAGAAGGTATTCAAGATAAAAAAGGAAAAAAAATCGTCATAGCAGACCTTACCCGGATAGACGACACAATATGTAATTATTTTGTCATCTGTCAAGGAAACTCCCCAAGCCAAGTAAGCGCCATAGTGGAGTCCGTTAAAGACTTCACCCGCAAAGGAGCGAACAGCAAACCTTTTGCGATAGACGGTCTGCGCAATGCCGAGTGGGTAGCCATGGACTACTCTGATGTACTGGTTCACGTTTTCCAGCCGGAAGCGCGTGAATTCTACAACTTGGAACACTTATGGGCAGATGCCAAACTAACCCAAATCCCCGATCTCGATTAATTTAGACTTATGGACAATAACACCAATGTTTAAAAAAGCCCACAAAAACCAATATGCCCAAGTTCAACTTGAACTGGTTGTATATGATTATAGCCATGATGTTGCTGGGACTGTACCTCACCAATGAAAGCGGTTCGGCCAGCAAAAACATCCCTTATGATGAATTTCAGGAGATGTGCGCAACGGCTATATAAAGCAAAGTAACCGGTTATGACGACAACTCCGTAGAGGCATACGTCAAGCCGCAATATGTGCCCAATGTATTCAAAAGCAGATTCAAGCCGTGTGGGCAAGAATCCCCTGATTACAACAGAAGCTCCCTCACGCGAAAGCTTGGGTGACTTCCTGCAGAAAGAAAAGGACGAGACACGTTTCGACGGTTCTATCAGCTACGAAAAAAGAAACACAATTACTTCGGTGCAATCCTCTGGCAGATATTGCCGTTTGCATTCCCTTATCGGCTTCTGGATATTCCTGTCCCGCCGTTGGAGCAGCGGTGGCGGCATGGGGTGGCGGCAGCGGCATATTCAGTGTCGGCAAAAATCCAAAGCCCAACTGTTTGAAAAAGAACTCTCCGGTAAAAAGGTCACTTTCAAGGATGTAGCAGGACTTGCCGAAGCCAAACAGGAGGTGGAAGAAATTGTAGAATTCCTGAAAGAACCGCAGAAATACACAGACCTGGGTGGTAAGATTCCCAAAGGCGCTCTGCTTGTAGGCCCTCCGGGAACAGGTAAAACCCTGCTTGCCAAAGCTGTGGCAGGTGAAGCCAATGTACCGTTCTTCTCACTGGCCGGTTCCGACTTCGTAGAAATGTTTGTCGGTGTAGGTGCGTCCCGTGTGCGCGACTTGTTCCGCCAGGCAAAGGAAAAAGCGCCCTGTATCGTGTTTATCGATGAAATTGATGCCGTAGGACGTGCCCGTGCCAAAGCTGCCGCAATGGGTGGTAACGACGAACGCGAAAACACTTTGAACCAGTTATTAACTGAAATGGACGGTTTCGGTTCCAACAGTGGTGTAATCATCCTGGCTGCTACCAACCGTGTAGACGTACTGGACAAGGCTTTGCTGCGTGCTGGACGTTTTGACCGTCAGATACATGTAGACCTCCCCGACCTCAACGAACGTAAAAGAAGTATTCGGTGTACACTTGCGTCCTATCAAAATAGATAATACGGTAGACGTAGACTTGTTGGCACGCCAGACTCCGGGCTTCTCCGGTGCTGATATCGCCAATGTCTGCAACGAAGCAGCACTTATCGCTGCCCGTCATGGCAAGAAATTCGTAGGTAAGCAAGATTTCCTCGATGCCGTAGACCGTATCGTAGGTGGTTTGGAAAAGAAAACGAAAATTACCACTGAGGCAGAACGCCGTTCCATTGCTATTCATGAGGCGGGACATGCTTCCATCTCCTGGTTATTGGAATATGCCAACCCACTGATCAAGGTGACCATCGTTCCGCGTGGCCGTGCACTGGGTGCCGCCTGGTATCTGCCCGAAGAGCGCCAGATCACTACCAAAGAGCAAATGCTCGACGAAATGTGTGCCACACTGGGTGGTCGTGCTGCCGAGGATTTATTCCTGGGACGTATCTCAACCGGTGCCATGAACGACTTGGAACGTGTGACGAAGCAGGCTTTCGGCATGATTGCCTACCTCGGTATGAGTGAGAAACTGCCTAACCTTTGTTATTACAATAACGAAGAATATTCTTTCAATCGCCCGTACAGTGAAAAGACTGCCGAACTGATTGACGAGGAAGTTAAAAACATGGTGAACGAACAGTACGAGCGTGCGAAGAAGATACTCTCCGATCATAAGGACGGACACCAGAGACTGTCACAGTTACTGATAGACAGAGAAGTGATCTTTGCAGAAGATGTGGAAGAAATCTTTGGAAAACGTCCCTGGGCTTCCCGTTCGGAGGAGATCAGTGCCAATAAGATTTCAGAAGACCTGAAGAAAGCGGAAGAAGCAGCTGCAAAAGAAGCCGCGAAGAGCGAAAAAGAAGTAAAAGCGGAAGAGGAAAACAATGTTGAAAGCGGAAATGAAACCGGTAATACCAAAGGTTTCCGCAGAAGGAACCAAAGTTTCTGTAGAGCGACCCGGACCCGCAAAAGAATAAAGAACTAAAAAACGGAATTACCGTGAAAAGCAATTTCTTACAACGCGCCATCACAGGTGTGTTATTCGTAGTAGTATTGGTGGGCTGTATCCTATACAGCCCCCTTTCATTCGGTATCCTGTTCACCATTATCGGTGCACTGAGCGTACACGAATTTGGGCACTTGATAAACCAAAGCGGTGAAGTACAAATCAATAAGACGATCACCGCCCTTGGAGGCGCTTATCTCTTCCTGGCCGTAATGGGTTTCTGCCAGTCAACCATCGGAGCGCAGGTATTTCTGCCTTATCTGGCTTTACTGCTCTATCTGATGATTACAGAACTTTATCTGAAAAAGAAGAATCCTATCGGCAATTGGGCTTTTCTATGCTGAGCCAGCTATACGTGGCACTCCGTTTGCATTGCTCAATGTATTAGCTTTCCAGTATAGCAGTGTGACCTATAACCCTATCCTGCCGCTTTCCATCTTCGTATTTATATGGTTGAGCGATACAGGTGCTTACTGTGTAGGTTCCCTGATTGGCAAGCATCATCTGTTCGAACGCATTTCCCCTAAGAAATCCTGGGAAGGAAGCATCGGTGGCGGCGTATTCTCTATAGCCTCTTCATTTGTATTTGCACATTACTTCCCATTCATGCCTATTTGGCAATGGGCAGGACTGGCATTGATCGTTGTTATATTCGGCACATGGGGAGATCTAACAGAATCACTGATGAAACGCCAGTTAGGTATTAAAGACTCGGGACATATCTTGCCCGGACACGGAGGAATGCTCGACCGCTTCGACAGCGCTTTGCTGGCAATCCCCGCGGCAGTGGTTTACCTCTATGTATTGACCTTGTTATAAAATAAAAAAAGCCGGAGGAATTCACATTCACCCGGCTTCACACAAAAACACTTTACTCTACTTCAATTGCATCTTTGAGAAATCTAAGTTCGAAGCTTCTTCAGCATTACTTGATTGTTTTTCAAATACTATTTCTACTTCTTTATTCACTTCCGAATTAAGTTTCAGCTTGATACCCTTCATCTCAGGAGTCAATACTTCTTTCAGATTGAAAGAAACTAATCCGGCGGCACGGCGTCCACTTACATCACCGTAGTTATTATAACGAAGTTCAAGATGGAGATATCCGTCATCTTCACTCACAGCATCTGCTGTAGCTTCAGCAGGTTGCACCAGACTGATACGATGTTTCGTATCAGGATCCTTCGGCAAGTTCTGCATAAAGACAATGTTCATATAACCACCACTGACCGTCAGGTCTCCCTTATAAATCAGTACCGGATCATTACCATATTCTTCCTCATTCTCAGCAGTCAACGGTTCCACTACTTTCGTCAGGGCATGCTCAAAACGCAAGATCTTCACAGCATGGTCATATCCTTCATAATTATCATAAATAGGATTGAACACCGTAACCACACGTTGTCCGTCTACCGGCTGATACCAGCCCATATCCGTATTGATGGGCCAAAAGTGTTCCCCCAAGTATCACTCTCCATATAGAAAGCATTCCCCTTTACACGTATAGTAGCCCAGTTCGGATAAGAAAAGTCCCCGATTGAGTATCCGCCGTCGAGATCATCACACGATTGCAAGGCAGGTAGCACCGCTAGGCACATCATCATAAATAACCAATGTAATTTCTTCATAATTAAAGTCCTCTTGTTTGTTACCGTAATAATTGTTTAGTTCATAAAATATCGCATGTTCTGACTATAAAATACGAAAGCCGGGCTATTACTGCACCGGCTTTATCACTTTTAACAATTTTATGGTCTTTTGAAGCCAAAGAGGTTTCATTATGTAAGAAGAATCACTTTCGTAGCAAGCGTACCATCTCTTGTGCCGCCCGCTTCGGAGCACCTGCATCACCCAAGCGTGCCGCCATGTATTCATATCCATCAAGCATTCGCTGCCGATAATCTTTATCATATAGAATACGTTCCAGTTCGGCACGTGCTTGTTCAACTGTCATTGTATCAGCTACCAGTTCCTTCACTACTTCACGGTTCGCAATCAGATTTACCAGCGAAATGTACTTCACCGTCAGTATATGGCGGCGCAGGAAAGAGACGACTTTCCCTATCGGCGTATGATAACAAACAGCTTGCGGCACCCGGAATAAAGCAGCCTCCAATGTAGCAGTCCCCGAAGTCACTAACGCCGCCTCAGCTTGTTGTAGCAGGCGGTAGGTCTGACTGAAAAGGATATTCACCTTCGCATCACCTATATATTCGTGATAATAATCGGGAGAAATACCGGGTGCACCAGCCAAAACCAACTGGTATTCCGGAAAAGCAGAAGCTGCCCGAAGCATATCGGGCAGATTATCCTTTATTTCCTGCTTCCGGCTACCTGCCAGCAAAGCAATGATCGGCTTAGAATTCAAGTTGTTTTCACGAACAAAGTCATCAAAGGTTTCAGGGTGCTCTGCACGGAAGAGGGTCACTTCATCTACCGTAGGATTACCTACATAATGTATCGGGTAGTGATGTTTGTCTTCAAAGAATTCCACCTCGAACGGCAGAATAGAAAACAATTCATCCACATCCCGCTTGATATTCTTGATGCGGTATTCTTTCCAGGCCCATATCTTCGGAGAGATATAGTAATAGACAGGGATATGTGTCTTCGCCCTCAAGAACTTGGCTATACTCAGGTTGAAACCGGGGTAATCCACCAATATCACCACATCGGGCTGCCAGGCAACGATATCTTCCTCGCATCGCTTTCATATTGGCAAAGATGGTACGCAGGTGCAGCAACACAGGGATAAATCCCATATATGCCAACTCCTTATAATGCTTCACCATCGTTCCGCCAACCACAGCCATCAGGTCTCCCCCCCGAAGAAGCGGAATTCCGCCTGTGGGTCTTCTACCTTCAAAGCAGCCATCAGGTGAGACGCGTGCAGGTCACCGGAAGCTTCACCGACAATCAAGTAATACTTCATAAAATTAAAATTTTATGAAGTTGAGTTGAGAGTTGAGAATTGAGAGTTACTATGCAGCGTCATAGTACAACTAACTCTCAATTCTCAACTCTCAATTCTCAACTTCTCTAAAACCAAGATTGTAACTCTTCAATAAGATTGTAAGCCGTAACATCCACCGTAGTTGGAGTGATGGCTACATAGCCGTTATCGAGTGCCCAATGGTCGTTCTTCTCATTATCGGGGTCCGTATTCTGGAATTCACCGGTCAGCCAATAATAATGAGTATCGCCACGATGTGCAAAGTTTTCCCATTCATTCGTCCATTGTCCTTTGGATTGCTCACATACTTTGACACCTTTCAGCTCTTTTACATTCGGGAAGTTCACATTGAGACAAGTCAACGGTGGCAGTCCTTTTTTCCAGAACCTGACGGGCAATCTCGCGGATATAAGGGCCCGAAGGTTCAAAATCAGGGTTCGGATCGTGACAGCAAAGAGAGTAACCAATAGAGGGAACTCCTTTGAGGCAACCTTCAATTACCACCCCCATCGTACCGGAATAGTGTACATTCACGGCAGAATTATCTCCATGATTGATACCGCCGACTACCAAATCCGGTTTGCGGTCGAGCACTGTATGGAAGGCAAGCTTCACACAGTCTACCGGAGAACCGGAACATTTGTAAATCGTAAGTCCTACATCTTTACGTACCAACTGATAATGAATAGGTTCGGTCACTGTCAGCGCGCTCGCATTGCCCGAACGCGGTGCATCCGGCGCCATTACTACGATTTCTCCCAACGGACGGAGAAACTTTATCAACTCGCTAATACCTTTCGCAATGACTCCATCGTCATTGGATATTAATATCAAAGGTCTCTGATTTTCCATATTTATCCTAATTTTCAGTGCAAAAATAACAAAAGAGAACCGGATATCAAGCTTCGAAGACTTAATATATTAAATCCATACACTTAATCTATTAATTCCTCTTGGATACTTCCTTCATTCATCATGCTACTATGCAACACTGAAGGCTTAGCAAAAAGGTCCTGTGAGTTATGAAGTAATTAACCCCTAATCATTCTCTTCTTAATGATGTCTGTCATCCCTCCCGTTGTACTCAACACTATGTTGCGTGCAACATGAGCTTCATTTCCGGCAGCATCCGTACAATAAAACCATCAGGTGATAATCTCCCGGAGTAGCATTAGCGGGTATCACGATATCATGATGATGAATATGCGCCGTTCTTTGTTCCGACACATCATACGCCCTGTTAAAAGTGAAATCCACGGTAGTCCCCGTAACCCGGGTATCGTGCGAATGATGATCGAAATTATTATGAATCTCTATCTTATACGATTTTAGCATAACATCATCCGATAGCTCCATCTCAAAATGCACACCGTGTTCACTACCTATTGCCAGCACCTGATCTTCGGTGGGTGAATTAAGATCAATTACCGGCTTTGTAGTATCACTAAGCAGATTATCACTATCACTACAAGCCGTAAACAACGACATAACCATCACTAAAAGGGAAAGAATCATCGGGGAAATAAAATTTTGTTTTCATTTGAATCGTTTTTTTAAAAAGGTACTTTAATTAATAATTGAAAGTTTCGTCCCGGTTCAGGGATCTCCACTTTGCGGTAAAAACTGAGATGATTGTAATAACGCGTATTGAATATGTTCCGAACGGTCAGAGTAATCTCCACCTTATTTCCGGCAACAGGTAAATCAAGAGAGCCACCTATATGAAAAAGGTTCGTACCCGGAGTACGATCTTCGTTACGGTCCACCCTATTTTGACGGGCTATGTTTTGCCATTCGGCATACAGCATATAACGTTTCTTCTGCCAAGTCAGCGTATTATGCAAAGTGGCAGGCGGAGAAAAGCTCAAAGGAATATGTTCATCACAATTATAGGTATAGACATACTCACCGGATATGCGATAACTGAAAGCAGAAGAAATACGAACCTCTGCACCCGCCTCCGCTCCTGCAAACAATGCCTCCGTCTGTGTATATCGATAAATTTGTCCTGTATGGGGTAATACGGACCATTCCCCCGTAGGGCGCAGAAAGATATAATTGCTGAACCAGTTGACGAACGGAGAAACATACAGAGACAATCGTCCGTACTTCAACTGATAAGAAGCATCCATTTGCCAGCCTTGCTCGGAAGAAAGTGTGGCATCCCCTTGTTCGTGGCGGAATGTACCATGATGTACCCCATTCGAAGCCAGTTCATTCGCACCCGGCAGACGGAAACTCCGCCCAACGTTTACCTTCAGCTGATGCAGTACAGAAGGTGTCCATACCACTCCCAGAGACAGAGAATAGTCTCCGAAGCTTCTGTTTACACGACGGCTATTCCAACGGTAGGATTCCACCTGTTCATCACTATAGCCCTGCTCTTGCAGATAAGTTGCCAGATATGGATCATCGTGGGCAAAAACATGTATACGCCCATAATCATACCGTATACCTCCACTAACAGCAAGTACATTGTCCGGACGATACGTTGTAAGCCAGGATACCCCGGTAGTGAAACGCTCATATTCCGGCAGCAGAAAAGAATAGCCTGAAATTGTGTTTCTCTGAAACTGAGAATCCCATCCCATCCGATGTTCCCAGAAAGAAGAACCGATAAGCCGCCCTATCGCAGAAAAGCTGAAAGTATTCAGATTAAAACCCAGTTCCTTATCCGGATTTGTTTGTGGCAAAGGCTGACTGCCGTAATGGGTATGGAATGCACTCCATTCTTCACGATGATTATTCTGATAACCCATATCACCCGACAGGATAAACTTCTCCCAAACATATTGCTGATGAGTAGTCACTTTCAGATGGTTCACTTTACTATAGGGAAGCTCTATGTTCCGGCTATCACCGTCATCTTCCAGACGCGACACATCGGGAATTCCATGTGCACCGGGAAAGAAACCTGTCTTCTGAAATACATTGGACACGGCATAAACCGACTTATACCCTTTCTTTTGGTATTGGGTAAAGAAATTGATATTACGCTCCCAACCTGCCGTATTCTTCAGTCGACGACCATAGACCGGCATCTTCTGAGTCAGGTAGATTATCGTATCCACCGGGATACGATAATCCCCGAATCGCTGTTCGGAATAACGCAACTTCGTATACCAGGCATTCTTTTGATGCCCAACATCAGCGAAGCGCCGAAAGTCTCGTTGACAGACTTTCCTAGAAGCGTTACATCACCAAACAACATATTCTCTGCCGGAACCTGTACGGGAGAAATGTCAATCACTCCGCCCATGGCATCGCTGCCATAAAGCAACGAAGCAGGTCCTTTCATCACACTCACGGCATCTACATTGAAAGCATCGAGTTCCAGACCATGATCTGCTCCCCACTGCTGACCTTCTTGTTTGATACCATTCTCCAATACGGCAACCCGGTTAAAGCCCATTCCCCGGATCATCGGTTTAGAAAAACCCGAGCCGATATCCATAGCTTGCACGCCCGGAATATTCTCCATCGCCTGCATAAAGTTACCTGTAAAATGTTTCCGCAAGAAATCCCGGTCAGCCACTTCAAGGGTAAGTGCAATCTTCTTATTCTGAAGTTGTTGGTAGGTTTCCGCCACCACTACTTCAGGCAAAGCTACATTACGGACTGAATCGGATTCTTGCGCATGGGCGGAAAGAGTTGTACATAACACCCCTAACACGCCCGGAATAATTCCTATACGCATTGATTACAATCTTTTTAGAATAAAACAATGAGGGGGACAAGCTCTCAAAACCTGCCTCCGCATAAATAAAGAACTATGTAATCAAGCAGTGGGAGGACCGCGCAAATAATGTGAATAAGACAGTGCATAGACAATCTTATCCTGATAAACTACTTGCTCAAAAAGGATGGGCATTAAGATATAATGGAAGTCAACCGACTGTGCTTCCGTGAAAAGAGAAAGAGAGAAGTGACAAATGGCACAATCGTCCGGCGAATGGCGCGGATGATCGGCATGGGAACAGGAAGTGGAATGACCTTCCTCATGGTGATGAAAAGCTTTCACCACGAAGAATGGCATGAGCGACAAAATCAGCACCCATGCCACAACGGCTCTCTTCTTCCTACTCCTATTCACTTCTCTTACAGATATTTTCTGAATATGCCGCGAAGATATGTATCGCAAACCGAACACGCAAACTACGACACTTAATATGTGTTACTGTTTGTAGTTTTACCAATATGTAGGTATAGCCAGCATTACTTCTTTGCTTGTTTTCTATACGCAACACAAACAGCCGCACACTGTGGATGCCTAAAACTCGTCTTCTGCAAAATAAAACACAATGTTCCCGTCATAATCAATGAATCCATCATATTTCTTCAGTTTCACATGGATGACTTTCTCCGTGCGATGCTTCACATCTATGCTTTCTCCCCAATCAGAGCTAAAGCGAAGCATTTTCCCTATAGGACTCAGCAGGAAAGGCAAAGAGGCTCCCGGGCTACCTGCCCAAGTGGAATAGCCATTGATGAACTCAATAGGTTCACCATTCCGCCTGGTCGGATCCAACATTTTATTTTCCAACTGTGCCCTGACTACATTAAAGTTCTCGTCGACAATATCCATATATCGTCTGTCTTTGAACTGTGCATAGGCATATCCCAAATAGAAGTTGCGAATATCCTCAAATTCCGGGCTTATCACCGTTCCGGTCTTGTCAATCATCACCACTCCGCCCTCTCTCTTTGCAACAGAGGCTTTTCCTTCACGGAACGGATAGGGCTCTTTACTGAATTTAGCAGGAATCACCATCTTGCCCGATACGTCAATAAATCCCCACCGCCCGCCATTCTCGGTCACTTTCACAGCAGCCAGGCCTTCGCTGAAGTCCTGTACCTTCAGGTAGATGGCCGGACAAATGATTTTGCCAGCCTTATCGAAAAATCCATAACGCCTTTTCTCCATATCATAGAAGGCCGCCAAGCCATTGGAGAAAGGACGCACCTCTTCCGGGCTTTGCGCGCCCACGGTCAACATCGTCTGGACAAGCGCCGGGAATACCTCACGGCCTTGCCTGTCAATGTAAGTACACTTGGAGTATCTGTCATTCACCGTCTTTACAATCAAGGCATAACCATCTTTGTTGAAAGGAGCAGAATCTATAATCCTCGCATTGAGTTTTATAGCCCGCCCTTGCTTATTAATGACGTACCAAGTCTCAGTGCGGCCCCACATGTCACGACCGGACTTGCATACCAGGCAAGCTCCACCTCCAAATTGAGGATAACCGAAACTTTTATAATCCCATTGGTAATCAATCACTTTATTCCCCTGCTCGTCTATAAATCCCCACAAACCGGTCTCGTCGTTCTTCACGGCAAGCAGACCATCATGAAAGGCATAGTTGGTGTCATACTTGTTTAATATTACTTTTTTGGCATTCTCCCCTATCCTGATAGGAGTAAACTGGGCAGCAGCAGGCAAAGCTATGCCTACTGCCAAACACATTGTTATCAAATATCTTTTCATCTTCTTATGGCAATCTAAATTTAATTGGAGTTGTATATTTCACTCTGACGGGTTTACCGTTCAGCTTTCCCGGTGTCCATCGGGGCATTGATTTTATTACCCGAAGGGCTTCTTCATCCAAATAGGGATCAACACTTGTTATCACATGCGCATTAGTGACACTGCCGTCCGCATCTACCACAAATTGCACTACGACTATTCCCTGCGTACCATTTTCCTGCGCAACCGTAGGATATTTCACATTCTGTGCGAGATAGCGCATAAATGCCGCAGCCCCACCGGGATATTCAGGCATCACTTCTACCTTATCATATATTTTATTAGGATCTTCAGCCTCCGCTTCCTTTTGCAGTTCAGCCGCCAATTCGGCTTGCAGCCTGGCTCTCTCCGCTTCCTCGCGCTCATTTGCTACTTCAACAGGAATAAACGTCACATCAACAATCTCATTCTCTACTATATCCAACTGTTCAGACGCCTCCGGAGAACTTTCAGCTTCGGATAAGGACTCCGACGCTTCCGAAAGAGATTGCTGCAGGGCCTTCCTATCCGCCAGCCGTTTTTCCAAATCCCTAAAATCCATATACAGATTGTAAGTGCCCCATTTCTCCGTCTCTATCCGCAGACTTTTGTCGGAAAGCAAGTAATGCAACGTAAGATTTTGCTCATAAGTATGTACGAACGCATCGCAACCCTCTGACTTCATGATGGAGTCCACATACAATGTATAGAGGCAATCATTGGCCATTATCTTAATGATTCCATAAGCTCCTTTAATATCCCGATTATACAAGCCCAACTGCGCATGGGCAAATGCTTTAGCATCTTCCCCCGTCTGCCACTCTCCGAGCAATGGGTGCTCCACATCAGTAGAGGGTAGGATGCGGTTTTCCATTTCGTCCAAATAAACATTGACCTGTTTTTTCCCATTAGTCCACTTTCCTGTAAAGAAGTGTTCACCATCATACTCTCCATAATCCATCTTGAATGTTCCGGTATTCTTCCCGTTGACAAACTCATTGACAACGTAATGCAATCCATCCTCTGTCTTCCCACTCAACTGAATTTCTTGTTTGTTCCGTTTATAGAAATAGGTGCCATACAAAGAATCGCCTTCCTGCTTTAAACACATTTGCACTTCTGATTTTCCAACCTTTCCCTCATAAAGGGCTTCTTTAATGGCGGGCATATTTACCGCTTCCACAGTCTCTCCACCCTTCAAACAAAAGAACAAAACAGACAGAAGCACCAACACTGACACGCCCCCTATTATATAGTATTTCTTGCGTGAGCCAGGCGAAGCAGGGACTTCCACCGTTTTCTGAACCGGTGGGGCTACAGGCTGAGGTTTATCATTAAAAGCATTTGCAGCAGAAGGAGAAACATCCTGTGGAGAGTATTGTTGTTCCTCTATAGACACCAACGATGCAGATGAATCCGTTTCCGCATTTTCTGGATTATGATCCACTCTTGCACGTAGTTTGCGGTTCCATTCTTTACGATAAGTAACCAACAGCCAAATTTCAACAAATAGCACTCCCCAACCTATAATGACACCGACAGTCTTTAACACCGTATCACCGGCAGAATCAGGAATAAACTTGGCAGCGACAAGCGACAGAAGCGAAGTGACAAGAATATTAAGTACCGGATGCAGCCCCCAACAAAGAGTTTGCAACGGGTACCATTTATAGAATGAACAAAGATGACCTAAAGCTGCAACAAAGTAGGTCAATGAACAAAATATCAATAGATACGGCCCTATTCCCATCATCTGCCTTATTTCATGCCCCAGTAAGACGTCCCGGTATTTTGGGAGCTAAGAGCAACAACCATAAGAATAAGACCAACGCAGAAACCAAGGCTATAATAAAAGTCCACGACACTTACAACAAAATGTTGAAAGATTTTAGACAACGTTATCTTCAAGATTCCGATAACCAATATGGCAGCAGCCATCAGAAAAATAAGGAATAAATAAAAGCCACCGGAATCTTTATCTATATTTTCCGCAACAGTGAAAGATTCAACAACTTTCCCATCTATTACGGTTTGAACCAATGGGACATAAAGAAAGACTAAAAAAACAGAAACAGCTATCAGAATATTATAGATACCGGAATTGGTGCCCGATATTTTTACATCAGAATGCATCATATTATATTGGATTATGATACAAAAAAAAAGGCGGAACCATTCAACCTATCCGGTCCTGAGGTATCGCCAAACACCGCGCCCAAAGAATAAGTGTAAACAGTTCACGCCCATAGAGCGCGAACTTCAACATCTTATATCTCTTGGGCTTTCCAATTGGCGATTTTCAGGACCAAGCAATAAGAGCTAAAGCTCTAATATGTATATAGAGAGAACGGAAACGCTTTTCCTTTGTTTGTTATTAATAAATAGAAATCATTAAAAATCACGTAGTCCGGCATTCTGTCGGGCTACTTCCAAAAAGGATATTTCCTTTTTACATCATAGTTTTGTCATCTTCCATAGGCAATCCGTTTTACTGATCAAACAAGTATTTTTATCGCTTCAAAGTTAGATAATACATATAACATTACAAAACTTTCGCACGACATTTATCATCAAAAAGCTTTATTCCTTCTAAAAATCTGATGCGACTCCTACTTTCAGTACCTCCCCCCTAACGGAAGAAACTTCCCACCGCATAAAGAGGCACGTTCCCCATCACGCACAAACTCCTTACCTTTCCCCTGCAAAAAGCTTGCATATCTACTGAAGCATGATTACCTTTGCTGTTCAAGATGCCATCTTGCGCAGCACGAGATACCATCTTGAACAACACAAGATGCCATCTTGAGCAGCAGAGCAAAGGGAGTTATGGTTCATAGGGAAACGAGTTTCAAGCGTTAAGTTCCTATGCAGCTGACATTAAGAAGCATAGCTATCATCAACAACATCAATCAACAGGAACAAGGATATGGGAATGATTTATTTAGTAAGAAAGAAACTCTTCCGCTCCAAGGAAGGAATGAAACAACTGTATTACGCTGTGCAGCGCACTCTGCAACCGCGCGGCGGAGTGACAACCGAAAAGCTGGCGCAACGCATGGCCAGCCGTAAAGGCATGGGCGAAGGCGATGTGCAAAGCGTACTGGTGGACCTGCCCAAATACATAGAGGAAGCGCTCAGAGAAGGCGAGTCCGTCACCATCAGAGGTCTCGGCTCCTTCAACCTCGCCATAACCAGCGAAGGCTTCGAACATCCCGACGACGTGATGCCGGGCAAGGTGCGGGTTTCACGCATCTACTTCAAACCGGACCGCTCGTTGGTGGGAAGGCTACGCCAGAACATGGATTTCTTCCGTTACCCGCTGAGCAAGTATTTCCCCACGAAATGCTGCGCCCCGAAACGCTGGAACGCGAACGGGTACATACCCCAAATACGCCGGAAGACGAAGCAAAGGACACCGGAACGGTAATAGACTGAAAGAACTGAAAGTAACCCACGACCGGACATTTCAGCGTAAACACCTTACACACAACAGCCTGAAAGCTGATGAAAGAAATGAAAGCATAAAACAACCTGATTATCGTACAAACCACGCCTAAAAATGCAAGAAGTCATTTAAAACAAATCTTAATCTTCTGCAAGCGAGAACAAAAAAGATATTTCAATTCAAGATTATTACGTATATTTGCAAGCTAAATTAAGAGAACGAAAAAGTGCCGTAAGAAGCCGAAATGAAAATCAAACGGCTTGGAGTTATTAACAAAATAGGCGACTTATCAACAGATTTTGCAATCTTTCTCTTTTTTAGTAGGCGCAATACGGAATTATCACTTATTTCGCTGCCAATAAACACTAAGATTATGGGAAAAATTATTGCTTTGGCAAATCAAAAAGGTGGTGTAGGAAAAACAACGACTACGATTAACCTCGCAGCCTCCCTTGCCACCCTGGAAAAGAAAGTGCTCGTTGTGGACGCAGACCCGCAGGCAAATGCCTCTTCCGGTTTGGGTGTCGACATCAAGCAGGCGGAATGCACTATATACGAATGCATTATCGACCGGGCCGATGTTCGCGAAGCTATCCATGACACGGAGATCGAGACACTGAAAGTGATATCCTCACACATAAACTTGGTGGGCGCCGAGATAGAAATGCTCAACCTGAAAAACCGGGAAAAGATACTGAAAGAAGTACTCGCCCCATTGAAGGAGGAATTTGATTATATCTTGATAGACTGCTCGCCTTCCCTAGGACTGATTACCATCAATGCACTGACGGCAGCCGACTCGGTGATTATCCCCGTACAAGCAGAATACTTTGCATTGGAAGGTATCAGCAAATTATTGAACACCATCAAAATTATCAAGTCTAAACTGAACCCGGCACTCGAAATCGAAGGTTTCTTGCTGACAATGTACGACTCGCGCTTACGCCAGGCCAACCAGATTTACGACGAGGTGAAACGCCACTTTCAGGAACTGGTGTTCGACACCGTCATACAGCGCAACGTCAAACTGAGCGAAGCTCCAAGTTATGGCCTGCCCACCATCTTATATGATGCAGACTCCACAGGAGCCAAGAATCACATGTCGCTCGCCAAAGAACTGATCAGCCGTAACAATTAACTTAAAAACGAAGAACCATGGCACAAAAAAGAAATGCATTAGGACGCGGGCTGGACGCCCTGCTTTCAATGGACGAAGTGCAGACCGAAGGCTCTTCTTCCATCAACGAAATAGAGTTGTCGAAGATTGTCGTCAACCCGAACCAGCCCCGTCATGAATTTGACGAGACAGCGCTTCAGGAACTTGCCGACTCAATCTCTGAGATAGGTATCATTCAGCCCATCACCCTACGCAAGCTGTCGGACGATGAATATCAGATCATCGCAGGCGAACGCCGCTTCCGTGCTTCACAACTCGCCGGACTGAAAAGTATTCCCGCCTATATCCGTACTGCCGATGACGAGAACGTCATGGAAATGGCGCTTATCGAGAATATACAACGTGAAGACTTGAACTCTGTGGAAATAGCCCTTGCCTACCAGCATCTGTTGGAACAATACGGGCTCACACAGGAACGCCTTAGCGAACGTGTCGGTAAAAAACGTACAACAATTGCCAACTACCTGCGTTTATTGAAATTGCCCGCCCCCATTCAGATGGCGTTGCAGAACAAGCAGATAGACATGGGACATGCCCGTGCGCTTGTAACATTGGGTGATCCGAAGTTGCAAGTGAAGATATTCGAAGAAATCATCGAGCACGGATATTCCGTACGTAAGGTGGAAGAAATAGTAAAATCCCTGAGTGAAGGCGAAGCCGTGAAAAGCGGTGGACGCAAAATCGCTCCCAAACGTGCCAAACTGCCGGAAGAATTCAACATGCTGAAACAACAGCTTTCGGGCTTCTTCAGCACCAAAGTGCAGCTGACCTGTTCGGAAAAAGGAAAAGGTAAAATCAGTATCCCGTTCAATAACGAAGAAGATTTAGAACGTATTATCGGCATACTCGATACTCTTAAAAAAAATAAATGACGAAAGGAACAAAAACATATCAATGGTGTATCGCCCTGCTGCTTTGCTTCGTGCAGACGGCAGGGATTGCTATGTATGGGCAGAATCGTCCGCGTGCCGCTGCCAAACGGCAGCAATTGGAGCATGCAGACTCACTAAAAAGACTGCCACAAGTAGCTCTGGACAGCCTGAATGCACAAACAGAATCTGCCCTGCAACGGGTTTCGGCTGCTGACAGCATTGCCTTAGCCGACAGCATTGCTGCCGAAAATAAAAAGCGTCTGCTGGAAATGACTTCCAGTACTACCCCACAAGTGTCTCCTACACCAACAGACAGTATAAACGGGGCACTTAACAAGAAAGTATTTATCCCCAACCCGACCAAGGCAACATGGCTCGCCTTGGTTATCCCCGGTGGCGGACAAATCTATAACCGTAAATACTGGAAGTTACCTATTATATATGGTGGATTTGCTGGATGTGCTTATGCGCTAACCTGGAACAACAAGATGTATAAAGACTACATGCAAGCCTATAAAGATGCCGCTCTTGGCAACTGGGAAGCCAACAGTATTCATGATCTTTTGCCACCCGGATATTTGGACAGAACCCCCAAAACGCAGATAACAGAAACCCTCCGAAAGCGAAAGGATACGTACAGGCGCTATCGTGACCTGAGTATTTTTGCTTTCATCGGCGTTTACCTGATATCAGTTATTGATGCCTATGTAGATGCGGAACTGTCTAATTTCGATATAACCCCCGACCTAAGTATGCGGGTAGAACCTGCCGTAATCAACAGCCAATACAGTATAGGCAGCTCCAACAAATCTGTCGGAGTGCAATGTAGTTTCCGTTTTTAATGAATTAAGCTATACCAAAGAATAATCACACATGAAGAATAAATCTGTAAATATGAAGAAGTTTATCGCTACTCCGTTTCTGTTTTGTCTATCACTTTTCGCCTTCCAGGCGCAAGCTCAGGAAAGTGTAGAAGTAGTGATCCGTGACAACGGAACAGAACGTCAGGAAAGCATTGAACTCCCCCAAAGTATGACTTACCCGCTGGACAGCCTACTCAATGACTGGAAAGCCAAAAATTACATTGATTTAGGTAAAGATTGCAGTACCTCCACAGAGAACCCACTCTTTAGTGACTCTGTTTATATCGACCGCCTCAGCCGCATTCCTGCTGTAATGGAAATGCCTTATAATGAGATTGTACGTAAATTCATCGACATGTACACAGGACGTTTACGTAATAACGTATCATTCATGTTGAGCGCCTGCAACTTTTATATGCCCATCTTCGAAGAAGCACTCGATGCCTATGGATTACCGCTTGAACTCAGATACTTGCCTATCATTGAATCTGCGCTGAACCCTTCTGCCAGATCCCGTGTAGGCGCTTCCGGTTTGTGGCAGTTCATGCTGGCTACCGGAAAGATGTACGGATTGGAAAGCAACAGTCTTATTGACGAACGTTGTGATCCTATCAAGGCCACGTGGGCAGCCGCCCGCTACCTGAAAGACCTGTACGCCATTTATCAAGACTGGAATCTGGTGATCGCTGCTTACAATTGCGGACCAGGCACTATAAACAAAGCAATCCGCCGTGCCGGAGGTAAAACTGATTATTGGGAAATTTATAATTTCCTGCCCAAAGAGACCCGTGGATATGTGCCTGCATTCATTGCCGCCAATTATGTGATGACTTACTATTGCAAGCATAACATCTGTCCCATGGAAACTAATATCCCCGATGCTACAGATACTATACAAGTAACAAAAAACTTACATTTCGAACAGCTTTCTGATATCTGTGGCGTTAGCATGGAAGAAATCAAAAGCCTTAATCCTCAGTATAAGAAGAATATAATTCCCGGTGAAAGCAAGACACAAACCCTTCGTCTGCCTATGAATTACATCAGTACATTTATCGACAGCCAGGATACTATCTACGCCCACCGTGCGAATGAATTATTCAAAAACCGCAGAACCGTAGCCATCTCCGAACCCCGTTCTACAGCAAGACGCGCTACAACCGGCAGTGGAAATCTGACTTATCATAAAATACGAAATGGCGAAACATTGGGTACTATTGCACGCCGCTATGGAGTCACCGTAAAACAACTTCAAAGTTGGAATGGATTGCATAACACCAAAATTTCCGCCGGAAAGCAATTGAAGATATATAAATAAGAGCACAAACGCTTGCACGGTGTTGAAATTTGCTTATTTTTGCAGCAATAGAAGAAAGGAGACAGGGATATGGAAGAGAATGTGAACCAGAAAGATAAAGAAAAAGTCGAAGAGGAAATGATTGAACAGGCTTTCCAGCAACTGTTAAACGACTATTTGGCAACCAAGCACCGTAAACGCATTGAAATTATAACAAAGGCATTCAATTTTTGCCAACCAGGCACATAAGGGCATCAAACGCCGCTCAGGCGAGCCCTACATTATGCATCCCTTGGCTGTGGCACAGATTGTTTGCACCGAAATAGGTCTGGGGTCTACATCCATTTGTGCTGCATTACTACACGATGTGGTAGAAGATACAGACTATACTGTAGAGGACATAGAGAATATATTCGGTCCGAAAATCGCCCAGATTGTAGACGGACTGACCAAAATATCCGGTGGTATCTTCGGTGACCGGGCTTCGGCACAGGCAGAGAACTTCAAAAAGTTGCTGTTGACGATGTCCGATGATATACGTGTGATCCTTATTAAAATAGCGGACCGCCTGCATAATATGCGTACGCTGGGTTCCATGCTTCCAAATAAGCAATTCAAAATTGCAGGTGAAACTTTATATATATATGCTCCCCTCGCCAACCGCTTAGGACTTTATAAGATAAAGACCGAACTGGAAAACCTGAGTTTCAGGTACGAACACCCTGAGGAATATCAAGAAATAGAAAACAAGCTGGCAGCTACGGCTACCGAGCGTGACAAAGTATTCAAAGAGTTCACAGCTCCGATACGCGCACAGATGGACAAGATGGGACTGAAATATCGCATCCTGGCACGCGTCAAATCCATTTATTCCATATGGAACAAAATGCAGACCAAGCATGTGCCATTCGAAGAAATCTATGACTTGCTTGCCGTACGCATTATTTTTGAACCGCGTAACGCGGACGAAGAGTTGAATGACTGTTTCGATATCTACGTCTCTATTTCTAAAATATACAAGCCCCACCCCGACCGTCTGCGCGACTGGGTGAGTCACCCCAAAGCAAACGGCTATCAAGCTTTACACGTTACCCTCATGGGTAATAATGGACAGTGGATAGAAGTACAAATCCGTAGCGAGCGCATGAATGACGTAGCCGAACAGGGTTTTGCCGCACATTGGAAATACAAAGAAGGTGGTGGTAGCGAGGATGAGGGCGAGCTGGATAAATGGCTACGTACCATCAAGGAAATTCTTGATGATCCGCAGCCGGATGCCATTGATTTCCTCGACACTATCAAATTGAACCTGTTTGCATCGGAAATTTTTGTATTCACCCCGAAAGGTGAGATTAAGACTATGCCACAGAATTCTACAGCATTGGACTTTGCATTTTCCTTACATACAGATATAGGCAGTCATTGTATCGGCGCGAAAGTAAAACCATAAACTTGTCCCACTCAGCCATAAATTGCAAAGTGGCGATCAAGTGGAAGTGCTGACATCCAAATCACAACGGGTACAGCCAGAATGGGAAGTATTTGCCACTACAGCCCGTGCCCGCGCAAAGATAGCTGCCATCCTGCGCAAAGAGCAAAGGAACTGCCAAAAAAGAAGGTGAAACCCTTCTGAATGAATTCTTCAAAAAAAAGAAGAGCTACGACTGGACGACCTGTTGATAGACAAGTTGGTGAAAGTCCATAATATGAAGAACCGGGACGAATTTCTTATAGCCATCGGCAACAAAAAGATCGTATTGGGCGACCTGGATAAAAATGCCCTGAAAGAGAAACAGGGAACCAACTGGAAAAAGTTCCTCACCTTCTCGTTCGGCGGTAACAAGGACAACAAAGAGCCGGTCGAAGAAAAAGTACCGCAGGAAAAAGAGAAAATCAATACAAAGCAAATCCTGAAACTGACGGAAGAGAATATCCAGAAGAATTATATCATGGCAGAATGTTGCCACCCCATTCCGGGTGACGATGTACTGGGATATATGGACGAAAACGACCGTATCATTATCCACAAACGCCAGTGCCCCGTCGCCGCACGTTTGAAGAGTAGTTACGGAAACCGTATTCTGGCCACAGAGTGGGATACCCATAAGGAACTCTCTTTCCTGGTGAATATATATATAAAAGGTATAGACGCCATGGGATTACTGAACGAAGTAACACAGGTTATTTCGCGTCAGCTGAATGTAAATATCCGCAAGTTGTCCATTGAAACAACAGACGGCATTTTTGAAGGAAACATCCAATTGTACGTACATGATGTGGATGATGTGAAAACCATCTGCAATAATCTGAAACAGATACAGAACATCAAGCAAGTAACCCGTGTAGAAGGATAAAAACTATAAAAGCACACTAGTATGTTTAACTCAAAAAAAGGAATAGAAGACAAGGTAAGCAATAAATTAACCACGCTTTCCAGTCAAAGTTTAATTAAAGGTGATTGTTCCATTGATGGAGATATGCGTATCGACGGAACTGTAGAAGGAAATATCCGGTGTACCGGGAAAATAGTCATTGGTCCGGAAGGAAAAATACACGGCAATCTGTCCTGTACACACGCTTGCCTTCACGGAACTATCATCGGTGATGCATATGTGAAGGAAGAACTCACCCTGAAAGCCAACTGTGTGATGCAAGGCAATATCTATACCACAAAATTGGAAATAGAATCACAAGCTAAATTCAATGGAACCTGTAACACGAATGATGCCAATCATGAGATAAAATTGTTGGAAGCTGTTACTGAATAGTTTTACTCATCTCCTTCCCTTGAAGCTCTTTTAAGTTCGTCTACTTGCTCATAAGTAAATCCGTCAAGAGCTTTCTTCATGCTAAGAAGCTCTTCACGGATCGTCTTCAAGCGGTCTACAATTTCAAAGTTACGAAGAGTGGTTTCTTTATTGTCCTTCATTCGCTGGCGGGCACCGGGTAATGTCATTCCCCGTTCCTTCACCAGATGATAGATCAGCTTCACAGTTTCAATATCCTCTTTGCGATATTGCCGCACTCCACGGCTTCCCTTCTTCGGAGAGAGTTGTGGAAACTCTTTCTCCCAGAAACGAAGCAAGGACTCGTTCACATCGAACATCTGGGCTACCTCACTGATGGAATAATATAATTTCAGGTCTTTATCCATAGCAGCTTAATCGAGGACTTTACCATGGTTGGCAGCAATCTGTATCATCCGGTCGTAATCCTCAGCACTCAAGTCCATAAAGTAATAGTTGACAGGGTTGACTACCTGCCCTTTTACATGAACTTCATAATGCAAGTGAGGCCCTGTACTCTTTCCCGTACTACCTACCCCACCAATGACTTCACCGCGTACCACCTTCTTTCCGACCTTAGTACGGAAATCACGCAAATGCGCGTATACAGTCTGATAACCAAATCCATGGTCTACCACAATCCGGTTACCATACCCGGTTTGCCATCCCATCTGTATCACCGTACCATCTCCTGTGGCATAAACATCCGTACCCAAAGGTGCCGAGAAATCCATACCTGCATGGAATTTTGTAGTCCCGTAGATAGGATCGATACGCGTTCCGTAGCCGGAAGCTGTTTTGCGAAGATCTTTATTGGAAACAGGCTGGATGGCGGGGATACAACGCAACATTTCGTCATGGCTCTTACACATATCCACCACATCATCGAAGGAACGCGACTGGATATAAAGTTGCTTGCTGAGCATATCCATCTTCTGAGTTGTATTCACTACCAGATCGGAGTTTGCCATATCCATCAAGTGTTCATAACGGTTAGTGCCGCCATACCCAGCCTGGCGGATAGCCGAAGGTATGGGGTCAGCTGCAAATATAACCCGATACAGGTTATCATCACGCTGCTGCACATCCTGTAACACTCCCATTGCCTCATCCAGACGACGGGAAAGCACATTATACTGCGCTAAAAGTTGGCTATTTTCCTTCCTCAACTCTTTCTCCGAAGGTGAACCGAAAATAATCAGCAGAATTATAAAACTACCTGCCCCAAAGCCCATGCCGATAAACAAACGGCGCAGGAGACTCACCATCCGTTGCCGGACAGTAGGGTAAATACGGTCATAAGTCTGCGTCTGTGGATTATAAATGTAGTAAACTTTGCGCATCTTTTGGAAATATTTCGCTCATTAATACGGCAAAAGTAATAAAAACAAGCTATCTTTGCACAGTTTTTTCAAGAATATTAATACTAAGTAGCAAGTAGTTAGTAGATAATAGCGAACAGAAGATAGTAACAGATTAAGATAAATAAAAAGAATATGTTGACTGCAAATGAAATCCGTAACTCATTCAAGAGTTTCTTCGAGAGCAAAGGCCACCAGATAGTGCCCTCGGCTCCGATGGTAATTAAAGATGACCCGACACTGATGTTTACCAATGCGGGGATGAACCAGTTTAAAGATATTATTTTGGGCAACCACCCTGCGAAATATAAAAGAGTCGCGGACTCGCAGAAATGTCTGCGCGTTAGCGGAAAACATAATGACCTGGAGGAAGTGGGACACGACACGTACCACCACACCATGTTCGAGATGCTGGGTAACTGGTCGTTCGGCGACTACTTTAAGAAAGAGGCTATCGACTGGGCATGGGAATATCTGGTAGAGGTTCTGAAGATAGATCCGAAGAACCTTTACGCCACCGTATTCGAGGGCAGCCCTGAAGAAGGATTGGAACGTGACAATGAAGCTGCTGCCTTTTGGGAACAACACCTTCCGAAAGATCATATCCTCAACGGTAACAAGCATGATAACTTCTGGGAGATGGGCGATACAGGTCCGTGTGGTCCGTGTTCCGAGATACATATAGACTCACGTCCGGAAGAAGAGAAAGCCAAAGTTCCGGGTAGCCAATTGGTGAACAAGGATCATCCGCAGGTTATTGAAATCTGGAACCTCGTGTTCATGCAATTCAACCGTAAAGCCGATGGAAGTCTGGAAGGACTTCCCGCCAAAGTTATCGACACGGGTATGGGCTTTGAACGCTTGGTACGCACGTTACAAGGCAAGACTTCAAACTATGATACGGACGTATTCCAGCCGATATTGAAAGCCATCGCTGATATGGCAGGCACTGCCTATGGCAAAGACAACCAACAGGACATCGCCATGCGTGTGATTGCCGACCACATCCGTACAATCGCTTTCTCTATTACAGACGGGCAGTTGCCCTCGAATGCAAAGGCAGGTTATGTAATCCGCCGTATTCTGCGCCGCGCAGTTCGTTACGGTTATACATTCCTGGGACAGAGACAGGCATTCATGTATAAACTGCTCCCGGTTCTGATTGAAAACATGGGTGAGGCTTATCCAGAACTGGAAGCACAGAGAGAACTGATCAGCAAAGTTATTAAAGAAGAAGAAGACTCCTTCCTCCGCACATTGGAAACCGGTATCCGCTTGCTGGACAAGACGATGGCTGACGCCAAAGCTGCCGGAAAGACAGAAATCAGTGGTAAGGATGCCTTTACCTTATATGATACTTTCGGTTTCCCGCTCGACCTGACGGAACTGATTCTCCGTGAAAACGGTATGACTGCCGACATCAAGGAATTCGATGCCGAGATGCAACAGCAGAAGCAACGTGCCCGCAATGCCGCTGCCATAGAAACTGGTGACTGGATTACACTGAAAGAAGGAACTACTGAATTTGTAGGTTACGACTATACGGAATATGAAACAAGTATCCTTCGTTACCGTCAAGTAAAACAGAAAAACCAGACACTGTATCAGATTGTACTGGACTATACCCCGTTCTATGCCGAAAGCGGTGGCCAGGTAGGTGATACTGGTGTATTAGTCAGCGAATTCGAAACGATTGAAGTAATTGATACAAAGAAGGAAAATAACCTTCCGATACATATCACTAAGAAATTGCCCGCACATCCGGAAGCTCCGATGATGGCTTGCGTAGATACCGACAAACGTGCTGCCTGTGCAGCCAATCACTCGGCTACCCATTTGCTGGACTCTGCACTCCGCGAAGTACTGGGCGAGCATGTAGAGCAAAAGGGTTCTTTAGTAAGCCCCGACTCACTGCGTTTCGACTTCTCTCACTTCCAGAAAGTGACAGACGAAGAAATCCGCCAGGTAGAGCATCTGGTGAATGCAAAAATCCGTGCCAACATACCTTTGAAGGAATATCGCAATATTCCTATTGAAGATGCCAAGGAACTGGGTGCTATTGCCTTGTTCGGTGAAAAGTACGGCGACCATGTACGTGTTATTCAGTTTGGTTCATCCGTTGAGTTCTGTGGAGGTACACACGTTGCCGCTACCGGAAACATCGGCATGATAAAGATTGTATCTGAAAGCTCTGTTGCCGCCGGCGTACGCCGTATCGAAGCTTACACAGGTGCACGCGTAGAGGAATTGATGGACACCATCGAAGATACAATACGCGACTTGAAAGCCCTCTTCAACAATGCACCCGACTTGGCCGGAACCATCCGCAAGTACATTGAAGAGAATGCCGGATTAAAAAAACAGATGGAAGACTTCATGAGGGAGAAAGAGGCACAGATAAAGGAAAGACTGCTGAAAAACATGCAAGAAATCCACGGCATAAAAGTAATTAAGATTTGTGCTCCGATACCTGCAGAAAGTATTAAGAATATTGCATTCCAACTACGTGGCGAGATTACAGAAAACCTGTGTTTCGTTGCCGGAACGATCAATGAAGGAAAACCTATGCTGACAGTAATGTTGAGTGACAACCTCGTAGCTGGCGGATTGAAAGCCGGAAACTTGGTGAAAGAAGCTGCCAAGCTGATACAAGGCGGCGGCGGCGGCCAACCTCACTTTGCAACAGCAGGTGGAAAGAATGTTGACGGACTGAATGCAGCAATAGAAAAGGTGCTGGAACTTGCCGGAATTTAATAATTGACTTATGAAGGCAGGCGAATTATTATTTGCCTGTGCAAGTAAATAACTGGCAAAAGACTTGACTTTAACATCTTGATGTCGTATCTTTGTCAATGCAATCCTGATTTAGTTTCGGGAAGATATATAGTAAAGAGGAGAAGCGAATGTTTCTCCTCTTTTTTGTATCTATAGAAGTGAAATGACTTAAGATAGTATGTTTTACATGATAACATACTATATAATGAACTAAAACAAACGATGTAATCCCCCAAATAAACCATCTGTTTGGAGAAAACACATCATCCGTTTAAGGGTAACACACCATCTGGTTGCAGAAAATAGAAACGGGAAAGCCGAAGCCCTCCCGTCCCGTTAAACAAACATAAATTCTCTCTTGACAAAAAAGGTTAGATTAGTATATCTTTTTCAATTATTTATACTCTGATTGTATGGGCTCAAACGTTCCACATGGTAAACTTTACATCCTACCGGAACTTCTACCGGACAGACTTCAGTAACGTCTTCCCAAAAGTCCATATATTCCATTACAGACATTCTGGTCAAATCAGGACCATTGAAAGTATAAAAATGCTCTTCATCATTGTACTTAAATAACAGGCCTAAACGTTCCACTTCACCGTCAACAACCGGCCCTCTTTCGTATCGCCCTATCATAGGAGCAATAGCAGAATCATCCGGACGAACACGTAAAGTTCCTTTTTCCCACATTTCAGATTCATTATCCGGTATCATCTCATAACGTCCTCCCACCTTTACGGTAAAGAAGTCAGTGAATGCATCCGCAATATTCTTCTTTTGTTCTTTCTGTAGCTTCTCCGGTAACCACGATACCGTCTTTCTTTTTAGACCAAATCAATTTCAGACATTCATCTACTTTCACTCTCAGTAAAGTTGAAGAACCACTACCATCTCTTACCGTAATTCCCGTCTCACCTTCGGCTTTAGGAATAATCTGTATACGCTGGTACCCACTTTCACTTTTTACAAAAGCAGCAGTTACTATGGCATCTTCACCGTTCACTATGGAATAGTTACCGTCTCCACCATCCACACCAACAATAATGCCTTCCGGCTTACTCAAATAGAGATTTACGGAACCGATCAGGTTATCACAAGTCCCAATCTGGTAAATAGGCGCATCTCCCGTAAAAAATACCATATCACGATAATCATCCTCGCATGCAGTACCCACAAACAAGAGTGAAATCAACATTAGAATAGAATAGATGTGTTTCATTGTTTTAGTCTTTTTATATCGGATTCGTATAATGAAAATGCAGTAAATAGTTAATTACTGCATGCGAACAGATATTTTTTTTAGTTCCAGCGATTTATAGTATTTGTTCTTTCGGATAATTCACCAGATACAAAGTACCTGTAGCACGGGTAAAAGCTGTATATAACCAGCGGAAATAATCCGGTGTCAGATACTCATCCGTCATATATCCCTGATCGAGAAATACATTCTTCCATTGCCCACCCTGCGCTTTGTGGCAAGTAACGGCATAGGCATACTTCACTTGCAAGGCATTATAATGCGGGTCCGCCTTCATCTTTTTCATCCTATCGCGCTTCATGGAAATATCAGCGTAATCTTCGAGTACGGCATAGAAAAGCCGATCATTGTCTGCCTTTGGCAAGGCTGGCGCATCAGTATGCAAGGTATCCAGCAGCAGATTAACTTCCAGTTCAAAGTCCCCGTAATCAGGAAAAGCTAGTAGGACTTCCGCAAAACGGAAACCATACAACTCACGCGTCCGGCGCATCCGGCGAAGAACAGCTATTTCACCATTGGCAATGAAATCCATTTCTTTACTTTTCTCCGTCCAGTAGTAATTATTCTTTGCCACCATCAGCAAGTCACCTGTATTCAATTCATCCTCCCGCCAAAGGATTTGCGCACGTATACCATTATTGTAGATATTCGCCCGCTTATTGGAACGGCATACGACAATGGTCTCATCCATCCCGTCACGGTCGTAACAAGTACTCAGCGTATCTATCAGTTCGTCGCCCGGAACTACTTTTATATCAGCAAACCCCGACACCTTTATCTTTGGCAAACTTTCACAGGCATCTTCGGCTATAAGTTGGCGCAACCGGGTAGCATTCCACAAAATACCGGAGTCCTGCACCTGACGCACTACTTGCGTCAAATCGACCTCTATCACTTCCAGTCCATATCCTTTCAGTGCCTCGGCAAATAAGGCAGGGCTCTGCTCCTCACCCACCGGAGGAAGCTGCGCTGTATCGCCCATCAACACCAGACGGCATCCTGTACCGGAGTAAACAAACTGTATCAGATCGTCCAGCAAACGCCCTGTACCGAACACAGCACCGGATAAGCCCTCGTTCGAAATCATCGAAGCCTCATCCACTATATATAAGGTATGTGTAGTCAAATTATCATTCAGTGAATAGTAAACGCCGGATGCCCGCATAAGCAGAAAAGACTTTCGCCGCCCGCCCTGTAGGAGCCAGCAGAATTGACTTCTGTTGCAACTTATCCAATGTCCGTACCAATGCTCCAACCAGTGAAGTTTTCCCGTACCAGCGTATCCGCGCAGTACAAAAACCGCATCGTTACGAGGAGATAGCA
>VOFF01000953.1_pt1 | contig 28740 bp, 26 predicted proteins | sample 5384061 | NCBI WGS metagenome assembly VOFF01 (sample SAMN12384725, study PRJNA508395) | human gut metagenome | isolation source: healthy gut E | host: Homo sapiens
GTCGGCCTTCTTCGGGGTCCCTCCCAGCGGGATCTGCCCCCGCGGCGATCTCATAACCTGCGGGAACGGCCTCCGAGGCTTTGCGCGTGATGACGGAGAAATCGGCGAAATACTCCCCTTCGCCGCGCATCTCTTCGGGACCGAATGTGGTGAAGACGGCCGATTCCTGCGGTGCGAGGCGCACGTCGAGCTCCTTTTTCGCGCACGGTCTTTTCCGTCGCGCACGAGGCGGCAGATGAAACGGTACTTCTCCGACGGTGTGAAGTAGAATCGGTTGGTGATGCGCACGCGGCCCGCTCCTTCGGGTTCGAACCCGAAGTCCTGCTGCACGTACTTCACCTCCGCGAGCGCCGGATGCGGCGTGCGGTCGGGCAGTACGAGGCCGTTGCAGCAGAAGTTCCCGTCGCTGGGGGTGTATTCCCCGCCGAAATCCCCTCCGTAGGCCCAGAAAGGGCGTCCCTGGGCGTCGTGCTCCAGCAGGCCCTGGTCCACCCAGTCCCAGAGGAATCCGCCCTGCAGGTTGGGATAGCGGTAGATCGCGTCCCACTGTCCGACGAAGTTTCCGGTCGAGTTGCCCATCGCATGAGCGTACTCCGACGGCATCACGGGCCGGTCGCTGCCCTTGCGTCCGATCTCTTCCAGCCATCCCGCGCCGGGATACTGCGGAACGTACATGTCCGTATTCCACTCCCACTGCGCCCGTTCGTAATTGACAGGCCGGTTCATCCAGGCGCTGTCGGCGGCCTTCGTCCAAAGGTAGGTTTGGTAGAAGTTGTATCCGTTTCCGGCCTCGTTTCCCAGCGACCAGAATGTGACCGATGCGTGGTTCTTGTTCCGTTCGAACATGTTGCGCGTGCGCTCCATGTGGGGTTTCAGCCAGGCGGGGTCGTTGCCCAGCGTGCCGCCCTTTGCGCAGGTCGTAGTACATGCCGTGCGACTCGATGTTGGCTTCGTCGTAGATGTAGAGCCCGTATTCGTCGCACAGCTCGTAGAATTTCCGGTCCTGGGGGTAGTGGCAGAGCCTCACGGCGTTGAAGTTGTGTCGTTTCATCAGCTCGAAGTCGCGGCGCATCACCTCCTCCGTGACGTAGTGTCCCGTCACGGGATGGTGTTCGTGGATGTTCACGCCCTTGAACTTCACGGGCTGCCCGTTCACCAGCAGTACGCGGTAGGGCTCGCCGTTTTTCGGCCCGTTCGTCCAGCCGGGCGAACTCGAAACGGCGGAACCCTACGCGGTAGGGCACCGTTTCGGTCTCCCCGCCGGGGCCGCGGAGGGTCATCAGCAGGGTGTAGAGATCGGGGCGCTCCGCGCTCCAGGCCTTGACGCCGGGGATGCCGGCCTCGAACCGGAGGGTGCGGCATCCGCCGGCTGCGATCATTGCGTCGCGCTGCCCTGCCGCGACCTGCCGGCCCGCGTCGTCGAGCAGCTCGTAGCTCAGCGTCGCTTCGGCATCGCTTTCGGTTCGGTTGGTCAGATCGGCCTCCAGGGCGAATATTCCGTCCCGGCATGCCTCGTCGAGCGTTGATTTGATGCGGAAGTCCCGCACGGCGACGCGCGGCTGCGACCAGAGGAACACGTCGCGCTCGATGCCGCTCATGCGCCAGAAGTCCTGACATTCGAGCCAGGAGCCGGTGCTCCAGCGGTAGATCTTTATGGTCAGCGTGTTCCGTCCGGGCCGGAGGTATTCGTCGATGAGGAACTCCGCGGAGTTCTTCGAATCCTCGTTGTAGCCTGCCTCGTGTCCGTTCACATAGACATATACGCCCGACTTGGCTCCTGCGAGGTGCAGGAAAACGTTGCGGCCGTTCCATTCGTCCGGAATTTCGAATTCCCGGCGGTATATCCCTGCGGGATTCACCTCGGGGAGCCGGGGCGGCTGGGGACGGTAGGTCGCGAACTCGTACTGATGGTTGGTGTATATGGCCGTCCCGAACCCCTGGCGCTCCCAGTTCCCGGGCACTTCGATGTCATCCCACCCCGAGGCGTCGGTCGCGGGGTCCGTGGCGTCGGCGGGCAGATCGCGGGCATCCTCGGCGAAGAGGAACTTCCACGTGCCGTTGAGCGGCAGATAGAAGGGGCTCTTCTCGTAGCGCATGGTCAGCGCCCCGTCCCTCGAGGGATAGGACATGAAGTCGGTGCGGGGCGGGACCTTGTTCACCGACACGGTCTGTACGTCGTACCGATAGGGGTTGTCGGCAGCGGCGGTCTGCGCCGACAGCAGCGTGAGCGCTGCCAGGATATTGATTCTCGGGTTCATGTAATCTGGTTTTGTAGGTTTTGATTCAATGCTGTATGGGGATCGCGCGGTTTATATTTCCGGCAGTGTGACCCGGAACAGTTCGCTGGGCGTGTGTTCGCGCAGGACGATGCCGACCATCCGTTCCACCACCTCGGGATACCGGCCGGCCAGATCGCAATCCTCGTGGAGGTCCCGCGACAGGTCGTAGAGGCGGGGTTTTCCGCTCTTGACCACCAGCTTCCAATCCCCCATTCGGACACCGATCTGGTCGGTTTCGTGGAATTCCCAGTAGAGGAATTCGTGCCGCTGCTGACGGGCGTCGTCGCCCAGCAGCGCGGGCAGGAAGGAGATGCCGTCGAAGCAGTCGCCCTCGATGTCCGGGTTCAGGTATTTCCGCGGGAAGCGTCTGTCGCCGATCAGGTCGCAGAACGTGGGCAAGACGTCGTAGAAGGCCAGCATGTGGTCGTTCTCGGTGCCGGCCGGGACGTGTCCGGGCCAGTAGGCGATGAACGGAACGCGGATACCGCCCTCGTAGCACTGCCGTTTCAGTCCCCGCAATTTGCCGTCGCGGCCGAAAAACTCCGGATCGGCCCCGCCCTCCTCGTGAGGGCCGTTGTCGCTGGTGAAGATGACCAGCGTGTTCTCCTCCAGCCCTTTCTCCTTCAGCTTGGCGAGAATCTCCCCACGTAGATGTCGAGGCGCGTGATCATGGCCGCGAATTCGGCGTGCGTGTGTTCCACCGGATTGTAGCGCGACCCCTCGCTGCCGCCCCATGTCTTGTCCACGAAGAACTGTTTTTTGTAGTATTGCAGGATGGAATCCTCGGGCTGGCGCAGCTCGGCGTGCGGCAGAGTGTAGGTGAAAAGTCCGAAAAAGGGCCGTTCGCCGTCCCGGGAGTCCAGCCATCGCAGGGCCTCCCGGTGGATCATGTCGGCCGAGTATTGGGACCGTTTTTCATAGCCCTCCCCGTACATGGGATGCCGGATGTTGTCCTCCAGGATGATCCGCACCGTGGTCGTGTCGCCTTTCGAGGCGCTGTAACGGTTCAGGAAGTTGGGATAGTAGAGGTGCGCCTGAAACTGGCAGACGAACCCGTAAAATTCGTCGATGCCCCGTTTGTCCGGCGTGGAGCAGGAGCCTTCGTAGCCTCCGGCCCACTTCCCGAACATGCCCGTCGCATATCCGTTCTTCTTCATGATCTCGGGCAGTATGACGTGTCCGGGATCGTAGGGCTCCTGCCCCACTACGCCGTAGTCGCGGTTTTGGCCGTACACGATCTCCGGGGAGCCGGGCCAGTACTCCCGGTTGCCGCGGACATGCCCGTGTCCGGCGTGCTGTCCCGTCATCAGCGAGGCGCGGGACGGTGCGCTCACCGGACTTCCCGCATAGGCTTGCGTGAAACGCATCCCCCGGCGGGCCATGCTGTCGATATGGGGTGTGCGGATGTATTTCTGCCCGTAGCATCCCAGATCTCCGTAGCCCATGTCGTCGCAGAGGATGAGGAGGATGTTCGGAACGGATTTCCGTGCCTGCGCCGAGGCGTCCGCGGGGCAGAGTGCGGCGAATGCACCGGTGTATAGAAGCAGGTTCCGATAATTTTTCATACGTTCTTCCGTGACAGATGTTTTCCGTTGCCGCGGGTTTGTCCGGCAAAGACGGCCCGCTCCTGCAAATATATGAATATTCTCGGAAAAAATGCGACGTCCGGTTTTGCAAACGGACCTTCCGGACGGTTGTCAGTTCTTCCGGACGGCACGGAACCTGACGGCAGCATGAAATCCGTCCTGGCCGGGAAAAGAACCGCGGAGACGGATTTTCCGGAAACCCGCTTCCGGGCGGCTCCGAAAAGCCGTCCGGAAGGGCCCCGGTTCATTGCTGCCCACTTTGTCTGCGGTAGCCGGAGAACCTCCCGGCCCGGGGCATACGCTCCGTTGCCGGCTACCGCCGGGAAAAGACTATCGTTGCAGACTTTCGGCCCACTCCCGGAGGCTCTTTTCGTCGGTGCGGTTGAGCAGTCTTCCCTCCTTCCAGTCCGGTCCGGGATGGGATTTTCTCAGGGCCTCCGCGCTATGGGCGATGCCGCTCCCTCCCGACGTGGCGAACGGGATGACCGTCTTGCCCTTCAGGTCGTGGCTTTCGATGAACGTGTCGATGATCCGGGGCGCGAGGTCCCACCAGATCGGATAGCCGATGAAAACCGTGTCGTAGTCCTCCGTGTCCGGCTGTCTGCCGCCGATGGCCGGACGGGCCTGCGGATCGTTCATTTCCGCGGAGCTGCGCGACCGCTTGTCGTGCCAGTCGAGGTCGTCGGGCGTGTAGGGCCGGGCCGGGACGATCGCGTAAAGCGTGCCTCCCGTGGCCTCGGCCAGCCTTTCGGCGGCGCGCGCCGTCGTGCCGGTCGCCGAGAAATAGGCTATCAGGATTCGGTTGTCGGATGTTTCCTTGTACATGTTCTGTCGTTGTTGTGCGCATGCCGCGGCGGCGATCCCCGCTGCCGCCGACAGCGCGAATAGCAGTTTTCGCATATCGGATCGGTTTGTCTATTTGAGTTTGTCGTACTCCGTGTCCGTGACAGGTTCGAGCCATTCGTTCGAGACGTCCTCGCCGGGGATTTCGAACGCCAGGTGGGCGAACCATCTGTCGGCGGCTGCGCCGTGCCAGTGTTTCACGTTGGCGGGAATGTGGATCACCGTGCCCGGCAGTATCTCCCGTGCGGGTTTTCCCTCCTCCTGATACCAGCCCCGTCCGGCTACGCCGACGAGCATCTGCCCGCCGCCGCTCTTCGCCCGATGGATGTGCCAGTGGTTGCGGCAGCGCGGCTCGAAGGTCACGTTGGAAACGGAGACCTGCTCGAAATCGGGGCCAGGTAGCTGTTGCCGGTGAAATACTGTGCGAAGGCCGTGTTCGGCTCGCCGATCGGGAAGATCATTTCGCGCTGGAAGGCGGCCCGGGCATCTTCGCCGGAGGTATCCTCCGCCCAGACCTCCTTGGCGAGACGGAATGCCGCCCACGCCTTGGGCCAGCCGGCGTAGAAGCCGATGTGGGTGATGATCTCGGCGATCTCGGTGCGGGTGATGCCGTTCTCCTTCGCCGACTGAAGATGGTAGGTCAGCGAACTGTCCGTGATGCCCTGGCTGATGAGCGAAGTGAGGGTTACCAGACTGCGGTCGCGCAGGCCGAGGCGGTCGGTGCGGCTCCACACCTGGCCGAAGAGCACGTCGTCGTTGAGTTCCGCGAATTTGGGCGCGAAATCGCCGAGCTGGTCGCGTCCGGCCGTCTGTACGATTTTTTCCTGTGCCATAACGTTGAGTGTAAGAATGCTGAATAGTGAAATGAAAAGAATCCTGTTCATGACGGTTGCGTTTATTGCATGAAGTTGTCGATTCGGTTCGCCGGATTGAGCGGCAACTGGTCGGACAGCTCCAGCGATTCGATCATGTGCAGCGTTTCCTGCTTGTATTTCCGGAAATGTTCCGAGTCGATATGTCTGTCGTAGGCCGCACGGCTTGCGTAGGTTTCGAGAATGGTGATGCGGCAGGGAGCCTCCCTTTCCTGCACGGCATACATGGTCAGCACGCCCGGTTCGGTGCGCAGGGAGACCTCGCCCACTTCGGCCGCGTGTTTTACGTACTCGTCGAGATACTGCGGATAAACCTCGATTTTCGACAGCCGCACGATGCCGTCGGGAGCCATCGGTTCTTTGGCGCACATGCCCGGCCGTTTCGCCTCTCCCGTGCCGCACGACAGCAGAACGGAAAGAAGCGCGATGCTTGAAATGATTCTTGTCATAGTCGTTCCGTTTTCCGGACAGTTTCTGTCCGTCGTTTCTGTTCTTTGTCGGGAACAAAGGTAGCGTATCGTACCGGAACCGGACCTAACCGTATGAGGGGAATTTATACCATTTTTACGGTTTTTGGCGACGTCGTGTGCATCCGGTTTCCGGATGGTACGTCTTATCCGGAGACCGGTTGTGCCGGATTTTGGGAAATGGGGGCTGAACGATTGCGGCCGTTGGGCCGGCTCGGTCCGGGCCGGATGGGACACGAATCGCACTCGTATGGACCTGCTTCCGAATGCATTTCCCGCAGGTTCCGAAAACGAAAGAAACCTTACATATCGTTGATACATAAGGTTTCTTTCTTCTTGTCGCCTTTTCTTTCGAAGGCCTCTGGAGCGGAAAACGGGACTCGGACCCGCGACCTCAACCTTGGCAAGGTTGCGCTCTACCAACTGAGCTATTTCCGCATGGCGTGTTTCGTATTGCGAGTGCAAAGGTAGGTAAAATTTCCGAATCTCCAAATTTTTCGGATGAAATCTCCCTGTTTTTTCGCAACGGCACGCCGCACCCGGTGTTCCGGGAACTATCCGAATATCCGGATCCGCTCGTCTATGGGGTTGAATGTCTTTTCGTTGGGAGCCTCTGCCGGAATCCCGAACGGCATTTGGGCGATCAGCCGCCAGTTTCCGGGCAGTTGCCACTCCTGGCGCACGGCCGCGTCGATAAGCGGATTGTAGTGTTGCAGCGAGGCTCCGAAGCCGGCCTCTTCGAGCAACGTCCACACGACGAGCTGGTGCATGGCCGAAGTGTGTTCGGACCATGTCGGAAAATTGTCGGCATAGAGCGGGAACTGCCGTTGCAGTCCTTCGACAACCGCGGTGTCCTCGAGGAAGAGCACCGTACCGTATCCGGAGGCGAAGCTCCGGTCGATTTTCTCTTCGGTGCGGGCGAAGGCCTGCGGCGGGACGACGGTTTGCAGGGTTTGTTTGACGATGCGCCACAAGGCCGCATGGTGGTCGTGCAACAGCAGCACCAGCCGCGAGGACTGCGAGTTGAAAGCCGACGGCGTATGTTTTACGGCGAAGCGCACGATCCCTTCGATTTCGGCGTCGGGAATCGGGGATCCGGCTTTGAGCGAGTAGTAACTCCGGCGCTGTTCGAGCGCCTCTTTCAGTTTTCTTTCCATGATTTTCAGGTTTGCTTTTCTGCAAATTTAATTCATCTGCGCGATTTTTGTGCGGAATCCGTCGCCGAAGTGTTATCTTTGCCCTTATGAAAGACACTCTCGACCTTTTTTCGGCTTTGGGCGACCGCCTGAAGGATTTCGGCGGGGACGCAGCGTCGCGGCAGGTCGCCGAGCGCGCTTGCCGGGCCAACGGCTGGTTCACGCCGGCGGAGGTCTGCCGTGCGGTGAGGACCCTGAGCCGGGACATGCTGCAACGGCCGAAACTGGAGCGCTGGCTGGCCGCCTACCCCGCCCTGCCCGCGGCCCGGCCGCTCGACGTGCTGGTGGTGATGGCCGGGAATATCCCGCTGGTCGGTTTTTTCGACCTGTTGTGCGTCGTGGTCGCCGGACACCGCTGTCTGGTGAAGCCTTCGGCGAAGGATACCGTGCTCATGGAATACGTCGTCGGACTGCTCCGGGAGATCGACCCCGCCGTACCCGTCTCGTTCTGCGACGGGACCGCGCCCGCGGAGGCCGTGATCGCCACGGGCGGCGACAATGCCAACCGCTGCTTCCGTGCGCGCTATGCCGGGATCCCGGCCCTGCTGCGCGGTCACCGGCAGTCGGTGGCCGTGCTTTCGGGCCGGGAGACGGAGGCGCAGCTCGCCGGGCTGGCCGACGACATCTGGGCCTATTCGGGGCTGGGATGCCGCAATGTCTCGCTCGTATTTCTGCCCGAAGGCGCGGAGCTGCGGCTCCGGATGCCCGCAGTGCAGGCGAAGTACCGCAACAACTACCTTCAGACGCGCGCGCTCCTTCGGATGCAGGGATGTCCGTTCGTCGATCTGGGAGCCGCCGTGGCCGTCGAACAGCGGGAATTCCCGCGGGCGCTGAGCGAGATCGCCTATGCCCGCTACCGCTCGGCGGACGAGGTCGCCGCCTGGCTCGCGGAGCACGACGCGGAGTTGCAGTGCGTCGTCACGGAGACGCTCCCCCACACCCGCCGCGCGGATTTCGGCCGTGCGCAGTCCCCGTCCTTTACGGACTATCCCGATAACCGGGACGTGCTGGCGTGGCTCTCGGCGCCGGGAGTATGATCTTTGCCGCAAATCCGTTATATTTGCAATACGGAAACCCTTAAAAATTAACGATCCGAAATGAAAAAAAACGTTCTTTTCGCGATGGCCCTGCTCGCCTACGGCTGTTGTTCGCAACCGGCGCGCCCGGTCTCCGAAGCGCCCCGATTCATTCATGCCGCCTACTCGGTGGAGAGCCTGCTGAGCGAAGCCGAACTTTCCGGCCCCGGTTACGAAGCGTTCGATTTCGTCTATCTGATGGCGGCGCCCGCGAAGTGGTGGACGCTGGATTTCGACCTTCCGGAGGCGGAGATCGTGCGCCGGGCCGATGCGTTCGACTACACTTCGGCGCCGGGCAACATGCCGCTCGTGCCGCGGATGATCGGCGAAGTGCACGCTGCCGGAGGGAAAATCCTGCTCTGCTTCGGCGGGCAGCAGGAGTTCCGGCCCTTTCTGGAGAAGCCCGAACGGCTGACGAAGTTCGAGGCCTATATGGTTCGGCTCGTCGAGCGGAACGACTACGACGGAATCGACATGGACTGGGGGAGATCACCATCGACAAGGCGCTGCACGCCGACATGATGGGACGCCTGCGCGGGCGGCTCGACTCCCTCTCGGCGAAGACCGGAAAGTACTACTACCTGACGACAGCCCTGAGCATCGACCACGTTTACGACGAGGCGCTGGCCGGGCGGCTGAGCCGTGCCGTGGATTGGATCAATATCATGTCCTACGACATGTGCGACGGCGTCTGGGGCCGCACGCCGTCGCATAACACTTCGCTGGCGGTGCTGCGCTCGAAACTCGCGCACTGGCAGATATTCGACAGACGGCAACTGTGTCTCGGGCTGGCCAACTACGGTTTCTACTACAAGGGGCTGCTGCCGGGCGAGACGGCCGACGGGCCGCTGAGCGAGTACGGGTCCTACATTACCTATAAGGAGTTTCTGCCCAGACTGGAGCACGGGGATGGACCGAAGAGTACGATCCCGAAGCGGAGGTCTCCTACTACTTCGCGCCCGACCGCGGAGAGTTCGTCACCATCGAGAATCCCGTGTCGATGCACCGGAAGATCGAGTGGATCACGGCCAACGGCTACCGGGGCGTTTTCTGGTGGGAGTTCCACCACGACTACGTGGCGCCGGAGGCCGGACGGGCCGGAAGCCACTACCTGATCGACGGAGTGACGGACTATCTGAAGGAACAGGGCATCCGCCCCGCTGCGGAGGCGAACGACTAACGAAATACACTTACGCTTATGTCAATGGTTTTCCGGTTTCGCATGTTGAGCGACGAGAACGACCGCTTCGTGCGCGATTACGAGGTGATGTACGATATGACGCTGCTCGATTTCCACAACTTCATCCTCTCCTCGCTGGAATACGAACCCTGCATGGCTTCGTTCTTCACGGCGGACGACCGCTGGGAGAAGAAGCGGGAATTCACCCTGATGGATATGAACGACGGTTCGGCCGACGCTCCCGAGATGATGGAGCGGGTGCGGCTGGGGCAGATCATACACAACAACCGCGACCGGCTGATCTACCTGTTCGACCTGTTCGGCGACAGAGCCTATTACCTCGAGTTGACCGGGGCCTGCGAAGCCGAGAAGGGAGCCTCCTATCCGCGCGAGATTTTCGCCGAGGCCGAGGCTCCGGATCAGTACGACCCGTCGAAAACCGTCCGGAGGAGGACGAGGGTCGGCTTTCGACGAGATGATGGGCGACTTCAGCGACTTCGAGGGTGACGACAACTACGACGATGAGTATTAAACGGTTGCTCGTGATCGTCGGACCGACCGGATCGGGCAAGACGGATCTGAGCATCCGCCTTGCCCGCCGTTTCGGTGCACCGATTCTTTCGACCGACTCGCGGCAGTTCTACCGCGGAATGCCGATCGGCACGGCACAGCCTTCTGCCGAACAGTTGCAGGCCGCCGAGCATCATTTCATCGCCTCGCACGACATAACCGAGAGTCTGAACTGCGGGGAGTATGAAACGCTGGCGCTCGCACGGCTCGGCGAACTCTTCGCCACGCACGACTGGGTCGTGGCCGTCGGCGGCTCGGGGCTTTACGTGCAGGCGTTGTGCGACGGCATGGACGACCTTCCGACGGCCGACGAAGCGCTGCGTGCGGAACTGATGCGACGGTTGCGGGAGGAGGGGCTGGAGCGGCTCGCAGGGGGAGCTCCGGGAACTGGATCCGGTCTATTGGGGAGACGGTGGACCGCCGCAATCCGGCGCGCGTGGTCCGGGCGCTGGAGGTCTGTTTGCAGAGCGGACGCCCCTACTCGGAACTGCGGCGCGGCGAGCGGCGCGAGCGGCCTTCCGGATCGTGAAAGTCGGAGTGGACCTTCCGCGCGGGACGCTTTACGAACGGATCGACCGACGGGTGGAGCGGATGCTCGCCGACGGGCTGGTGGACGAAGCCCGGGCGCTCTACCCTTTCCGGGAACTGAACGCCCTGCAAACGGTGGGTTACCGGGAGTTGTTCGACTGGTTCGACGGCCGCACGAGCTACGAGGAGGCCGTCGAGCGGATCAAGCGCAACACGCGGCGCTATGCCAAGCGGCAGCTCACGTGGTTCCGGCGCGATCCTGCCGTCCGCTGGTTCGCCCCCGACGCCGACGAAGAGATCGTCGCCTGGATCGGCCGCGACGGTATGCCGTCGGAGGAGTGAACGCCTCTCTGCGGGCGGCACGCCGTCCCGGCGGAAAAAATGCGCGGCCGGAGTTCCGAACATAAGGAACTCCGGCCGCGTCGTCGAGTACTCGGAGCGGGAATCGAACCCGCACGGCCATTGCTGGCCACAGGATTTTAAGTCCGGCGTGTCTACCTGTTCCACCATCCGAGCCCTTGCCTTCCGCCGGAAGACGTCGGCAAAAGTACGAAATAATTTGCGATCCGCCAAAATCCCGGGTGCTTTATCGCGTCCGTCCGGCGGCGGACGGGGAACGGACCGAACTCTGTTTCCGCGGCGTGTCCCGGCAGCGTTTCCGGTGCGGCAGGACACGCCCCGCGGGTGTCAGTGGCCGAAACGCGAGGTGTCCACCTCCTTGTGCCTCCGCTCCTTGTAGCTGCCGAACCGGTAGGAGAAATGGACCGTGAACGTGCGGCTGTACGCTCCGGAATCCATGTCGAGCCATTGCCCCCGGTAGCGGACGCGGGCGAAGGGCACGCCGCTCTCGAACAGGTCGTCGCAGCGCACCGTGAGCGAGGCGCGTTTCCGGTCGAAATTCCATCTGAGCCCCGCATCGACGCTCCACGCCGGGTCGATGTCGTAGGTTCCCTGGATGGCCGGGGACTGGCAGAACGCCGCGAGGTCGAGCGTCAGGTCGGGTTTGCGGCTGATGCGCACGGTGTTGTCCAGCCGGACGACGCCGATCCACTTCGAACGGTCGAACGAAAGATCGTGGAAGGCGTCGCAGCGCTGCGTCATGCGCAGTCCCGTGAGGGTCAGCCGCGAGTCGAGCCACCGCCCGATGCGGAACGGGACGATCGCATTGGCGCCCCACTGCCGGTTCGTGTCCCAGTTGAGCGTCTGGTAGACGAGCGCCAGCCGGTCCGAAGCCTGCCAGGCCGTCTGCTGGAAGTGGTCCCGCGTCTCGTTCCAGAAGAGCATGAAGATGTATTTCTGTTCGAGGACATACATGGCCTGCCCTTCGTAGCTGCGCATCGGGCGCAGTCCCGGCGTGCCGTGAATCTCCGAATAGCCGTCGATGTAGGAGACCGCTCCCTGCATCTCCCAATAGGAGGGGTAGCTCTTGTCCGAGGCGAGCGAGAGTTGCAGCACATGCTCCGCCGAGGGCATCCAGACGAATGTCGCCTGCGGGTAAACCGACCAGTTCTCGTAGTCGCCCAGCCGGTAGTACTCCCCCGCTGCCGAGAGCGAGAAGCTGCCCCGTGCGAACTGCCGGCCGATGCCGGCATAGAGGTTTCCGGTCCATTCGTCGAGCCGCGAATCGGTTTCCGGGGCGTCGAAGTCGCCCAGCAGCACCGTGTAACGCTGCCAGTCGCGGTCCGAAGTCCAGCCCAGCAGTGCGCCGTAGGTCACCTCCCAACCCTTGCCCGCTTCGTGCCGTTGGTCGAGGCTGGAAGCTGAGGCGGTCGATCCGCTGTCCCGACGCGACGTCGAAATCCCGCTTCGTGCCGTCGGCGTATTCGTTGCGCATGGCGGCCCGGTCGTCCGTCCGGTAGTGCGTATAGTCGAGCGCGAGGTCCGTTCCCGACGCGGTCGTGTAGCGCAGAGCGAGGTTGTGCATCGCTGCGTCGCCGTCGGGGCGGTTCGACGAGCGGACGAAGTTGCCCTCCGCCCGCGAATCGCCCGCATTGCGTGGCGTGAACGATGCCGTGTAGGCCGCGCTGACACGCCCCTTGTTCTCCGGGGCGTACTCCGCCGAGGCGCGCAGCCGGTGTGCGGTCGTCTCGCTGACGAGGTCCTGATGCTGTTCGATGTCGTACGTTCCGTCGGCGAGCGTATGCCTCGAAAGCAGGTCGATGAGCCGTTTCGACCGGGTCTGTCCCGCCGAATAGGTGATGTCGGCCGACCATTCGCGCGCCGCGAAGACGAGGTTGCCGCCCGTCTCCCAGTTGCCGTAATAGCGGTTCGAGTAGTCGCCGTGCACCTCGCCCGTGAGAGTCCCTGCGGCGGCGCGGCGCATGACGAGGTTGATCGCCGCGCCTCGTACGTGGTACTGCGGCGGTGCGCTGTACATGATCTCCGCCTTTTTCGATGCGCTCCACGGGTGTCGAGCGCAGCAGGGGGCCTCGAGGCTGCGCGGCGTCCATCGTCGTCGGACGGCCGTTCAGGATCACCGTGACGCTCCCCGTGCCCGCGAGCGTCAGCGTCCCCTGCCGTTCGGAGACGCCCGGCAGTTGCGTGAGCGCCTCGTATGCGTTGTTCACCGCCTTGCCCCGGACCACGACCTGAAGGTCGTAGGCCAGCCGGCCCTGCTCGATCCGCACCACGGGCCGCTCGCCTTCGACGACGACGGCGCCGATTTCAGTGCTCCGTTCGTGCAGGGTGACGGTCCCCGCCTCGCCGCTCTCTCCGGAGAGAGCGGCGAGTTCGTAGGAAATGTGCTGGAACAGCAGACGGTAGGGCTTCACGGCCGGGACGATCTCGAAACGGCCTTCCGCGTCGGACGCTGCGGCCGCGACGTAGGCCGAGTCGGCGTCGAGCATCACGACCGCCACCCCCGGCACGGGCCGCCCTTCGGTATCCTCGACGCGGCCGCGCACGCAGGGACGCCGTTCCTCCGTGCGGGCGGTCGCCGCGACGGAATCCGGCAGGATCCGTGCTCCGGCGTCTGCGGCGGTCGGCGCCGCGCATAGTGAAAATAGTGAAAGAAGTAGGACTAATACGTGTTTCATGACTTCGCTTTTTCGGGTTTCTCCGAGTGCGAAGTTAAGTGCGAAACCGTCTTGCCGGTACGTTTCCGATCTTGCTTCCTGCGGATTAAACAGTTGATTTGCAGCGTGCGATTCCGGAAATATCTTGCCGCCCGGCTTGCATGTCTTGCCCGGTCTCCATGTCTTTTCTACGGAACATTACGGAGCGTCCGGGGGCGTCGGCATGTCCTTGAGTTGTGTCTTGAGGGTATTTGAGCGTCATGCCGAGCATCGCCCGATCTCCTGGGGCGATGTCGATGACGAGCGCCGCGAAGTCGTAGTTGCGCCCGGTCCACCGGAAATGCTTCCCGCAGCCGCGTCACGGCGCGGTCGTTGTAGATGTCGGCCATGCGCACCACGTCGGCCAGCATCGCAGGAGCGTCAGCCTCCCGCATCTTGGCCGAAAGGCGCTCCCCTTCGCCGTAGGTGTAGCAGGTCGCGGCGATGTCGCGCACGGCGGCCACACGCCCTTCGAGCAGCTCCTTGACGGCGGCCTCGCGGGCGTCGGTGGCGTCGAGCCGCGAGGTGAGGCTGTCGTGCGATTTCCACCAGGGCGAGCTGTTCGGCGAGTTGTTCCTCGCGGCGGCGGAGTTTGCGGCGATACCCCGCCAAGGCCCATGCGGCCGCTCCGGCGATGAGGAGCGCGGCCAGCGCCGCGATCCACGAACGGTAGCGCAACCGCGTTTCGCGGAGCTCCGCGGCGCTCTCCGCGCGGACCCTGCGCTCCAGCTCGGCGGCCTGCACTCCCTGCTGGGCCTTTTCGAGCGAATCGCTCTTTTCGAGGTACTGCATCGCATAGCCGTATGCCGCGCGGTCGTCGCCCCGCCGGTGGCTGATCGCTGCGGCGATGGGTGAGGCCGACGTTCATCTTCGAGATTCCCTCGGTGCGCTCCAGCGACCGTCCGATGTAGTGCCATGCCGAATCCGCCTGTCCTGCCCGGTGGAAAACCAGCGCCGAGGTGATGTCGTACAGCGTGCGGCCGGAATCACCGGATGCGGCGGGGCCGTGCCGCAGCGGCGCATGGCGGATTTCGTTCAGGTCGATGCGCGCACGCTCTTCGAGGAGCCGTTCGGCCGGCCAGTCCTCGGCGAAAATATGAATCAGGAGATTTTGCAGCGTGACGATCTGGGCGAAGTGGCGGAACGGCAGCGAGTCCCGCGCGGCGGCCAGCGGTGCGAGCGTTTCGACCGCTTCGGCGTAGCGCCCGCAGGCGTATTGCGCCGACGAGAGCATGAACCGTGCGTACTGTTCCATTTCCCGGTTGCCGGTCCGCTCCATGGCGGCGAGCGCTTTGGCGAAGGTCTCCGCGCCCGCGGCGTCGTTCCCCTGTTCGAGATGGAGCAGTCCCAGCGTGTGATAGAGCGAGCCGAGCCTGCCCGGCCACGGTGCTGTCCCGGGCCGAACGCTCGGCCCGGAGCGTGGCCTGCGTGTGAGCCGCACCGCCTCTTCGGTCCGTCCGGCATGTTGCAGGGTTTGCGCCTCGAGTGCCAGCGCCGCGATCCGGGCGGCCGGGGCGCCGTGCCGTGCGAAGTACTCCGCTGCGGGGCGGATCAGCGAGTCGTCCGCGATCCGACAGTCCAGCCGGTTGTAGGCTTGGGCCGAGAGGAGATACCACGCGGCCCTGTCGGCGCGTCCGAGACGGGCGGTGTCCACCGTCCGCAGGATGCGCAACGCGCTGTCCGGAGCTTCGTTCACGATCCGTCCGGCCTCCGCGAGGCGGCTGTCGCCGTGCCCGGCGCAGCCCGCCGCGAACAGCGCTGGAAGAAGTATGGCGAGAATCGTCGTTTTCATGCCGATGCAAAAATACGCAATATTTTCCAGATAAATTCCTATTTTTGCGCCGTCGATTAAAGCGAAACAGCGATGGCAGATACGATGCACAAGATCAACAAGGTCGAGGTCCGCAACCTGCAAATGGAGGATTATGGCCAACTGGCGCAGTCCTTCACGCGCGTCTATGCGGACAAGGACGTCTTCTGGACCCGCGAACAGATTCGCAAGCTGGTCACGATCTTTCCCGAGGGGCAGATCGTGACGGTCGTGGACGGCCGGATCGTGGGATGCGCCCTTTCGATCATCGTCGATTACGACACGGTCAAGGGCGACCACACCTACGCCAAGGTGACGGGCGGCGAGACCTTCGACACCCACACCCCGAACGGCAACATCCTCTACGGTATCGAGGTCTTCATCCACCCCGACTACCGCGGACTGCGGCTCGCGCGCCGCATGTACGACTACCGCAAGGAGCTGTGCGAGAAGCTCAACCTCAAGGCGATCATGTTCGGCGGCCGCATCCCCAACTACTATAAGTACGCCGACCGGATGCGCCCGAAGGAGTATATCGGAAAGGTGCGCTCGCGCGAGATTTACGATCCGGTGCTGACCTTCCAGCTCTCGAACGATTTTCATGTGCGCCGCGTCATGCCCAACTACCTGCCCAACGACGAGGAGTCGTGCCACTGCGCGACGCTCCTCCAGTGGGACAACATCTATTACCAGCCGCCCACGCAGGAGTTCGTCGATAAGAAGACCACCGTGCGCGTGGGACTGGTGCAGTGGCAGATGCGCACCTACAAGACGCTCGACGACGTGTTCGAGCAGGTCGAGTTCTTCGTGGACGCCGTGTCGGATTACAAAGAGCGATTTCGTGCTCTTCCCCGAGTATTTCAACGCGCCGCTCATGGCCCGGTTCAACGATCTGGGCGAGGCGCAGTCGATCCGCGGACTGGCTCAGTACACCGAGGAGATCCGCGACCGCTTCATCGAGCTGGCCATCAGCTACAATATCAATATCATCACGGGCAGCATGCCCTACATCAAGTCCGACGGCGGGCTTTACAACGTGGGGTTCCTCTGCCGCCGCGACGGCTCGTACGACATGTACGAGAAGGTCCACGTCACGCCCGACGAGGTGAAGAGCCTGGGGCCTGAGCGGCGGACGGATGGTTCAGACCTTCGACACGGACTGCGCGCGTATCGGCGTGCTGATCTGCTACGACGTGGAGTTCCCCGAGCTGTCGCGCATCATGGCCGACCAGGGGATGCAGATCCTCTTCGTGCCCTTCCTCACGGATACGCAGAACGGCTATTCGCGCGTGAGGGTGTGCGCGCAGGCGCGGGCCATCGAGAACGAGTGCTTCGTGGCCATCGCCGGCAGCGTCGGCAACCTGCCCCGCGTGCACAACATGGATATCCAGTATGCGCAGTCGGGCGTCTTCACGCCCTGCGACTTCGCTTTCCCGACCGACGGCAAGCGCGCCGAGGCCACGCCCAATACGGAGATGATCCTCGTCTCGGACGTCGATCTGGACCTGCTCAACGAGTTGCACACCTACGGCAGCGTGCGCAATCTGCGCGACCGCCGGCATGACCTCTACGAGCCTGAAACTGAAGCGCTGACGCCGTACGTCATGAAAAAACCCTTTCGGAACATCCGAAAGGGTTTTTTACACACACAAACATTAACAATACAAACAATGCAATGGCGAAATACTGTTTCTCATTGTTTCCGTTGCAAAGATCGGACGAAATTCCGGACCGTGCAATCGCTAAAATTAGGTATTTCGTGCGCCCGGTATGGCGGCCGGCTTCCCTTTTTTCGTCCCTTCGGCCGCATTTTGTTTTGAATTTCAAAATAATGCACTATATTTGCACGCGAATTCCATAGAGCCGGGCGACCGTCCGGGTTAGAAAATCACGAACGACAATTGACATAATATGCAGGATTTGGATGCGCTGAAAGGAAAGAGCCTTGCCGAATTGCGTGAAATCGCGAAGGTGCTGGGCATCGGAAACGTTATGCTGAAAAAGCGCGAACTGATGGAAAAGATCGCGGAAGCGACCGCCGGAACGGAGGCTTCCGCCGCGAACGATACGAATGTCCCGACACCGGAAACGGCCGCGAACGCCGCCGGGGATGCGGCTCCGGCGGCCGAGGTGCGCAAGCCGCGCGGCCGCCGGCCGCGGCTGGCCAAGAGCGAGGGTACGGTGCAGGGCCCCCCGCTCCGCAGCGGCCGAACAGCCCGAGCTCGACTACAATTCGACCTCGAAGGAATTCGCCGCCGAGATCGACGACATCTATGTGTCGCCTTCGCAGATCAAGCTCTTCGGCCTCAAACCGGGCGATACGGTAAGCGGTTCGATCCGCCCGCCCAAGGAGGGAGAGAAATATTTCCCGCTGACGAAGGTGGCCGAGATCAACGGCCTCGATCCCGAATTCATCCGCGACCGCGTGCAGTTCGAGTTCATGACACCGCTCTTTCCGAGCGAGAAGTTCTGCCTGACGGGCAAGGGGCACAACAGCCTTTCGAACCGCGTGATCGATCTCTTCTCGCCGATCGGAAAAGGGCAGCGCGGTCTGATCGTCGCACAGCCCAAGACGGGTAAGACGATGCTCATGCAGTCGCTTATCAACGCCATCGCCGACAACCACCCGAAGGTCTATATCATCGTGCTGCTCATCGACGAGCGTCCCGAGGAGGTTACCGAGATGGCCCGCAACGTGAAGGCCGAAGTCGTGGCCTCGACCTTCGACGAGCAGGCTTCGCGCCATGTGAAGGTGGCCGAGATGGTGCTCGAAAAAGCGAAGCGCATGGTCGAGTGCGGGCACGACGTGGTGATCTTTCTGGACTCGATCACCCGTCTGGCACGTGCCTACAACTCGGTGCAGCCGGCTTCGGGCAAGGTACTTTCGGGCGGTGTGGACGCCAATGCACTGCACAAGCCCAAGCGCTTCTTCGGAGCGGCGCGCAATACGGAGGAGAAGGGGTCGCTTACGATCGTCGCCACGGCGCTCATCGACACCGGTTCGGGCACGCGCCGCGAGGACCTGCTGCTGCCGCGCGAGGTGATGAACCGCACGTGGGTGCTGCGCAAATACCTCTCGGACATGACGCCCGTGGAGGCCATGGAGTTCCTCCAGAAGCAGATGAGCCTGACGAATTCCAACGAGGAGTTCCTCGCCACGATGAACCACTGATTCCGTTCGACCCCGATAAACCCTGACAGCGATGAAAAAACTGTTTTTCCTCGGACTCTGTCTTCTCGCAGCCCGCAGCGGCTTTGCGTGGGGACAGAAGGGCCATGACGTGACGGCCTACATTGCCGAGTGTCACCTGACGCCCGCCGCGGCGAAGAAGATCGACAAGGTGCTGGGCGGCTATTCGCCCGTCTATTTCGCCAACTGGCTCGACAACGCCAGCCACACTCCCGAATATGCCTACACGAAGACGTGGCACTACCTGAACGTGGACGAGGGCCGGACGCTCGACGACATGCCCGCGAATCCGCAGGGCGACATCCTGAAGGCCGTGACGGAGATCGTCGCGAAGCTCAGGGCGGGCGGACTTTCGCCCGAAGAGGAGGCCTTCAACCTCAAAATGCTGATTCATCTCCTGGGCGACATGCACTGCCCGATGCACCTGGGCCGCGCCACCGACTTGGGAGGCAATCTGCGTCCGGTGCGCTTCTTCGATAAGGAGACGAACCTCCATTCGGTGTGGGACACCTCGCTCGTCGAGTCGGCCCACAAATGGAGCTACACCGAGTGGCAGCGTCAGATCGACCGCCTGACGAAGCAGGAGGCCGAGGCCGTTGCGGCCGGCACGCCCGCCGACTGGGTGGCCGAGACGCTGGAAATCTGCCGCAAGGTCTATGACGAGACGCCGGAGGGGAGCCGTATTTCCTACGACTACATCGCTGCGGCCGCCCCGGTCATCGAACGTCAGCTTCTCCGCGCGGGCCATCGGCTGGCACGCCTGTTGAACGAGATCTACCGCTGATTCCGTTCCGGACCGCCGGAATCCTTCCGAACGAAACGCCCTGCCGGAGTACGACGGCAGGGCGTTTTTTACATTACAGCCGACCGTATGATCCTCGGACCCGTTCCTGTGGCCGCCGTTACGGGACGGATGGGCCGCTTTTCGGCCTGAGTCCGGGAATAGTTCCGGCGAAATGCCGCTTTTTGCCGGAAACTTCTTAATTTTGTTCCGAAGAAACGACCGCCGTGTCCGAGACGCTCTACATAAAGAACATGGTGTGCGACCGCTGTATTGCGGCCGTGCGCGACGCGCTCCGCCGTTGCGGTGTCGAACCCGTATCGGTCGCGCTGGGCGAGGCGCTTCTTCCGCATCCGTGCGGCTGGACCGTCCGCACCGCGATCCGCCGGGAGCTGGAAGCCCTCGGGTTCGAACTGCTGGAGGACCGCCGACTGCAACTCGTGGAGCGAATCCGGACCGCCGTCGTCCGGCTGGTGCACCACAACGACGATATGCCGCCCCGCGAGCGGCTTTCGAATTACCTCACCCGGCAGCTCGGGCACGATTACAGCGCATTGAGCAAACTCTTTTCGGAGGTGAGCGGCACGACGATCGAGAAGTACTTCATCGCCCAGAAGATCGAGCGTGCCAAGGAGGCTGCTGCGTTACGACGAGCTGTCGCTTTCCCAGATCGCCGACTCCCTGGGGTATTCGAGCGCGGCCTATCTGAGTGCACAGTTCAAGAGCGTCACGGGTATGACTCCGAGCCGTTTCCGGCAGCAGAAGACCGCCGTCCGCCGTCCGCTCGACCGGGTGTGACCGAAGGTGTCCCGGACCTTTGCGGATGCCCTCCCCCGCTTCTTTCCGTACCGTAGGGTCCTGCTGGTGCGGCGGTTTCCGCTCGGCCCCCATATGGCCCGTTTTCCGACGACCGTTCCTCGCCGCTTCTTGGAACGTTTCGTCCTCGACCTTCCCTGCGGCTCTTTTGCCGCGGTTGCCGTCCGGGGCGTGCAGGTCGGCTCCACTCCGTTCTCCGGATTTTCGAGGTCCGTTCGGCCCGTTTTGCCCGAATCTTGTAAAAGAAATCCCGAATTTCGTAACGCGCCCGCCCGGCGGCCGGGTTATCTTTGTTCCGACGAAAAATACCGAATCATGGCAGCGAACGAATCCGTGACAAAACGCATTTTTCCCGTGCTCGGCATGAGCTGCGCTTCGTGCGCCGCCCGTGTGGGACGGACGCTCGGCGAGCAGCCGGGAGTCCGGAGCGCTGCGGTGAACTACGCCGCAGCGACCGTCGCCGTGGAGTACGACGCGGCTGCGACCGCTCCCGAACGGCTGCGGCAGGCGGTCCGCGACGCGGGGTACGATCTGGTGGTCGATCTGACGGATGCCGCCGGAAAGGCCGAGAGCGAGCACGACGCCCGGTATCGGGCGCTGAAACGCCGCGTCGCAGCCGCATTGGCGCTGGCCGTGCCGTTGCTCGTCGTCGGGATGCTCTTCATGCACCGTACATGGTCGCCGTGGGTGACGTGGCTGCTCGCCACGCCCCTCGTCTTCTGGCTCGGCAGCGGTTTTTTCACCGGGGCATGGCGCCAGTTGCGCCACCGTTCCGCGAACATGGATACATTGGTGGCCCTGAGCACCGGCATCGCCTATCTGTTCAGCCTCTTCAACCTCTTTTTTCCCTCCTTCTGGACGGCGCGCGGCATTGCGCCGCATGTCTATTTCGAGGCATCGGGCGTCGTCGTGGCCTTCGTGCTGCTGGGCCGTCTGCTCGAAGAGCGCGCGAAAGGCGGCACGATGGAGGCCATCCGCAAAGGCTGGCCGGCCTGCGACCCGTCACCGTGCTGCGTATCGGCGCCGACGGCACCCAATGCGAGGTTCCGGTCGGCGACGTGCGTCCGGGCGATCTGCTTGCGGTGCGTCCGGGCGGCCGGATCGCCGTGGACGGGGTCGTTGCGGAGGGTGCGTCCTATGTGGACGAGCATGCTGAGCGGCGAACCCGTTCCGGTGGCCAAGGGCCCATCGGACCGCGTTTTCGCCGGCACGGTCAATCAGCGCGGCACGTTCCGTTACCGGGCCGTCGAGGTCGGCGAAGGTACGATGCTCGCGCAGATCATCCGCCTCGTGCAGGATGCGCAGGGCAGCAAGGCTCCGGTGCAGAGGCTCGTGGACCGCATCGCCGCCGTCTTCGTGCCGGTCATCATCCTGCTGGCCGTCGCGTCGTTTCTCCTCTGGCTCGTGTTCGACCCCGCCGAGGGGTTCGTCCGCGGCCTGCTGGCGCTGGTCACCGTGCTGGTCGTCGCCTGTCCCTGCGCGCTGGGACTGGCCACGCCGACGGCCATCATGGTCGGCATCGGCAAAGGCGCCGGACTGGGTATCCTCGTCAGGGACGCCGAGACGCTGGAGACCGCCTGCCGTGTCGATACGGTCGTGCTGGACAAGACCGGTACGCTGACCGAGGGGCGGCCCGCGGTCACGGATCTGGCGTGGACCGCCGGAGGCGAGGCGGCTGCCGGGCGTTTTCTGGCGCTCGAACGTGCTTCGGAGCATCCGTTGGCCGCGGCCGTCGTGCAGTCTCTCACGTTGCAGGGCGTTTCGGCCGCCGGGACACCCGACGGATTCGAGAACATCCCCGGCCGGGGTGTCGCCGGACGTTTCGGCGAGACGCTCTGCCTCGCCGGCAGCCGGCGGCTGCTCGCCGAGCGCGGCGTGGCGGTGGACGAAGCGCTGGAACGGCAGGCCGATCGTTGGGCCGCCCGGGCGCGGAGCCTTGTCTGGTTCGCCGAAGCGGGGCGGGCGCTGGCCGTCGCGGCCGTCGCCGACCGGCTGCGCGAAGGTTCCAGGGAGGCCGTCGCGGCGTTGCAGGCCCGGGGCATCGGAGTCTGGATGCTGACGGGCGATCAGGAGGCGTCGGCCGCCGCCGTGGCCCGCGAGGCGGGAATCGGGCATTACCGCGCCGGGGGTGCTGCCGGGCGGCAAGGCCGCCTTCGTGGAGGAGTTGCAGCGGGCGGGGCACGTCGTGGCGATGGCGGGCGACGGCATCAACGACAGCGCGGCGCTGGCCCGTGCCGATCTGGGGATAGCGATGGGCAGCGGCAGCGACATCGCCATCGAGGCGGCGCGCATGACCGTCCTTTCGCCCGATCTGCGGAAGATTCCCGAGGCGATCCGTCTCGCGGCTGACCGTGCGGACCGTTCGGGAGAATCTCTTCTGGGCCTTCATCTACAACCTGATCGGCGTACCGGTGGCCGCCGGGCTCTTCTATCCGCTCTGGGGATTCCAGCTGGACCCGATGATCGCCGGAGCGGCCATGGCGATGAGCAGCGTGAGCGTCGTCGCCAACAGCCTGCGGCTCAAACGCCGCAAGATCGGACAACCCCAAAAACGACATACTATGGAAAAACGATTTCGAGTGGAGGGCATGATGTGCGACCATTGCCGCGCGCATGTCGAGAAGGCATTGAATTCCGTGGCGGGCGTTTCGGCTTCGGTGACGCTCGCGCCGCCCGTCGCCGCCGTCGTCTTCGCCGGCGATACCGTTCCCGTGGAGACGTTGCAGCGGGCCGTGGACGAGCTGGCCGGCGACTACCGCCTGACAGAGCTCTGATCCGGCGTCTCTTATGCGGAGAACACTCCCGGGAGAAACCGGGGAGGACCGGACTTCGACAGTCCGGTCCTCCCCTCTTTCCGGCGTTTCGCTCCCGCAGTCCTGCCGTGTCGCGGCCGCGCGGCTGCGGATCCCTCCTTTCGGGGGGACGTGACTACGTTCCGGGGCATGTCCCCGTACGGCGGGCCTCCTTCTCCTCCACCGCTTTCTGCACGGTGGGATATCTCGCCTTGAATTTGGCGAAGGTGTCCCGCGAAAGACCGAAATGGCGGCAGATGTCGCCGATGGAGCGGTCTTCGTTCAGCATTTCGATCACGGCGGTCCGGTTTTCGATGAGCACCTGCAATTTGGTGTAGCTTCCCTTTTTCCGTCCCAGGACCATGCCTTCGGCCCGACGCAGCGCCAGCGCCTCGCGGGTACGCATGGAGATCAGGTTGCGCTCGATTTCGGCCACGAGCCCGAACGCGAAGCAGAGCACCTTGCTGTTGATCGTGTCGTCGAAGGAGTACTTCTCCTTGGTGGTGTACAGGTTGATTCCGCGCTTGAGGCATTTGCCCATGATTCCCATGATGTCGGTGAGCGTCCGGCTCAGGCGGGATATTTCCGTCACGATCAGCGTGTCTCCCCTCTTCATGCGCTTCAGCAACCGTCCGAGTTTGCGGTCCTTCTCTTTCGCCTTGCCGCTGACTACCTCGGTCACCCAGTTGGTTATCACCAACTCCCTGCTTTCGGCGAAACGTCTGATTTCGTCCTGTTGATTGGCCAGATTCTGTTTGCCCGTACTGACCCTTAAATAAGCCACTATCATATTATTCTTTGTTTTCCGGAAACGACATTGTCTCCGGCGGCCGGCAAGAAAGCGGATAATCGGCAGGTATGAAAACATTTCGGGCAAATTCGATGCCATTCTGCTGGTCGGAAGATCCTTGCTGCCGCTTCGTCGGCGATGCGTCGTCCCGAACGGTATCGGCCCCGACGGTTACCGTGTGAAAAACGGACTTTCGGGAGAGCGACCCGACGGACGGGAAAGTCCCGGGTGTCGGATCGTAAATTTCGAATGTCGGATTAAATAGGTATCTTTAAGTCGTAAAACGAGTACAGGACATGTCTGACAACCCCCAAATGGATCTTGCCCGGAAATTTCTCGAGCAAACCGGAATCAATGTCTTTCTCACGGGAAAAGCCGGTACGGGAAAGACCACTTTTCCTGCGCGATCTCAGACAGAGCTCGCCCAAAAGAATGATTGTCGTAGCGCCGACAGGCGTCGCAGCGATCAATGCCGGAGGAGTTACCATTCACTCTTTCTTCCAGCTTCCGTTCGGACCTCACCTGCCTGGCGTGCTCCGGACCGGAGGAGAGAAGCGAATGAATTTCAGCAAGGAAAAAATAGCCGTCATCAGAAGCCTCGACCTGCTGGTCATCGACGAAATAAGCATGGTGCGTGCCGACCTGCTGGATGCGATGAACGACGTCTTGCGGCGATACAGGGACCGGGACAAACCGTTCGGCGGCGTACAGTTGCTGATGATCGGGGATCTCCAGCAACTCGCTCCTGTCGTAAAACAACCGGAATGGGAACTGCTCGGCGAATATTACGAGTCGCCCTACTTTTTCGACAGTGCGGCGCTGCGGGAAGCCAAATACATCACTCTGGAATTGAAACATGTCTATCGGCAGAGCGATACCGGATTCATAGATATTCTCAACCGGGTACGGGAAAACACCGTCACTCCGGACGTACTGGAGAGGCTGAATTCAAGATATGTTCCCGGATTCGTCCCCGACGACAAAGACGGGTATATCACGCTGACATCGCATAACGATACGGCCCGTGCGATCAACGAGCGGAGGATGGCCGGTCTCGACACTCCGCCGCATACGTTTTTCTTGCGACATAGAGGGCGATTTTCCGGAGTATCTTTTTCCCACAGACCGCGAACTTACGCTCAAGGCGGGAGCCCAGGTGATGTTCGTCAAAAACGATCCCACAGGACTTCAGCGCTATTTTAACGGCAAGATTGGCCGGATAACACGCATCGGCGAGTCGAAAATCGAAGTTGCGCTCGACGATCTTGCCGAGCCCGTCGAAGTCGAACCCGGCGAATGGACGAACGTGAAGTATATCGTTGACCCGCAGACCCGGGAAATCAGCGAAACCGTGGAAGGGATATTCCGTCAATACCCTCTTAAAGCAGCCTTTGGGCGATAACCATCCACAAAAGCCAGGGGCTGACGTTCGATCGGGTCATTATCGACGCTGCGCATTCGTTCTCCCACGGCCAGGTGTACGTGGCATTGAGCCGTTGCCGGAGTTTCGAAGGGCTCGTACTCCGTACGCTCCTGCAGAAAAAACGCGATCATCAACGATTCGGCGGTTGCGGATTTCAACAGGAACATGGAGACCGACCGGCCCGACGAAAACCCCCTCTTCGCCGCACAGCGCCGGATATACTACCGCTCTCTTCTGACCGACATGTTCGATTTCACATCCTTGAAAATCAAAATATTCACGGTGCGAAAAGCATTCAACGAACACCTTGCGAAAATCTACCCGAAATCGACCGGAATGTGGAATGCCGCTTCGGGACGGTTCATCTCGGAAATCGTCGCCATAAGCGAAAAATTCCAATATCAACTGGATGCGCTCCTGACCGCATCGTCCGATCCGGAGACCGACAGGCAGTTGACGGACCGTATCGTGAAAGCCCAGTCGTATTTTCTTGCGAAGTGCGAGGAGATCGTCATGCCTCTGATGAATCAGAGCGACATCGTCATTGACAATAAAGATATTAAAAAGAAAGTATCCGAGGCCGTCGGAAAATTGCAGGAGGCATTCGCCATAAAGACGGCCGTACTCGGCATGGACAATGCTTCGGGCTTCACGATCCGCAATTACCTCGACACGAGGGCCAAGGCAGCCGTAAAGGACCTTGCGGCCAGACGGTCGAATAACAAAAAAGCGGCAGCGGAGCCTGTTTCGGAAGACATCGAGAATCCGGAACTTTTCGAACGGCTCAGAACATGGCGCAAGCGATGTGCGACCCGCGATGGCGTGCCGGCCTATGTGATCATGCAGCAGATCGCTCTCGTGACGGTATGCCGGGTACTTCCGCGAAGCGAAAAGGAATTGTCCGACATAAAAGGGATCGGAAAGGTTTTCATGGCCAAATACGGTCCGCAGGTGCTCTCGATTGTCCGAGACTGGCTGGACGGAAAGACCGAAGGCGAGACGGATTGATTCGGGCTTTTCATCCGACGGTTTGTTTTATCCGGCGTTCCGCGAAGGGTATGGGGCCGGTGCGCCATCTTTCCGACTCCAGTTTTCCGATTTATCCGTTTTCCCGACCAAATATCCGCCGGGTGTCGATCGGAGAAATCGCGGAATGTACCAGCCGGTCGGCATTGGTCATAACATATCGGAACGGAATCGGACGGTGCAGGAACCGGGGTGTATGAACCTGCTTCCGAATGCATTTTCCGCAGGCTCCGAAAACGGGAAAGCCTTGCATGTTTATGATACATGAGACTTTACCCTTTGTCGTCGCTTTTTTCCTCGGCTTTCAGAGCGGAAAACGGGATTCGAATTCTCGACCGACCGCCGGGGACGGCTGCTCGCCGAAAGCTCTACGCTCGACGATGGTACACCCGTCGAAATACGCTATGCCTACGATGGGCTGGGCCGGGTCGTCGGCAGGACAACAGGAGACGGCAAGTTCGTCACATCGCTGTCATACAACCTGCTGGGCTGGCAAACCGGACAGGTGAGCCGATTCGGAGAGCAGCCGCTCTTCTTGGCCCGATTGAGTTACTACCAACCGGAAATGAGCGCCACAACGCCCTCCTATACGGGAAATGTCTCCGAATGGACTTGGCAACACGCCGGCCGGGACGAAAACACCTACGCATTCGCCTATGACAGCCTCGCCCGTCTGACGGATACCAGGCATTACGAAGCCGGAGCCCTCACGGACCGTTTCGCGGAAAAGGGACTGACATACGATGCGAACGGAAACCTCCGGACCTTGATGCGGACCGGGAACGGACTGACATTGAACGATCTCGAATATTCCTACACGGGAAACCGCATCGCCTCGATAGCCGATGCAGGAGCGGTGTACGATTACGGCTACGATGCGAACGGAAATATGACGCACGATGGGGCCAACGATCTCGACATTACATATAATTGTCTGAATATGATACAAAAAGTCGAGAAAAAAGGGACTTTATCCGCAAATTATTCGTACCTTGCAGACAGCACGAAACTTTCGGCGACGGAGCCAGGCGGCGACGGACTCTATTATTCGGGTTCTTTGGTATATGGGAAACGTGACGGAAAACTATCGCTCGAAAGCGCGGGGTTCAACGGAGGCCGGTTCGTCGTGACATCGAACGGTATCCAAACGTTCGGCCTGCGATGGGAAGATGCCGAAGCCCTTATTTCCGACAATCGCTACCGATACAACGGAAAGGAGGAACAGGTATTCGTCGGCATACCGTACGTCGATTTCGGATTCCGGATGATCGACCCTGAATTCAGAATCGGATGGAACACGGCCGACCCGAAAAGCGAAAAGTATTCGGGAAGTTCGCCCTACATATATTGCGGAAACGATCCGATAGGAAATATTGATCCGGATGGATCCGTGTACGACAAATATTATAATTCGTTGGGATACCTGATGTATGATACCGGAAAAGGCGATAAAACCTACGTAATCAGAGCTGCTGGGTATGAACATGACTTTCGGGTAAACTCAATTTCGGAACAAGCGGCAATCGACACGGAAAATGCGATCCGACAAGGGAATCTGTCCGGACCGCACATGCAGAATATCATGGAAATAGAGTCCGTCCCCACGCTCAAGAAAATGAGAAACACCATAAAAGACGATGGCTCCGGAGGCGATTCGGACAATAACAACAGGGAATACGGAGGGATCGTGAATCATGAAGGACAGATTGCAAATGTTTCTCAAGGCGAAGTCAGAGAGTCCGGAAAGCACGCGTCGGTGTCGATCAATCCGAAAGGAGCAAGAAGTGTCTATCACAGCCACCCGAGCGGATCGAAAAACCTCGGCCCATTAAAAGGGTCCAGCCGGTTCCCGAGCCGGCAAGATCATAAATCAATAGGAACTGCAACCGGATATTTATTTCAAATGAGAACAAAAGAAATAATCGTATTCGACAACAAGAAAATAGAAGCAATCGTATCTTTCAGTATCTTAGAAGACTTGTACAAATAATATGAAACGGTTTATATTTTGGAGCACGGTACTCCTCGCTTTGTCCGGCACAATGATGGGAATGGCACAGGAAAACAACGTATTTCCATTCACAACTGATGTGATAGCCGTATACAAAAAAGATAATATGTATTATGTCGTAAAAGAATGCGAGACTTTGAATATTCTTTCTAAGTATTTCAAAGAAAACAAAAAATGGGCGAAAAAAATCCTTAAAAAAGTAACTCGAAATAAAAACGGATTGGTAGATATATTCGAACTAATCAATGTGATAGATCAGCCAGCATACATAACTTATTATTATGGAACCGAAGTATTATCAGCCTACGATGAATCATGTACAGACTATGACCCAACGGTAAAAAAACACTTTTTAAGCATCGAATTGCCTAAAAAATTGTTTACATACGAGAATGTATGGAAACTGTACGAATATATTATGTCCCGTATTAACATTTCTGAGAATTTACCT
>VOFF01000470.1_pt1 | contig 28720 bp, 42 predicted proteins | sample 5384061 | NCBI WGS metagenome assembly VOFF01 (sample SAMN12384725, study PRJNA508395) | human gut metagenome | isolation source: healthy gut E | host: Homo sapiens
CGTGGCCTCGTGGACATTTGTCCATTTCAGCTCATCACTATAGCCGTGCTTCTTCTTAATATCTTTTATGGCATCTTTTGCCATGCGGATTTGTGTGTATGCTATACTTGTACATCCCAAGAGCATGTAGGGATGACCGTCATGCACCATGTGGGTGCTTTCATCACAGTAGATGTTGAATGTCTTATTCATTGTATCTGTTTTTGTTTATTCTTTATTCCTTTTCTTCAGCGGTCCACTATGAGGTCCACGGTTCAGCGTCACACCATGCTTGTTGAGTATGCGGAACACGGAACTTCGGCTTGTGAAGCCGCTGATGGCAAAAGATGTCATCTATGCTGTGCCCCTCGTTGTACATGTTCACGATATTCTTCTCACGCTCCAGTTTCGACAGTGCCCTTTCCGACTTCTTGGGCGGCCGGATATTCTGTTGCAGATGGATGATGTGTGCCGATGCCTTGCGCAGCACGGCACACTCCTCAGAGAGTGACCCGAACATACGGATGACCTGTGAGGGCTTGGTGTCGGGGAAAAGTTCGTCAAACGTATCGATGCGGTCTTGGATGGAGATGATGCGAACCACCTTCACACGGCAGTATTCTATGAATGTAGCCAGTTCACGGGTGCCACGCAGTGTTACTGAACCTCGACACCACCAGCTCGTCGCCGCGCTCCAGACTCGATATGAGCTGCTTCCACATCGGGCGCAGCCCTCGTGTTCGGACAGTTCCTCTATCACCTGAACACAGCCGTATTGCTGCATCCAAGCCTTGTCTTCTGCATACTCTTCGCCATTGGTGGCGATAAAGATGTAACCTACTTTTGCCATACTGTTGTACGCTATTAAATGAAATCAAGTGCAAAGGTACACTATTTTTCCGAGAAACAATCATACTTGAACGAAAAATCATACTTAAACACGATAATTTGCCATTTTCTTTTCACTTGATTTCATTGAAAATCATACTCGCAAGTATGATACACAAATAAGATTAAACTTACTGTCATTCTTGCAAATATATCGCTGAAACGCATTAACTTTGCACCGTCAATTTCAAAATCAGACTCAAAATAATGACAACAATGAAATATGAAACCCAACTTTTCGGAGGACAAACCAACCTCCATTGCATGAAGCAAATATTGCATAATGCAAAATCAAACTCGCATGGCTGTATCAGACTTGCCATTTGTATTGCCACTGCGTTTGCCGTAGTCATGCTGACAGCATGTTCAGACGGAAACGGCACGAAGTCGTTCCATTCGAGCGATGAAGCCATCAGAGAGTATCATGGCTTTCTGACCACTCTTCGACAGAACGGCAAGGTCTCAATTCAGACATTAGTTAAGATTGTCAACGAATGGCGCGTGTTGGACGATTCCGTGACATCGTGCATCTCACGTGACACTGTCAGGAAAGCCCACTCATACCCGTTCACGGTATATCATGAGTTGAACGACTCCATCCACATCGAGCTGTGCCGTATGGCGATGTCTAAGCAACGCACCTTTCACGACCTGCTCTATCTCAGAGAACAGACCTCTTCCCATGTTGGTGATGAGGAACTACAGCAAGCCGTGAAGGAAGCACAGCCATTCTTCGCTTCCTTGGATAGCCTGCCTATATATAATAAAGGTGGTAAACAGGCGGTACTGAAGCGTTACCTGCTGTTCCTGCAAAAATCCGCCAAGCAAGGCATTCACGGCAAAGGAAGACCTGCTCGCTTTCATCAAGGAAGAGCATTTGTATTTCAAATCCTTCCTGCAATACCTGCCGGATTTTGCTGACGATGACATCGGTGACATCAGACGAAACACCGAACACTGCTGTCGGGAGATACTCCGTGCCGCCGACCGCAAGGATTTGTCCCACAAGGATGCAATGATATACCTCTCCATGCGCACCAACCACCGTCTGCTGCGCAACGCACAAGCGGCTATCGAGGATCTGAATAGTGGCAGGGTAAAGGACGAGCACACCATGCACGCCTACCTCCTGATGATGATGCAGCCGTTCATGACGATGGATGACCTTTCCGTGAGCGTGCTCTCCGACAAGGACAAGGCAGACCTCTACAAAATAGCCGATGCGCTCCCCAAGGAGATGGACGGTCTGGCCAAGAAACTGCACCTCGACAAGCAACGCCTGTCGGATATGCCCCTGCTCATGATGAAGATTTATGTCACAAGATTATAAACACCCCAAACAGAGAATACGATTATGTTAGAACAGTTTTGCGATGATTTCCTTGCCGTCGTGCCTTTGCAGTTGCCAGAACTGCTGGACAAGCGCAAGATGGAGAAGCCTGTCAAGTATGACGATTACGTGCTTCTTACTTTCCAGTTGAACACCCCTTTCACGATAGAGGAGGTGATGGATATGCTCGAAGACGAGATGGAAATGATAATCCTCTATCACCACATTCCAAGCCGTCATACGGAGTTCGGACACAGCTGCTGTGCCTATTCCAACCCCTTCTTTCGGACGGATGTTCAAGGTCAACGGCTCCACAGATGAGCGTGGCATGGTCAGCCAGATAAAAGTGACCATCTATGACTCGCTGGAGCACATGTCGGCAGATGTATGCCTCGACCTCAGTCTGCATTGCAAGAACGGGTTCTTCAAATACATGAAGCCCAAGGAGGAAGTCCTGCTCGACTTCATTTGAAAGTTACATTTGCCAGATGACAGTCCTGTTCTACCGCAACAACGCTCCATTCTGTTGTCCACAACAAAGGCCAAAGTCATGCCACAAGCTCCCGACCATCTGATGAAGGAAACGCTTTACATGAAGATTATCCATCTTCTCGACCGTCACCGCACATGGCTGGAGATTGAGAGCATCGCCACTGTCCGCAACCACACGATAGTCAGGAACGGCAGAATGACCGACATCCTCAGCCGTGTGCTTGTGGTCAAGGCCATCCACCATCATTTCCCCCCTACACGAGAGGGCAAGTGTGGCAGATAGCCGAGTACGACTTGGAACAGGCTATCAAGAGCCTTCGGACAACCGACGGAGCTTTCCGTCAGAGAATAATCAAGGGAGAACTGACACTGGAGGATGTGGAGCGTATCATATCCACTGCCACACACGGTGTCGTCCAGCCCGACCTGAGTCCACTTCCATTATTCACATGCTATACATATTATGACAAGTAAGATACTGTTTCTCATCCTGATGTCAGCGTTCTTCTTTGTGACGATGATTCTGCACAGAAGCCGCAGACAGTTTATGACACGGTTCTATCTGCGCATGACCGCGCTTGTGACAGCAAGGAAGCTCTACCGGTTGATGCTGCTCATCCTGCTGTACGTGTTCCACTTCCTCTACCTCTGTGTACACTATAACGACATAGGCGTAGTGGCTTCCACCATAGCGTTTGCCATATTCTTTGTCTTTATGGATGTGGAGAGGTGGCTACAGCGTCTGCACGAGGAGCGGACACCCTTCTGCATCGCCGCGTTGGCGGCAGTGGTGTTTGTCTTCACTCCTCATCTGTTCACGCTTGCTGTCACCATCTCCTTTGTCCTTCTGGCATCACTGTTCTATCCCTCGCGCATAGTCATATCGCTGTGGAAGAACAAGGCTGACCGCAAGATGCTCCTCGAAGACACAGAAATGCTCATCATATACTACTATTAAGTATCACCTGTATCATGCCGTTCCTTTTTGTATAATGGAGCTGGCGACAAACAACAGTATTCACCAAACAGATTATTGAAATGAAGAAACAGAAACATAGAACGAGTTCCGGCAAGATGTCTGAACGGATGTCCCTGTTGGAGTTCTTGAAAGAGAGGTCCGGGATAAGGCTGTCGAAGCTCGAAGCCTACCTTGACCTTGTAGACAAGGCTTCTGTACAGTACATCCCCAAGGATCTGTGCAAGCAGGAGTTCAGCCTGTCCAACGGGCAGTTTGTAATCACCATTACCGAACTGGCAGGATGCTGGCATTGGCACCGCGCCACTGTCCGCACCTTCATCGAGCAGTTGGAGAAGATGAACCAGATTTCCGTCACCCGTCTCACGAAGAGCCAAATCATCACCATCCCGATGTTGGCTGAGACACCTGCCGTTTCTCCGATTGACGCAGCCTTGGATGTGTTCCGCCAGAAGATGTGTACCGCATTGGACGAATGGCGAAACGGCAAGATGTCCGCATCGGCTTGCGCCTCGAATGTGAACAACTCTACGAAGATGCAACAGAGGAAGTAGCCATTATCTTGCAGAAAGCCGACAATGGCAATTCAATTGGCAAGGTGCCATGCGGAAGAAACATTCCCGAATCTGTAGGACACGCCTTTTGTATGACTGCACTCACAGCTGTCTGCGAAGCCACCTTCCATCAGGTGCTTTCGCAGGAAACAGATAACGCCCTCGTTACCTCCCTTCTTCCCTTCTTTTACAAAGACCTGGGAGGAGACTGGCTCTCATTCATCGAGGCGGCAAAGGCAATATCAGAATTGGCATTGGATGGCAGCTCACCAGCCTTGCATCAGGAAAGCGCAGCCATCAAGTCACAGTTTCAGTCACTCTGCCGACCGTTCCTTGCCATTGTAGCCAACCAAGAGGGCTCCTGTCCATCAAAAGGCTGTATTAACCTCTAATAATCACCGTACAACGCTTCTTCTTTTCTACTGGCACAGTGTTTACACGTCTGCCATTGCTGTAAAATCCTCTTGGTCTCCGACCATCGGGAGGCTGTCCTTACAAGCAGCAAGCTGGAGACAGGAGAGTTGTACACACATAAAAGGAAATAGGTTATGGCAACACCAAAACAGGTTATGGATTTCCGACCATCTAAGGGAATCACCACAGCACAGAGCAACGAGCACCAACGCCGTTGGACGGAAAAGGGTTGGGGATCCGCTGAATCAACAGGCAACTACGACCGCAGCCGTGAGCGGCTCAACTTCGAGGTTCGGGGCGGCAAGGTTTGTCCTATAGACAAGAGCCGAAGCATCCCGGAGCGCATGGCAGACATCCTGCGGAGCCGTGGAATCAAAGACCCCAACGAGGGACTGGCAGAGCCACGCTTCCGCACAGTGGTCAATTTCATCTTCGGAGGCTCACGAGAACGTATGACAGAATTGGCATTCGGTGACCAGAAGGTGAATCTCACTCACGGAGCGGACAATTCGCATCTAACCCGATGCAAGGACATTGAGGAATGGGCAAAGGATGTTTACCGCTTTGTTGCGGACAAATACGGTGAGGAGAACATCGTCGCTTTCATCTTACACTTGGACGAAACCAATCCGCACGTTCACTGCACCCTCTTGCCAATCAAGGACGGCAAGTTTGCATACAAACAGATATTCGCCGGAAAGGACAAGTACGAGTTTTCTGCCAGGATGAAAGCCCTGCACAGCGAATTTGCCGATGTCAACAAGCGTTGGGGCATGGAGCGCGGAACTTCCGTCTCAGAGACGGGAGCACGCCACCGCACCACCGAAGAATACCGCCGCCAGCTGTCAGAACAGTGCACCACCATTGAGCAGTCCGTCGCCACCCATCAGCGGACACTCGCCTCGCTCCAATCGGACATCCGTCTGGCAGAGCGGAGAGTAAAAGGACTCACCTCAATGGTCAACAACCTCTTGCAGGAGAAGGCTGAGAAGGAGGCGGCACTTGCTGAATTGCATCGGCAGATTCTTGCAGGTCACGACAATCCTGATGCTCTCCGTCAGCAAGTCCAAGAGCTGGAGCAGGAACTGTCCGCTATCCAGTCGAAACTGGACGACAAGCAGGAGAAGCTCTCAGAGGCTGACCGCAAGCTCGATGCCCTGCGTGAGGAGATGACCGCCATGAAGGAGCGCACGGAGGAGTTGCGGCAGGAGGCACACAGATATTCCGATACTATCCGACAAGGTGCGGACACCGTTCTCAGAAATGCCCTTCTCGAAAACATGGTCAGCGAGTTCTCCGAACGTGTGGCACGGCTTTCCAATGAGGGCAAGGACGTGTTTGACGGTTCCCTGCTTCAGGCCTTTGCGGAGAATGGAACGGAGGTGATGTACTGTGCCACGCTTCTATTCCTCGGCTACGTCGATGATGCCACCACCTTTGCCGAAGGTCATGGCGGTGGCGGCAGTTCGTCCGACCTCAAATGGGGACGTGACGATGACGAGGATGAACGCGCTTGGGCACGCCGTTGCATGATGAAAGCTGCACGCATGATGCGCCCCTCTTCCGGCAAAAGGAAGAAACGATAAGCGGCACTGTCACGTATCACCTGTTATAGTATTCACCAGATTAAATTGAACAACATGAGAAAAATACTTATTCTATCCCTTGGCTTCGCCCTTTCATTGGGTGCGCAAGCCAAAGACTATCACCGCACGGCGGACACCACCACCGTTGTATGCAGACTTTCGGCAGACGGTATGCTTCGTCCGCTTAAACCTTCCTACATGAAAGGGGCATTGGTAGCTTCGCCATGGACGGACAACTGGTTTGTCCAAGCGGCAGGAGGAACTACGGTCTTCCTCGGCAAACCGCTCGGATGCAACGACCTATTCGGTCGCATGAAACCGGCATTCTCCGTGTCGATCGGCAAATGGTTCACACCTTCCGTCGGCGGTCGTCTGAACTATGGCGGTATGCAGTTCAACGACTGCAACAACTCCTCGCAGGACTACCAGTACCTGCGTGCTGATTTCATGTGGAATGTCCTCGGCAACCTCTACAAGGACGATGTACACACTCTTGCCAGATGGAGTGTCATTCCATACGTGGGCGTGGGTATGCTGCACAACAAGGTGAATGCCCACAAGCCCTTTGCCATTTCCTACGGCATATGGGGGGGCAGTATCATCTCTCCCCACGCATTGCTGTTACGGCAGAGATAGGCAACATGACCACCATGCAGGATTTTGACGGCTATGGCAAGGCACACCGCCTTGGCGACCATCTGCTGTCCGCATCCCTCGGCCTCTCTGTCCGCATCGGCAAGACTGGCTGGAAGCGAGTGATAGACGCTCGCCCGTACATCGCACAGAACGAATGGCTTTCGGCATACGCCTCATCCCTTTCTGACAGCAACAGCCGCTATCACGCCCAGCACGATCGAGATTGTCAGACTCTGGAGCAGCTGCGCAAGATTCTTGCCATCGAGGGACTTCTGGACAAGTACGGCCACCTCTTTTCTGACGATGCCGCTTCTTCCGTCACAAATGGCTATCCTCGAAACGACTACAGCGGTCTCAACTCGCTGCGTGCAAGAATGAGAGACAAGTATGGTAATGGTCAAAAGACAAAGGTCATGGAGTCCGCCTCTTGTACAGAAGAATATGGCAATGCTGAAGGTGAGCCGGAAGACGATTACCTATCGCTCATCCACTCAGGAAAGGCTTGCATAGGTGCGCCCATCTATTTCTTCTTTGAACTTGGCACTGACAGGTTGCTCAACAGGTCACAGCTCGTCAATCTCGACGAAGTAGCACGCATCGCCAAGAAATATGGCTTGAAAGTTAAGGTCATCGGCGCTGCCGACAGTGCCACAGGCAGTGAAGCCATCAATGATAACCTCAGCCGTTCCCGTGCCAGATTCATTGCAGAGGAACTGATGAAACGTGGTATGGAAAATGGCACCATCTCTCAGATTTTCGATGGCGGCATTGACGATTACTCGCCCAATGAGGCGAACCGCCATACCAGAATCCTGCTGTATCTATAGCCAGACATACAGCTCCGAACAAGAGCACTAAAACTTTTTTTTCATTGATAAATTTTAGAAAGGGAGGGCTTGTCCGTGATGGATAGGCCCTCCCTTAATCATATATGTATTAACGCATATTCTATGCGCATATCTTTTTTTTTTATCCGTGTTTCTCAGTACTTGACCAGTCAAGCAGGAAGTCATATATACTCATTATCTGTATGCCGTTTTCGTCGCTCCACTGCTTGGTATGTTCTCCCACGATCAGCAGTTTGCGGAAAGAGTCATCTACAAGACGCAACGACCGTTTCTCCTGTTCCATCTTTTTCTGCATCGGGCATACGCCACGCCGACTGGATGTAGATCCGCTCGCTCCCTTTGTTGCAGACAAAATCCACTTCCAATGTCACCCTCTGCTGCTTTCCTTCCGTATTCCTCACTCGATGATAGACGTTACCCACATCCACGAGCCATCCTCGCATACGCATCTCATTGTAGATGACGTTCTCCATGATATGTGTCGGCTCGCTCTGACGGAACGACAGAATAGCATTCCTCAGACCTACGTCCTGATAATAATACTTGGACAACGAACCTATGTATTTCCGTCCTTTGATGTCGAACCTTTCGGATTTTTCGATAAGGAAAGCATCCTGCATATATTCAGATAAGCCGACACTGTCTTGTCGGTTATGCTCTGCACATTGCTTACGGACTTGAACGTATTGGCTATATTCAGTGCATTGACAGGTGCTCCTATACTGGATGCTACGGTCTTCGACAATTCTTCAAATTCAGGTCTCAGTTCTATGTTGTTCCGCTCGTAGATGTCACGTAGATATACCGTGCGATAAAGGCGACGCAGGAAATCAGCCTTCTTCTCATCCCCAACCTGTGTAAGTAGTTGCGGCAAACCTCCGTACAGTCTGTATTCAGCCCAACCGTCTTCTTTCGAACCATCATACACCGTCATGAACTCCTTGAAGGATAGTGGCCACACATGTATCTCGTCACCTCTGCCTCGGAATTCCGTCACCAGGTCAGAGGACAGGAAACGCGAGTTGGAGCCTGTGACATACACATCCGCCCCTTCGGTAACTGACAAGGAAGAGAGCACCTCTACAAAGTCTTCCACCTCCTGCACCTCGTCGATGATGATATAATAAGTCTCATAGTCAATCATCATCTTTTCCACCCAGTCCAACAGGTAGTCCGGGTTCTTGAACTCTCTGTTCTTCCTACTCTCCATGTCGATGACGAGAATATGGTCTTCTCTCACGCCCTCATCCAATAGATGCTGATGAAAGAGTTTCTTCAGAAGGAACGACTTGCCTGAACGTCGCAATCCTGTGATTATCTTTATGAGCCCGTTGTTCTTTGAACGGCTCAACTGTTCTATGTATCTATATCTGTTTACTATCATATTTTACGAAAAACTGTCACTTGTGACACTTTTTCGGAGGCAAAGTTATATATTTTATCCTAAATCAAAGAAAGAAATAAAGAAAAATTCACTAAAATCAATGATTTTCCTGTTTTGTAGTGTCTATTCCACTTGCCGATGCCCATTTTTTTCTTTGCAAAGTTACTGCCCGGGCGAATGGTCAAGTACCGCCATGCTAACAGGCAGAGGACTGAACGACAGCTTTCCGCAAATCAAAGATTTGGGTATTTCATTAACTCCTCCGTCTGTTTTCTTGCCTTATCGCCCTCATTCCGCAGTCTTTTGATGCACGAAAAATCAGTTCCCGACAAGAGGAGCCGAAAGGCTTCAAAAGGAGGGAAGAAAAACAAGTTGAACAAATAATTTCTTTGCGTATGGAATTACACAGATTATCAGAAAACGAGCAGGCATTTGTCGAGTGCTTCTCACGGTTCGTAAACGGTCAGATGGGGTCAGCCGCCAAGGTAGGCAATGCCCTTGCAGATGACCATCGCTATCTTATCAACGAAAGCAAGGTGGTGTTTGCCTTCTTGGAACGCCTTGCCAACGACTATCAAAAAGGTCGTTATGACCAGCGTGACGAGTGGGTGTGCCGATTGGCAGCAGAGGCCATCGAACACCTTGTAGAGAACAGAATGTATTACAGAACACTTAACAACGATTGACTATGGCAAGCAGATTGATTACACCCGTATTGGAGGAGATACTGAAATCCTATCCTCTGTATTCACAGGACGGCAAAGGCAAGGATGCCGTTTGTGTGGCAATATTCTTCATCGGACACGTCCGTTGGTTCGTACTTGAAGGACAGCCGGAAGGTAACGACACCACGTTGTTCACCATCGTATGCGGTCTGCATGAAACGGAGTATGGCTATACCTCCGTCAATGAAATGGAGAGCGTAAAGGTGGATGGCTCCAAATATGGAGTGGACGAGATATTTCAAGTGGAGCAGTTGGACGGCTTCAAGCCGGTGAAACTGAAGAGCATTCCAGACGAGGATTTACAAGCATTCCTTCATAATATGGAATGACCCCAAATTAAATCAGCCGCAGGGACATTACTCCTTGCGGCTGACTATTGTTAGTACCTACTATGAGTAGTAAAGCCTACGATTAGTATATACTACGATACTACTCTCATCTTCGGAAAGCGGACTTGGCAACGTGCTCCTCTTGTACCTCTTCCTTCTGGTACTCCTCCATGTCAAGCAGTTGCTCATACGCAGAGCTGATGTTTGCGTCCATAGAATGGTTGTGGCTGAAAGGGAAGGTATGCTTCACAGAGAGTCCTGCATTGGTCACAGTCCCCACATCCAGGCTATCCTTATCCTTGTTATATTGCAGGTTCAGCAAACCACCATTCGGCATTTGCTTCAGGAACACCTCATACGTACCGCCGACACTCCCGTTATAGACCACTGCAAAGTCCTTGTCCTCTATTAGCAGGTCATCGCCTCTGTTCTGGCACGGCTTCCTGTAGGTCTGCTCCTCGTCCATGCCGTTCCCGTCATAGTATTCCTTGGCAAGCGTCAGCAGTCCTTGATAGTCACCTTTCTCCTTTAGCTTATCCAGTTCCGATGTGTCATCCGTTGATTGGAGATAGGCGATGGAGGCATAATAGACGTTTTCTTTCGATTGTGAAGGCTCTGTCAGGCTTTTTGTACTGGGCAAAAAGCCTCCTGATAATTGGTGTCAAGGTCTTTGCCGTGGTCGTAAGGAACAGAGAGTTTCACTTCCAGACCGTTACTCGTCGGCACAGCAATCTTTACAGAGTCCTCCTTCTCATGATGCTGGATATATACAGCAGAACCATTATATGCCAAGACTGCATGGTCGCCGTCATCTATGGATAGATAACTTTTTCCCTTGCCCGTTTTCCTGCTCAGCCTTTTTCTCCTGGTCTATCTCCATAGCAATCTTGTCGATATGCTGCGTGAGCATTGAGGTAGCTTTTTTCACATCGAGTAGCGTGGTCTTGATGAACTGCGGCGACTCCTTCAGCGAATCCAGCCAAGACTTCAAATAGGCAGCCGAATCTCCTTTCAGATGCTTTGTCATGCCATACCGCTGAGCGGTCAGCGCAGCCGTCAGTTCTGCCACCAGTTCCTCGCGTGCATACTCTGCCGAGCCGAAGGTAGCGGGCTTGATGCGGTCTAACTGTCCCTCCGCACCCGTGGAGTGTCCCATCTCGTGGAAAAGGTTCGAGTAGAAAGACTCCCCATCCTTGAACTGCCTTTTCTCAGGCATCACAATCTCATTCTTGCTGATGGAGAAATAGGCGGAATCACCGAACATCGGTTTGATGGGACATATCCAACGGTTGTCCGCTATCATCCTATCCACGGGTTCAAAGGCAAACTGCTCGTCCTTCTCTACCTTGGGCATCGAGTATTCCTGTTCCAGTTTCTCCCAAAACTCTGGTCTGACCTCCTTCAGGTTGGTCTGCGCCACATTGAAGACATGGTAAGTCTGAAGCTTTGGATATACATTGTACTTTTCGCGCTCTTCCTGAGAGAGCAGTTTGTAGTCCTCCCACTTGATGTGTTCCTTTGTTTCCTTATTGACCACCGTAAACGTGGTGAGCATCACGGGAAAGAATGCTCACCTTTCAGTACTGACACACGGGGCTTCTGTTCCTCGTCTTTCTTGCCAGTTTTGTTAAACTGCTGTATGCGGTCGAAGGTACAGAAGCGAGGAATCTTGTAACCCTCCTTCTCGCAATGCAGGAGCAACATCATAGCGTTCATGCCATTATATTCTCGTCCGTTCAGGTTTTTCGGCCATTGCAACGCACCTTCAGTAAACCAGGGCTTTTCCATCCGTCTTTGCCCGACAGCGACTGAATACGCTCAATCATCATATCGGCAAACAGGTCGAGTGCCTTGTCTTCGGCACTCGGACCTTCCTTAGCATAAGGCTTTCCCATAGTCAATTAACCATTATAGGGCTGCGGAACATATTCGCTCATTTCAGACACTCGGCAGGAGAAGTCCAGTTTGTCATTGAAGACACTGACAGACAATGCCCCTTTGATGTTCGCTTTCACGCCTGGTTGCAGCCATGCCTCGCATTTGCCATCGAATAGGAAGAAACTTACCCAGATGTATTCAAATCCGTCCTGTACTTTCTCTGCGCTGAAAGCGGAGAACTGGCAGTACGGCACACCATTCTTGTCCGTCTTGTCCTCAATGCTCTTGCCCACCTTGCCGCGGAACTCCATCACGCCCTTGATGCAGTCCTCTGCCTCGTCAGGCTGGTGGCTGATGCTGCTTGCCGACAGGTTGAAATAAAGGACATCGCCCCATTTTCTTGGTACCAATACACCGGCTACCTCAATGCGTTCGCCGATGTTGCAGCTGCCCACCTCCGTCAGTGTCCCATCTTTGATGACCGACACCTCGATGGTCTTGTTAATCCCGCTCTTCGCTGGAATGACTACGTTCATGGCAAAGCTCACGAATGCCTGGTTCCTTGTTCGTGCGGCAGGTCGCAGCCTTGCTGACCGTTCCGCACACTGTTACATTACATTTGATCATTGCTCGATACTATTTGAATTATACATATCCATCGTCCAAGTGAAATGTCTTAGCAATGACAATAATCTCTTTTCAATCATCATATACTAGCGCACGTATCAGTTCATAGACTATCCACGCTGCTATGATAAGTTGGAAGCCGAGATAGATGATGGCCACGGTCTGACCGAAAAGCCATTGGGTAAGCATGAAGTGTCCTGCCACAGCTACCATACCCACCAGCAATGTACACAGATGACTTGCTATCCTTTTCATTTCCTTTGCAGATTTTGTTGTTGACTCTCAGCCTCCATCCCTTGCTCGAAGTTCTGCGAAGCCTGCTGTGTCGCCACGATGCCTGTCACCATTCCCGCAATCTTCGTCCGTTTGCTTTCTTCCGACAGATTGGCATTGCCCAAAATGAGCGACAGGCGGTTCATCTCCGAGGAGGTCAGTTCACGGTCAATCTTCACCGTACCGCTCTCTGCATGAAGCACAGTCTTGCCGTTCTCACCCACAGTAATGGTGCATTGCCTCATGCCTGGAACAAGCGAGGTCAAATCTACGAGCCGGTTGGCTGCCATGGCAGAGATAAGTCCTTTTTGTCGTTCCTCATCATTGCTGTCAATCTGCGCTGCCAACATCATCAGCGACATGAAGGTGGTCATCGCCATGTCGAGTATAGGGTCATTCGTTCCCGAAATGCCCACGCCGCTGTCCTCCGAGGAAAGGATTTTCTTCATCCAGTCCTCCGACGAAACCTTCTGCTCCTGTGGCGCATTGCTCTTGTATTTTGCCAACAGGTCATTGCCGTTATGCAGGGCCTGTAGCTTGATGTTGCCTTTCTGTCCGATTCTGCCAGATAAGCGGCTGGATCCATATCCCTTTTTGAGCCGTCAGCCGATACACTCTTCACTCCGAAATGCAGATGCTCGCCAGTGGTTCTGGTGCCGGTATTTCCCGACACCCCCAACTTCTGACTGGCATTAACCACGTCACCTACCTTTACTGCTATGTCAGACAGATGCAGGTAGGAGCATTGCACCTTGCTGCCATCCTCACGGCTGTATTCCACGGTGACGGATTTCCCTCCTGCCGTGTTCGCATTATGGTTCACCGCCACCACCTTGCCGCCGTTCTCCGTGGCCAACACCGCCTCATGGTTCGTCTTGATGTCAATGCCCTTGTGCATCTGCTGCTTGGTGGCATCCATCGGATCCTGGCGATTGCCGAAAGGCGAGGTGATGAAGAGAAACTCCTCTCGCTCCACAGGAAAGGAATACCCGGCAGACTGCGGTACATGGGCAGCAGGCATTTCTCTACGAGGATTATTCTCCACCCCGAACGACCGACCTTCTGCCCGCATCTCAGCCATCACCTCACTGTCATACTTGTCCAGTCCGTTGGCTTCAATGATGCGCTGCAGACTTGCAGCATAACCGCCGCCCGTGGCATAGCCGGCACGCTCAATGCCCTTCGTCCATCCCTTGTAGTCGTCAGGCGACAGCGTGAAGCACTGCGCATAACGCTTGTTCTGCTTCAGGAACTGCGAGTGATGCTCATAACTGTCACCCACGCTTTTTGTACTTACAGAATTTCTCGTTGGGCCTATCATCCGTATAGACTCCATACTCTCCGCCATTCTTCAACCACGATGCCGTAGCCTTGATGCCAAAGTGGTTGTTGCATTCGCGCGACAGTTGGCTCTGTCCGTTGCTGCTCTCCAGTATGGCTTGCGCCAAGATGACGGAGGCAGGAATCCCATACATCCGCATCTGTTCTTTGGCTTCCTCCGCATATTGTGCGGCATACGCTGCGTTCTTTCCCATAAGCCTATCTCCTTAGACTGGTGTGTTGTTCTGTTTCTTGACTTTCCTGTGCCATCTGCTTTCCTGTCTCTTTTCCAGGTGACACCATCTCCGTAATTCCACGCTTCGATGATGTTGTCTGCTTCGGCATTTCCAACTGGTCACAGATGGCCACCCGTTCACCAGCACGAATGAGCTTCGGCAGATAGGTGTCGAGGGCATGATATGGGAATCCTGCCATTGCCAACGGCTTGCCTTCATCATCCTTGCGCCCATTGCTCTTTGTCAGCGTAATACCCAATATTTTGGATGCCTTCACCGCATCATCCTTGTAGGTCTCATAGAAGTCACCGCAGCGAAACAAAAGAATGGCATCAGGATGCTTCTTCTTCAAGTCAAGATATTGTTGGACAAGGGGAGAGACAGCAGCCTTGACAGCCTTTTCATCCTTCTTTTCTTCTTTCTTTTCCTCTTGTTTCTTCTCTTCCCTTTGTTCAGAGCTTTTATCTTCCTTAAGTACCACTTCCTTCTGTTCATCATGCTTATCGACAATTGCCGTCTCCGCTTGCTTCACCTCCGTCGCTTCTTCCTGCTTCTCTTGTGTACTTTGCTCGACATTGTTGTCTTTCTGCAATACATCAGCAAACAGCGAGGCGGCAAGGTTCTGCTTGTAGGAATCCCTGTCAGGAGCCACCCACAATCGTTGCCATTGTGACGGACTGACACTTCTCGGCTGCAACTTCTTGCCGTCAATAGTGGCTGCACACAGGCATTCGCCCGATTTGGCACGGAATACTGCCACACGCTGGATGCGGTTCAAATCAACCTCCTGCTCATTACCTCCGAAGATGTCCACCTTCAGGTCGGGTTTCGCCTCTGCCATAGCATAATACTTCTGTGCCAGTTCCTCACGCACACGCTCGATGTTGTCCATCGACTGCTTCAAGGTGGTGAAGAAATGATTGAGGTCTCCTTTGTCGGGATAGACGGCAAAGCCCTCCTTACCTTCGGGCTTGATGTACAATGCCCACCGCTCCTTGTCACTTTACCAACTGCACATTGTCGAAACCGATGTCACGGCTGTGGGTTACGGCCTCAGAAGCATCCAACGAGGATAGGTCTTCGATAGACCAGTTGCGCAGTCTTGATACCGTGATTTTCTTGTCGGCGAAATAACTGTCGTCGGGACGGAAGCCCAAGGCTCCGTCGGGATTGTAGAAACGCACGTTGTCATAACCCTCTTTCTGCAAGGCATTGGTGAAGCGTTGCTTGTTCATGCCCTTGATCTCGTTGTTCACCTCCAACGATGCACCCTGTGGCAGCACCACATCGGCGGTCTTGCTGGCATCATCACGCACGATGACCACAGTACGCTGCTCCTCGTTGGGATGCTGCTTGATTTCGTCTGCTACGAAGTAGTGGTTGGGCAACTGCACCTGTATCTGCGCCGTCTCGCTGATGCTGGTCGGTGGCATACTCCACCTTTTCACCCAGTTCGGCTTTCTTCAACACCTTCAGCGCACCGTTCACCTCACTCTCGATGGCATCAATCAGACAAGGGTCTTCCTTCAGTTCCCTCGTCCAATAGTCCACCATGCTAAGGCTGTCCTTTGACAGACGGGCAGGCAGTCCCAGTTCGAGCATCTTCACGCCCGAAGCTATCTCAGTGATGAGTCGTTCCTTCTTCACGGCATCCTCCGACGGGGCTTTGCCGTTCTTCATGACCATGCCCTCACGTGCCAACCGCTGCTGATGACCGGTGGCAGACACCAACTGACGCATCATCTCCTGTACATAGTCATTGTAGTGCTCGAAGTCACGCTGCCGTGGCAGGTAGATGACATCCTTCTCGGTGTCGTAGTGCGCCACACCCGTGCCGTCCTGACGTACATTCACGAGGTTGTCCTTCATCTTCTGAAGGAATCCGTTGACGCACCCATGCAGCTGCTTGTCCTCCTTGTCGCCATAACCTCTATCCTCCACCGTGCCATCCTTCTTCAATGCCGTAGTGTAGGCTGTTTCGTTAGCCATAGGCAGTAGCGTCTGGTCGATATTGAACAGCACACGGATCTCACGGTTTTTCACTCCCTTGTACTGCTGTTTGTCCTGTTCCGACAGTTCTGCGTATGCCTCCTTGGTGATGACATCGTCGGGATTGTTGCGGTTGACGTACTTATTCCAATTGTAATACAGGAACGGCACACCTTTCTCATGCTCCCTCACGCTCTCACCCCGTGCCTTCGCTTCGGAGAACTGCGTAAACAGATTGCTCTTGCAACCCTTGGCATCGGAGTCAAGGGCAAGGACAAGGGCATTGAACGGACTGACCGAAAAGCCCTTGGGATAGAGCTTCGGATAGAGTTTGCCGCTTGCATTCAACCAATGTCCCTTGGCATCCACCGCACTCGTCAGTGCCTCAGTGAGCAGCGACACCTGCTTCTCCGCCGTCCGCTTCTCAAATTCTGATTTCTCTTTCATGCTTTTATCTTTTTTGTTTATCTCAATCACATTCTATAATTGGCTTACCAAGCCACCGTTCCCGACAATTTTGTTGTCGGGCTTCACTGTATTCCCCTCGGTCGCACCACGCTCTCCCGTGCCTGCTCTTCGTACTGCATTGCTGCCATCTGTCGCATCTGGTCGTTCTTGGCAAGTATGGCGTTAGCCAATGTATTCAGCGGCAATGCCCCCGACTGATGCGCCCCAATCACACTGTCAGGCAGTTGAATGGTACAAGGCACATGGTCAATGTTGGCAACGAGACACCGCCCTTGCAGCATCGGGTTGCTGATACGAGGATTGAGTGGTTCATCAGGATATTGGCGGTACTGAATGCGAGATGCAGCAGGACTAACTGTAGGTGCAATGCCTTCCTGCTGTTTCCTGCCCAGCACCTCATGTCCCGCTTTGTTGAGCAGATTGGCACCTCCCATACCCATCAACAGCATCTTCAGTATAGGATTCTTCACGAACATTCCAGCCACGATAGAGGCCAAAGGAAGGAGGCTATTGTCCATATTCAGCGATTTTGTCTTGCCAGTGAACAGTCCCACCAGTACATCGGGCAGCATCGCCAACACATAACCAAGGTTCTTGCCGATGTCTGAAAAGCCGTTCAGTCCAAAACTCTGCAACAGCCCGTCCCATCCATTTTCGTTTGTTTGTAAGGCTGTTTCCTCCTGCTGGACTACAGATGGTGTTGCCTCTTCAGTCGATGAATCAGGAGTTTCTTTCGGTTCTGCCTTCTTCTCCTTCTCAGCCTCTGCATCCAGTCTCGCCTTAACCTCCAGATACTCGTCTTCCTGTCCAGGCGCAACTATCAAGGGCACATCCTTGTACTTGCCTGTACGTTTGGTTGCTTCGTTTCTCTGAGGGTCAAGGAACGTACCTTTGTTCCAAGGAAAAGAGGTCTGCTCGGTTTGTTTCGTCCAATCCATAAAAGTGATATTGCTCGTGGGAATCTTGTTCTTGAAATGGCTGTTGGTAGCCTTGATATAGCTGTTCTCGTGGTTCTTGATGACTTTTTGCCTGTTTGCGGAATGAGGCGAAGACGTTGGTGCCCGTACCGAAAACTCCCTTGCTGATACACTCCTCGACACAGACCTCTTGGCTGCTTTACCTTTCTTGTTTAGGTGCTCCATGCCGACATTCATCACCATATCGATACCGACAAACTTGGCGAAGGTTGCCCATGAGCCAATCCCTCCCATGGCCACGACATCGGCACCCGCTCCGGCTGCCCATCCCGCTGCCTGCCTCTGTTCGAGAGGGCTTATAGGCTGCCTCCTTTGGCTTCTATCTCTGCGGCAAGGGGTGACTTGTTCAGTTCGTAGGGCAGACCGAACAGACTGCTTTTGTGCCGCCTTGCGGATGATATAGTCGGCAGAAGATGTTGGCATACGGTCTTTCACCATTTTTCTATCATCAGCTGCTCCATGCGGTGATCGATATAGGCGTATGCCAAATCACAACCGAGTTGTTTAGAGAGTGCATCGTACCGCTCTCGTCCTATCTCCGTCACCACCGCCTTGCGCCATTCCTCAGCCATCACGGCAAGGTCACGCTGCATATCCTTGTTGCCGACAATAGCCTCCTTGCACATCGCCAGATAGTCTTCGGTGGTCTTGCTGTTCCACTTGCCTGTAATCTTCAGCGTGGCGTATGGGTCATCACCAGGCATATTGGCAGTGGCCAATGAGCGTAGGATGCCAGCCGTACTGTTGGGTAGGCTCGCATCTCGTCTGCCTGTCTGTTGGACAAGTCCCGTTGCACCCTGCCCATCACGGGGGCAAGGTGACACCCGAAGTAGTCGCCCATCAGACGCTCTATCTCTGCGAATCGCTGACTGTTCTTAACTGCCATATACCTTGTTTATATATTATACTGCTGTAATATCTGTTCCTTTGTCTGCTCGATGGCATTGTGATATATCTCCATCTGCTTAGGATAGTGTTCCTCCAACCATGCGTCCTTGTCCACTTGGCAGTGGATGAACTGCACGGCCATACGTTCCTCAATCTCCACGGAGGGTTCCCCTCTTCCTTACCATTGAACCATGCCTTTGTCCACCATCTCACGCCAGCCCGGTCGGGATAGACGCTCACTATCCTCGGAATGTCGAAGCTCTGGATATCCACGTCCAAGTCGGCAAGAGGGTCGATGATGCCGTCATGCGTCAGGGCTTGCTCTTGGAGTTTTTTTTTAACACCTCGTCCATCGTGGAGAGATATACCTGATGTCGCATGGCAAGATAGTTGAGAAAGTCGGCAATGAGCAGGTTCTGCACCTTAGTCGCCAAAGGCATACAGCGGTTGCCGATGCCCAAGGGATTAGCCATGCTCGGCATGGTCTCGTAGAAATAATGCTTGCTCGCTCCCAACGAGAAGATGTTTCTCAACGACTGCTCCGTATGTTCGGGCAGAGAGTATGCTCCTTGTTGAAGGTCCTCGAAGTAGGAGGGAAGGAAGCGGAGCATCAATGCCTCTATCTCCTGACGGTCGGTGTCGTAGGGTGAAGGGATGTTCATGTCCAGTTCATTGATGCCCATTTGGGAATTGTGCTCCAATGCCTTGATATTGCCGTAGAGCATGGTGAGGAACTCCAACGGATTGATTTCCTCTCCGTCAAACCTCACCTCCATGTGCAGCAGGTCGCCACTGATGGCGATGGTCTGACCGGCCTTGACGCTTTGGGAGAAGTTGGCGAAGACATTGGAGAGATGCCTGTAAGTCACTTCGTATTTGCCGTAGCGGATGGTCTGGTAGATGCCATGCTCCGCGTCCGACCCAATGGCAGAGACGGTTCCCGTTGCCACCGCCGACAGCAGGTAATGGTTCACTGAGAAGTCTATGCCGTGATGGAAGAATGTTTCTCCCGTCACGGGATTTTTCTGCTCTCCGTAACCCAAGGACATCTGCACGTCCTGCTTTATAGGCTCCTCAAACGGCATACAGTAGCCGCTCGATGAGCGCAGTATCATTTCTTCTGTATATCTCATATCACTGTATATTGGTTATCGTTTCATCCCTCTGCTTTGGGTCTCTGCTTCTTTCATGTTCTGCCCATGTGAAGACGTACCGCCTCTGTTAGGCAGAGTTTGCGCCACCTTAGAATTGTTCCCGATGATCATCGCTCCAAGCAGGGCACCCGCAATCTTGCTCATCCAACCAAAGCGTCCGAATACCATGAAGGCGGCAGCCACCAGTCCGACGATGCTCATACCCGACACGTTGCCCTTGCCGATATTGCCAAAGAGATTGCCTATCATGTCGCATCCTACGCCTCCGAACATATTCCTAAAGAAATCACTGATGCCGCTGAACTGGGTGTCCATCTTTCCGGCTACAGTGTTCACCGCATCAACGGCTTCACCAGCCTTGCCCGTCAGACGTTGCACATCGTTGGCGGTTTGTGCCACCGCTTCCGTGGCATTCTCGCCGATGACAGCATCACCTACGATGCGTGCCACGCTCTTGTCTGTGGTCAGCTTCTCCCATGTCACATAGCCTGCGGCACTACCCACTGCGGCCGTCTGCATAGCTTGCCGGCTCCCATAAGGGTGCGTTGCGGGTGGAGTGCCGCACTGCCTAAGGTCTTTCCAGTTACTCCGATGACATGGCCAGTACCTCGTGCCGCCTTGCCACCATATTTCAATAATGAACTCCAAAATCCCATATCTTATCGTTTTTAATCACGGTTTGACTTCGTCTTCTTCTGTCACGACTCGGCATAGCTCGAACAAGTTCGGCTCTGCTCTCGCTGCTCCATCAGTTTACGTTCTTGCCCACCTGCTTCCACCGCCTCTTGGCAGCCGCTGCTATCTCGGCTTTGTTCGCTTTGGTGGGTCTTGCCCCTTCGTCTATCTCCATCCAAACATCGCCCATGGTGGTGTATTTCACCGCCCTCGTCAGTCGCTTCAACTGCTTGTTCATCTTCTTCAGTTTGGGTCGGATGCCGAAGACTATCTCCACACGCTCCTTCTCGGTCATCTTGTTGCCCGACAGGCATACCGTGCGTATGTCATTAACTATCTCGATGCTGTTCATAATCAGCTCGCGGTATATCTTGTTGCGCTTGGCTGACAGGGCTACGGCAAGTCCGTTGGCAGGATGGGCATCCAACTGCGCCACCAATCCACCCATATTGTCCACCAACTGACCTATCTCGTGATAGAAACCATATATCTGTGCGGCATAGCTGACGATGGAACGGAAGGAGTCCAGATAGTTGTTGAACTCCCGCTGCAGGTCGGTAGTGGCTTCCACTTCCTCCTTGGTCCAGATATGGCCGGTGGATTGTAGCAGCATCACTTTCTCCTGATTCTTCAGTTCTTTCTCCGCCTTGTTGGTGTACATCAGAATCATCCCCGCAAGAGTCGGGTCGTTCTGCGCCCGCACTCCTGCAAAAAGATGATATAAACATAAAAATGGCAATTGATATGAAATACTTCATGACTGATTCCTTTATCGTTAATCACTGATGGTCATACGTCCTGCTCTGCGCCATCTGCTAAGGGCTTGGGTGGCTATCTCTCCATTGCTTCACGGTCTATCATCCCTGCCGTCACGCCGTTCCACACATCGGTCATGGTGTAATATCGTATAGACAGATAAAGACGATGCAGCTTCTTGCTGAAGGCACTCAGCTTGTCGTTCAGTGCCCACAGCGTCTTGCTCCTTTCCGCACCAGTCAGCATGTTCTCTTTGCCTCCTTTGGCGACTGCATCTTTCAGCAGTGTGAAGACGGACACCAATTCCGTGGCGGTCTCCATATACAGGTTGTTCATCGAGAGGGTGGCAACGATGCCTTGCGGATTATTGTTGATGGCCTTGCGCATCTTACACAAGGTGATGAATATCTTCACTCCATCGTCGTACAGATAGGTACAGGCTTTGAGGGAAGAGGCATAACCACTGGCGGTTTTCAGATAACTGTTGTACTTCTTTCTCCCATTCGTGTATCTTGGTGAACTCTGCGGCGATGGTATTCTGCAACAGGGCAGTCTTGGTCTGACCTTTGATTTCCTTCTCTATCTCACCGTTGATGGCTTCGTTGCCCTCTGCTAATGCCATCCATTCCAAAGGGTTGGCAGTCACAATCTGTGCATGGGCTGACGGCACGCTCAGTACCAATGCCACGACAATGAACCAAATCTTATCTATTCGTAATCTCATATACGCCCTTTCTTCGTTTGTTCGTTTCTACTCTTGTTCGTATCACACTCACCACGTCATAGCTGTTGCTGATGCCGGTCATTTCCAGTTTCGGTGTCGTTCTATCCATCGACAACACGGTCACGCTTTTCAGTCCGCATAACTGTTGTATCAATGTCTGATGCTCGGCAAAGTCCACCACTCGGTACAACTCCATGTAGTTCACGCTCCGCTGAAACACTCCGTGCTCACAGATGAGTTGCTCGCTCCCGATATGGTAGCGGATACTCCTCAGATAGATGAATCGGTAGAGTAAACAGAGGGAGAACAGGAGGCTGAAGACAAGCAACAGGGTACTATATGCACAACCGGGCAATCCTCCGATTAGGAGCATTGCCCACGCACAACAGCAACAGAGGCAGTTCGTTGATGAAAAACTGTCCGATGCTGGGGCACAAGGTGATGATGCTATTATCTTCTTGTCTCATACGCTTCTATGATATGTGTTCTTTTCTTCTTTTTCCCTTTGTTTCTCTGCCTTGCCGGCTGCGATAAACTCGGCATAGTCGAAGGTATCTGGTTCGCCCTTGGCAATCAGTTCTGCTGATTTCTTGTTGAGCAGCGCATCGTTCCAGTCCTTGTAGCAACCCAATGGATGATAGGCTTGCACATGCTCGTGACGGAAGCCCATCTCTGCTGCCACCTTCCTGAAGTTTGCAACAAACTGCCGCCCTGCATCGTCCTTGTCAAAACCCAAATAGTGCCGTGCGTTGGGAGTAACGGACAGAAGTCCTCGCATCTGTCCCTCGGTGGGTGTGCCGCCCGTAGATACATACACCATCTTTACAGGATTTATCTGATACTCTGCCATGGCATCGTAGGCACTCTCAAACCATACAATTTCGCTTGCTTTATCCAACGGCTCGCCCGTGAGGTTGGCAATCCACAGTCCTTCACTGCTGTTGCTTCCTTCTGCCTTGCCCTTTGTAACCGCCGCTACCGTCCATCTTCGGTCGTCCTCGTTCCTCAAAGCCCACAGTCTTGTCGGGTGTCTTGGGCAGTACAAGCGGAAAGGCAAAGGTTGGCAAAGGTAAGTCCATCCGTCCGATGCTTAGTAGCCAGACAGAAATGCCGATGAAAAGCATACTGCGTATAGAGGTCGATGCCTCGGAACTTAAAATAGGGATAAAACCTTTTCTGCGTTTCCCTGTCCTGCGGATTGAACTTGTGGATGTCGTAGTCATTCAGGTTGAATGGCTTTCCGTCCTTTCTTGGTTCTGTAATCTTCGATGGTCTGTCCTCTATGGGTTGGTTGAGCAGTCGGTTGCAGACGAGGTTGACGAGTCGGTCAGGGAGACATTCCCACCTTGTTCTCTGAAAACATTTCTGGATGCTCCTTGATGAACGAAATGACATTATACACCTTCTGCTGCGGTGGTTGGAAGCAACATTTCCCATTCTGCGTGACAATGAACTTATCACCACGCACCCGTCTGCCCTCACTGTCAGTACGCACATACGACGGATAACGCAAGCCATCTCTCTTGTTCAGATGATACCCTGCGTCCACCAGTACTTCCTGTATGCTCAACCTGTCCAGAAAGTCATCGTATGTCAGTTCACTACTCATTATAAATTATAAATTGTAAATTATACATTGTTAATATCCTCTCCTTATCTCCGTGGCAACATGATTTGCTTCTGCCTCAAAGTACCTTGCCGCAATCTCCTGTGGCGAATCCACTCCCCGGTTTGAAGTAAGGACGTGGACCGCCATGATGCTCTGCATAGAACTCCGGGGCTGGATGGTGATGATGGTGGCTTATGTCATGCGCCACCTCTGCTGTAACGACTGCTCCTGCCGTCAGAGCCGCCAATATCTTCGTGCCCAGTCCGGCGTTGGTTTCGGGGCGTGTCTTCATATCCACTTCACTGAAAACCTTGGAGAAGAGTTTCATGCGATGGTAGTCATCCACCGCCAAGAACTTGTCGTAGTCCTTCTGCTTGATTTCGTGCGTGATGGCTTCTCCATTGATAATGGCGGTCATGCGATACTTATCTTCGCCTTTCTTATCTCCCTCCATCGGAGGCACTTTCTCCACCATGATGTCACCGACTTTCACTTCACGCCCATGCGCTCCCTCACGATACCAACCCTTGTTCTCATTAATCAAGGCAAGGTCTTCACCTCTCACCATGGCATCGCCTTGCAACACGTCACGTCTGACAGTCTCGTCCTCTTCCAACGGAAGCAACCGTTCCTCGTCTTGTTGCTGACGCTGCTGCAACTCCTGTTCAAGTTCGGGATGCAGATGCAGGTCGATGCGCTCCTTGCTATTCAGTGTGTCCATCAGGATTTTGTCAGCAAAGTCGTCCTTGATGATGCCATTCAGCAGTTCCAAGCGTTGAACGACGGGCACTTCCTTGATGGAGTTGGAGGTGAGTTTCTTCAGTTCCTCATCTGTCAGGTCATACACCATGTCGGCATTGACGCTGTTCGACTGAATGGTCAGCGTCTTCGCATTCTCATCAATGATGATGCCATGCGATGCCAGACACTCCTGCCACTTCTCATTGGTGAAATAGACAGGCGAGGTAATCAGTTCCTTATAAGGCTTGGCTGGCTCCGTGCTTCTCGTGCGGCTGATGGAAGGCATTATGATTCCCTCCAAATCTTTCAGCACATCCTGTTGCTGAGGGCTATAACTCTGTTGCTGTCCCTTATAATAGAACCCATAACCGCCGCTCTGCAATTCGCCAGGCTTCATTCTGCCGTCCCAACGTTCAGGCACAATCGGGGCTTCGGGGAAGAACAATCGTCCTCCAACTCTGCGAAGATGGAATCCCTCCTGACTGCGTGGTGTCCAACCTAAAAAGGGTGGTGGCATATCGATGCGCCCCATCCGTCCATACTCGCCGATACCAACACGATAGCCGTGCAGCCCCATAGCTACACGACCGTTGGCATTGCGTGCATGAACGAAGTTCTTGGGCATATAGAAGTCGTTGCCCACAATGCCCGTAAAGGTATTGTAGGCTAACTTGTTGGCATGATTCGTACCCCAGTCGGTCAGAGCCAACATCTGCTTCTCGGTGATGTTATAGGTAAGCAGCGGACTGTCATGCCCTTGCACCACAAGCTGATAGCCGCTGCCATTACTCACCACATGAGCCTGCATACCATTGCGCATGAGCAAGTCACGCATCTCTGGTTGCAGGTCCATCTGTTGGGGATTCGTATTCTTTCTTATCGCCATACTTATTCTTCACTCTTCATTCTTCACTCTTCATTTATCATGCTTCACCGTTCTCTATTGCCTTCTCCAGTTCCTCATCTTTGTGATGGACAAACTGCTCCGCACTCTCTTCACAAATGCAGAGTCCGTTGTTCAGACAATAGCTCTCATATTCTTCCTGCCATTCAGCAGAATGATGGTTGACATACTCCAACCAACCGTACTCGCCGCTCTGTATCTTCTCGACGAGCACATCCTCTGGATAATATTTATTTGATGCCATATACTTATTATATTATGTGTAGATTATTTGTGCATGGAAAAAGAGGCGCGGTTGCGCTCTCCATTCTTCTTCTGCTCATTCCAAAGTTCTTCCGTGTATTCCTCTTCAGGCACATAGTCAAGATTACCGTCATCGCCCATTACCCAACAGCCATAGCACCCGAAGGTGTATTTGTCCCACTCTCGCTTGGTGTTCTCCTTCCACTTCTGACTGTCGCCTTGATTAATCCTTATGCCGGTCTTATCGTTCAGGTCAATACCCACCGTCACCTGTTCGTCCTCCATGATGAGCGTGAGCGGCTCACCCTTCTGCATCACGGTCAGTTCTGCCGAACTCAGTTTCAGTTCATCCTTCAGCACCTCCAAGTTGCGCCCGATGACAGGCGTAGGTACCGACATCACCTGATTGGTCTCCGTGTCAATCTGCACGAAAGCCTTGCTGCTCCTGCCATCAGCATCCTTAACATCGGCAAGGATAGCCTTTCCAGCCAGCAAGTCCTCCTGCTGTTCCTGAGTAAAAGCCTCCAATGGTGATTCCTCCAACTGCGGATAGAACACCACACCCACCTTGCCGTCCTCCATACGGACCAACGCAAACCGGGTGCGGCTCTTCAATGTCTCGCCCTCATCATTATTCACCTGAATGGGCAGCAACGGTGAACGTCGTCCCTGACCAATATCTTCCAACGCCCACATGGGCAGGTCTTCAATCTTCTCTTTGTGTGAGACCAAAACGAGCCAGTGTCTGATAAGGCACCTCGCTCTCTTCAAATCGTACTTGCTTCATACTTTAACTTTGAATTTGAAATTAAACTCATGCAAAGTTATATACCTATTCAGAGACAAGCAGAATTGCATAAGATAATGCGTGTTATTTTATCGCTTTGCTTGTCTTCCCTTTATTGACGATTATTATTATTTGAGTTTGATTTCTGCTCAAAAATCAAACTCGATTGCTATATTATGTTACAATCTTCTTGTCTTCCCTTTGTTCTTTATGCCAGTCAAAGAATTGCTTGTTACTTTTGCACCATGAAACGATTTCTACTCATCACAATAGCAGCAATATTCTGTTCATCAGCAACAGTATGCGCTCAGTTCAATACCGTCACACAGACTAAGGTACACCGCAAGGCTGTGCCAAAAACGACGCAGTCCGCAACATCGAACAACTGCCTCCGTGCTCGCCGCATCAGCGGCGAGAACTCTTTGCCTTTGCCCCATTACAAACCCAAACGGAGCAGACCGACCGCCACACGGCACTTGTCAGTCCACTCCGTCATATCTCTGTCACCAGCCCTTTCGGCTACCGCAGAGACCCATTTACAAAAAGAAAAGCCCTACACAACGGGCTTGATTTGAAGGCAAATTACGAACCCACATACGCCATGATGCACGGCGAGGTCATCAAGGTAGGCAAGGACAAACGTTCAGGCCTCTATGTCACCCTCCGTCACGGCGACTTCACCGTCAGCTATTGTCACCTCTCCCAAACTCTCGTCACCAAAGGCACCCACGTCCGTCCCGGCATCATCATCGCGCTGACAGGCAACAGTGGTCGCAGTACTGGTCCCCACCTGCACCTCACACTCAAAGACACAAAAAAGGACGAGCCATCGACCCGTCCATTCTTCTCAATCTTATCAAGCATCCACTCTAATAGAACGCCTTGTCTTTTTGTCGTTCACATCACCCCTTCCGCATTGCAATAATGTCTTAAATATCTAATCCTCAACAATTTCTATTCTTGAAAAACAAGTGTTTTATTCACGAATATAATATGATTTCGTGAAAGATGTCATAAGATGATACTAATATCTATGCTATTTGTCAATAAAGAACCCGTTTCTATGCAGATATTCTGAAACGGTTAGTGTTCCAATCCCTATCTGCTCACACAACAAAGGAAGTTTCTTGAACAACTTACCGTCATTCTGCTGCCTTGTTTCCTCCGTCATTACTTGCATCTCTTCCAGATGGATAGCGTCCGAGTGTCGTACATTCAGTGCATAAATGATAATCTTAGCATCACCTGTTTTAAGGTATTCTTCCTTTTGCTCTATGTATTCTTCTTCAGTCAGTTCCTGCTTCTTCAGTCTTACACAGAAATTGTTGTCTATCATGTTGCTGAATCTCTCTGGGGCACATGGAAATAGATCCTTTGTCGGAATGACCAATTTCTTGTCTTTGAGGAAAGGCATCTTTTCAACTGCAATTCCTTTTGAGGTGCGTTTTGATTCATCCAGAATCACATCAAGTAGCATCAAATCCTTGCGGGAGAACGCCTCTTCCAGGAATGAGTACAACTGTCCGTCCTTATCCAAGGGAAGATAATTCTTGGCAATCATCACCAATGAGCATGTATCAACAACTATCGCCATAACTCCCTCTCAAAATTTGCTGGTTTGACATTGAGTCTCGAACAGAAAGTGGTCTCGTTGACCACTCCATTGAAATAGGCATATTGCATGGTTTTCAAGAATAGCGGAGAAATGATGGGCTTTGGTGTTCGCCCGCCTCTCTTCTCAGAGTTTTTCAACTTTTCCTGTTCCTCTCTTCTTCTGTATTCCTCTGCCAATTCACTCTTGACATTGCTGTAGCTCGAATAGCTGATTTTCCTGTCGATATACATCCTTGTATATAAGGCAAGACGGCTAATGTGCGTCCGTGCACTGATAGCCTTGAAGAGGTCAATGCAGTAGTCGTTACGGGAATCTACACATGCTATGTTAGCAAGTGTTTCTGCTTCTTGTCCCATAATGAACTGATATGCAAAATCATTGCACCATCTTTCGACATCACTGTATGAAGTCTGTGCCGAGATGTCCATCATGTCCACCGACTCCACTTCTTCAATCCCCAATAGACAATGCCCCAATTCATGCGCCAGAGTGAATATTTCTCGCTTGTAATGCTTATGATGCTTAAGCACTATCACATTGGGCTTAAGGTAAAAACCGTCAATGTTGGTTTTCTCTTTCTTGTTCCATGTCTCTATGTATTCAAAGACAAAAATGCCATGATCCGATTTTTTCTATCATCTTCACAAGAAACTGCCTATGATTGACAGTTTCCCCGGGATAAAAAAAAATCTCTTGCACGTACGGCTACTGTCTT
>VOFF01000375.1_pt1 | contig 28656 bp, 41 predicted proteins | sample 5384061 | NCBI WGS metagenome assembly VOFF01 (sample SAMN12384725, study PRJNA508395) | human gut metagenome | isolation source: healthy gut E | host: Homo sapiens
AACCCAAGATGATGCTTGATACTGCTCCCGGACAAAGAGAAAAGGTGGATCAGGTACGGCTTTATTCAGGAGATTCCTTTGAAACTGCCGCATGCGCCGAGGCAGGAGAGATATGTACTGTGACGGGTCTTTCAGGTACTTATGCGGGGCAGGCTATAGGGGCTCAAGAAGAGGGACATTCCCCCATGATAGAGCCGACTCTGAAATACAGGGTGATACTGCCTGAGGGGACAGATCCCGCTCAGGCTATGCAGAAGCTAATACAGCTAAAAAAGAAGAGGATCCGCTCCTTGACATCTTGTGGCAGGAAGAACTGCAGGAGATCCATGTAAAAGTCATGGGAAAGCTGGAGCTGGAGATCTTGCAGAAGATAATAGAAAAACGTTTTGACCTTATCGTCTCTTTTGGCGAGGGTAAAATATTATACAAAAGACCATAGCTGAACCTGCGCTGGGTATAGGACATTTTGAGCCTCTGAAACACTACGCCGAAGTACATCTTTTTGATGGAGCCTCTTCCTGAAGGGAGCGGTCTTGTGCTGTGCAGTTCCGTCAGCGAGGATGTGCTGGACAGAAATTGGCAGAGACTTATACTGTCGCATTTGAATGAGCGAAAGCACCCCGGAGTAATCATCGGTGCTCCCATAACCGATATGAAGATCACATTGGTGGCTGCCAGAGCGCATCTGAAACATACGGAGGGAGGCGATTTCAGACAGGCCACATACAGAGCCTTAAGGCAGGGTCTTAGAAAATCTCGCTGCACGCTCCTTGCGCCCATGTACAGATTCAGAGCCCAGATCCCTGTAGACAATGCGGGAAGACTGATGGCAGATATGCAGAGGATTGGAGCCGATTTCAGCCTTCCTGATATTTTGGATGAGAACACCGCTGTCATAGAAGGGAGAGGCACAGCCTCAAAATTACAGGATTATCAGCAGGAAGTGGCGGCATATACCAAGGGGCAGGCAGTTTTTCGGTCGTATTTGACGGCTACGGACCTTGTCCCGATCAGCAGCAGGTGGCAAAGGAGGCCGGCTACGATCCCGACGCGGATATCTTAAACCCCACAGGTTCTGTATTTTGTGTAGGAGGAAGCGCTTCGTATGTCAGCTGGGATAAGGTGGAGGCGGCAGCCCATATCAGGCCGGAAGACGTATGCGGATCCAATGAACAAGGGCAGAGCGAAAGTTCTGTGAGAGGGTCTGCCGGTACCCTGAGCGCCGACGCCGAGGAGCTAAAAGCCATATTCTAAAAAAAACATACGGAAAGAGCAAAGAGAGACGAGGCTCTGAGGAGGGAACGTCTGAGCAGGAAAAAAAATAAGACCTGCCAGACCTGAGGAAACTGCGCTTCCAAAATTGATAAAAAAAGATGAGGTAAAAAGAACAGATTACTATATAGTAGACGGGTATAATGTCATATTTGCCTGGGATGAATTAAAGGAACTGGCGTCGGTAAACTTAGATTCGGCGCGCGAGAGCCTCATAGAGATACTGCAGAATTACGGTTCGTACAGAGGCATCAGAATTACTGCAGTATTTGACGGCTACCGAGTGAGTAAAAACACAGGAACAGTAGTAAAATATGAGGGGAGTGGAGGCGGTTTACACGAAAGAGGCGCAGACTGCCGACCGTTATATCGAAGAGAAAGTATACAAGATGAGCAAGACTTCTGATATACGAGTAGTGACTTCCGATAAATCCGTCCAGATGGCTGCTCTGGGAGACGGCGCGCTGAGGATGTCGGCCAGAGAGTTTTATCAGGAAGTTACCGACGCTTCACAGGAAATAAGAGAAAAGCTGAAAAACTTATCGGCGAAGATCTAAAGAAGGCGGCCCTTTGTAAAGGGCCGCCTTCTTTTTATGCTTTTGCGGCCTTGGCCGTTTTTTTTATTTGCTGCGAATATGACCGAGCAGCAGATTCATAAAGATATTATGTATCATTTCCCTGATTTTGCAAAAAATTATAGAAGAGGAGCAGGATACATGAAAAAAATCGTAGTCATATTTGCCGCGTTCCTTCTAACGGTACTCCTGACAGGATGCCGGGAAAATGCGGATATAAACGTCATCTCAAGAGAAGCCGGATCCGGAACGAGAGACGCTTTTACACAGCTTACAGGCATAAAAAGAAAACGGATCTGATAACACGGCGGTGACATCAGAGATCACTTCATCTACCTTCGTAGTCATAAAATCGGTAGCAGGTGATAAAAATGCCATAGGTTATGTGTCCTTAGGCACTCTCGCCGGCGATGTCAAGGCTCTGAAGATAAACGGGACGGCTCCTTCTGCAGAAAATATAGAGAACGGGACATATCCTTTAGTGAGGACTTTCAACATAGTGGATAAGGGAGATCTGACTGCCGAAGCTCAGGATTTCGTGGACTTTGTCATGAGCGCCGAAGGCAGAGATAATTGAAAAAAGAAGGATATGTGGCCGCAGGAGAAGCGGATTCTCCTGAAAAAGGTGAGACAGACTCGAGAAAAAGGCAGGATAGTTATAGCCGGATCTACATCGGTGGCGCCCCTTATGGACGTACTTGCAGACAAGTATATGAAGTATCATCCTAAAGTAAAGATAGAGATACAGCAGGCAGGATCAGGGGCGGGGATAACATCGGTGCTGGCGGGAGCCTGCGATATAGGCATATCGTCCAGAGAACTGACGGAAGAAGAGATGGCCAAAGGAGCCTGCGCCTCAGCTATAGCCAGAGACGGCATCGTGGTGATAGTCAATCAGGAAAATAAGATGGAAGATATGACCATAGACGAGATAAGAGATATTTTTACGGGTCGAAGGACCGTCTGGAGGTGAGGCTGTGAGCGAAAAAAGTGATGAAAGTAGTCTTTGCATTTTCGGCCATGTTTTCGGTGGCGGCAGTGGCCGTTATATGTATATTTCTCCTATATAACGGAGTTCCGGCCATGAGAGAAATCGGATTTTTTGAATTCATAGGAGGAAAGTCATGGAAGCCCACAGAGGGGCAGTTCGGCATATTTCCCATGATAGTCGGAAGCGTCTATATGACCGGAGGAGCCATAATACTGGGAGTTCCCGTGGCTCTGCTCTGCGCAGTATTCATGACATGGTTCTGTCCGGCAAGTATATACAGGTTTTTCAAACCTGTTGTAGATCTGCTGGCAGGCATACCATCTATAGTATATGGCTTTTTCGGCCTCATGGTCATAGTACCAGTGATGGGAGAAATCACAGGTACAGGAGGAAAGAGCATACTGACAGGGTCGGTCATACTGGCTGTCATGATACTGCCTACTGTGATAAATGTGGCCGAATCGTCTATAAGGGCAGTACCGGAGAGCTATTACGAGGGATCTATGGCGCTTGGGGCGACTCATGAGAAGAGTGTCTTTTTCGGCAGTCCTCCCTGCGGCCAGATCCGGTCTTACAGCGGGAGTCGTTTTGGGGATAGGCAGAGCCGTGGGAGAAACCATGGCGGTAGTCATGGTGGCCGGAAATCAGACCGCCGTTCCAGGCTCTCTGCTTTCGGGCGTCAGGACCATGACAGCAAATATAGTCCTTGAAATGGGATATGCCGGCGAGGGTCTCCACAGGGACGCTCTCGTAGCCACGGCAGTAGTCCTCATGGTCTTTGTTCTCATCATAAACTTGTCCTTTTCCATGCTGAAAAAAAAAGGGGGACGGACGATGAAGGCAAAAAAAGCAGGCAGAAAATCTTTTTCTGCTGTTTTCCGTACAGCAGTGATGTTATCTGCAGTTATAACGGCGGCAGCAGCGCTTTTAGTGCTGGTATATATCTTATATAACGGGATCCCGGGGCTCACCCTTAAAGGTATGTTTTTCATGGCAATATGACAGTCAAAACGTGTCTATGCTTCCGGCCATAATAAATACCGGTATAATGACGCTTTTTATCGCTTACTATGGCTGTCCCCATGGGAGTGATGGCAGCCATATATCTGGCTGAATATGCAAAGCGGGGAAATCCTCTTATAAATATAATAAGAATAATGGCAGAGACTTTAGCGGGCATACCTTCTATAGTATATGGGCTCTTCGGATATATACTGTTTGTGATCACTCTGGGGTGGGGATATACTCTTCTTTCCGGAGCTATAACTCTTGCCGTCATGATATTGCCCTTTGATAATGAGAACTACTGAAGAAGCTCTCATGTCTGTTCCGGACTCATACAGGGAGGGCAGTTTCGGCCTTGGAGCCGGGCGGCTTAGGACTATATTCAGGATAATAATTCCGGCGGCCGTGCCCGGAATAGCGGCCGGCGTGATTCTGTCCATAGGCAGAATAGTAGGAGAATCCGCCGCGCTGATTTTTACTGCCGGTACTTACCCGGCTGTACCGGATAGTTTGTTTGCCTCCACCAGAACTCTGGCAGTTCATATGTATGCTCTTCTGACGGAAGGACTGTATGAGAAGCAGGCATATGCTACAGCCGTAGTGCTGCTGGTCATGGTGGGACTTATAAACGCGGCGTCCGGAATTCTTGCAAAGAGACTTGCTAAAGGAGGCAGGTAGATGGAGAAGATAAAGGTAGAGGCTCTCGATCTTTATTATGGAGATTTCAAGGCTCTCAAAAATATAAATATCGCCATAGCTCAAAAAAGGAGGTCACTGCTTTTTATAGGTCCCTCGGGCTGCGGAAAGTCTACTCTGCTCAAGACTTTTAACAGGATGAATGACCTGATCGAAAGCTGCAGAATAGACGGAAAAGTCTATATAGACGGCCAGGACATCTATGAAGATATCGATGTGACTATGCTGAGAAAAAAGAGTGGGAATGGTTTTTCAAAGACCTAATCCTTTTCCTATGAGCATCTATGATAATGTCGCCTACGGCCCCAGGACTCACGGTATAAGAACCAAGGCGGCTCTTGATGATATAGTAGAACGTTCTTTAAGGGCGGCGGCTATCTGGGATGAGCTGAAAGGAAGACTTAAAGAAACTGCATTAGGGCTTTCGGGAGGCCAGCAGCAGCGACTTTGCATAGCCAGGGCTCTGGCGGTAGAACCGGAAGTACTGCTCATGGACGAACCTACCTCCGCTCTGGATCCCATATCTACTTCTAAAATAGAAGATTTGATAGCAGAACTGAAAAAGGACTATACGATAGTCATTGTCACCCATAATATGCAGCAGGCTACCAGGATATCAGATAAGACAGTCTTCTTTCTGATGGGAGAAATAATAGAATACGAAAGGACAGACCGGCTGTTTTCCATGCCGAGGGACAGGCGGACTGAGGAATATATTACCGGAAGGTTCGGGTGATGATATGAGAAACGAATTTTCAAGACAGCTGAATCTTCTAAGCAGAGAGATGACAGAAATGGGAAACATGTGCAAAGCTGCTATAGAACAAGCAATGGAGGCATTGTTTTCCGGCGATATGGATGCTGCAAAGAACGTGATACTGGGAGAAGAACAGATAGATCAAAAAAGAAAAGGACATAGAATCCCTGTGCATGAAGCTTCTTTTTTTGAGGCAGCAGCCGGTAGCCTCAGATCTGAGGACTATCTCCGCCGCATTGAAGATGATATCCGATATGGAGCGTATAGGAGATCAGTCAGAAGATATAGCGGAAATAGTTGAATATATGGAGGCAGATGCCATCCCGCAGGAAGAAAATCTCAAGTCCATGGCCCAAAGAACTGTAGATATGGTTATTCACAGCATAGAGGCTTTTGTGGTCTGTGATGAAAGTATGGCCTCAGAGGTCATAGAGGCCGACGATGAAGTGGATGACTATTTTCTGAAGGTCAAAGAGGATCTGATAATTATGATAGCAGACTCTCCCGAAGAGGGAGGCCTTTTATATAGACCTGATGATGATAGCTAAGTACCTTGAGAGAATAGCGGATCACGCCACCAACATAGCCGAGTGGGTAGTATACGGAATAACGGGAAGGCGCAATGTTTAATTAATCTTAATAAGGGGAATAATATATGTAAACGTATGAGGAGGTAAATTTATGAAATATTTTGTATGTGAGCACTGCGGAAATATCGTAGAAATGGTAAATGATTCAGGCGTGCCTGTAGTATGCTGCGGTGAGAAGATGAAGGAACTTGTTCCAGGTTCTGTAGATGCTGCGGTAGAGAAGCACGTGCCTGTAGTTACAGAGGATGGAAATAAGGTAAAAGTGTTCGTAGGAGAAGTAGAGCATCCTATGGTAGAAGAACATTACATCGGATGGATTGCCATCGAAACTAAAGAGGGAATGCAGAGGAAGTATCTCAAGGCCGGAGAAAAGCCTGAAGCCGTATTTGCTCTTGCAGACGGAGATAAGCTGGTAGCGGCTTACGCATGGTGCAATATCCATGGATTGTGGAAAAAATAAGATCTGACCTTTAGCAGATATAAAAAACAGCGAACCCGTACGGATTCGCTGTTTTTTAATTTTGATGAGAGACTCGTTCTGAAATTCCAGTCATTCAAAGACGAGAGACATTAAAGTTTGATATCGCCCTCGGCCAGTATCACACCACTGCCGCCCACTTGTATATTGCAGGATTCATCATCGGATACCTGAATATGGCTCAGGATCACCGACGGCCTATCCATCTTTTCGCCCTGCAGGAACTTGCAATTATCACCGCTTTTTTATAAAACCGTTCAGGTAACCGTAATATGTCAGGGCTCCGTTGGAAGTCCCGGTGGCGGCTTCCTCATCGATATCGTATAAAGGGGCAAAGTTCCTCACGTGACAGGTGGTTCCTTCTTCGGCGTCGGTAGTAAAGGCATGAACCCCCACGACTTCGTATCTCTGAGACAAAGCCGACAAAGCAGAAAAATCAGGAGAGATGGCCTTTAGAGATTCTCTGTCTGCCACAGGCATCATGATATCTGGAAGCCCCGTGGATATCATCTGCGGAATCAGATTGACTCCCTTTGACGTCTGATCTTCATAGTCGAGACCCATAACTTCGTACAGTTCTTTAAGAGCCGGCTCATCAGAGATCTGGCTCATCTTGACAGGGGAGGCCATATCCATCAGTACAAAGCCGTCTTTTATATCTATATTGAGATCTCCGGCGAGAGTGTGATTTATATAATTACCGTTATCCTCTACATAACCTGCGTGCAGGAGAGCTTTAAAGGAGCCTATCGTGGCATGACCGCACAGGTCGACTTCTGCGGCAGGTGTAAAAATAACGAATATTGAATTCTTTTTTCGTTTATGCGTTTTATAAAAGCTGTCTCGGAATAACGAAGTTCCGCGGCCGTTTTCACCATGATTTCATCAGACGGAAAATCCGACCCGTCCGGCAGGATGACCACCCCTGCGGGATTACCTCCGAAGAGAGTATCTGTAAAAGCGTCTACTATGTAAAATTTCATCTTGGACCTCCTCTCATTTCCCTTATAAATATCTTGTATTAAAGTCTTTAAGTATTTATATACAAAGTATATTTCAAATCGAAAAAAATATATCAAGAGCAATCTGTAAAGACCTTGGCTCGGATGCGTCTTTCTCTAAAAAATTGATGATCTGTCCCGGTGAGGGTTTTTCTCTGAAGCTGCGCTAAAAAGCCAAGTAAAGACAGACAAAAAAAGTGAGAGAATTATTGAAAAAAGGTCTCTGTGAGGGTATATACAGATTTAAGAGTATTTGCTATATGGCAAACCGCGGCTTTATTTTTTGGGTTCTTCGTGGTATAATGAACCCATCGATCATGACAGCGGCGTTGCCGAGAGGAAGGGTTCATTGAACCGATGCCGCCGCGTCCGCTGCCGTAGCGTTTGTTGCGGCGAAAAAACAAGCGCATGCTGTATTCTACGGAGGAAATCACAAATTCTACAACAGGATTTGTAAAAAATGGTTGTAGAACCGCAATAATAAATCGGAAATTACAGCATATTTGCCTTTTCACCGTCATTCAGGCTGTTTTTATCCCTAAAAATGCTGTAGAATCAGTACAAAGGGGCTAAGAAAATACAGCATGCCGGCTCTGCGACAGCAGAGACAGCAAATTGCGGCAGCAGAGCCGGCAAATTGCAGCGACCACCGAGGGCTACCGCCAAGAGGAGGGGCTCATTGAGCCGCCGCGTCCGCTGCCTGTCTGGTTTGTGGTATAATTATTAAAACAGAATATAATTTAATAAACGCCGTAAGCTCTGCCAAAACTCTGCGGAGCTTGTGCTGTAATTTGAATCAGCATCGAATTTTTTCTGCCGATAACGGGCTCTTTTTGTATCGCTATAAATAAGAAATCATTGACCCCGCTTCAACAAAAATGAGAGGTAATGCTATGGATAAGAAATATTACTACAGAATGCTCGGCATAACGAGAAGCAATCCTACACAACAGCAGATAAGAGAAGCATACGACCAACGTATGGCTAAACTGAACTCTTCCGACTATGAGGATGACCGTCAGTATGCCCGCAAGAAGATGAAAGAAGCTACCATGGCTTACAGTGTTCTTACCGGAGCGGCCCCTTCTGTAACAAAAAAGCAGAAGCGGGATTATTTTGAGAAATTCAAAGATGCCATGGAAAGCCGGGAGGGCAACGAGTCAGCTGACAGTGCTGAATTTGACGAGGGCATGGCCCAATACAAGAGATCTAGGGAGAGAGAAGAAAGAGCCTCGGAACGAGGCTATGAGAGAGCAAGACAGGAAAAAACCGCATATCGTTCATCCGGGAGAAATCTGTCGGGGAATTTTCAGAATATAACGAACTCCAGAAATAAAAAAGACGATGATCGGCATAATCATAGCGGCCGCAGTGGTCATCATCATAGGCGCGGGAGTATTGTTTGGAAACCTGGCCGATTACCTGTCGGAAAAAATTATCTTCATATGAACCGGGATACGATTACGAAGAAGAATACAACTATACCCTGAGTGACTATGAAATGGAACAGATAGATGCCATAGGATCCCAATACAGAGAAGAAAATTACTATGAAATGCTGGATCTTTCTGCCGCTTCCCAGAACGCTGCTTATATAGACTGGACTGAGGGATCATGCGAATATGGCGGTGATGATATGTTCGACGGCATATTCAATGTCGTCTACGATATGGGCATATATGACTTATCGAGCTTCTTTGACTATATAACCGGAGAGAAAGACTATTACTTTAATTACGATGACAGGGACTGCGCCGAGACATTGATAGAGTGGATGGGAGCGCCGAAGTTTGCCGATGTGGCGGGAGCCGTGAACATGTATACCGATACTCCGATACTGAGTCTCAGCGATTATCTGGAATACTTAGATAACATAATAGCAGAAAATGCATATTGAGAAGGTGAACTTGGATGACAGAGAATACAGTGTTTGACATCGCTCCGATCAAGTATTCGGAGAACGGCCTTGCAGTCCTCGACCAGACCAGACTGCCGGGAGAAGAAATATATATAAAAATAGAAAATAAAGAGGATATATGGGAGGCTATATATCACCTCAAAGTAAGGGGAGCTCCGGCTATAGGCGTGGCTGCTTCGTATGGACTGTGCATAGAGGCCGGACGCTTCGAAGGCGATTCTATCAGCGAATTCATAAAATTTACTAAAGAGGCTGCCGCTTATATACAGAGCGCAAGGCCTACAGCAGTGAATTTATCCTGGGCGATGAAGCGACTTTCTATGGGGCTGGAAAATGCAGGCGCGGCGACTCCTGCGGAAGGCAAGGAATGGCTCCTTAAGGAAGCGGAGGCTATACACAGAGAAGATATAGCTGCCTGCAAAGCCATGGGACAGTACGGGCTGTCTCTTCTCAGGCCGGGAATGGGTATATTGACTCACTGCAATGCCGGGACTATAGCCACGGCCAAATATGGAACCTGCCTGGCTCCCATATATCTGGGGCAGGAGAAGGGATATGATTTTCGGGTGTTTGCCGACGAGACAAGACCGCTGCTGCAGGGAGCCAGACTTACTTGCTGGGAACTGAACAAGGCGGGAGTAGATGTGACGCTGATATGTGATAATATGGCGTCTTCTGTAATGAAAAAGGGATGGATAGACGCCGTAGTGGTAGGCTGTGACAGGATGGCGGCCAACGGAGACGGCGCCAACAAGATAGGCACCTCTGCGGTGGCTATCTTAGCTAAAGAATACGGTATACCGTTTTACATGTACGTCCCTACATCTACTATAGATATGCAGACTCCTGCGGAGACGCTATACAGATCGAACTTCGCAGAGGCGAAGAGATATACAAGATGTGGTACGAAAAAACCCATGGCCCCGGAGGGGGTCAAGACATATAATCCATCCTTTGACGTGACAGATCATAAATACATCACGGCCGTGATTACAGAAAAGGGGATCGTAAGACCTCCTTACGACCGCAATCTAAAACTGCTGATGACAAAGTAAGGTGGCGCATTACATGGAAAACTCACAAAGTAAGACGGGATTCATAGCTAAATATGCAAAAGATAACTACGGTGATCGCAGTGGTGTTCGGAGCCACATCGGGAATTTTCGGATCGCTCACCGGAGCCGGCTCCATGGCCATAGGCTTTTGGCGGCTTACCATAGCTCTGCCGTTTTTCATCATACCGGTGGCGGTAAACGGCGAAAAGAGAGCAAAGCTTAAAGCTATAAGTGCAGCAGATTGTTTATGGTGTTTTGCAGGAGGCGCTTTTCTTTTCGGCCATTTTTTCTCGTGGTTCAATGCGGTTAAGCTCACCAATATAGCCAGCGCTTCGGTGCTTGCTGCTCTTCACCCTCTCGTGGTTTTGCTGGTCACCGTCTTCGTCTATCATAAAAAAGTAGGCTTTAAATCGGTAGCCGCCATAATCGTGGCTCTGATAGGAGGCGCTGTCATAGCTTTTTCCGGAGCAGGGTCTTTTGCCGGCGGAGATCTTAAAGGAGATATATTCGCATTTTTAGCGGCTATGTTCATGGGCTTGTATTTTTCCGTAGGCGACAGCGTGCGGAAAAGAGTAGACGGAGGACTGTATGTCCTGCTGGTCTTTACTTCATGCTGGATATGTTTTGCCGTAGGTTCTGCCGCGACAGGTACGCAGCTTTTGGGCTATGGACTTATGGATTATGTGTATATAGTCATAATGGCGGTAGTCTGCCAGATCGGAGCTCACGCAGTTTTCAATATGTGTATAGGACATGTTAGTTCGCTTTACGTTTCCACCTGGGAGGCAGGAGAACCGGTATTTGCCACCGCGATGGCTTTAATATTCTTAGGACAGGTGCCTCGTACATACGAGATAATAGGCTGCATAATAGTAGTGTGCGCACTGTTGTACTATAACAGGCAGGAGAGCAAGAATGAGTTATAAAGTAAAACTTCAGACATTTGAGGGGCCCTTTGATCTGCTGGTATATCTCATAGAGAATGCTCAGATGAGCATCTATGATATAGAAATAAAAGAGCATAACCGGGCAGTACCTCGAGTATATAAAAAGCCATGCAGGAAATGGATATCGCTGTGGCTACAGAATTTATGGTGCTGGCCTCTTCTCTCATCGAGATCAAATCCAAGATGATCCTGCCTCGCATCAGCGAATCGGGAGAAAACATGATAGAAGAAGATCCAAGACGCGAATTAGTGGCAAGGCTCGTAGAATATAAAAGTTCAAGCAGGCCGCAAAGGATACTGCAGGAGCAGGAGGAAGCGGCGGAAAGTATATTTGAAAAGCCCAGAGAAGATATTTCCGAGTATCTGGACAAGCCCGACGAGTATCTCAGCCTCGATCTTAAACAGTTCGCCGCGGCTTTCGCATCTTTCATAGAAAAGAAGCAGAGGATAGAGGCCGTCCGCAAGCAGTATACCAGGATACAGAGGGAAAGAGCCACCACAGAAAACAGGATATCATATATAGCTTCCAAGATACGCCAAAAAATAGGAAAGATCTTTGATTTCCGGGAACTGATACCGGATAAGAAAGATAGATACGATGTGGTGGTGTCATTCATATCCGTCCTGGAGATGGCAAAAGAAAGGGTAGTCAACGTGCGCCAGAAAGTCACCTACGGGAATATAGAGATAGAATCAGGAGAGAGAATAAACGAAGGAGACATCAGATATGAGCAGTAAGAAAACTATCAAATCCGCCTTTGAATCCATGATGTTCACTTGGGGCGAACCGCTGGAGGCTAAGGTGGCGGCAGAAGTTTTCAATATAAGCAGACAGGAGGCCGTAGAATACTTCGAAGAACTTAAGGAAGAGTATGAGCAGGAAGGGCGCGGCATAGTGATCAGGCGTATAAATCAGTCTTTTCAGTTTGTGACCAGAGAAGAGAACGCCGATTATATCAGGGCGCTTTGTACTCCGGTAAAGACGAAGAAACTTTCCCAGTCGGCTCTCGAGGTGCTGGCCATAGTGGCCTATAAACAGCCGGTGACCAAAGGAGAGATCGAAGCCATAAGAGGAATAAGATGCGACAGGGTCATGGACGGACTGATGAAAAAAGATCTTGTCTGCGAAAGAGGCAGGGCGGATACGGTGGGCCGCCCCATACTATACTGTACAACAGATACTTTTTTTAAAGAACTTCGGCTTTTCTTCCATCAAAGATCTGCCTGAAATAGATGATATCGACAGCATCGCCGGAGGAATCGCAGAAGATGTGGAAGAAGAAGCGCCGTTTGCAGATGACGGACAGATGCAGATAGAGATTTGACAATCACCGGAAGTCAGCTTGGATTTTAAAAGCCCAAGCCCTATGGCATTAAACAGGAATATAACTCCCTCAAAGCAGTAAAATGCTATGAGGGAGTTTTTATGAGTAAAAAGTTTAAAATCATACTTATATCATGTCTGTGCCTCGGAATTTTCGGAGGATTTTCTGAGTTCTTCGGTCCGTCTCTTTATGTGGATGAGGAAAGCGTACTGGAGGGAAAAGATTATACGAGAGCCGCCGGGGACGGAGATGATCAGGGAGTCAGAGCGCCGACAGTGGCAGCAGAGGGAGCCATACTCATAGACGGAAAGAGCGGAGATACCATTTACGAGAAGGACGCCGATAAAAAGCTTTATCCGGCCAGCACCACAAAGATAATGACCGCCCTGGTAGCGCTGGAGATAATAGATGAGATAGGAGCCGATCTCGGCTCGGAGGTCATCGTTCCGGCAGAAGCAGCAGGCGCTGAAGGCTCGTCGGTGTATTTAAAGGCAGGGGAGAAAGTCACTCTAAAGGAACTCATGTACGGAATGATGCTGCAGTCGGGAAATGACGCGGCGCAGGCGGTAGCTATATGCTGCGGAGGAACTCTCGATGAATTTGTATCAAGAATGAACCTTAAAGCTCAGGAACTCGGCTGCGCGTCTACACATTTTATGAACCCCAGCGGCCTCTTTGACGAAGAACATTATACGACTGCAAGAGATCTTGCGATCATAAGCCGGGCCGCCATGGAAAGAGAAGATTTCAAGAGATAGTGGCGACTTCCCGCTGGGAAAGTTCTGACACGGGAAGAATTTTTAACAATAAGAATAAGACGATTTCTCAGTATGAAGGAGCTACGGGAATAAAAAAATAGGATATACCGAGAGGTCAGGAAGGACTCTTGCGGCCTCGGCGAAAAGAGGCGGTAAAGAGCTGATCGCTGTGGTACTGAACGATCATAACTGGTTTAACGACGCATATTCGTTGATGGATTACGGATTCGCCAGATGGGATGAAGAAAAATGACAAGGACAGGGAGGTAGACTGATGGCGTATATTTGTATGGACAGGGGAACAGATAAATGTCCCTGTGCGTTGATGGAGGCAGGCCAATGTTATACATGCAGCATGATACAGACGGGAAAATGCAGCTGTAGCTGCGGCTGGCAGGAGTATGCCCTTATACAGAATATAAACAGAGAGGAAGCAGCGTCATAGAGCCTAAGGAAACGAGAAACTTTGTGGTGGCCGAGAGACATAACTTTTCACCGTCTCTGTCGGTGGTCACTTCAAGGTCCCTTTTGCCTACAGCACTAAGTGCAGGGAAAAAAGGAGCTTTTATGATGGTGTGCAAAGATCAGTGGCAGATACCGATATCTGTCATGGAAAGCTATACGGTAAAGGAAGAAGAAGGTCTGCCTGAAGGCAGGATAAAGCTGGCCATAAATGCTGCAGGCCCCAAGACTATAGGTTCGCTTTAAGCGCTGCAGCGCAGGCAGCGTGTGGAATGTCAGAGGCCCATATTTTACAGGACTTGTGAGAAAAGAGATCTATGACCCCAAGGCTCTTTCTATAGTGGCCGCCAAGGGATTGCCCTGATGCCGCTTCTCAACATGAAACAGGAAATAGGCGGGAACCTGGCGGGTTTTTATCTGGACAGGAGCAAACTGCCGGAAGAATTTGAAAGCGAGTATCTCAGCGATCTTCAGTATGAAGAAGCAGATCTCACATACAGGATAGAGGAAACGGCCGAAAACATTCACAGGAGCTATAAATTCTGCATGGAAAGTACAGACAGAAAGCCTAATGTCTTTCTAATGGTGTCTCCGTATTTTTTAGGCAGGTTGACAGAACTTCTCGATATAGATAAAAAGAGAAATAATAGCGCCTAACCATGTTAATATGTGCTGCGGCGAGGGCATATGCGGAGCCTGTTCTCACACTGACGCCCAAGGGGTAACCGTGAGGGGCTGTAAATGCTTTGATCTGTAATATGCCGGGGGCGCCGGTTCCATGACAAATGAAAAGCCCGGGCAAGAGAGCCCGGGCATATTCTCAAGAATGCTTTCTGCCGATATTACATATCTGCAAGAGAACTGTAGCTGTTAGCCATATCGTAGATTCCACCGGTCAGAGCGTTGGCAAGAGCGTCGTCTTCCTGAACTACCCATTGTCCGTCCTCTTTAGCGAGGTTGACAGTCACGGTAGTTTCATAAGACTTTTCAGCCTTGTCAAGAGCTTCAGTCATGAGAGAAGCCATGAGCTGCTGGCCTTCTTCTTCTGTCATATCCAGATTGGAGAAGGCTTCAGTTATGTAGTCGGTCAGCACCTGCGAAAAGATATCGTCGAAAGGATAAGTGGTTATCGTAGTTTCTACGGTAGCCGTATCTCCGTCAACGGACTCTTCGCCCAGCTTGTAATCGAAGTCTAACATCTTGTCTATGAAGGCCTGGCCGGCTTCTTCTCCTAAGCTGTCATCCAGATCTCCCATGAGATCCTCAGCGCCGGATTTGGCGTTTTCCATGTCAGCTTTGAGAGCGTCTGAAGGTGAATCTTTCTGTCCGCATGCGGCCATACCGAAACACATGATCAATGCTAATAGCATTACAAGTAATTTTTTCATAAATAGTTCCTCCTAAATATACCTATACATCTTTTATACACGATTTAGCGGCCGAAAGCAATCTTTTTACTGAAAATATATTAGAATAATTTGATTTGACTGAGAAAGGAAGGGGTTTTATGCCGAAAGTTGTAGTGATCGGCGGAGGCTGGTCAGGAGTTGCCGCCGCCATAAGAGCCAGAAAAAGCGGAGCGGAGGTCGTCATAGCCGAAAAGACCGATCTCCTCTTAGGCCTTGGAAACGTAGGTGGAATAATGAGGAACAACGGGAGATTCACTGCCGCAGAGGAAAATATCGCCTTGGGAGCAGGAGAACTCTTTGAGATAACCGACAGGCTTTCCACACATAAAGATGTGGATTTCCCGGGACATGACCATGCCAGTTTCTACGATGTGATAATGGTAGAACCGGAAGTGAGAAGACTGATAAAAAGCTGGATATAGAGATTCTTTTTTTTATGACGAGAATAACAGACGTGGTAAAAGAAGACGGACAGCTCCGAGGAGTAAAGGATTCGTCGGGAAAGGTCATCGACGGCGATGTGTTCATCGAAACCACCGGATCTACAGGTCCTATGGGTAATTGCATGAGATATGGAAACGGCTGCTCCATGTGTATACTCAGATGCCCGGCTTTCGGGCCGAGAGTCAGTATAACTGAAAGAGCGGGCCTCGATGATCTTACGGCTTGCAGGGCGGACGGCGTCAGAGGCGCTTTCAGCGGATCATGTAAGCTGGAAAAGCGCAGCCTGTCCAAGAAGTTACAGAGGAAGCTCGACAAGGACGGCTTTGCCGTGATACCTCTGCCAAAAGAACTGATTAATAAAGATAAGCTCTCAAAAAGGTCTGTCGCCAGTACGCTCTCGACTCTTTTGCTGAAAATATAATACTTATAGATACGGGATACGCCAAACTGATGACGCCTTACTTTGATCTGGAACAGCTACGCAGCGTTGAAGGATTTGAAAATGCCAGATTCGCAGATCCGTATGCCGGCGGAAAAGGCAATTCGGTGAGGTATATGTCTGTAGGAGTCAGAGATGAGTATATGAGAGCTCGTGGATCTGACAACTTGTTTTTGGGCGGAGAGAAGTCAGGATTTTTCATCGGGCACACCGAGGCTATATCTACCGGCTCTCTGGCCGGCTGCAATGCGGCGCGGCAGGCTTTCGGAAAACCTATGCTCAGGCTGCCTGAAAGTATCGCGATAGGAGATCTGCTTTCTTTTGCCAATAAAGTATTGGAAGAGGAGGATTGCCTCGACAGGAGATTTACATTTGCCGGTGGAGAATATTTTCAGCGCATGAAGGACAGAGGTCTTTATCTGACAGACCCTAAAGCCGTGAGAAAAATCGTTGATTCCGAGGGGCTCCTTGATATTTACAACAAGTAGAGGGCTGTGTTAGAATAAGACGAATAAACTTTAAGGAAGAAATTATGAGAATAAACAAATATATAGCGCAGGCAGGCATAGCCAGCAGGCGTAAGGCGGATGAACTTATAGCTAACGGAAACGTCAAGGTCAACGGCGCAGTCATGAAAGAACCTGGATATGACGTGACAGATGAAGACAAGGTGGAAGTCAACGGCAGCCTTATCAGAACGAGCCGGGGAAAAAGGTGTATCTTTTGGTCAACAAGCCTCTAAATATGATCACCTCTGCATCTGACGACAGAGATCGGGAGACTGTGATGGAGATAGTCAAGGATGTGGACGCCAGACTGTTCCCGGTGGGAAGACTGGATTATAATACTACCGGAGCCCTAATAATGACTAATGACGGAGAGCTGAGTTACCGCATTACCCATCCCAAGCATGAAATGGATAAGACCTACAGAGCCCTCGTCAAGGGAGTTGTTTCTAAGGAGAAACTTGCAAGACTCAGGAGCGGAGTGGACATAGGAGGCTTTGTGACGTCCAGAGCCAGGGGCGCGCATAATAAAGGGAAATCAACATTCGACCATAGTGGAAATCTCGATACATGAGGGGAAAAACCGCCAGGTAAGAAAGATGTTTGCCGCCATAGGAAACCCCGTCCAGAGTCTTGAGCGCGTGGCCATAGGAGACATAAGGCTGGGGAGGCTGAAGCAGGGACATTACCGTAAACTGACGAGAGAGGAAATAGAATATCTTAAAAATTGCTGATGAAAAGAGGGCTTCCCGCATATATGCGGGAAGCCTTTTGTACTACAAACAATCTTCCGATTTTCTTTAAGGCCTTAACGAGACTTGCATAGAATGCCGGATAATATCGTCTCTTCAGTTATTCCCGGTATTGAGCTTTTTAGCAGATCCTGCTACATGTCTTTCAGCCTTCCGTGCTTTTCGTATGATGTCAGGCGGCTTATCTTATTATATTCATCTACAAACACGACTTTAGGGCGATGAGTCTTTGCTTCTTCAGCGCTAAGATTAGCATAGCACATTATTATTATCTTATCGCCTTTCTGCACACATCTGGCTGCGGCTCCGTTGAGGCATATCATGCCGCTGCCCCGCTCCCCTGCGATAGTGTAGGTTTCAAATCGCTGGCCGTTATTTATATCTACTATCTGGACTTTCTCATATTCTAAGATGCCTGAGGCGTCCAACAGGTCTTCATCTACCGTTATGCTTCCCACATAATCGAGTTCGGCCTGAACGACGGTGGCTCTGTGTATTTTTTCCTTTCAGCATATTAAGATACATAGGTCTCCTCCTTAGCTTTTTATAGATAAAATTGTCTATCAGTCTGGTAGATCCGATATAAACGGCCATGGCTATCAGAACTTCTCCGGCCATCTCATTCACGGGTGTTATACTTGATGCGTCCACAGCTTTGACATAGTCTATTTTTTGCGAGAGGCTCCTGCTCTATCAGGTCTGTCATAGCGCGTAAGATTTTCTCTGCGTCTCTTTCTCCGTTTTCCGCCATGGAAAGCCTAAGGCGACGGCTCTGCTCAGGACGAGGGCGGCCTTTTCTCTTGGCTGTTTAAATAAGTGTTTCTTGAACTCTTGGCCAGCCCGTCTTCTTCCCTGATGATAGGGGCAGCCCACTATTTCTATGCCGAAGTTCAGATCCCTTGTCATTCTCCTTATGACGGCCAGCTGTTGGGCGTCCTTTTTGCCCGAAGTAAGCCCTGTCGGGGGGTGGTTATGTTAAAGAGCTTCGATACTACGGTGCAGACTCCTTTAAAATGAATGGGCCTGCTTTTGCCGCACAATTCTGAAGTGATATCCCCCGGTCATATCTACCGCAGTACATGCGTCGGGGGGAAATACATTTCTTCTGGCTTCGGATGAAAAATCAGATCGGCTCCTGCGGCCAGGCATACGCTCTGATCTCTTTCAATGTCTCTTGGATAACTTTCGAGATCTTCGCCTGCTCCGAACTGAGTCGGATTGACGAAGTCGCTTACTATGACTCGGTCGTTTTCTGCTGCGGCCCTTTCTATCAGGCTTCTGTGACCTTCGTGCAGAAATCCCATGGTAGGGACCAGGCCGATGGTCAAGCCGTCCGCACGCCATTCTCTGACCTTCTGCCTTACTTCTTTTTTATCGTCTTTACTGTATCCATATGTTTACCTCTCAGTATAATTTTTTTTTATGACGTCATCGTCGATGGCAAAAAAGTATGTTCGGGTGCCGGGAAGGAACCTTCCTTAACTTCTCTTATGTATTCTGCGAAGCCTTCCTTCATCACTTTTCCTCCGTCGGCGAAATGTTTTACGAATTTTGGCTTAAAGTCAGAAAACAACGCAAGCATGTCCTGATATACGAGGACCTGACCGTCGCAGCCGGCTCCGGCTCCTATACCGATAGTGGGAATAGATATAGATTTTGAGATCTTCTCCGCTAATTTTGCGGGCACACATTCCAGAACCAGAGCAAAAGCGCCGGCCTCTTCTACGGCTCTGGCCTCATCGAGAATCTTTTGGGCCGCTTCTTCTGATTTTCCCTGAACCTTAAATCCGCCGAAAGCGTTGACGGACTGAGGCGTGAGGCCTAAATGGGCCACCACGGGAATAGAAGCTTCAGTAATGGCCCTGATTTGAGGACATACGCAGAGGCCGCCTTCCAGCTTGACTGCGCTGCACCTTCCTTCTTTCATCAATCTTCCTGCATTGGTGAGTGCGTCATATACAGAAGTCTGATAAGACATGAATGGCATATCTGCTACGACCATGGCCTCCTTGGCTCCCCGCGATACTGCCGCGGTGTGATGAATCATATCCTCCATGGTGACAGATAGGGTATCTTTGTATCCCAGCATCACCATGCCGAGGGAATCTCCCACCAGCAGCATGTTTATGCCGGACTCGTCCATCAATTTGGCCATAGAGTAGTCGTATGCTGTAAGCATGGCTATTTTGTCGTTATTTTCTTTTTTTTTGCTGCTGTATAGTAGCTACCGTGTTTTTTTTCATTGTCGTTCTCCTTTTAAACTTTTCCTTTCATCTGTGAGAAGCTCTTTTAGTTCTGTGTAATCTCGATCCGGGTGTTTATCGCAGGCTATCTTTACCAATCTCGACGAAAGAAAGCGATACAATGCTGCCGTCTGCGGATCTGCGCGTTCTAAAGCATGAAGATGTTCAGCCACAGTATTTAAATCGTTTCTTTTCTACCGGGCCCGTCAGGGCAGCCCGGGGGCCGGAGGCGATTATGGCGCTGATGTTTCCTCTCATCAGGGGAGTCAGGGCTTTTACGGCAGATTCTTGGTCAAAGCCGCATGAAGAAAGCATTTCCGCAGCCGCATCGGCTAAAGCGATCATGTGATTTGAAGCCATCACTGCGGCGCAGTGATATAGAGCCTTGGCTTCCTGATCTATGGGAACTACCGTATTTCCAAGCTGTGCAAAGCATGCTGCCATCTCCTTTAGGCGGGCCTTGCTCCCCTCTATGGAAAAAGTAAGCGCCTCTGAGATCTTTATACGATTCGTATCTGTCGCTGAATGCGTATAGGGGATGAATGGAATAACGGAAGGCTCCCTTCTTTTCGGCATCAAAAAGCGGCCGATGAGATCGAACCGCTGCAATGACATATATTTTTATTTTTTATCGGCAGATTGCGTATATACTCCCCACACTTCGGTTATGGCGCCGTCAGGCGCCGTGATAAAGAGCGTATCGCTGTCTTCTATGATATCTGTCAAGTCTTTGTAATATCTCGTTCCCGTAAATTCCGAGGCCTTTATGGCCGAATCGGCGCTGCGGCTGTAATAGCCTGTCACATCTATGCCGTTTTTTCTGCAAGATATTTACCCAGTGAAAAGCCGACTTTGCCGGCTCCTATAAAACCTGCTTTCATACTACCACCTCCTGTTTAAAATCGGAGCGAGGCTCAGGCAAGTTCGCTTGTCTGTGACGAAGCGAAGCGTTGCTGCAAAATGCAAGGATCAGGGCTTTGGCGGGAATTTATCACCCGGCGCAAAAGGCTGATAAAGAAGTCTGCGCTTATAAAAGCGGGGCGAGACTTCGGTATTTGCTTAAAGTGACGGTATAAAGGCAACCTGTTTTGGTCAGTGCTGTTCTCGTGGTCAAATGGATACAGCCTGAGATTTCTGATAAAAAATAAATGATTTATATGTGGTACAGCTTGTTTCGAATGCTATCCACCCTTTAATATAGCACCTTGTGAAAGATTTGTACAGAGGAAATTTGGAAGCGGCGAAACGATAGAAAAAATCCGCCCATGGGTGCTATAATCTTTGCAAGAGAAGAAAATCGGAATGTTGGATGCGGGGACGGCTTCGACGGCTTTCAGCAAGATGCTCGAGAGGATCCACTCGAAGTACCGGTTATGGTGAAAAAGTGAGTGGATGAGGGCCCACTCAAAGTACCGGTTATGGTCGAAACGAGTGGGGTTTGCCCCACTCGAAACAGCTATTTTACCGAAAATGAGTGGGTAAAATCCCACTCGAAGATAACGTTTTTCCCTGAACGAGTGGGCATACTCCCTTCGCAGAATTACATATAGAGAAAATTGCCCTCAAGTATCAGCTTTTTGTATTTTGTGGGAATTTTCATCCACTCAATTTATGTTTTTATAAAAAACGAGTGGGTATTACCCCACTCGAAATGCCCATCTTAGTGAAAACAAGTGGGACAAGCTCTGATTAACATAGTACCTTTACATAAAATCTGTAAAATTAAATCCATCAATTATGATCATAGAGCTGCTTCCGGGAAGGAACCTCTGAGCCGCCGGTTTGCGTTTGGCCTGCAGTATTAATGAAATAGAAGATAAAAAGGGAAGCCGGCCCTGAATTTAACGGAGGAAAAATAAAGAAGAAGTTATCTGAAATGAGTTTAGAGGAATTATGGAAGATGTTTCCCATTTATTTGACAGAGTATCAGCCTTCTTGGAAAGAATGGTACGCTGATGAAGAAAATCTTTTGAGAAACGTAGTTCCTAAAACAGGTAGGATAAGTCATATAGGAAGTACGGCGATTGGCTCTATTTCTGCAAAACCAATTGTTGATATTCTTGTGGAAATTTCAAAAAGATTATGAGTTATCTGACTATAAAGAGGCGATTGTGAAGAGTGGTTATATTTGCATGTCCGAAACTTCTGACAGAATTTCTTTTAACAAAGGTTATACAGAAAACGGATTTGCCGAAAGGGTGTTTCACCTACATTTAAGATATATTGGAGACAATGACGAGCTATATTTTAGAGATTATCTCATTGAACATAGCGATATTGCTATCGAGTACGAAAAAATGAAATTAGAATTATGGAAAAAATATGAATTTGACAGAGATGGTTATACAAATTCTAAAACAGATTTCATTCAAAAGTATACAGAAAAAGCAAAAACTCGAATATGGAGATAGATACTAATAACGCCGGGTCTTGCGGGTAAAAACAATAAATTTAAAGTTGACGAGGAATTTAATATGAAAGACTTGTTTACAATAGATAAGGTTGATGAGGACACATATATAATTAGCGAGTACCGTCATTGGGAGGAAACACACTGCTATCTTTTGAACGGTACGGGGCGCAGTCTGCTGATTGATACAGGGCTTGGTATCTGTAATATTTCTGAGATTGTAAGAAATTTAACCGATAAGCCCGTAACGGCCGTTGCTACGCATATTCACTGGGATCATATCGGAGGACATAAATATTATCCTGATTTTTATGTACACGAGAAAGAACTCGATTGACTTAATGGCGGCTTTCCGCAGCCGCTGGAAATGATAAAGGAATATGTAGTCGACCGTTGCGATTTGCCTGACGGCTATGATGTAAATACTTATGAATTCTTTCAGGGGACGCCTGCTAAAATATTGTATGGCGATGAATGTATAGATATAGGGGAAGGAAGATTGACGTATTACATACACTAGGACATTCGCCGGGGCATATGTGCTTTTTGGGAAGAAGAAAAAGATATCTCTACACGGGAGATTTAGTTTATAAAGATACGCTTACGGCATGGTTCCCTCTACCGATCCCGGCGCCTATTTAAAATCGCTTGAAAAAGTTGCAGAACTTCCTGCAAAGAGGATATTACCTGCGCACCATTCGCTTGCCATTGAGCCGGAAATTTTAATTCGTATGCGAAATTCATTAAGGCGGCTCAAAGCAGAAGGAAAGCTTCATCACGGCAGCGGAACTTTTGACTATGGCGATTGGGCAATATGGCTATAGGCCGGATACAGGTTTGCGTAAGCGTTTGGAATCTTTCGAAGTGAACGCATAAGAAGCTCTTATCTTATAAAGTCAAAAAAATAACCGAGAAGCCATGGTAAGCTGGCTTCCCGGTTATTTTAAAGATGTATTAGTAATTACCTTGTACTCTTGATAATTGTGACTGCCGCCATTTTAGTTCCTCTGACGGCGTCTTTATAGACTTGTCAATCGCCGTGTACTGGCTCCGCCGTCGATTTCAAAGCCAATCGCAGGCTGCCGCCTGCTCTTGGGAAATCTTGGCGAATGAAATACTCCGATTCTGACTTCGCCGTTTGGCGGCTCGTCAATCATCGCAGATCTGACACGCCGTCGATTTCGCTCCGCTCGCTGCGCCCCTTACGGCCACAGCTTGCGGGAAATCTGGCGAATGAAACACATCGGCTCTGACGGCGTCTTTATAGACTTGTCAATCGCCGTGTTGTTTCACTATTTCCTCTTAGATTCTTTAGGTGTTACGCAAGTTCCTGTTGCTCTTGCAACTACGATAGGTTCTTCTAAGAAATCGGCTGCTGAAGCGCTGATGTCAGTTCTTGCAGCGATGACTTTTCTCGCTTCGAATTTCATCTTTCTTGAAGTGTTTCCTACGCTTGTGATTTCTCCGTAAGCTTCGATATAATCACCTGCATATGTAGGAGCTAAGAATTCTACATTGTCATAAGCGCAGAACAGACCTTCGTCTCCGTCCATCTTGATCAGCAGTTCTGTTGCTACGTCGCCGAAGAGGTGAACCATGTGCGCTCCGTCTACTAAGTTTCCGCCGTAATGAGCGTCCTTTGCTGACATTCTCAATCTTAAAGTTGAAGTGATTTTCTCTGACATTTTTCTTTCTCCTTTTTTATGTAAAATATAAAACCAATTTAGTTGTCGGATTTAACGAAATAATATATTGCAAAAATGCGTGCCAATGAGTTATCATTGAAACTGACGGAAAAATGAACCGATTACGGTTCGCACAGATGAGAGGTGAACACAAAATGTCAGCGACATATGGAATAAAAACGAGTGCTCGAACCTAAAAATGTGCTTCCTACTTCTGCCTGGAAACTCGACAACGGGCGCAATATATTTCCCGACGAACTGAGGGTTTCTATAAAGAGAATACACCTTGAAGGAACGGGTTTCAAGCAGATTTGTACCGAATCCAACGATGATGAGAAAAAATAAAGCAGAATATCATAGATATGGTCATAAGGAGGGGCAAACTTCATAACCCTGTGACGGACACCGGGGACTGGTGATGGGCATGGTGGAAGAAATAGGAGCCGAATATGACAACAGAGAGGGCCTGAAAACGGGAGACCTCATAATATGCAATGCTTCGGCAGCGTCCATCCCTTTATATATAGAGGAAATAACCGGCGTGAATAAGGCTTTTAATCAGCTGGAGGCGAAGGGATATGCCATCATCCACAGCCTGATCCCCATAGTAAAGGCGCCAAAAGATGTACCGGTGGATATGCTGATGTTCACCTTTGACCAGTCGGGCACCCTGTACAGGCTTCATAAGCTTGCGGAAGGAAAGAAAAAAAAGTTCCTGATCGTAGGCAACAGCATGCTTACCAACCTGCTGTACGGATATGTGATAAGAGATACCGCAGGAGAAAAACTGCGAGATCACCTGCCTGCTGGATAAGAAAACTAATCTGAGGCTTGCCGGCAAAGGCATGGACAGCTTGATGGAAAAGGTATTCGATGAAGTCAATTTCCTGGACATACTCAGGCCCATGGAGTGCGTAGAAAGGCTTGGGGGGAGAGTCTCTCTTCGATCTGTCGGTAAACTGCGCGGAAATACCGGGAGCAGAGACTGTAAATATACTGGCCACGAAACCGGGAGGCACCGTTCTCTTTGCCAATCTGATAAATAATTTAAACATAGCTCTGTATATAACTGAATCGATTTCAAGAACCTCGAAGTGAGAGGGGCAGAAGGGTATCTGGAAGAGTACGATAACTTCGACATAGACATAGTGAGGAAAATAGCCGAGTATCTGGAAGACGCAGAGTTTATCGAAGAACCTTATACAGGACCTGATGAAGAGGACTATTCTTTTGATCAGGCGCTGATAGAGAAGACTCAAGCGGAGGACTTCGTGTTTTCGCAGCAAAGCCATGCAGAGCGTACTGGAAAATATCATAAAGATAGCCAGATATGACTGCAATGTCATAGTGTTCGGAGATACAGGAGTAGGAAAAGAAAAGGCCGCCAACATAATACAGAAAAACAGCGACAGAAAGATGCAGCCCTTTGTAAAGATAAACTGCGGAGCTATCTCCCCGAACCTGATAGAGTCCGAATTCTTCGGATATGAGAAGGGTGCGTTTACCGGCGCCAGCGCCGGAGGAAAGAAGGGGTACTTTGAACTGGCCAATAACGGAGTCATATTCCTCGATGAAATAGGAGAATTGCCCCTTGGAGATGCAGGCCAAACTGCTGAGAGCTATTCAGGACGGCGAATTTTACCGCGTAGGGGAACTTCCCCGGTGAAGACCAACGTCAGGATAATATCTGCTACCAACAGAGACCTCGAAAGGTATGTGGAGGAAGGCAGATTCAGGCGAGACTTGTATTACAGATTAAATGTAGTCCCTATAAAGATACCTGCTTTGTCAGAGAGAACAGAAGATATACCGGCTCTCATATACCACTTTTTGAGCAAATACGGGGAAAAATTCGGACTTAAGCGCGGCATAGCTGAGAGCGCAGTCGAATATCTTCAGCAGCAACAGTGGCCAGGAAACATCAGGGAACTGGAGAACACGGTGCAGAGGCTGATGATCTCGGCTAAGGGTGAGGACATAACGCTGATGGACGTCATGCAGGAGACTCATCCCGAGTTGTTCGGAGCCGGAACTTCTGACAATCAGTTTGGCAATACCGGCACAGAAATAGATCTGCAAAACGCCGTAGAAGATTATGAAAAAGGCCTCATAAAATATGCCTGCGAAAAATACGGATCTACGAGAAAAGCTGCTTCGGCCATAGGTATAAGTCAGACTCAGCTTGTAAGAAAGAAGAAAAAATATCAGCTGTAGCAATGAAAATCATTGCGAACTTAATTCGGTTCGCAATATTTTTAAGTGAAACAAAAACGGTTCGAAAATCGAGGACAAATTTTGACGGATAGACAGCAACGCTTTATCAAACCCGATGAAATGAACATCTTCCATGAGACTATATGAGAAGAATATCGTTGGCATAAATTTTGCTTTTTTAATAAGTATGGCATAAATTTTAAACAATAAAGGAGATAAGGTTATATGGAATTTAAAAAGGAGACATTTACGGAACGCATCGTGTAATTGAACCAAAGGGTGTGCTGCCTCAGCCGGCAGACGTAGTAGACAACAACATGGAGATCTACGATAATGAGGTATTGATAGATGTACACACTTTAAATATAGATTCGGCGTCGTTTACAGAGATTGAGAGGCGTGCCGGAGGTGATACCGCTGAAATTGAAAAGATCATCCTGAACATCGTAGAGACTACGGGTAAGCATAAGAACCCATGGACAGGTTCCGGCGGCATGCTCATAGGAAAAAGTGGCGGAAGTAGGTCCTAACTACGTAGGAGACTCAAGAAAGGCGACAAGATCGCCACATTGGTATCTCTTTCTCTTACGCCGCTGCGCATAGACGAGATAATAGAAATAAGGCCTGACATAGATCAGATCGATATAAAGGGAAAAGGCCATACTGTTCCAGAGCGGAATTTACGCAAAGCTTCCTAAAGATATACCGCAGACTCTGGCGCTTTCAGTGCTGGACGTAGCAGGAGCTCCTGCTCAGACAGCTAAGATCTGCAAGCCGGGAGACACTGTAGTGGTTTTGGGCGGAGGCGGAAAATCCGGTATACTCTGCTGCTGGCAGGCGAAGAAACAAGTAGGCGTCAACGGAACGGTCATCTGTGTAGACGGTTTCAAGAAGTCCATCAACAGAGCCATGTCTGTAGGCGTGGCAGACGAATATACAGTGGTCAACGCTACAGACGCCATGGCTATGTATGAAGAAATCTACGAGATCACAGACGGACAGATGGCAGACGTAGTTATAAACGTAGTAAATATTCCTAATACAGAGATGGCTTCTATCATGGCCTGCAAGGACAACGGACTGGTTTATTTCTTCTCCATGGCCACAAGTTTCACCAAAGCTGCCCCAGGCGCAGAAGGCGTAGGAAAAGATGTCCAGATGCTTATCGGAAACGGATATACCAAGGGACACGCCAACGTAGCGCTCCAGATACTCAGAGAGGACGAAAGAATAAGAAACCTCTTTGCTCAGCTGTATGCATAGGTTTGTATTATGTATTCATAAAACAATTTGCGATTTGCTATAGAAAAAGAAGAGATTTTGATATATAATTAACACGGCAACTTATGTTCGAAACTCTTTTCGGGCGTAAATTTTATAAAAAACATTTTTTCGAGGAGGAAAATAAAATGAAAAAAAAAGGATGCCCTTATGGTACACACAGAGTAATCTCTCCAAAGGGAGTATTACCTCAGCCAGCAGACGTTATTGACAACACTATGGAAATCTATGATAACGAAGTTCTGATCGACGTTAAGACTCTCAACGTTGACTCCGCTTCCTTTACAGAAATCGTAAGAAGATCCTGCGACGGCAAGAAACCGGCAGATATCGAGAATTCTCCTGAAGATCAGGAAAAAGTAAAGAAGACTATGCTGGACATCGTTGCTAAGGCTGGTAAGCATAAGAACCCATGGACAGGTTCCGGCGGCATGCTTATCGGTACCGTTAAGGAGATCGGACCTGCATATGTAGGCGACCTGAAAGTAGGCGATAAGATCGCTACTTTAGTATCTCTTTCCCTCACTCCGTTAGTGATCGAAGAGATCCTCGAAATGAGACCTGCCATCGACCAGGTTGACATCAAGGGACAGGCGATCTTGTTCCAGAGCGGCATCTACGCAGTTCTTCCTGACGATATGCCTGAAGGCCTCGCTCTTTCCGCATTAGACGTAGCCGGAGCTCCTGCTCAGGCAGCTAAGCTTGTTCAGTCCGGTATGAAAGTTCTCATCATCGGCGGCGGCGGAAAATCCGGTCTGCTCTGCTTATACGAAGCAAAGAAGAGAGCCGGCGTTACAGGTCTTGTAGTATGCGCTGCAGGTTCCCAGAAATCAGAAGACAGAGCCAGAAAGTTAGACTTAGCCGACGAGTACTTCCACATGGACGCTACAGATGCCGTAGGCATGTACAACAAGGCTATGGAACTGACCAACGGCGAACTCTTCGACCTGGTTATCAACTGCGTAAATATTGAAAACACTGAAATGGCTTCCATCTTAGCTTGTAAGGATGACGGAACCGTCTACTTCTTCTCCATGGCCACCAGCTTCACCAAAGCAGCTCTGGGTGCAGAAGGTGTCGGCAAGGACGTAAACATGATCATCGGAAACGGCTACACTAAGGGCCACGCAGCGATCACTCTGCAGGTTCTCAGAGAGCATGAAGGGTTGAGAGAGTTATTTAGAGAAATGTATTCCTAAGCCTTAAGCTTGTCTTTTTTCGCCTCGCGGTGTCCGCAGCGACTTCTCGCGTGTTCGCGTACTTAAATGTACGCTTCGGCGCAGCGTGTGAGGATGATACGATTACATGATATGTATTCCGCGCTTTTGTGAACCACTTCCTCAAGGCGCGGAAAAAAAAAGAATAAAATCCCAAAATTAAAATTGAAGGAGAAAAAATGGCAATTAGAAATTGGAAAGACATCCCTTTGTTCAAAGATGTTAC
>VOFF01000415.1_pt1 | contig 28332 bp, 23 predicted proteins | sample 5384061 | NCBI WGS metagenome assembly VOFF01 (sample SAMN12384725, study PRJNA508395) | human gut metagenome | isolation source: healthy gut E | host: Homo sapiens
GCTCCGGTTCCCGATCATGCGGCGGATCGCGGCGACATGCGCGCGGGCCAGATCCACCACGTCGATATAGTCGCGGATACACGATCCGTCGGGAGTCGGGTAGTCGTCGCCGAAGACCGAAAGGCACTCGCGCAGCCCGGCGGCCGTCTGCGTGATATAGGGCACGAGGTTCTGCGGCACACCGCGCGGCAGCTCGCCGATCAGGGCCGAGGGATGCGCGCCGATAGGGTTGAAATAGCGCAGGGCAATGCCTTTCATCCCCTCGTAGGCGGCCAGCGAGTCGCGCAGGATGTCCTCGCACATCTGCTTGGTGTTGCCGTAGGGCGAGGTGGCCGGCTTGCGGGGCGTACGCTCCGTGACGGGCTGCCTGTCCGGTTCGCCGTAAACGGTGCACGACGACGAGAAGACGATGTTCCGCCGCCCGAATTCGCGCATCAGCGAGATGACGTTCATGAACGAGGTGAGGTTGTTGCCGTAATATTCGAGCGGCTTGCGGACCGACTCGTTCACGGCCTTCGACGCGGCGAAATGGATCACCGAGTCGAACTCGTACCGTTCGAAGACCCGGCGGAACGCTTCGCGGTCGCAGCAGTCGGCCTCGACGAAGGGGATCTCCGTCCCCGTGATGCGGCGGACCCCCTCGACGGCGGCGATGTCGCTGTTCGAAAGGTTATCGACGATGACCACGTCGTAGCCCGCGGCGATCAGCTCCACGGCGGTATGCGATCCGATTTCGGCATGTCGTCGGTGCGGTTCATCTGCGGCTGCCAGGATATTCACAAGGAGCTGGAACGTGCGATCGCCGATTATTTCGGCACGGAGGACACGATTCTCTACGCCGCCTGCTTCGACGCCAACGGAGGCGTTTTCGAGCCGCTCTTCACGGAGCAGGACGCCATCATCTCGGATGCGCTGAACCACGCCTCGATCATCGACGGCGTGCGGCTCTCGAAGGCGGTGCGCTACCGCTACGCCAATGCCGACATGGAGGCGTTGGAGGATTGCCTCAAACGTGCGCAGGCGCAGCGCTTCCGCGTGATCTGCACCGACGGGGTCTTCTCGATGGACGGCAATGCCGCTCCGCTGGACGAGATCTGCCGCCTGGCGCGGCAGTACGACGCGCTGGTGATGGTCGACGAATGCCACTCGGCCGGCGTGCTGGGCGCTACGGGGCGCGGCATCACGGAACTTTACGATCTGCGCGGCGAGGTCGACATCCTGACCGGTACGCTGGGCAAGGCCTTCGGCGGTGCCGTGGGCGGATTTACGACGGGTCGCCGCGAGATCATCGACATGCTGCGGCAGCGGTCGCGGCCCTACCTCTTCTCCAACTCGCTGCCCCCTGCCGTGGTGGGCGCCGGCATCGAACTGTTCAAGATCCTCGGCCAGAGCAACGAACTGCACGACCGGCTGGTGACCAACGTGGAGCATTTCCGTGCGGGGATGATGGCCGCCGGATTCGACATCAAGCCCACGCAGTCGGCCATCTGCGCCGTGATGCTCTACGACGCCAAGCTGTCGCAGGATTTCGCTGCGCGTTTGCAGGAGGAGGGCGTATTCGTCACGGGGTTCTACTACCCTGTCGTGCCGAAGGGGCAGGCGCGCATCCGCGTGCAGGTCTCGGCGGGACATACCGTCGAACAGCTCGACCGCTGCATCGCCGCCTTCGTCAAGGTGGGCAGGGAACTGAATGTGTTACAATAAGAATAAGGAGGAATTATGTCACAGGTTGTTATCGACGCGATCGATCGGAAAATTCTCAAATATCTGATTACCAATGCGCGTATGCCCTTTCTGGAAATCGCCCGCAAATGCGGCATTTCGGGAGCGGCCATCCACCAGCGCATCCCGGCGGAATTTCCGCACCCGAACGAGCGGTCCCGCCGGACCGGACGGGTCTCTTCCGCCTTCCCGTTCTTCCCGGCGGTCCGGCGGTTTCCGACCCCGGGGCCCGAAGAAATCCCCCGCTACATTCCGCCCGGTCTTCCCTCCGGTCCCCCGGCCTACGTATCATAGAACACACGGAATCAGGCCGAATCCGGTCCTTCGGCGCCGGTCTCGGCAAAAAAAACGAGAAAAATGCATTTTCCGTCCCGAAGTCGGCGCACCCCTCCGCACCGAAGAGTGCCCCTCGTGCGGACGCTCCCGGCGGCATACCCGGATAAACGACTAACACACAGCCCGGAACGACGGCCGAAAAACGGTCCGTAACGACCGGAAAACGGTTCGGAAAAGGACGGTATTTCCCAGTTTAGAAATTACATATTTAAGGGTAAATATTGATTTTCACAAACTTTTTGTCGAATTTTGCCCTGCAACAGCAGGCTCCGAAATGAAAGGCGGTCACTTGCATAATTCAAATCTGTTCCCTATATTTGGACGACATATTTGATGCGGAAGCGCAAGTTTATTCTCACAGTGGAATCTGGAAAATTCAATTGGAGAGAGAATGAGGCTGACTCCTTTCTACGTTGTACCCGTCTCTTCGGATACAGGCGTGGGGCTGTTGCTTATTTTATCTCCAAGGTATTCCAGAACCTCACTGTTAAAATAAGTCTTCGGCACCACGCTTCCTTTTTTTAAAACCCTCATTTCTGCTTTCGCGGTGCAGTGAGCATTTTCGTCCTGCGGCGGTTCCGGCCGCCGCGGGGCCGGACAAGGACAAACCCGGTCGGGATTCCCGGCCTTCATAAATCATCAGCTCTATGAAGAAATTCTATCCGTGGTGCCTGCTGTTCTCCGTATTGGGAATGTGCAGCTTTTTGTGGTCGTCGTGCTCGGACGACGGCGGCGACGACACTCCGCCTCCGGGAGGAGGGGAAAACTCGTTCGTTTACGAAGGAGCCGAGAGCAAAATCGGCTCTGTTGTCTATCAGGTCGATGAAACGGGCAAAACCTACACGTTCTACTTCTCGCCCACAGAGGGCCTGCTCGACCTCGACGCCATGCTGCTGGCCGACGACTACATCAAGATCGAAACCGACACCCCGACGGGCGACATCGACCTGCTCGCCGAAGGCAATTCGCTGCTTTACAAGAAGGTGGACATCTCCGCCGCCTCGGCCGACAACACGGCCAAAAGCACGCTGTCGCTGCAACTGCCCTCGCTGACGACGGTCAAGATGACCCCTCGACGCCGCCATGAAGTCCGGCGAGACGCTCACGGCCTCCTACAACGGCACGTGCTCCCGCCACAGCGAGCAGAGCGGGCAGGGCGAAGGCATCGTCCTCGATACGCCGGTGTTCAGTTGGTGGCTGGGCAGCGAGAAACCCGCCTCGGGCGCCAACGACTACTACATCGCCGTAACCGACGCGCCCTACACGATCCAGAGCGGCGTTCAGGCCGCGCTCACCGAGCCGGGCTACATGCTGGTCATCGACTGCTACCTCGACAGCGGCGAGAAGTGGAAGACCTTCCCCACGGGCGTCTTCAACGAAAGCCCCGGGCTGGAGGACCACACCTATTCGTTCGACAACAGCTTCGTGCTCTACTTCGACGGAACGAACTACAACCAGATGCACCTCTCGGGCCCGATCACGATCTCGCGCGACGCGCAGAACATCGCCAAGATCTCCACGACGTTCCTCGACGAGGACGGCATCGTCGGCGAAGCGGGCACGGAGTATCCGATCTCGTTCGAGGGCGACCTGCGCGTGGGCAACGGCACGACGCTGCCCACCATGCCGCACCTGATGCACGACATCGAGTTCAAGGGCGTATATGCCCAGGGCGTGTACAGCGGCGACGTCTATGACACCGGCGGCGGCATGATCGAAATGACCTTCTACGACGAGAAGGGCGACGCCGGCGAGCCCCTTCGGCTATGCGGTGAAGCTCACTGTCATCGGTCCGAAGTTCCTGGACCCGAAGAAGGAACGCAAAGGCTCACCCCCGGCACGTACACGGCCGCCACGACCTACAAGAAGGATACGTGGATGCCGGCCGCCGAAATGACCATCCTCGGCATGGTGATCCCCATGGGAACCTACGCCGCCTATGACGACCAGACGCAGAACGGCCAGTACTCGTACGGCTCGGAGGGCACGATCGAAATCGAGGAGCTGGCCAACAACCATCACCGCGTCACGTTCGAAATCGAGGCGCAGACGGGCTACGTGTTCAAGGGCAGCTTCGAGGGCGACATTCCGCTCGAGGACCAGTCGGACGACAGCGAAGACGACGGCTCCTCGACGCTCACCGAGGATCTCGACATGGACCTGAGCTACCTGGAGAAAGCGCACTGCTTCCCGCAGACGCAGATCTTCGTCCCCGGACTGGGCACGATCGACGTGGCCGATCTCACCACCGTCACTCCGCCCGCTCCGGAAGCCTGCGGCTACCAGTTCATCGACCTCGGTCTCGCCACGGGAACCTACAAGCACGATCCGACCGGCGAATACAACGATCCGGGCAAACTCGTCGAGGGCGACATCGTCCGTCTCGACCTGCTCGTGGAGCCGGGCGACGAGGGCAAGATCACTCCGGGAACCTACACCCTCTCGCCGAACCGCTATCCGGCCCAGATGCGGCCCGGTGTCGCACTCCGCGGCTACCAGGGCGGCGAAGGCCATATCGGCACACGCTGGCTGGGCATCGGCAGCGCGATCGGCAACGGCTATCCCAAATACCACAGCGATCCGGATCACATCGTCATCGACGGCTGGCTCAACATCGCCTCAATGAAGGGATACGCCAGCATCTACGAAGGAACCGTGACGATCACGAAGGCTGAGGGCGGCGAAAACTGGTTCACCTTCGAGGTGGACGGCGAGGACGTGCTGCACCACAGCATCACGGGCACGTGGACCGGTCCGGTCGTGCTGGGCGACGGCGTCACCCCGGTAGTCTCCTCGGGCAAGGAGTTCAAACCCGCGGCCGCGGCCGCACCGGAGGCGAAACCCGCGTCCGAAAAGCAGCGCTTCCCGACGATGCGCGACGCCGCGGACTCGAAACCCGCACAGGCCCTCCCCGCACACCGGCTCTCGCTCCGGTAGAGGAACCCCGAAACGGCGCGGGTGCGGCCCACCCGCGCCGTTACACCCAAAAACCTTTAAACCCTCTTGCTTATGAAAAAGAGCTATCTTTCGGGACTACGCGTCCTGACCTGGGCGATGCTGCTCGCCGCCGGAAGCTTCGTGTCGTGCTCCGACGATAACGAAGGCAAGGACGGCCCGACGCCCCCGCCCGATCCGGTCGAGCCTGAACGACCAGTTCGAATACGACGGAGGCGATCCCGTGGACATCAAGTCGGCGATCTACGAGGTGGAGGACACCGACCTCTACACGTTCTACCTCTCGCCCTCGAACGGCGTGACCGGCATGGACGACATGACCGCGGTGAACGACTTCCTGCGCATTGCGGTCCGCAACCCCAAGGGAACCGTCAATACGGAGACCGACGAGTTCGAGATCGCCTACAAGGACATCGCGGTGAACAGGAACACGCTGAAGACCGATGTCGAGAAGGTGTCGCTACAGGCCGACCTGGTCGCCGAGACCTCGAAGCTCAACCTCTATGTCGAGGTGACGATGAAGTCGGGCAAGACGCTGCTGGCGCGGTACAACAACACCTGCACCGAGGCCGTTCCCGCCGAGCTGACGAACCAGTACGAGCTGGACAAGACGGTGACCGGCATCGGGAGCGCCGTCGAATGGCACAACGCCGCGGCCGCCGCGACGACCTACTGCTTCTATGCCGATCCCGACGTGACGGCCCCCTCCGAGGAGACGGCCGGCTTGCAGATCACGGTCGCCGACGGCGTGGAGACCGCCGAAGTCGATCTGGCGACGGCCGACGCCGAAAAGATCCGGATCGCATGCGGCGAGTTCGAGAGCGGCGAAGGCATGACCGGCACGCTCTCCCTGGCCAAGTCGGGCTCGAAGCTCACCCTGACGCTCGACGCCGAGAAGGGCGCGAGCCGTCTGCGTGCCGCCTATGCGGGCGATCCCGTCGTGGGCTACGCGAGCACGAACAGCCTGACGGTGACCGAGGGCGAAACGCACGAAACGAACGATCTGAAGAAGGTGTTCCTCTACCAGAGCGCCGCCACCAACGTCCTCACGTTCGGACAGGTCGCCGATGCCGAGGCTCCCGACGGACTGACGAAGGGCCATTACGCCGTCTCGTTCAACCTCTCGACCTCCCAATTACAGGGTGCGACGGTCGATTTCGGAAAGCAGGAGGCACAGGTGCGGATCTTCGACTACCAGGCCTACCGGACGTGGGACAACGCCAAAGTCGAGGGCGCGACGGGTACGGTGACGACGATCCAGGCCGGCGAGCGGACCTACCTGCGCTTCTCGGTGGAATTCCCCGAGGGTCCGAAACTCGAAGGCGAATGGTTCGGAACGTTCACGACCGTCAAGGAGGAGACCGACATGACGCCCGTCGAGCCGTTCCGCCCCCGTGTCTCGATCAAGTCGGAGACGGGCGAAACGCTCCTGGACTGGGAAGTCACGGCGCTGGAACTGCGTCACGACACGAACTTCCGCGACTCGAATACGGGCGACATGATCGACGCGGCCTACATCTTCTATTTCCGGACCGACAAGACCGAAGACAACTTCGGCATCGACGGTCTCATCGGAACACCCATGTTCCGCCTGCCCGACGCGTACGTCGGAAGGGACAACTTCGATCTGACCGAAGACACCGAATGCAAGTGGGCGTTCAATTTCAACAACTCGAACCTCAGCCGGTACAGCACGGGATACGGATGCAACAACTCCTGGATGAAACAATGTCCCAACGAGGCCACCCTGACGGTCAAGAAGAACGACAAGGAGTGGGAATTCACCTTCACCATGCTGGACTACGGAATGTTCGGTTACACGGAACAGGGAACCAAAAACGTTCTGACGATCGAATGGAAGGGTCCGGCCACCAAATACACCGGATCCCAAAAGAACGACATGACCGACGCGGACTATTGAAGCATTAAAGTAAACTGCCGCTGAAAACAGCCCCTCTCTCCGGATTCCGGCCCGGCGGCCGGACCGGGGGGGGGAATTTTCAGGGCCTTTCCCGAAGGCGGCGGGCCCCGCGGCCGGCACTTTCGGGCGCAAACGCAATTTCCAAACTTTTCAATATGACAAGAAAACTCCTCATCACACTGACGGTCACTCTGGGCGTCTGCTTCGCGACTTTCGCGCAGCAGCTCCGGATAACCGGCACGGTCAAGGACCACACGGGCCTGCCCGTGGCGGGCGCGACCATTCTGGTCGGCGGCTCGGCATCCGGAACCACCTCCAACGCGGACGGCAGTTTCGTCATCGAAGCCCCCGAAGACGGGACGCTGCTCGTCTCGTTCATCGGCTACCAGTCGCAGCAGATCGCCGTGGCCGGGAAGACGCACATCGACATCGTCCTGAAAGAGGACACGCAGGCCATCGACGACGTGATCGTCGTGGCGTTCGGTACCGCGAAGAAGGAGGCCTTCACCGGTTCGGCCGCCGTCATCAAGTCGGATGACATCACCAAGTCGCAGCAGTCCAACGTGGCGCAGGCTCTGGCCGGAAAGGTCGCCGGCGTGCAGATCGCCAACACCTCGGGACAGCCCGGCTCGAGCCCCTCGATCCGCATCCGCGGATTCAGTTCGCTCAACGCCGGCAACGACCCGCTGTGGATCGTGGACGGCATGCCCTATTCGGGCGACCTGAACAACCTCAACCCGAACGACATCGAGTCGATGACCGTGCTGAAGGACGCCGCCTCGAACGCCCTGTACGGCGCCCGCGGCGCCAACGGCGTGGTGATGGTCACCACCAAGAAGGCCAGGTCGCGCGAAGCCGTGGTCACGGTGGACGCCAAATGGGGCGTCAATTCGCGCGCCGTCAAGGATTACGAGTACATCACCAACCCGGCGCAGTTCTACGAGACGCATTACGGCGCCCTGAAGAACTATTACCTCAGCTCGGACATGAGCGCCATGGAGGCCCACAACAAGGCCAACCAGAACCTCACGGGTGCGGCCGGCGACGGCGGTCTGGGCTACATGATCTACACGCTTCCCGAAGGGCAGCAGTTCATCGGCATCAACGGCAAGGTCAATCCGCTGGCCACGCTGGGCCGCCGCCTCGTTTACAAGGGCGAGGAGTACTACATCCGTCCCGACGACTGGACCGACGCCGCCTACCGGACCTCGCTCCGCCAGGAGTACAACGTCAGCATCAGCGGATCGGGCGAGAAGACCTCGGTCTATGCCTCGTTCGGCTACCTCGACAACGAGGGCATCGTTTACAACTCGGACATGGAGCGCTTCACCAGCCGCCTGAAGATGGACTACCAGGCCAAGAAGTGGCTCAAGTTCGGCGCCAACGCCACCTATTCGCGCTACCGCTACAACCAGATCGACGACAGCGGCGCCAGCAACTCGTCGGGCAACGTCTTCGCCTACACGACGACCGTCGGCCCGATCTACCCGCTCTACATCCGCGACGGCGAGGGCCGCATCAGGTACAACGAAGACGGCATCAAGCTCTACGACTACGGCAACGGCGACAACGCCGGCATGGAACGCTCGCTCTTCACCAACAGCAACGCCCTCTCCGAGTCGCGCCTCAACAAGCAGGAGAGCGAAGGCAACGCCTTCAACGGCACGGCCTACTTCGACGTCACGTTCCTCAAGGACTTCAAGTTCACGTTCAACGCCGGCGTGACGCTCGACGAGGCGCGCTCGACGATCTACTACAACCCCTACTTCGGGCAGTTCGTCAGCGAGGAGGGCCTGCTCCAGAAGGGCCACCAGCGCCAACTGGAGTACAACACGCAGCAGATTCTGAACTACACCAAGCAGATCGGCCCGCACAACATCAACGTCATGGCCGGCCACGAATACTACAACTCCGTCGTCTCCGTCCTCTCGGCCGGCAAGAGCCACATGCTCACCGACGACAACGACGAGCTGGCCGGAGCGATCATCGACAAGCAGTCGGCCGCGTCCTACCGCACCGAGTACAACAACGAGGGTTACTTCGCCCGCGTCATGTACGACTACGAGAACAAGTACTTCTTCTCGGCCTCCTACCGCCGCGACGCCTCGTCGCGCTTCCACACCGACCACCGCTGGGGCAACTTCTGGTCGCTGGGCGGCGCGTGGATCATCAGCCGCGAAGGCTTCATGGCCGGAACCGAGAAGTGGCTCGACAACCTCAAGCTGAAAGCCTCGATCGGTTCGCAGGGCAACGACAACATCGGCGACTTCCGCTATACGGACACCTACTCGATCAACAACGCCAACGGCGAGGTATCGACCGTCTTCAAAGACAAGGGTTCCGAGAACATCACCTGGGAGACCAACTCCAACTTCAACGCCGGCGTGGAGTTCAGCTTCCGCCAGGGCCTCGTATCCGGCGGCATCGAGTACTTCCTCCGCAAGACGACCGACATGCTGCTGGCATTCCCCGTGCCGCCTTCGAAGGGCTACTCCTCCTACTACGCCAACGTGGGCGACATGCGCAACAGCGGTATCGAGATCGAACTGAACTTTACGCCGATCCGCCGCGAAAACCTCGTCTGGGACATCAACCTCAACATGACGCACCTGCGCAACAAGATCACCATGCTGCCGCCCGAACGCCGCAACAAGCAGGTCGAGGGGTACTACGGCTACGTCAGCGGCACGAGCTTCTACGGCGAAGGACTTCCCATGTACACCTTCTACATGAAGAAGTACGCCGGCGTCTCGGAGGACGGCAAATCCATGTGGTACATGGACGAGACCGACGGCAAGGGCAACCCCACGGGCAAGCGCGTCACGACCACCGAGTTCGCCAAGGCGTCGGACTACCTCTGCGGCGACCCCATTCCCGACCTCTACGGCGGCTTCGGCACGAGCTTCAGCTACCGCGGCTTCGACCTGAGCGTGGCCTTCACCTACCAGATCGGCGGCCTGGCCTACGACTCGGGCTATGCGGCGGCCATGTACTCGCCGGCCAACAAATCGACGGGCATGAACTGGCACAAGGACATCCTCAAGGCATGGAGCCCGGAGAACCCCTCGTCGGACATCCCGCGCCTGCAATACGAGGATCAGGACCAGAACGCCACCTCCGACCGTTTCCTCATGGACGCCAGTTACCTGAACTTGCAGAACATCAACGTGGGCTATACGCTGCCGGCGAAGTTCACGCAGAAGTTCGGCGTGGACCGCCTGCGCATCTACCTCGCCTGCGAGAACGTCTGCTACTGGTCCAAGCGTCAGGGATTCGATCCCCGCTACTCCTACACGGGATCCACTTCCCAGGCCGCCTACTCGCCGGTACGCACGATTTCGGGCGGTATCAATATCCAATTCTAACGCTTTTCCGCATATGAAAAACATTCTCAAAATATCGGCCGCGGCGGCAGCCATGACCCTCGCGCTGAGCGGCTGTATCAAGGATGCCACGCCCACGCAGATCGCCACCGAGGACCAGGTGACGCTCGAGACGCTCGTCCGCGGCATCCCGGCGGCCCTCGTCATGTATAACTCGACCGGCTACGCGCAGGACGGCGCCGCATGGGACTTCTCGCTGCCGGCCATCCACCTGGCCACGGAGTCCATGACGGGCGATCTGGTCGTTACGGGCAACATCGGCTACGACTGGTTCACGCAGTGGGGAACCAACGTATCGCTCGGTTCGGATTACGCCGTGGGCGCGCTCACGTGGGACAACTACTACACGTGGATCATGATGGCCAACAACGTCATCAAGCAGATCGACGCCTCGGACTTCTCTTCGCTCGACGCCACGCAGCGCTCCTACCTGGGCTTCGCCTACACCTACCGGGCCATGTTCTACCTCGATCTGGTGCGTCTGTACGAATTCAAGGAGAACACGGTGACCGAAGCGCCCGAACTGCTGGGGCTGGGCGTGCCCGTCGTACTGCCCGAGACCACCGAGGCCGAGGCCAAGAACAACCCCCGCGCCAAAGTCGATGACATCTACGACAAGGTGATCTTCCCCGATCTGGACAACGCCGAGGAGCTGCTCGAGAACTACACCGCGCCCGACAAGTACACGATCAGCCTGGCGCTGGTTTACGGACTGAAGGCCCGGGCCTGGCTCGAGCGGGGCACGGCCAAGAACGACGCCGAGTCGTACCGCCAGGCCGCCGAGTACGCCCGGCTGGCCATCACCGCCAGCGGCTGCACGCCCCTTACGCAGGAGCAGTGGGAAGACCCCACGAACGGCTTCAACAGCGCCACGTCGAACGACGCCTGGATCTGGGGCCTCGCCCTGCCGAGCGAAAGCGTCGCCAACCTCTTCTGCTTCACCGTGCACATGAGGCTGCGAGAACGACTGGGCTCCCTACCACGCCGGCCGCGGCATCAACCGGAACCTCTATTACAGCATCGACTCGCGCGACTTCCGCCGCCACTCATGGCTCGACCCCGACCGCAGTTCCTACGCCTACAAGAGGCTGCCGTCCCGACGCCGACACCTACTTCAAGGAGTCGCTGGCCGACTTCGCCAACATCAAGTTCCGTCCGGCGCAGGGCGCCTATGCCGACTACAAGGTGGGCGGCGCGGCCGACCATTGCTGCATGCGCGTCGAGGAGATGTACTTCATCGAGGCCGAGGCCACGGCGCAGGCCGGCGACCTGGCCGGCGGCATCCGCCTGCTCAACGAGTTCATGACCTCCTACCGCATGATGAACGGCGCGACCTACGACTGCACGAGCAAGTCGGGAACGCTCGAAGGGTTCATCAACGAGCTGATGCTCCAGAAGCGCATCGAGTTCTGGGGCGAAGGCATCGTCATGTTCGACATGAAGCGGCTCGACATGTCCAGCAAGCGCGGCTACGTCGGGACCAACGCGCCCTCGTCGTACCGCCTCAACGTCGAGGGACGCGCTCCCTACTGGAATTTCGTAATCATCCGCTCCGAGACGCAGAACAACCCCGTCATCGCCACGCAGAACAACCCCGACCCGTCGGGACTGGTCGAGCCGTGGAAGGGCTGACCTGCTGCGCAAAAATGCTTACTAACATTTAAATCAGCGAATTGTGAAGACACTCAAATACATCTTATGGGCATTCCTGGCGGCATTCGCGGCCGTCGGCTGCTCGGACGACCCGACCTACACGGCCGGCTCCGAGGAGGACCCGGATAACTACGGCGTCTATTTCCCGACCCAGACTTCGCCGACGGAGGTGGAGCTGGATCCCGCGGAAGAGCCCGAGATCACCTACAAGGTCCGCCGCACCCGGTATCTCGACGCCATCACGGTTCCGGTCGAGATCACGACCAGCGCGGAGGAGATTTTCGAAATCGAACCGATCGTCTTCGGTCCGGGCGAGGAGGAGACCGAATTCACCGTCTCCTTCCCCAACGCCAAGGAGGGCGAGACCTACACGTGCGACATCCGCATCGTAGATCCGCACTACATTTCGATCTACGGTCCCAGGGCTACGAGCCTTTCGTTCTCGGTGCTCCGCGCGGGCTGGGGAGCCTGGTGACCGAAGGGGAAGCGACCAAAGGCAAATGGCGCGACGAGGTGATCGGCGACATCTACTCGATGGACGTCTCGACGTTCAACCCCTACCCCGAAGTCGAGGTCGAAATCTACCAGCGCACGGACCTTCCGGGCTACTACCGCGTGAAGGTCTATAACAGCACCCTCGTCACGGCGCTGGTCGGCCAGCAGATGAACGTCCAGAGCCGCGACGTGTGGACGATCATCGACGCCCGCGACCCGAACAGGGTATTCCTGCCCTACCAATCGACCGGACTGACGCTCAACTCCGGCGACGGCGAGCTCAAATTCGCCTCCAACGTGGCCGAGAACTTCGTCATGGAGGAGTCGGCCGGACAGTACGGCACGCTCAAGGACGGCGTCATCACCTTCCCGGCGCAAAGCATCCTGCTCGAACTGGAGAAGGAAGCGGGATCGTTCTTCTACGGCAACCGGAACGGAATGCACCGCATCCTGATGCCGGGCGTCGTGATTCCCGACTACACCGTGACGCTCGCCAAGAGCGAACCGAAGGAGGGCGTCGTGGAGATCGCGGCGACCTTCGCGGCGGACGCCCGGGAGATGAAATACGCGGTGTTCGAAGGCGTGCTCGACGACGGACAGGCCAGCCTGACGGCTCAGGACATGGACAAGAACAAGGACAATCCGGACACGTTCCAGGGTTCGATCACCGAATCCGGCACGATCCGCGTCGAGAACAGGCAGACGGGCAAATACACGCTCGTGGGCTGCATCTACGACGAGGAGGGCACGATGCGCTCCTACGCCTTCGTATCGTTCGGCTACGTGGCCGCAGACGACGAAAAGCCGGTGATCCTCACGGTGGGTCTCGAGGCCACCAACGAGTATGCGGGCCAGGGGCTGACATCGGACAACTCGGCGAAGTTCTACGCCTACGGCGAGGGAATCGAATCGGCCGTCTATGGACTGTTCCGCAGCAGTCGGCTCGAAGGCATCGACAAGAACGCGCTGCTGGACAGCCAGGGCACGCCCTTCACCGAGGAGCAGCTCGCCCAGCTCAACGACAAACACTTCAGCGTCATGCTGACCGGCCTGAACGGCGACAGCGAGTACACGCTGCTGATGCGCGCCAGCAACGGCTACATCAGCGAGATCAAGGAGGCCGCCTACAAGACCACGGGCACGTACAACCCGGCCATGGAGGATTTCGTTTACGAAGACTTCCTCTCCGCCGAGGAGCAGCCTTCGGTCGAGAAGCTCAGATCGACGGCGTGGAACTACTACGCCATGGACCTGATGGATTACTCCTCGGAACAGCCGATGCGCCGGAAGATCGGCTCCGTGACGATGACCGACAACCCCGAGATCACCGCACAGGCGGGAGGCACGGTGCTGAACGTGGACGGCCTCTCGGGCATCGACTTCGAGAGCGGCGGTTCCGTATTCGGCTTCTACATCCCGGGCAACCAGACCTTCGACGGCTACAACGGCGTCCTGGCGCTCTACACCGACAAGGACCTCACGCCGGCCACCTACAAGGGAAAAAGCACGATCCTCGGTTTCACGCCGCTGGAATCGCCCACCTCCATCTATTACGGTTACGGTCTGTTCGTGGGCGCCGTCGCCGACGGATACCTCTACTGCGTACCGTCGCCCGCAGGCGTGCAGCAGGGGCTTACGTTCAATTACTTCTTCACCGGAACGACCAGCGAGGTGTTCAGCATGATGACCGAGATGATGCTCGTCGATCCCGAAAAGGACCTCGGCGGAGAGCTCCCGAGCGCCGCATTGCAGCGCATCGCCGAACTGCGGCGACAGGCCGTGAAGGCTTTCGCCCCGCGGAACTGCGTCGAGCTGCCCGAGTTCAGCGGCGGCGCGGGCTGCACGGGCCCCGCGAAACCGGTTCTTCCGGGAAATCTCGCGGTGAACCCGATGCCGGCATCGGCTCCCTCCGTGAAGCGGGCCGACGCGGCGACGACCGCCGCAGGTCCGGCCGCCGGAGGCGCTTCGGCGCCGGGCGACTTCCGGAAAACGGGCGTGCGGGCCGAAAAAAGACTGAAATAACCGTCCGGGAAGCGGCCGGAGGTTCGGCATGATGCCGGCCGCTTCCCTTTTTCAGACGATAACGACATGCCGACCATTCTCAACAAGACAAGTATATGCAGAACACCAAGAAATTTCTGATCTTCGCATCCCTGCTGTTCGCGGCCTGTACGTCCGATCCGCTCCAGGAGCCGGCAGGCACGGCCGGCGACGCCGGGGAAACGGCCGTCTCCAAGATCTGCAACACCTCCGCCCATGCGGCCCGGGGAACGCTGATCGCCAAATTCGACGACGAGGCCGTCCCCACCCTCGAGCAGGCCGCCGCGCAATACGCCGCGACGCGCAGCGGCGGCGCCATGACGCGCTCGGGCATCGCCCCGGTCGACGAGATTCTCGCCGACCTGCACGTCACCTCGCTCGAACGCGTCTTCCCCGACGCCGGGGAGCACGAGGCGCGCACCCGCGCGGCCGGACTGCACAGGTGGTACGTCCTCGCATTCGACGAGGAGCAGGACCTCGACGAAGCTGCCCGCCGGCTCGCCGCCGTGGCCGAAATATCGAAGATCCAGTTCAGCGTCAAACGCCGGAAGGCCTTCGACGGCAAGGCCTATCCGTTCAGCGAGGAGCCCCGCGGCGCGACCCGCGGTCTGGTCCGGTCGGACTTCAACGACCCGAACCTCTTCTGGCAGTGGCACTACATCAACAACGCCGACCAGGCGGTGGCCACCACCGCGCTCGCCGGAGCCGACATCAATGCGGCCGACGCCTGGAAACTCACCGGAGGCGACCGCCGGGTCATCGTGGCGATCGTGGACGAAGGGGTGAAATACACCCACCCCGACCTGGCGGCCAACATGTGGACCAACCCGAACCCCTCGAAAGAATACGACTATCAGGACATCCACGGCTGGAATTTCGCCGCCGACGCCCGATCTCGTGGGACCGGGTCGAGACGCTGCCCAACGGCCAGAAGGACGGCGATTCGGGACACGGCACGCACGTCGCGGGCACGGTCGCCGCGGTCAATAACAACGGGCTCGGCGTAGCGGGCGTGGCCGGAGGCACGGGCAACGGCGACGGCGTGCAGATCATGTCGTGCCAGATCTTCTCCGGCTCCACGGACGCCACCGACCTCATCGTGAGCCGCGCGATCAAGTACGCCGCCGACCACGGAGCCTCGATCCTCCAGTGCTCCTACGGCTACGAAGGCGCGGGCATCCGGTCGGACCGCGAATACGAGAAATCGGCCCCGCTGGAGGTCGAGGCGATCCGGTACTTCCTCGCCCAGAGCAACTGCAAGGCGATGGACGGCGGCCTGGCCGTTTACTCGGCGGGCAACGAATCGAAGCCCTACTCCGACTACCCGGGCGGCTACCGCGACTGCATCTCCGTCACGTCGTTCTCGGCCGACGGACTGCCGGCCTACTACACCTGTTACGGTCCCGGCTGCAACATCGCGGCCCCGGGCGGCGAGACGGGCGGCCTGAGCGGCGGCGAGAAGGCCGGCGTGCTCTCGACGCTCTGTTCGGAGATCAGCGGAACGGACTACGGCTACATGCAGGGAACCTCGATGGCCTGCCCGCACGTCTCGGGCGTCGCCGCGCTGGGCCTCTCCTATGCGCTGGCCAAAGGCAAGCACTACACGCGCGAGGAGTTCGTCTCGATGCTCCTCACCTCGGTGAACGACATCGACGCGCGGCTCGAGGGAACCAAGACCACGGGGGCGACGCTCAACCTGGAGGACTACCGCGGCAAGATGGGCACGGGAACCGTGGACGCCTACCAGTTGCTCATGCAGATCGAGGGAACGCCCTGCCTGAAGGTCTCGACCGGCAGGCTGGAGCTCATCACCCTCACGCAGCACTTCGGCGGATCGGCCCAGAACCTGACCTACCGGGGCGTGGAGATCGCCAAGGAGGACATGGAGAAAGCTCGGCATGACGGCGGAGCCTGAAATGTACAACGGCCAGTTGATGATAAAATGCACGAAACCGGGTGTCGCACGCATCACCGTCAAGGCGGTCGGCGGCGGCAACCGCCCCGGCTCGGAGACGATCATGGGCGGCATCGAAATCTCCAAGGAATTCGCCGTCATCGCCCGGGAAACGGGAGCCGAAAACGGAGGTTGGTTATAAACGACAGTAGCACACTAAAGAATCCAATGAAAAAGCATATCTATTCCCTGTTTGCAGCCGCGCTGCTCGTATTCTGCGCCGGATGCTCGAACGACGACGACGTACCTGCCATCTCCGACAAAGGCGTGGTGGGCGAGTGGCATCTCACGTCGTGGAACCACGAAACGCCGGCCGATTTCGACGTCTATGTCCAATTCGGGGCCGACGGGAAATTCGACATCTTCCAGAAGGTGGAGACTTCGGCCTACGTCCGGTATTCCGGCCGTTTCGCCGCGTCGGATTCGCGCCTTTCGGGCCGTTACAGCGACGGCGTGGCGTGGAGCACGGACTACACCTTCGAACTGAGCGACAACGGCGACACCCTGACGATGACCAGCGCCACGGAGGGCGCCGAAGTGAGCGTCTATACCAGAACCCCCATTCCCGAGGAGGTGCTCGACGCTCCCCAGGTGCGTTCCGGCACGCTCCCCGACGGATTCCGGCGGATTCTGTAATCCGGAGCGATCCTCACTCAACCGAAAGACGGACTCCTGAGGAGTCCGTCTTTTTTTCGAAAAATGCGGCCGGAAACCCACCGGAGAACAGGTCCGGAAGAAGCGAACCCCGGAAAGCGGGGAAAACACCCTCCGGAAAGCCCCCAAGAAACAGGAAAAGCAAACCCTCCGGGAAGCGCACTCCGCCCGAAAAGCAAGGAAACGCCCCCGGGGACGGGAAGCGGACCCGGCTACTCGTCCTCCCCGTCGTCGTAAAATACTTCGTCCATGAGCGTATCCAGCTCGCGCCGCTCCTTCTTGGTGGGGCGGCCCGTACCGCGGTCGCGGAAGACGAAGATCGTCTCGCGCGGCACGTCGAGCTTCGCCAGCTCCTCCTGCGGCGTGACGTCGAGGCAGTAATCCGGAACGTTTCTGGCCCCTGGCGGCTCGACACCAGCCCGAGCACCTTGTACGAATAGGTCACCTGCCGTTTGCGCACGGCGATCAGGTCGCCGATCTTCACTTCGCGCGAGGGCTTGGCGAAGGAGCCGTTCACCGTCACCTTGTTGGTGCGGATGGCGTCCGCCGCATCGCTGCGGGTCTTGAAAACCCGCACGGCCCAAAGGTATTTGTCCAAACGAATGTCGTCCATAACCGAAAACTATGCGATCTCAATTTCCGTTGTCTGCCGGGTTGCCGCCGTCCGCGGACCGTTACCGCTCGTAGAGCGTCTCGGCGCGGGTCTGTCGTGCGACTGCTCGTCGTTCTGACGGCTGACGCTCAGGATCATCCCCAGCGCGATGGTCGTGAAGAGGGTCGAGGAGCCGCCGCGCGAGATGAGCGGCAGGGTCTGGCCCGTCTCGGGAATCAGATTCACCGTCACCATGACGTGCAGCAGCGCCTGGCAGGTGATGAGCAGCGCCAGCCCCAGCACCAGCAGCCCCGGAAAGGCCGTGCCGCAGCGCCGGAAGATCTCGATGGCGCGGAAGAAAATCCACAGGTAGAGCATCAGCAGCACCACGGCCAGCAGCAGCCCGTACTCCTCGACGAAGAAGGCATAGGCGTAGTCGCTCTCGGGGTGGATCATCTCCACGCGCATGGCGCTCTGTCCGGCCCCTTCGCCCAGGATTCCGCCGTTGTGAATGGCGATCATCGAACGTTCGGTGTCCGTGAGGTGCTCGATCGGCTTATCGACCTGCGACGAGGTCCAGAGGTGAATCCACGTCGAGACGCGCCCTTCGGCCGTCTCGCTGCGTCCGAGGTTGAGCGTCATGACCACCGCGATGGCCGCGACGCTCCATCCCACGAGCTTCATCAGCTCGCCGAAACGCACCCGTCCGATGAGCATCATCACCCACGAGGCCATGGCCACCAGCACGGCCGACGAGGTGTGCGCCGGGAAGATCACCAGACACGACAGCGCGACGGGCATGAGAATCGGCCATGTCCCCTCGCGCCAGATTTTCCGCTGCGCGGGCGACGAGCGCCAGGTCCAGAACCGCCACGTGGGGACGATGCGGATCTTGTCGATCTTCGACTGCCTCCCGGCCAACTGCTGCGCGAGGAACAGCACCGTGGCGACCTTCAGCGCCTCCGACGGCTGGAACTGGAAGGGCCCGAGCGGAATCCAGCGCGCTGCGCCGTTGGTCGTCGCGCCGATGAAATAGACGGCGACGGTCAGCAGCACCGAGAGGAAATAGACGGGGCGGGCGAAGTAGTTGTAGATGCGGCAGTTGATCTTCTGCACGGCGAACATCACCACGAGGCTCGCCGCGAGGATCATCAGTTGCTGGCGCAGGAAGTGCGCCGTCGTGCGGGCCGTGTGCGCGTCGTAGGCCATCTTGGCCGTCGACGAGTAGACCACCAGCACGGAAATCACCGCCAGCGCCGCGACGATGATCCACAGCACGCGGTCGCCCGTGAAGAGGTCGAGCCGCGCCGCACCTCCGCCGGCCGCGCCGGTATCGTCCGCAGCGGGTCCGGAGTCGCCCGCAGCACCGCGGCGCCCTCCCGGCGGCGTCTCCGCCGGGGCGCCCCGGCGGCGCGGCGCGGCATCGCGGGCCCGTCTCCGCCGCCGTCCGTTCGTCGTATCCGTATTCCTCCCGCTCCATGTCGTCAGGCATTTTCGTTCACCCAGCGCTTGAAACGTTCGCCGCGGTCCTCGTAGTTGCGGAACAGGTCGAAGCTCGCGCAGGCGGGCGACAGCAGCACCGCGTCGCCCTCCCGGGCCGCGGCCTTCGCCGCCGTCATCGCCCCGTCGAGCGAAGAGGTCGGAATCACCTCGGGAACCACCCCGCAAATTCGCTCAGGAGCCTTGGCGTTGTCCAGCCCCATGCAGACGAGCGTGTGCACCTTCTCGCGGGCGAACGCCTTCAGCGGCCCGTAATCGTTGCCCTTGTCCGTGCCTCCGGCGATCCACACCACGGGCCGCTTCATGCTCTCCAGCGCGTAATAGACCGAATCGACGTTCGTAGCCTTCGAGTCGTTGATCCACAACACGCCGCCCTTCTCGGCCACCGGTTCGAGCCGGTGTTCGACCGGGGCGAATTCGTAGAGCGAGCGGCGGATCCGCGCCGGGGCGACGCCCGCCGCGAGGGTCGCCAGCGCCGCGGCCATGGCGTTGTAGGCGTTGTGCAGCCCCTTGATCCGCAGCTTCGCGGTGTCGATCTCCACGGAGCTTTTCCCGGCCGCGGCCGTGAAGCGTCCGTCGCAGAGGAAGGCGTCGCCCGCGCCGCTCGCCACGGCGTTCTTCGCGGCGAAGGGCAGTTGTTTCATGCGCAGGTCGTAGCGCGGCAACTGCCGCCAGATCACCTCGTCGTCGCCCGAATAGACGAACCAGTCGCGCGAGGTCATGTTCCGCACGATGCGCATCTTCGAGTCCGCATAGTTCTGAAAGCAGTGGCCGTAGCGGTCCAGGTGGTCGGGCGTGATGTTCATCAGCACCCCGATATGGGCGCGGAAGCGGTACATGCCGTCGAGCTGGAAGGAACTGAGCTCCAGCACATACCAGTCGTAATCGCCCGTGGCGACCGAATAGGGCGAAGCTCTCGCCGATGTTGCCCCCTAGCGCCACGTTCAACCCTGCGTCGCGCATGATCTTGTAGATGAGCGACGTGGTGGTGGTCTTGCCGTTCGACCCCGTGATGCAGATGCAGCGCGCCCGGCCGATGTAGCGGCCCGCGAACTCCATCTCGGAGATCACCGGAATACCCGCCTCGCGGATACGCCGCACGATGGGCGCCGTCTCGGGAATCCCGGGCGACTTGACGACCTCCGACGCCGCGAGGATGCGCTCTTCGGTGTGGCCGCCCTGCTCGTAGGGAACCCCCCACTCGTCGAGCCGCTCGCGGTAGCGGTCGGCGATACGGCCCGAGTCCGACAGGAAGACCCCGAACCCCTTCTTCTTGGCGAGGATCGCGGAGCCGTAGCCGCTGATTCCGCCGCCCAAAACGACGATGAATTTCTTCTGCATGATTCCGTTCTTTATTTTCCGGCCGTCCCGGAAGCGCCCTGCGGCCCCGGCGGACGGCCCGATCGCTTATCGTATCTTCAGCGTCACCAGCGTTATGGCCGCCAGCAGCAGCGAAATGATCCAGAACCGCGTGACGATCTTCGTCTCGAAGATGCCCCGCTTCTGGTAGTGGTGGTGTACGGGCGACATGAGCAGGATGCGGCGCCCCTCGCCGTAGCGGCGCCTGGTGTACTTGAACCATCCCACCTGCATCATCACCGAGAAAGCTCTCCACGAGGAAAACCCCGCACAGCAGCGGCAGCAGCAGGCTCCTTGCGGATGCAGAGCGCGAAGACGGCGATCACGCCGCCGATCGAGAGCGAGCCCGTATCGCCCATGAAGATCTGCGCCGGGAAGGAGTTGTACCAGAGGAAGCCGACCAGCGCCCCGACCAGCGCCGCGGCGAAGACCACCAGTTCGCCGCTCTGCGGGATATACATGATATTGAGGTAGTCGGCATAAACGATGTGGCCCGAGAGGTAGGCCAGCACCCCCAGCACGGCGACGATCGGGACCGATACGCCCGTGGCCAGCCCGTCGAGGCCGTCCGTCAGGTTCGCGCCGTTCGACACGGCCGTCACCACGAAGATCGCCACCAGCACGTAGAGCAGCCACGTGGCCGTTCCGTTGCCTCCGGTGAGCCAGCCGTAGTCGAACTCGTTGTCCTTGATGAAGGGGATGGTCGTCTGCGTGGTCTTGACCGACTCGGAGCTGAGCACCACCGTCTGCCGCACGCTCTGCACCGCACGCCCCTCCTCGTCGAGATAGACCGTCTCCACGGGCCGCGTGGACTTCTCGCGCACGACGATCTCGGGAGAGAGCCACATGGTCGTCCCGACGATGACGCCCAGCCCGACCTGTCCCACGATCTTGAAGCGCCCCTTGAGGCCCTCCTTGCGGTGGCGGAACACCTTGATGTAGTCGTCCAGTCCGCCGATCAGCCCCAGCCAGACGGTCGAGACCAGCATCAGTTGCACGTAAACGTTGTCCAGCTTGCCCAGCAGCAGCGTCGGGACGAGGATGGCGACGAGGATGATCACGCCGCCCATCGTCGGCGTGCCCCGCTTCTGGAGCTGCCCCTCGAGCCCCAGGTCGCGGATCTCCTCGCCGATCTGCTTGCGGCGCAGGAAGTCGATGATCCGCCGCCCGAAGATGATGACGATGAGCAGCGAAAGGATCACCGCCGCCGCCGCGCGGAACGAAATGTACTGGAACATGCCCGATCCGGGCAGGTCGTAAACCTCGTCGAGGTATTTGAAAAGATGATACAGCATGGTGTCAGTTGCGTTTTTCCGGTTTCGAAAGGGCGGCGAAGGCGCGGCGGACCTCCTCGCGGTCGTCGAAATGCCGTTTCTCGTCGCCGACGATCTGGTAGGTCTCGTGCCCCTTGCCCGCGACGAGGAGGATGTCGCCGGGCCGCGAGAGCATCACGGCCGTGCGGATCGCCTCCGCCCGGTCGGCGATGCGCAGGTAGCGCACCGAGGGGTCGAGCCCGGCCGTCATCTCGTCGAGAATCGCCTCGGGCGACTCGTGGCGGGGATTGTCCGAAGTGAAGATGGCCGTCGAGGCGTATTTCACGGCGATCTGCGCCATCTCGGGCCGTTTCGTGCGGTCGCGGTCGCCGCCGCAGCCGCACACCGCGAACAACTGCTGCGCAGGGGTGCGCAGCTCGCCGATCGTCCGCAGCACGTTCTCCAGCGCATCGGGCGTATGGGCGTAGTCCACCACCGCGACGATCCCGTTCTCCGCACGGATCACCTCGAACCGGCCGCTCACGGGGTGCAGCGCCGAAAGCGTGCGCAGCACCTCCCCGCGGTCGAGCCCCAGCAGCGACGCCGCACCGTAAACGGCCAGCAGGTTGTAGGCATTGAACCGTCCGAGCAGTCCGACCCACACCTCCGCGCCGTCGATGCGCAGCAGCATCCCGTCGAGGTGCGTCTCGACGATCCGGCAGCGGAAATCGGCCATCGACCGCAGCGAATAGGTGCTCACCCTCGCCGCGGTGTTCTGCACCATGACGCGGCCGTTGCGGTCGTCGGCGTTCGTCAGCGCGAAGGCCCCCGCGGGCAGGCCGTCGAAGAAGCGCTTCTTCGCCCGGATGTATTCGGCGAAGGTCTTGTGGTAGTCGAGGTGGTCGTGCGTCAGATTCGAGAAGATGCCGCCCGCGAAGACGAGCCCCCGCGTGCGCTCCTGCACGATGGCGTGCGAGGAGCACTCCATGAAGCAGAATTCGCACCCGGCGTCGGCCATCTCGCGCATCATGGCGTTCAGGCGGATCGGGTCGGGCGTCGTGTGCGTCGCCCCGATTTCGCGGCCGTCGATCCGATAGACCACCGTCGAGATCAGCCCCGCGCGGTAGCCCAGCGCCCGCACCAGGTCGTAGAGCAGCGTGGCGGTCGTCGTCTTGCCGTTCGTGCCGGTGACGCCCACCAGCTTCAGCTCGCGGCTCGGATGGCCGTAGAATGCCGCGGCCATGTCGGCCAGCGCCCCGGCCGCATCGCCGACGCACACGTAGGTCACCCCGGCAGCCGGCTCGGAGGGCATCCGCTCGCAGACCACCGCCGCGGCGCCCCGTCCGACGGCCGCCGGAATGAAGTCGTGGCCGTCGGCCTGCGTTCCCGGCACGGCGAAGAAACAGTCGCCCGCCCGCACGGCGCGCGAATCGAACGCGAGTCCTCCACGGCGATCTCCGGATCGCCGTACAACCCCGACGGGCGTCCTTCCAAAAATATCCTTCAGTCTTTTTCATCTCAGTCCAACGTTATGACGACCGCCGCGCCCGGCCGGATGCGGGTCCCGGCGGCGATACTCTGCCGCACGACGGCTCCCTGCCCCGAAGCGGACCCTCAGCCCGCGGCTCTCGAGCACGAACAGCGCGTCCTTCAGCCCCATGCCGCGCGTCGGGCATCACGCCCCGGTCGTCCGGCAGGCTCGTGATCGCCACGTTCGAGAGGCTGTCCACCGCGGCGCGGCCCCAGCCCGTGCGGCTGTCGAACGAGGCGCGGGGCGAGAGGCGGTCGGCCACGCGGCGGATCTGGGCGATGTCGCCGCCCTTCACCCGCTCGGGATAGCGGCGCGGGCCGTCGCCGCCGACCCGGCCGTACCAGTCGTGGCCGCGGTTGTAAATGTAATCGACCATGCGCTTGACGACGGGGCCCGCCAGCGGCCCGCCGTAGTAGGCCTTGCCCGCCTGCGCCCGGGTTTCGATCGTGGTCAGCACCGTATAGCGCGGCGCATCGGCCGGGAAGAAAGCCACCATCGACCCCAGGTAGTAGCGCCCTTCGCGGCTGCGGGCGTCGGTGATCTGGGCCGTGCCGGTCTTGGCCGCCACCCTCACGCGCGTCGTATCGCGGAAGAAGGCGCTGGCCGTGCCCTCGGTGCAGACCGCCTGCAAGCACTCGCGGACGATGCGCAGCGTCTGCCGCGAACAGACAGACGAGGAGATCGTCCGGCTCTCGAAACGCTCCTCCACGCGGTCGCCCCGGCGCAGCTCCCGCACCAGCACGGGCGAAATCATCCGCCCCTCGTTGGCCACGGCGTTGTAGAACGTGATCATCTGGATCGGAGTCAGGCGCACGCGGTAGCCGTAGGCCATCTTCACCAGCATGACGCCCGGGTCGGGAACCTTCCAGTCGGAGGTGATCGACGGGGCGCGTTCGCCGAGCCGCTCCAGTCCGACGGTCTCGCCCAGATGCAGCTCGTCGCGCAGGTAGTCGCTGTACCGCTGCTTCCGCCCCGTGATGCCGTAACGGTCCCAGACCGCCTCGGCGAAATAGACGTTCGACGACGAGGCCACGGCGCGGCGGAAGTCGATTTCGCGGTCGCCGCGGTGCGAGTCGCGGATGTTGCGCGCCGGGCCGATCTTCACCGGATCGCCGTTGTGGGTGTCGTAAACGGTCGTCACGGGCATCCGCGCGTCGTCGAGCAGCGTGAGCATCGTCGCCAGCTTGAAGGTCGATCCCGGCTCCATGCTGCGGCTCAGGGCGTAGTTCTCCCGCTCGGCGAGCCCTCCCGTCGGCATTGCGCCCGGGTTGGCCAGCGCCAGGATCTCGCCCGTGCGGGTCTCCATCACGATGGTCGTGCCCCACAGGGCGTTCTGCCGCTCGAGCTGCCGCCGCAGCGCCTTGTCGGCCACGTCCTGCAAGTCGAGATCGAGGGTCGTCACCACGTCGTACCCGTCCTCGGATCCTCGTGCCCGGCTCCCGCCACACGGCCGTAGAACCCGCGCGCGATACGCTGCCGCACGGCCCGTCCGTCGCGGCCCGCCAGCTCGGCGCGGTAGGCCTCCTCAATGCCGTAATTGCCCTTGTCGCCCGTCAGACCGATGGTCCGCCGCGCCAGGCTCGCCCTGCGGATAGATGCGTTCGTCGCGTTCGACCAGGCGGTAAACCATGCCCATATTCCAGTTCAGCAGCGGATAGCGCCGCAGCACCTCCCACTCGGCGTAGTCCACCTCGCGGGGAAAGACAGCGACGGGCGTATGGTCGCGGATCGTGTCGTAAATCCGCCCGCGTGACGTACTCCTCGCCGCGCAGGCGGTCGAGCATCCGCGACAGCCACCCCTCCGAACGGAGATACTGCGTGTCGCGCGGATTGACCAGCCGGTAGCGCCGGGCATGCTCCTCGCGGAACATCCGGGCGTACTCCGAGGCGGGACGGTCCCCGAAGAAGGCGGCGAGCAGCTTCGAGAGCGAATCGGCCTGCTCGCGGAAGGTCCTGAGCGAATCCAGCCCCGGCGAGGCGAAGTCGAAGGCGGCCTGGTAACGGAAGATCGAGGTGGCCAGCGGCTCGCCGCGCGAGGATGCTGCCGCTGGGCGGGAATCACCTCCTCGGTGAAGATGCGGCTCGAAAGGCGGTCGGCGTTGTAGGCCACCTCCGCGCTGGAAGAGCTGCACCCACACCAGACGGACGAGCACGACGCCCCCGGCGAGGATGAAGAGCACGTAGAGGAGCCTCACCCGCAGCAGAATGTCGCTTTTGATCTTCGATCGCTCCGGCTTCATTCTCGGTGTCAGTTTTCGATGATTTCACCCGGGGCGAGCGGGTCGTAGAGGTCGATGCCCCCGGCGGTGCAGCTCCTCGAGGATCGCCGAATGGGTGGTGCGGCGGTAGCGCTGCTCCTGCAGCCGGATCGACCGTTCGCGCAGGATCTGCACCTCGCGTTCGAGGCGCGAATAGCGCATGTCGAGGTGCAGCGACCAGAACATCACCACGATACTCAGGAAGAACATGCCGGCGATGGTCAGCATGTAGGGTAGTATTTCGAGATTCCCTCGCGCAGGAGGATCGTGCCCGAAAAGAGCTGCCAGAAGGTGCTGCTCCGGAGGCGGCGCTCCCTGCGCGCGCGCGTTCCCTCCTCCGGCCTCCTCGGCTTCGCGCTCCTCGTCGGCACGGATGTCCTCGTCGGTCGCCGCCGCGCTCCATGCAGCGCTCGCGCCGCACGCGGGTGGCGAACTCCTCCTCTCGGCACGGCGCGCGCCTCACTCCTCGGGAGTCACGGGATCGAATTCGTGATCGCGGTACATGGCTGCATCAACGTTTTGCGGCGGCGCGGAGCTTCGCCGAACGGGACCGGGATTGCGCTCCAGCCTCCGCGGCCGAAGGGTCACGGCCTTGCGCGTGACCGGTTCGAAGGGGACCTGCGGCCGGCCGTAGAAATCCTTTTTGGCGACCCGCCCCGAGAAGTCGCCGCTGCGCAGGAAGTTCTTCACCAGCCGGTCTTCGAGCGAATGGTAGAGAGATCACCACCAGCCGCCCGCCGGGACGCACCCGAAGGCTCTGCTCCAGGGCCATGCGCAGGCCCTCCATTTCTCCGTTCACCTCGATCCGCAGGGCCTGGAAGAGGATTTGGTGAGAACTTCGCCCCGTCCTTGCGGGGCGTGCAGGGCGCGACGGGCCGCCACGGCTGCGCGGTCGTGCGGACCGGCTCCCGCCTCACGCGCCCGGACGAGGCACGAGGCCACCTTCCACGGCGTCTCCAGGCTCGCCCCCAGTCGCCCAGCACGCGGCGCGTCCAGCTCCTCCGCGGAATAGCCGTTCACCACGTCCGCCGCCGTGAGCCGCCCCCGCTGGTTCATGCGCATGTCGAGCGGCGTCCCCGCGGAACGAGAAGCCGCGCTCCACGGCGCGTCGAAATGGTGCGACGAGACGCCCAGATCGGCCAGAATGCCGTCCACCTCCGGACCCCGCGGCGGCAGCATAACGCTGCTCCGCGCGAAAGCTGCTGTTGCTCCACGTAGCAGAACCGCCCGTCGTCGGGACGGTTGCCAGCATGTCCGCGGTCCTGATCGAAAGGCGCGTAGAGCCGCCCCGCAGGCCCTGGCTGCTTCGAGAATGCGGCGCGAATAGCCCGCCTCCCGCCGAAACGTCGGGTCGGCGTAGGTCCCGTCGGACGTATATCGAGCAGGTCCACAGACTCTTCCAGCTGGGACCGGCGTATGGTATTGCGGCATAATCTTCGTTCTCGAAAGTCTATTTGGGTGTAAAAGTTAGGGATTTTTCGAAAAAAGAATGCCTATATTTGTGGATATAATTTTCCGAACGCCCATGCCCGAAATAGACATCGGAGCCGTACTCGCCGAAAGCTCCCGGCGGCGGCCCGCTGGATACCTTGTTTCGCCGTGAACTGGCTGCGCCGCACGATCCACGAGCGGGAGATCAACCACATCCTCGAACACTACTGGTCGCTGCCGCCGCAGGAGTTCATCCGCGCCTGCTTCCCGCCTGTGCGTGGCAGGTCACCTGATATTCGATCGAGGGCCTGAACGCCGACCCCGCGGGGCGCTACCTGTTCGTCTCGAACCACCCCGTTCGGCGGCATGGACGGCATGATGCTGGCCGACAGGTTCATCGACCGCTTCGGCGACGTGCGCGTGGTGGTGAACGACCTGCTGATGCACGTCGAACCGCGCGTCCGCTCTGGATTCCGGTGAACAAGCACGGCCGCGCAGAATGGTAGCCTGCGCCCGGCGTTTCGACGACGGGCCCTGTTCGGCGAGCCTGCCGATCCTCACCTTCCCGCAGGATTTCTGCTCGCGCCGCATCGACGGCCGCATCGCCGATCCCGAATGGAAGACCGGCTTCCTGAAAAAGGCCTACGCCTCGCAGCGGCAGATCGTTCCGGTCTTCGTCGGGGGCGGCTGTCGGACTTGGCTTCTACAACGTGGACCGCTTCCGCAAGGCGCTGGGCATCCGGTTCAACATCGAAATGCTCTTGGCTTCCCGGACGAAATGTTTCTCCAAAGCGGGGAAAACACTTCCGCATCGCGGTAGGCGACCCGATCCCCGTGGCCGAACTGCAACACTGCGGCTCCCTGCGCGAACAGACGGAAGAAGTACGCAAAAGACGTATTTTCTGGAAAACAAAGCTCGCCGGGGGCGCGAAACCCGCTAAAATTGGTACTTTGTTCCCGTTATGCGACTGAAGAGCCCGAACCGATCCTGCCGCCCGTAAACCCGGGACCTGCTGCGCGCCGAGTTGACGCCCGACAGGAAGGTGCGCGACACGCACAAGCGTCGGCAACGAAATCTACATCTTCGCCGCCGGAGTGCCCTGGCGCTGATGCGCGAGGTGGGGCGGTTGCGCGAAATCGCCTTCCGCGCAGCCGGCGGAGGCACGGGAGAGGAGGTGGACATCGACGGGAGGACAGGGCCGAGGGAGGATACCACCAGCTGATCGTCTGGGACCCAGCGGCAGGGAGATCGTGGGCGGATACCGCTTCATCGTCTGCACGTCGAGCCGGCAGCC
>VOFF01000044.1_pt1 | contig 28001 bp, 47 predicted proteins | sample 5384061 | NCBI WGS metagenome assembly VOFF01 (sample SAMN12384725, study PRJNA508395) | human gut metagenome | isolation source: healthy gut E | host: Homo sapiens
GGAAACGCGCTCGAAGAATCCGAAACATGCCATTGCCGTACATGCGGCGAGTACACCTAGCCTCGCTTCGAGCAGGAGAAGATCACACCTGAAGAACCGTATCGCTGTACGAATTGCGGTTCGACCGACGTACAACGCAAGATCTGGGCGCGGCCCAACAACGGCAACCAGTATGTCGATGATGTCGGAGAATGTGAAACACACGAAGACGATTGTTGGTGCGACTGTTGTGAAGGCCATCATGTTATCAAACCGCACCGCGACTTCATGGAGGATATCGACCACTGGTTCCTCAATGAACTGCAGCCCGACGATTCGGAAGTCATCACGGGCCTCTGTGAATGCGACTATCCTTCCGCGGAGGCGTACGATGCGGCTGTTGCCGCATATTGGAACGGCCTGAACGACGAGCAGAAGATCAGCAGCCTGGAAGGCACTGACCTATGATAAACAATATTGCGAAAAGTAATCATCATCTACCAAAATCACAATGGAACCGAAGGTATATACCAAAGAAGAACTCGTCGCACTGATCGACCGAATAGGTTGCAACAGCGGCGGGGGAGATCGAAGTGACCGGACTCAACGGCGGAGAAAACGTCTCCGTTATAGTTGCCCAGACGGAGTGGTACGATACGCCCGTATGTTTCGTGGGCGGTTACGGCAACAGCGTCGCGGCAATCGACTTCGATGACGTTGCGAAGAAGCTGCCCGGCGTACTGGACGACTATTTCGATAAGGACACCGTCTTTACGGTCAAGGAAATTTCCGTAGACCTTACCGCACTTACTTCGGAAGATGAGAGCCGGATCGAAGTGTGCGAATGCTGCGGCGGACGGAACATCTCTCCCGAACCTTACGACGACGGCTGGTGCACACGCACATGGTGTCCGGACTGCGAAGAGGAACATTATGGCACTAACCTCAAAGAGTACAAGGAAAAAAGATCGACGCATGGTGGGATTCGCTCGACGACGATACAGCGAGGCTCCTGTCCCGGGGAGCTGAGAACCGCCAAGCGTGGTGGCGCTCGCTTACGTTCGATGAGCAGCGGCAGCTGTACAAGAAGGTTTTCTGGGACGAAGACATGACGGGTTACGACAAATAACGAAACAAGGACATGGAACTGAAAGATTTACAAATCACCGACGATCTCTGGGACTTTATCGAGGCGAACGTCCCGAACTACCACGAGCGCGAGGAGGTGCTGCGTCAGGCGCAGCTTCAGCTATTCATCGACGGTCACGAATCCCCCGTGGCCGGCATCACGCGCGAGGAAGCTATTTTGCTGCGCAACAACATCCTGCACGGCCTCTTCGCTGAGGCTGTCGCGGCCTTCACACGCCGCACGCCGGAGCAGAAAGCTCTGGAGGCGAAACTCGATACGATATACGGCAGCGAAGAGCTGCGGGAACGGTTCGCCGAAATTCTGATCAGCGAAACGATGACCGACACGGAGCCTTATCACAAGGTCGCCCGCAGCGTCATCGACGCCTATATGGAGCGGGATTGCGATGCGCTGCTGACGAGCATCTGCGGCTGGTCGATCTCGTCGCTTGCGGAGAAAGTGCTGAACAATCAATAACGACCTACTTATGATGCAACGACTTCGTGACAACCTTTATGTGCTTGTCGAGTTCCCCGAAGACAGTTCATACTTCGAAGAGAACGACATCGGCTACCCATCATTCAATAGCGAGGACAACGGCGCCCGATACGTCCCGCAGCGCAATTATATCGACCACTTCAAGAAAGACCCGGAGCCGAACAACTGCTTCAGACCTTTCCGCTGGCCGGAGTCCCAGTCGTACCTGTTCCCCGACGAGCCGAACGATCAGGTCGATACGCTGAACGAACCCATCAGCGACGAGAAAGGTCTTGCGGACTTCGGGGAACAAGCCGTCTGGGTACCGTTCTGCAACATCAAAAACCAACGACATGAAGACACAAAGACTGACAACCTATTTCTTCGGCCATAAGGTCGAAGTAACGCTCGCGCTTTCCGAGGAGCACGACAAACCTTATGTTTCCGTTCCTCGCTCCGTTATGGACAACTTCTCGGAGCGCATCGAGTGCGGCCAGCGGCACGGCACATTCGAAAACCTGCCGGACGACAAACAGAATACGGATGGCGTGGGATTCTTCCTGTCGGGTAGCTGGCGTATTGTGGAAATCGACTACGAGAAGATCAGCCGCGTGCTGGCATGGGACTATAATTTCGCGCCGGACGAAGCCCTTACCGAAGAGCCTGTTCATCCGCTACTTCGGCGGCGTGATGGGACGCCACTATTACGAAAAGTGGAGCCTCGTTTACGCCCATGACCTGCGGCGGATGCTGGCCTATTTCGGCAACGACCTGCGCGAGGGACAGCGTTTCTGCGACATGGTTGCCGAGCAGGTCGCCAGATACGAACAGCGCCAGAAACAGGAGAGCCGATGATGCAGCTTTCCCAACGGCCTTTTCTACGAGCTGGAAGACCTTTCTGCCGAGGTGCAGGAGCGGGCCATAGAATCTTTTTGGAGGGCCACAGGAAAATTATCCGCGCCATGCTCCGTCAGCGGCAGCGCGACGTGCAGACGCTAGGCTTGATGTGGATGATCCACTGCCGAGACATCGCCACTTACGAAAAAATGCAGAAACAGCGGAAATTCAGCTACCCGGTTACGTGGCGTGGAATCTTCCGCACCATGCAATACCTGCGCAAGTGGGAACGGGACCGCACATGGTGCCGGAAGGTCATCATCAGCAATGTCTGCATTTTTACCGCCGAGGGCGAGTTTATCCCCATATACAATTACGACGACTAAAACTTACGACCTATGCTCAAAGCCGAATACATTCAGGAGTGCCGGTGCGGCGCCGTCACGGTCTTCTTTCCGGGCGGTGTCTCCAACTCCATGACGCGGGCCAGCTTCGAGGCCCTGCATATCGAGGGCGAGTGGGCTCCGACGAAAGCCTATAACTGCAACCACTGCGTGAACCACTGGGGCATCGACCTATGCGAGTGCGGCTCGGGCGAGCCGGTCGGAAAGTGCTCGTGCGGCATGACCACACCCAGCGAAAGCTCGGTATCAAACGCCCCTCGCTGGGATTTCTGTTCCGCCCCTTACCTTGTTCGATATGGGAATTGTAGAGAAGATCGAATCCCTGCGGGCGCTGGAAGAACAGTATAACGCCCGCCGTGCCGCCGTCACGGAGGCCATCGTGGAGACAATCCGCAATATCGGCCAGAATCCGTCCGTCCGACAGATTAGTAAGAACTGCTTTACGATCCGTTTCTCGGACCTTATAGGAGCCCCGTGGTCGCCGTCGTTCCACGACTGGCACCGGCAGGCCGAGCTGCTTATCGGGGTACTGCTCAAAAAGCCCGTACTGCGCTGGGGCGAACTGATCCGCCAGTGGGCCGATCGTCCCGGCAAAAAAGGCTCCCGGGCCATCGACGTCGAGAAGATTTCTTTCGACCGAAAATTTCTTGCAGAAGTCGTAGCCCGGCTTTGACACATTACGATACCGATTCATGCAAGGCGCTGTTTATACGGCGCCTTTTTCATTTTCAAACATTCAGACACCATGGCAAAAAAGAAAAACAACGACGAGTTGCAACCCTATACGGAGTATCTGGAGCATCTTTCCCGTAACCATGACCGCTCAGGAGTATTCAACGATTTTCTCACGATGATCGTTTGCACGCTCTCGATGCAGCAGAAGGAAGAGGAGTATCTGGCGACGATCCGTAAGTACACTAAAGAAGAGGTCGAGTTGTTCGTGAAAGCCTTCGCCTCGCTGGTACTTTGGATGGAAACCCATCCGCTCGAAGACGCATTCGGGGATTATTTCCAGCAGTATATCTCCAAGGGGCACAACGCCCAGTTCTTCACGCCTCCCGCTGTGACGAAAATGATGGCGGCAATGATCGGACCGGGAGACAAAAGACGGCCCCGTGTACGATCCCTGCTGCGGCAGCGGGCGGTTTTTTCTCGCCGCAGCGCAGGAGAACCGCGCGATCAGCTTCGTCGGCGGGGACATCACGGAGGCATGCTGCAAGATGACGCTCGTAAACGCCTGCCTGAACGACATCGTCGGGGAGGTTTACCACATGGACTCGCTCCGTATGGAGATCTGGCGCTGCTGGCGTATCGAAAGGCTTCCGGTCTTGCGCCTGCCATATATCCGGGAGCTCCCAGTCGCACGACAGGTTTCGGTACAAAGAAAGCGACGGTGCGAGTCAGGCCGCAGGATAAACGAAATCTTCCTGCTGTTTTTTCATTTTCCGCTAACATCACGAACCTCATTCCGCTAATCTTTATCAAACACCAACCGATATGAAACAAGTCGTAGAACCTTCCATGGTAGCCCACCTCTGGGCGCACCAGATGCAGGATCACGCCAGAAACTCCGGAAGCAATTTTTACTTCCATGATGAGCACATTTATTCCTACGGTTCGCATTTCCGTTGCGGCTCCGTGGTCCGAAACCGTGAAGGGCAAACGGCCTACCTCATTACCGACCGGACATATTCGTCCACTACGGGTAGACACATGGCCCATGTTCGGAATGCGATCCCCGCCCATCGGATGGTATTCACGACCGACCGGCTCGTGGAGACCCGCAACGACAAGCCTGACTGAGTACTTCTACCGGCAGGCCATCTATTACATAGTAGACCGTGTGGAGCGGATCGACGAACTGGCCTACAAACAGAAGCGGGCCCGCCGGTGCGACTACATCAGCGATATCGAAGATGAACTCTGCGAAATCTCCCGCTGGATCGAGTTCTGGGGACTGGGCGCCCGACAACGTTCCGAGGGCGGCAAGTGGCTGCCTTCAGCAATTTCCGCGATGCTCTCGCACCGCTGGACCGACCGAGAGGCTTATTGGCTCAAATGCAGCGGAGGAAGTCAATACAACGGGAAACTCAAATATCAAGAGTTGCTGCAGCTTATCGTGGATATGGGACTATTGGAACAATCCTCGACAGCCCGTAGTCGCGATGTCTTGTGCGAGGCTCTGTGCCCGGTGGACCGACGATGCCGATGTTGCCACCCGAAGCATCATGCTGAAACGTCTGATGCGCGATGCCGAGACGAAACGCAACAAAGCCCAGTTGCAAGCCTTCGAAGAGAAAGTCGCCAAGTGGCGCCGCGGAGAGGCCTACTCACTCTCCGTTCCGGACTGTTACCGCTCGAACGCCGTGCTGCGGGTGCGCGACCGGAAGGTCGAAACCTCGCTGGGCATTACCGTCTAGGCGGCCGAAGCCGAACGGGTCTGGAGCTCATGCGCCGCTACCACGAGCGCAAGGCCGCTTTCCGGCATGATGTGATCCGCGATGCTTCCGACCATCCGTGGACGATAAACTCCTTCGAGAACGACATCATGCAGGCCGGATGCCACAGGCTCCATTTCGACGATATGGCCTATGCCGCCCGCGAACTCGGACTGGCCGTATGATCTTTACTCTACCGATGAGAAACGACAATGGACACGATGCACAAGACAACCGAACGTATCCCCACATGGAGCCTGTGCTACCTCATTAACGGTGACGCATCCGGGCTGACCGAGGAGGAGACCGGTATCGTCGACGCTTGGGTCTGTAACTGGCAGGTGCAGATTGTTGCGCCCGTTACGGCTGACGACGGCGATATCGAACCTTATTTTTCAAAAAATATCCTCTGTTCGGGCTGCCTGCAGAGGTAGCGGACTGCGATATCTTGTATATCAACGATACCCCTTTGCCGATAGACTGTATTTCGAAGGAAACACTCGTCGGACACGGATATGCTAAATAGATACACGCAAAGTCCGGAATTTATAGGACTATATATCTTACAACACGCCAAACACATGATAAAAATCACTCTTTCAGAATACAATGCGCTCCACAAAGACTATCGCGGCGTCTGGACCATTGAACGCGACGACCTTCCGAACTGGGCCGAAATCCGCGACAAGCACATGGGTAAACGTACCATGCTTCACTATGATAACGGCGCCACGGTACTGCTCGTCGAGGACTGGACTTCGAGATCGTCGAAAGCGATTTTACACCCGCGAATTTCGCTGCGGTAACAGCCACGTCAGCCGCAAGGAACTGGAAGGCTTTTCCAGTCCGTTCTGCACGAAGGATACGACCGACGCCCAGATGCAGCGCATCGTCGAGGAGGCCGATGCCGCGACACGGGAGTGCTGGCGCATCCCGGTTGACCAACCGATCGACTTCCAGAATGACGGACAGTCCAAGACATGGTGGACGGAACTCGAAAATGCCGCCGTGCGACAAGGAATTTCCTATTACAAGGATAATGATTGAGCCAGACAATCTTACATACATGCGAGATCGCTGAGGTAATATGGTAAAATACTTAATCACCCAAATTAAATGGACACCCAAAAAAATATAATGGCTTCCATCGTAGCCATTCTGACCAACAACGGTCTAACGGAACTTTCTTTAGGAGACTACGACGAGCTCCATGACCCCGCCTACATCGTTTGGTTCGATGATGATGGAAGTCCCTATGATGACCCCGTTATCAAGGTCATGGTAGAGGACAACACCGTCTCCGTAGAAGTCGAAGCACGGGAATTCGCGAACAATGTAACCCTTCAGGATTATGAAATCAATCGTCCGGAATGGTGGCAGCAGATTCACGCCAGCGTGCTGGAGGTACTGGAAAGGGACGGCAAACGCCGTTGTCCCGTCTGTGGCAAAATACTCAAGGGCCGACAGAAATACTGTTCGGAACCCTGCCGGAAACTTGCCGAGCCCAAACCGACAGCACAAGAAGTGGCTGAATTGGCCAACAAGCGAATCCGGGAACTGATCGGCAAAATCATCGAGTACGAATCCTTGGTGCATGCAGGGGAATGTCTCGATAGCGAGTGTCACAACGGCAAAAAAGACTGCACGGGGCGATCGTGCAAGCGTTGCCGCAAACGCTATTATGCGAAAATAAAAAAGCAACTCATTGAAAAATATTCGATTAAAGTATGATATACAAGAATTACATCATAGAATATGTGCCGACCGGCAATACGCATATCGATCACAAGGACGATATCTGTTGCCGTGTATATCTGCGACGTCCCGGAGACACGACGGAGCCCGAGCTGTTGAGCAGCTTTCTTATCTTGGGCGGGGAAGTTCACGACTACGGTTCGGCGGAGGCAGCCATAACTGCCTATATGCGCAGAAATTACCCTGACAATGATGAGCAGGATATCCGGGACTACCGGCAACTGGAGGAGTGCCGAAGAGAACTGCAGCAACGGATGAAACGGCTCATCGAGAGGATGCTCACCCGTCATGGCGGACGCATCACATCGTATCCCGTAACCGACGAGTACGGGGGCAGCGACTATCCCGTGACGATGATCTTTCGTGGAAATCGCGGATGCCGGAACATCAATATGACCGACATCCGCCTCGACGAGAACGGGAGATTGAAAGCCGGTGGTATCGACGAGCATGACGGAACCGTCGAAAAGAATCTCGAAATACTTCCCGAACATTATGCGGGAACACTCGCCTTTCTCGCTTTTGCACTCGGAATACGACAGTCCGGATTATAAAAACTACTATATAAAGCACAGAAAATATGGATTTACACAGGTATTACGCGGAAAATAAGGACGATATCAACTCGTCGATCATGGAAATCGCTTCGGATCTGGCCGTCGGCCGTATGGTAGACAAATACAAGCAGCCCTTCGAAGCATTCGTCGAGCCGGATGACCTCGACGATCCCGATAGCGGAACTCATTACAAAGAGGAATTCCAAGACGAGTACAACCAATTTTACGACGAGGAATACGAGCGCGTGGCTTCGCTGATGCAATTCGATATCGGGACGGAGGACGGCATCCGCAGAGACGGCACGGACGATCCGATCTCCTCACTCGTGTCCCGGGCAAACGCATGGCAGCAGGAGGCCCGCGAGCAAATCGTCGAAACGCTCCGCCGGCACGGCGGGCGCGTGACATACACACCGGAAGAGGAAGACGGAGAGTATCCCGTTACCGCGTCATTCCACGGAAGGCACGATCATATCCGTCTTAATATCACCGACGTCTACCTCGAAGAGCAGACCTGCATCATGGCCGACGGTATCGACTCGGACGGTGACAAGAGAATTGGATTTCAGTTCTACGACGGACAGCTCTACGACATCGCGCTGTTTCTTAAATATGTCTTATAGCTATGGCAACGAAAGCTGTTTACATTACCGTTCGTCTCGATCTGGAGAGTACGGCGGCGGTCATCTCCGACGAAGAGGTGCAGGACCTCATTAACGAAGTGGATTACGGGTTTACCGCGCCGGAAGGCTGCGGCATCACGATTATCGACACCGAAATCTGCGGACTGAACGAATAAAATATTTTCAGAAAATGGATAAAAAAGCGATCATTCAGGAACTACGCGCATGGAACGACGCCGTGCTCACCGCTCAGGCCCTGCCGTTTCTCGAACCGCTCGGCCTGACCATGCGTTTCGACGCCGATGTTTTCGACGAAGACGAACGGCAGGATACCGGCTGCATCGCCCTGTACAAGGGCGGCAGCGTCTTCGAAAAGGAAATCATCTATTGGATCAATTACGAAACCATGGCCGACTTCTTCATCCGGGAAGACGACTGCTCGCAGGATGCATACAAGGAACAGATGCACATCAATCTCTTCCATGTGATCGGCTCGGCACTTGTGGAGATGTTATCTGACCTATACGGCCAAGGCAACGAGACATTCGATGCCTCGGTAGACGACTTGCCGGAAAGCCCCTTGCGCTCGCTCCTGCAGGGCGACGGCGATTCGAAGCAGCTATCCGCACTGAGCGAGGAGTTCGCAGCCTGTCATCAGGACAATCGGGCGGAGGACAGTTCCCTATACCGCTTCTGCATGCAGTACATCGCACAAAAACCGGTCGCCGATCCCGACCGAGTTGCCATTACGGACGACGCATGCGAGGTAATCGAGGTTATCACGACTCTGACCATCAATCCCGATATGTTCCGCCGCCGCGTCCGGAGCCTCATGCTGTCCGGATTACCGCAGCAGGAGGCCGAAAAGGTCGTGGCTTCGACACCGCAGAAACTGGAGCTTTTCTACGACGTCGCTCTCGGAGCTTTCGCCATCGATGCCGAGGCGGTAGGCAATACGCCGCTCTACAATCCTTATACGGGAAAAGAGATCCCCGACGAAACAAAATAAAAACTGAAACTATGACAACATTCAAAAAGGACAGCGGGTCTGGTGGGACCCGAACAACGAACTACTCCGGCGAATACGACGTACTGGATCCGCAGGGCGAACTCAATATGGGTAAACCGGAAAACGAATGCATTATCCGTATCGGCAACGGAGAGAAGACATGGGATGTCCCGGCCAATTACCTGACGATCGTATTCCCCATCTCGGACGAAGATCGTCAGCAACTCGAACAGCAGGAGTTCCGCAATCGATTGCGTGACAAAGAACTGACAGAACACATCCGAAAACTTGTCGTTCAGTTCGAAGACCAAAATTTCGAAACCAAAGGATACTCCGTCCGCATCAGCGACGAAGACCACGACGCTTGCTGCGTATATGGATTTCAAGTGGACGAAGATGTACTTTATGCTTTGCTGGATTACGGCGACGGCAGGCTGCGGACGGTGCCGGTTTCTGACCTGTGCGCCGTAGAGAACTCTTCGATGCCTTCTGGCAGTTGGTCCAAAAACGCTTAAACGCTTAAATCCAAGAAACGGCAAAATACGATCATAACAAGGTTATATAATCAATTTTATGAAAACGAAATTTTTGTGTTACAGCCGCTCGAACCCTAATCAGGTCGTTTGGCATTATGCTGAACTGGAAAAAATCGGCGCGGGCGTGTACATCTACCTTCAACAGAAGGATCAATATCGCGAAGAGGACGATATGATCGCCATCGTTCTACAGCTGGACAACGTCTTTTTTCGAACATGGAGTCTACAGCCGCAGGTACCTCTCCGGCAAGAACGTAGTCGCTGTCGGAACCGAATTTCTTGCAAAGCTTCCATCTTAACATCGAGCAGACCATGCAGGAAGGACGACATCTGCAGCTTCTCTTCGTGCGGATTTATGAGGAACTGGGCCGCGATGCGGCACCTTTGATCCGCTACAGGGAAGAGCGCGAGCTGCGCTTGCAGCAAGAGGCAGAGGTGCGAAAGCACCGGAAAGAGCAGCAGCGTCGACAGGCCGAGGAACAGCAGTGCGAGCAGTTGCGGCAGGCAGGAGATAAGTTCCTCGCCGAGGAATTCATCTCCTGCGAGAATTTTATCGCCCTGTGCAAACGCGAACGGATTCCCATACCACTCCGCACGCACGGCACCCTGCACCGGAGCGTTCATGAACTCTCCCGGAATAATATTCGTTATATGCTCACGAAAGCAGGAGTATTCCGAAAGCTCGGCGGATGTTTCGCGTTAGTCAAAGCCTTGTGCGAAAAACTCTCCGAAACAACGGATTCAAATACGACGAAATAGAAACTCATTCGATTATGATAGTATGCAGCATTTGCGGCGGCACGCATGTCAGGTGTGCCGCCGTCATCAACCCGAACACGAAGGAATTTATCGAATTCGGGTATGATGCCCTTTCAGACGGGCAATGTGAGCAGTGCGGCAACGTTCTTTTGACCGATCCCGAGGAAGTGAAGGCAGACATCGACAAGTGGTGGGCGGAATATATGGCTCGGAACGGTTCGCATCCCAATTTCGTCCTTTGCCGGATCGTCCGTACCGACAATTACGACGGATACGAACAGGCACATATCCGCATCGGAGGGCCGGAGAACGTCGTCGCACAAACGAAAGCCCTTGCCGCATGCCGCGACCTCGACGAGCTCAAAATCATGACCGAGCCCGATCCCGAACGGGGATTTACCCTCGTCGAATGTCTGGGCTTCGAGTTCCGACCGGTCATGGAGAACCGAACCTATCGGATCGAAATCGACGGTGAATGTATTCCCGTAACCACGGAAGAGGTATTGAAACTCTACCCGAAGCAGCACAACCTGACCCAGGACGATATCGAGCGGTATGCGGCCACCTACACGGCCCTGATCAAATCCTATCGAGAATGCGAGCGGTGGCTCGATGCGGCACTCGTCCGGCGGCTGCTGGACGAGGAGCGCCTGATGAAACCCGGCGAGAGCGACAGTTTCAAAATGCAGCTCCACTTCGAGTGGTTCGTGAGAATCCGTAAAGAGCGGGAGGAGCAGTACGCCCCGTTCCGTTATACCGTAGAGGCGTTCTGTCTGGACAACATCCAAACTTTCACGCGCCGCTATGTCAAACTCGAAGAGGCATTGCTTCATTGTCTGAACGGGTTCAACGAAAATGCGAGCATCCCCGATCGCTATAAATCCATCGAACAATATTTAACACAATCGAAGACATTATGAACTTTACCAGTATTCAGATGCAGCAGACTCTCCGCCGGCTGGAGGCTGCCATGCCGGACATTACACCCGAACAACGCCGGCTGCTCGACGATCTGAACACCCTAATCGAAGAGAGCGGACGTCACTACATCGTCGAATCCCTGACCGTAGAGCAGATGCGCGAGCATGGCTACGACGTGACGGAGCAGGATGCCGGCGTCATCGACCGCATTGCCGAGAAGGTTGAAGTGGATGCCGACATGCTCTGGAACGGCGTGGCTGTGTGGGCCGAAAATTACGGAATAAAATCACTCAAAGAGTATTGAACAATGACAAGAGAAGAATACCTGCGACGCCCTCCGATCGAGGGCGTCGTCTATAAAATCGATGAGGAAGAAATTCGGGTGCAGAATGATTGTACCTTGTTCATCCATATTCACAACTGCCGGAAGGTCACCCTGCAAGAGGTACAGACGCATTTTCGCCAACTGCGGCACGAAGTCAAGGCATCCGGAAAGGTCATACTCAGAGGCTCGACCAAATTCATGCCCGCCGTCCGCAAACTCTACCCGACATACTGTACCGCCTGCGAGGATATAGAACGGCTTTTTTCTGAACTGACAGCCCTCGTCCGCCAAATAGAGCGGGACGGACTGCACAAGGGCTGCTCGGACGACGAAGTCTTGGAGGACGCGATCCGGAAGCAGAACGAGATTAGTACATATTACTACCGCAACAGCGATTATTCCCGTTTTCTGGGTTATGACAATCGTGTTTGCGAGTTGTTGGGAACAAACCGTGGAGAGACGAAAACATCATTGGAATGACACTGCCTATATAACAAAAAATTAAACCGATATGCCCAAATACAAATATTTTCAGGACGAGAAAACCATGGTGTGGCAGCGTCACGCCTTTACGGTCACGTCCGAATCCGAAGCGGAGGCCGACCGTATCATTCATGAAAACGAGTTGAATCAGGAGTGTGTTACGAATGTCTACGATGACCGCATCGTCTTCGAGAACACGGAAACGCTTTTCGATACGCAGAGCCGTATCGAACCCGACGAAAATGGCGGACGGCACACGCTGGAGGTCCTTACGGCCGACAAACGACGGTCCGTCTGCACGAATGCGGACGACAGGCTTTCCGAGGGATCAGAACATCCCTGCACAGCATCCGCTGAAAGGGAAACGTTGTCGCCCCAAGAGCAGGTCAAAAGTATCACCGACAAATTGATCGTTGACCTCTGCCGTATTACGGAGCGGCCGGATGACTGGCTCCCGCATACGGTGTACGTGGAGGAAGAAGCAGAAGATGCAAGTTGCTTCGGAATGCCGGTATATACGATGTATAAGCTCGAAGACTACAAGGCAGACGGAAGTTGCACGCTCTATAACCCGCAAACAGACGAGCGTCGCGGCGGGCACCTTTACGAAATCAACATCGATTGGCTCATAACGGTATGGCACCGTTATCGGGAACTATGTGTCGAACAAGGACTCTGGCGTGAACAGGCTATTCACCTGCTGGAACAGGAGACGGATGCTTCGCTGTCCGACATTCTCGAGTTCGTCGGGGAGCATTGGCAGAACCTCGCCTCTGACGAGGAAAATATTGCGTCGTTCCGGCAATGGTTAGCGCAGGACAAAGTAATCGAATAAGTTCAATATTTACGCGCGCATGTAATAGTATTATCAAGTACATATCTTCAATACATGAATATATCACTTAATAAATTGAATATCATGTATTTGAATCATATTTTTGCCTAAAAAAAAGGTGGCTTCGCCCTAATATTCCCTATATTTGTCCGATTGGAAATATTCATAAAATCAGCAAATAATGATTGAGAGGAAAGGGGAAGAGTATTGTGTCATTCCTATCGAATAGAATATCGAATTTACATTATTCCGAAATCGTCTTTTGTTTCGAGAACAATGGCTGACGATTTAAGCAAAATCGGTTAGCGCAGACAATTCTGGGAATATAGTAAAAATTCGAAGGCTCAATGAACACCAGCTTCGAGAAAGCGAAAAACAGATCGGATGAATGGTATACGCCACCTTCTATTTTCGAAAGTCTCGGTCCATTCGATCTTGACCCGTGTGCTCCGGTAAAGCCTCTCTGGAAAATCGCGAAAGTCAATTATTCGAAACTTGACGATGGGTTGTCGCATGAATGGCATGGTCGAGTATGGCTCAATCCACCTTATTCTCATCCCCTCATCGAACGTTTCGTCAAAAAAATGGCACAGCACGGCAATGGTATCGCGTTGTTGTTCAATCGCTGCGACAGCAAATTATTCCACGATGTGATTTTTCCTGCAGCCGATGCAATTCTGTTTTTGCGGGGACGTATCAGGTTTTATATGCCGGACGGCAGTCAAGGAGGATCTCCGGGATGCGGAAGCGTTTTAGTTGCTTTCGGGAAAGACAATGCCGACACCTTGGAGGCTTGTAACATTCAGGGACAGTTTTTCCGAATAACTCATTCTGAAAGACGGTAATGGAAGAAACAGTATAAACGCTGTTGAAGCCTCTGTCGAAATCTTTGACGACCGAAACCTTTTAGCTGACAAACTATAAATTACCGTTCCGATTCCACGATGTACCGTTTCTCGATGTTAGATTCGACTAAAGGAATATTGAATATACAAATTTCCGTCCTATCTGTAAGAGCGTTTATCTGGCTGTTATAGATGAAGTTGTTGCGTTTGCAATAACGCAGATATTCCTCGTCTGCGGTTACGAACATTAAAAGTTCTATGATGATAGGTTTATGTGCGAAAGTCCAAAATTTATGACGAACCGTATAGACTCTCCGCCGAAGTTTTCAGCGGGAATTGCTACTAAAATTGAAAATTTATGAACGAACAACGCATGACTCTGGATCGGAAGATCCAAAATATACTGGATAGAGGGCCCATGGCGGCCCTCTATTTTGCTGTTGCTGCCAACGTACTGCGGCAGGTAATCGAACAGAACGACGGCCGATTCGTATTCGGGTTATTCGGCGGCCTGATCGATGTGGCGACCATTCGCCACTGTGTAAAAACGATAGACGAAAACCTTAACGATACAAAACGATGAATAACGACCGCAGAAATCGCCTCCAAGAAGTTCGAGAATCGCTGGACGACGTGATCTCCCAAATCGAAGAGATCAAAGACGAGGAGCAAGAGGCACTGGATAATATGCCCGAGGGGTTGCAGCAAACCGAGCGCGGCGACAGAATGCAGACGGCCATCGACACGATGGATGAGGCCATTTCGGCCATAGAGGACGTGCAGCAGACCATCGACGAAGCGGCGCAGTAAAAAAGCCGTACAGAAAAATTCTGTACGGCTTTCCTTTTTATTCCCCGTTGTTTCAAACGCCAAGAATGATATTGGCATCTATGGCGAGTTTGACATTCATAGTGCGCGCGACCTTGAGTGTAGGTTCGCTCTTACCTGTAAGGTATTCGTTTACGCGCGAAGGACTTACACCTAAAATATCGGCAAGCGCCTTTTGGGTGAGGTTGCGCTCATACATGCGTAATTTCAAAACGTCGATCAATGACGGAGTTTTTACCGGATAGGTAATTTCCTCGTAATCTGCCACCAAATTGGACAGCAAAACCAACTCGATGGAGTTTCGATCATCCTCCGGAGTTTCTTCCGTAACCAGCGGCATGAGTTCCTCTATGCGAGCCATAGCCGCATTGTACTGTTTCTCATTTTCTATACGTGTCATTTTTCCAGAGTTTTAGTAATTCCCGATTTTACAATGCGGAACAGTCGTCGATCTTGTCGTACTCGGCATGCGTACAAATGCGCCTGATATAGATCATCTTGATCCTGAATTTTACCACGGCGATAAGCCGGTAGTCATTGCCCTTTATATTGAATACAAAGTGTTGATTGCCTACGGAATCGACACTGTTGAAATCTTTTTTGATATCCGCAAAGCAGTCCCATTGGGCATTGCCGGTCTTCTTGTACCACTCTTCGAGCGCTGTCTCCGCATCGGCATGTTCTCGGTAAAACATAACCAATGTCTTGCGAGCGATTATTCTCATACGTGACTCACATTAGTAACGCAAAGATAATACCGATATTTTGAAAAAACAAAATAAAATTACGAAAAACAAAATAAAAATTGTCTAAAACCTTAACGCCTATGGCAGCCAAAGGAGTATCCACGATGTCGGAGCCGCTGGAAAGCGCCGACTATTATGCTCTGATCGAGCATCTGGAGCAGGACGGCAAATACCGCTGGGCCCTGTTCTGTATCATCGCCTGCACGATGGGCCTTCGTGTCAGCGACGTGAAACGCATCCACTGGCAGGACATTCTGGCCGGGGACCTGCACTTCATCGACGAAAAGAAGACCGGTAAGAACCGTCGCATCAAGATCAACGACTCGGTGCGGCGCAAGTACCTCGAATACTACGACCGTATGGGGCGCCCTCCGCTGGAGCAGCTCATCTTCCTGAGCAAGCGCACCGGACGGGCCTACACCACGCAGAACATCAACACCCACCTGCGGAATTTCAAAAAGAAATACCTGCTGCCCGTAGAGCGGTTCTCGTCGCACTCCCTGCGCAAAACCCTCGGCAAGAAGATCTACGAGGACAACGGGTGCACCGAGTACGGTTTGATGCTTGTGAACAGAACTTTCAACCACCGGGACCTCCAGACCTCGGAACGCTATATCGGTGTATCGACCCATGCACTGGAAAACGTCTATGACTCTTTTCAGTTCGAATGACAACAACTATTTTATATCCATCCAAAATATTCTCTCGATGAATATGGAACCTACCACGAAGAAAAAGTATGCCTTGAACCATGTTAGAAAGCTGGCCCGCCGTTACCAGACGAAAATCAACGCCGCTTACCGCGAAATCGACGAACACGTCCGCAGCGGACGCAGCGGCAAGGTAACCACTCCCAATTATGCCCGTGAAGTGATCGCACCGCTGACCTGTGCACTCGCAGAAGCGCTGCCCGGGCGCGAAGTCTCGGTACAGGATGCAGTAGAGGTGTTCGGTACAGACGCCTACTTCCTGCTCCGGATCGGAGGGCTCACGATCGGGGGGATTCTCGTATCCCGGCCCTAAGGCCGCACAGATAGACTTCACTATCTTTGCACGCGGAAAGCCGTGGGGACGGAGCATTGCCGTCACCAAGTTCTCCCGGCTAGTGAAACTGGTCGCCGAACTGGCAGATTTTGTAGAACCAGGCAAGAAGAAAAGATATGATGATATACGACGACAAGGAAATACAGCGGCAGTATCGGACAATAGCGCTGCTGGCTATCAGTAAATGGTTGTTTTTGGGGCTTATCGTACTTGTCGGTATTGCAGTGGCCGTATTCTCGCCCCAAGAGGATCCTCTCGACCGATCGGCGATCAAAAGCCGGCAGCTGGTTACCGAGATATATGTCGTAGATAGTACCAACAACGGATTCCGCGTCAGTTATGCCACCATCAACAGCGTTACCCGGGAGCGCTTCGAGGAGATACGCAGCCGGCCGGCAGTACGGGATTCGCTGAGTAAACTCATGGAAGTGGCACCGCGGAAATTTCCCGACATGGTCCATTTGGACATCTACGACTTCGCGGATTTCGCCAAGCGGTTCGATCCGGCGGACATACGGATTCATAACATCTTCGTATACGGTCGAGAGAAGGAGAACATGTACATCGGGGACAACCCGCTCATCAGAAATCCGGCCCGATCGATCGACAGACGGACGGCACAAGGACTCCTCTACATCCGCGACGAGGATATTTACTTTCCGGATTCGGACTGTGGCAGAGTTTATAGGTATTTCCAGTGCCGGGGTATGTTTCAATTCTCTGACACTGACGAACATTTCAGCCACTTCTCCGAAGAGGAGAGAATATAATGAAACGCAACGGAAGTATATAAATACTAATTAGTTGTGAAGTAAAAAATATCTTCAAAAAACTTGTTTTCAAGTCTCCGTTTAGGTATCTTTGCACCGGGGTGAGAGCTCTTTTAATTGACAGACAACAGATTCTATAAATTGGTGAATTATGAGATCGAACGATGAAGAAGTGAAAGCATCATGGAAATTGAAACGGTCCGCCTCAAATTCGAAGTGTCGAAAGAAACGAAAACGCTCATCGGGTTCGTTACCCGGAGTTCCGCGACATGGCGGTTGCGCGGTGTAAGCGAAAAAAAGACGAATGTCCCAAGAAGATATGCGTCCTAGCTCAGGACTTACAGGGGCTTATCGAACCGGGCATCGTGTACGAGGTCGAGTTGCGCCCGATGCGTAAGGGCAACGGATTCATTGTCATCTCGGCCACTCGTCCAAAATACGAGGCGACGTTCGAGACGACAGTCATCGAGAAAACCGTATATCAGGTACGAATCATCTTCGGACACAAAACAATTTATTTCGACCCAAAGGACGGCAACTCGCCATCGAGCCGTACCATCGCAGGGGTCGAGAAAGCACTCCGCGAGCGGCAGGATCTGGCTGACACGGAGAAAGTGATAGAAAGATTCCGGGCCGAGGCTGAGAAATTGCTCGACCGGATCGAACAGGACGGCTACATCATCCGACGATGAGCCGTCCGACTGCGGGGATTGCGACGGATGCATCCCACTCAATCAAAAACGGCTGCACGCGCTTCAGGGGAGAGACCTGAAGACCGGCACCGAAATCTTTTCCGAGAACATAGGGAACCAGACGGTCAACGTCGGGGAATTTCTGGGTGTAGTTGCTGCAGTGAAGTACATCATCGAGCATGATTACTCGCCAGAAATCGTGATACCGACAGCGTGACCGCGATTTCGTGGTTCCGCAACAAACGCACGGCATCGCGGCGTAAGACTGCGGCGCTGCTGCGGGCCGAGGTGTTCCTGCAGGCGGTATCCCATCTGGTCGATACGATACGTGTCGAACACTGGGACAACGACGGCTGGGGCGAAACCCCGGCCGACTACGGCATGAAAAACACGTTGAAAGTTTTAGACGGAGCGTCTTCCCACCCGTGAGGGCCGGAAGGCGCATTTTTAATTCTTCTTATCCTTTCCGACATGGCAAAAAAGAAATTATCCGACAAGACCCGGTACGTTACCCTGCGCGAACAGGATTACCGGATGCTGCTCAACGATCATCTGACACTTCGGGCCATGAAAATACTGGGCGTCGAGAAGCATCCCGCTTTTCGGGCCGTAGAGAGCATTCTCAAAGACGGACGGGTCGAAATTCACATCCGGCCCGTCGACGGCAAATACAGGTAAAAAGCTTCGATACCGCCCTTATTTCATCAGACATAGATCATTCAGGTCCAACAGCCGCTTGTTCTGTCGTGAGGCACGGTTGAGAATGGCTTCCACAAACGGATCGACGCCGGTATGGTCGAACAGCACCGTATGAACGCTTTTCAGGACATTGCAAAGCAGCCTATTTTCTGTGAGTTGGTCATCATCGCTTTGGGGGAACATCGCCTCATCGAAATACTCCGTATAGGGCGGCGTTTCGACGAATGGAGCGTTGTTGCTGAAGATTCCCATCAGGTAGATGTACGGAAGACGGAAGTCGGCGATAAGTTCCGTTTTGAACGCTTGCAGCAGAGAGGCAGATACGGTATCGAAAAGACTCCAGCGTACATGGAGATAGGTGTCGATACCTTCGGACGAAAGGGTCCGGTAGAGAGAGCGTAAGTTGGTACGGTAGCGGGCCATAGAGGTCACATCTTCGTACCGGCTCTGAGAGATGTGTCCTACACACAATACGGATTTAGCGGGGTTCTCGACAAAATTCACCATAGATTTTCAGTAATTACAATTTTTGGAACCCCGCTGAGACCGACAGTATCGGTTACGAAAAGGGCGCAAGAGCAACAGTTCTAACCAAAGGTCTTGCGAACCCCTACACATGGAAAAAGTCGTCCTACGCCCAAAGGATGCCACGGTGTAAACCGTAACACACCTTCGAGTCGACTTTACTTTTTTTGCCATGTGTAATTCACCGCCGGGAGTACCCGGACGGGTCGCAAGAATTCGGTTAGGCAGAAAGAGTAAATCTACTCTGTATCTATCCGCAACGCTTTACGCGCCGCTATGTCGCATCGCTCTTATTCGAACGATATTTCGGGTCTCCGCTATGTAATAACGGGGAACCTCAAGGGCAAAAATAATATTTTTTCCTCTTTTCGGCAAGGCAAAGGGCTGTGTAGGCCGCATTTACCGGACGAAAAATTATCTGTGTACTATCAACTATGGTATCGAAAATATACTCCTATGCGAACGACTTACTATTATTACTACTATCTTTGTGGGGACGGCAAAAAAAATAGGGCTTGAAAGCCCTTGTTGCCGTTCCTATGTAGGTTTAGTCTTGCCTCAATCTTGCAGATGCGTTGTAAATCAAGCTACTAAGCTATATCCCGCAATCGTATTGCATATGTTATCCAATAATCCTTTTGTCGATTCCTCTATAAGCTCGAATGTCTGCACGAATCTCATCGAGCGTTCGCAACTGCTTGGGCTTATAGAAATATTTGGTGAAACTCAATTCATAACCAATTACATAATTGTCCGTATTGACAATGGCATCGGGCGTATATGGAAGAATCTCGTTCCGAACAAAAGCTTCGATACCTCCTTCATAGGTCAGTGGAACTTGTTCTTTATCACGTAACGTCTTGTCGATTTCGATTTTACCTCGTTTGTTCTTGACGATAACGCCTTGTTCGTCACGTTTAGGACGGTCAACCGTGATTTCCCAGTACCCGAATTCGGAATTGTCGAAAATCTTACTGATAGGCGTCTCTTCAAAATCCATATAAGCCCGAAGTATCTGTTCATTGATTTCCGGCGTAAATTCGCAATTTTTCTCACCGAGGTTCTTACGAAGAGGTGATTTCAGACCGGTAGCATCAATCAATTGAATTTTCCCTTTCCTTCGGGATTCCTTACGGTTCGTGACAATCCAAATGAAAGTTCCAATGCCTGTATTGTAGAACATCTTCTCGGGAACAGCAATAATAGCCTCCAAAAGGGTCATTTTCGATAATATATCTCCGTAAGTTACTCTCACCGCCTCCTGCATTACCGGTAAAAAAAGCGACGAACCATTATGGACTTCAACAATACGAGTTCCCAACTCGGTGGTATCCTTCATTCGACTAATATTGTTCGCCAAAAATAACATTTGGGGGTCACCAATATTAGGAACCAATGAATAGGCCGGATTTCCATCGTATGCTATCAGGAATCTACCATCGGTAATATCCTTTTTATCTTTCAATCCCCAATTCTCCAAATCTCGTTTCCAAGGAGTCCCGAATGGTGGATTGGAAATGCAGAAATCGAACTTCATACCCGCTTTACCGTCTTCGGAAATGGTCGAACCAAACGAGATATTATTTGCTTCTTCTCCGTCTCCTTTTATAAGGAGATCCGATTTGCATGTCGCATAGGTCTCCGGCTGTAATTCTTGACCAAAAATATGCGTATTAATACGTTTGCCGCGAGCTTCGGCAAGTTGCTGAAAGCGTTCTTCGCTTACGGATAGAATACCTCCGGTACCACAAGCCCCGTCATAAATCAAATAAGAGTTGTCGGTAATTTTATCCATGATGGGAACAAATGCAATTTCAGCCATCAATGTAACAATATCACGAGGTGTAAAGTGCTCTCCCGCTTCGGTTACATTGTTTTCTTCGTTGAATCGTCGTAACAACTCCTCAAAGACGGTACCGATAGAATGATTGTCAAGAGCTGGCAGACGCACAGAGCCATCATCAAATATGACAGGACGATTACTTAAATTGATTCTATTGTCAACAAATTTTTCGATGAGCAACCCCAATACGCCGCCTTCGACCAGTGTATCTATCTCATTGCGAAATTTGAATTTCGTAATAATGTCCTGAACATTGGCACTAAAACCATCCAAATAAGCAATGAAATCCAATTTTAATTGTTGGGAATTGGTCCTTGATTTCAAATCTTTGAGCGTAAATGGAGAACTGTTGCAGAATGCTTGTCCAGCAACAGCACACAATGCTTCGTCTTGTTGAATGATATTGGCTGCGGTTAAGCGTTCTTTCCTCGCTAAAACCTCTTTTTCGTATCCTCTAAAAAACGGCATCGAAGCGTCTCAATACAATCATCGGGAGAATCACTTTACGGTAATCCCCCTTGTTATATACGTTTACAAGAACATCGTTAGCAATATTCCATATAAATGAGACCAGTTGGTTATGTTGTATCTGTGTCATATCGTTTATTAGTCTTTTAAGCATCCAATAGGAACCACATAAACTCCGTCTGCACGTCGATAGGCAAATTTTCCTGTAGCCGTCAACACCATTAAGAAAGACGGGGCTTTCATTTTATCCGTATCTATCTTTGCAGCCAATGTTTTTAAGGTAGTTGCGCCTTGCTCTATAAGTTGGTCTCCGCCAAGTTTTATTTCGATAAGGCCAAATTTACCATTGCGCAGATGAACAACTGCGTCACATTCGAGGCCGTACTTGTCTCGAAAATGATAAACTTGTCCATCTAAAGCGCTCGCAAATACGCGTAAATCCCGGACACAAAGTGTCTCAAATAACAACCCCATTGTATTCAGATCATTAATCAGGTCCTTTGGGCCAAGACCCAAAGCAGCAACAGCAATTGACGGATCAACAAAGTACCTGGTATCAGATGTCCGAATAGCTGTCTTTGAGCGCAGATTAGGATTCCATGCAACAGAATCTTCTATGACAAAAATTTTTTTCAGAGCGTCAATATAAGAAGTAACCGTTTTTACATCCGTTGATTCTTCATCATTCACTCGCATATCTTCTACAATAGTACTGATGGGAGCCTGAGAACCTTGATGTCGAGCATATGAACGCATCAATCGTTTTGCCCGTTCTTGATTGCGTCGAACGCCATCTACTCGAGAAATGTCCGAACGCGTCACAGCGTCATAATAGTATTTCACTTGATCCAGCGCAATATCTCCTGTTTGCAATGATGCACGAGGCCACCCTCCTCGACAAATTAAAAAAGCAATATCATCAAGCGACAATTTATTGATTCCCATTATATTGTCTGGAGTTTCAAACATCCTCCAAACTCACTTCTCCAGAAGATTCCCACGACTCGTATAAACTCATGGGACGCATAGTTAGCCATGCAAATCTACCTGCTCCTGAATGATGAATTTCTTCTGTTTTTGCAGGAACGGCCGAACCAGTTAAAATAAAAAGACCTTCGCCTTCTCTGTGATCGACTTCAAAGCGGATTGTATCCCATAATTTGGGAGCAAGTTGCCATTCATCTACCAATATGGGACATTCTCCGACCAACAACGCTTTAGGATTTATATCAGCCATACGGAGATTCTGTTCTTTGTACAAAGGATCGTCCATGTAGATGATTGTGGACGCCTGTTGCTCCGCAGTTGTAGTTTTACCGCACCATTTAGGTCCTTCAATCAAAACGGCACCGATACCTGCCAGCTTTCGTTGTAACTCCTTATCCGCAATTCTCGGTTTATATGTCTTCATATCTATATACTGATTATAAGGCAAAAGATAATACTATATTTTAGAATTTCCATATGTGGCTAAATTAAATTACCTTTTTTGGCTAAAAAATATAACGCCATTCGGCTGCATTTTTTGTGTTTTTGGATAAAGCGTAGTTGAAATCCTGAATAATCAAGTGGAAGTTTAGCGATAATTCGCTTCAATAATTGTGTTATGTTCTTGCCACAACCATTCTCCAACGGGCTTGCCCGTCTGCCACGAAATTTCTTTCGGGGGAGCCTAATACCCCTCCCACCGTTCGGCGGCGGGCGGGATGCCACAATCTGCAAGCAGGGGGCGATCTCGTTGTCCAATGCAGGACTGATTATTAAGTGGCAAACAGGTTGGTATCGTTCGACACAGGATTGCCATCGGAAATTCTCCAGCGACACGCACAGTAGTCAAGCGACAAGAGGGAGAAAGAAGATGGAAAACGAAACAATTATATCCGAATCAAACAACCTATCCCCGCAGCCTATTCAGAGATATTTTTCGTTGGCGGGAGGTCAATCCTATCGACGGCTTGTCCCTTTATACAGGGTGCCAAAAGCCCGTATTTGGCTCAAACTTTCACCACCGATTTTCTTTCAGTTGTTTATCTGAAAACGGTTTAGTTTAGTTTTCTCCCTTATATATAGATGCTAAAGTAAACTAAAATATATATGTTCGCTCCTACGCAAAGAACCGCTCGTGTTTCAGTCGAATAATCCGTTTACCAGATTGACCGCATCATCCTTTTTCTGATTGATGATTTTGGCGTACACCTGCGTCATCTTCACGTCGGCATGGCCGAGCAGTTTCGAGGTCGTGTAGAGGTCTGCACCGAGCGTCAGCATCATAGTGGCGAACGTATGGCGACTCGTGTGAAATGAAAACCGCTTATCTATTCCAGCCGCTTTTGCCCAAGGCTTGAGAAGCGTGTTTATCATCGTTGGGCTCGGTAAGTCGAACACATGGTCTTCTGAGGTCTTGCCTCCACGCTCCGGCATCCACTTCAACGCTTCTGGAGAAAGCGGCAGGTAAATCGGCTCTTTGGTCTTTTGCATGGAAACAGCCAAACGGTATTGTCCTCTATCCACAAAAATATCTTTCCATCTCAAACCGATAATGTCGCTTATCCGTAGTCCGCAGAAGCAGGAGAATAAATAGGCCTGTTTTACGGCCTCGTTTTTCATCGGAGTAGCAATCAGTGCCCGAACCTCTTCAATGGTCATATACGAGCGTTTGCTCTCCGGCAAGCGTATCTTATCCGAGTTGTTAATCTTCATAAATGGGTTGGACTTGATAATATCCGCACGAACGGCGGCATTCAAAGCTCCGTTCAGAATACGGTAATAAGTGTGAAGCGTAAAGTTAGACACCCGTTTCCCTTTGGGGCGATACTCCGTCAGCAGATAGTCGATATACTCTTGACAGAACGCCTTGTCGATCTGATCCATCGTTACCCGTTCTCCAACATAATCTTTCAAGATGCGGATAGTAACTTGGATTTGGTTTCCATCTTTCTTTCCTCGCTTCGCCTGATTCTCTTTGTAGGTTTCCATCCAGTCCAGAAGAAAAACCTTTTCACGGGTTTCGATACCCGCTTCACCGTTGGTAAGTTGAATGATCCGTTTCGATTTGATGGCATTAGCTGCCGCCATAGTCGTTTGGTTCCGCACACGGGCATTGTTATCCGTTTCGGGGATAAGATACATCTGCAGATACTCATATGTCCGTTTGCCATTCCGGTATATATCCAAATACAAGCTCTTGTTTCCATTGGCCAGTTCTTTCATCCGCAAGCGGATAGGTTCTTTGACTTTTGCAGGCTTTTTTTACTCGTGGCATATTCCCTCCTCTTTTGCTCGTTATATCTGCTGCAAAACTACAAATAAAAGTCGATACTGAGGAACAAACAAGAAACAAAAATGCACCAAAAAAGAACCAATCAACTAAAAAGAATGAGAACAACAGAAAATATCAAATGTTATATAACACGCTGTAAATTAGTGAATTTATTTGCACTAATTTAGTTTTTGTTTTCATTTAACACCCATACTTTGGAAATCTGGTAAATTTTTTTGACAAGCGGTCAGGCACATATTCCTGCTGTTGCGGCCCCGCGTCGTGACGGGCACGGGATTTGATCCTACGCCATAACGGCGCGGGCTATATGTGCTCATTCCTTGTCGGGTTTACCAGAACCTTCCGTGAAGCGAGCGGCAATAGTCCGCGTCCGTCGTTTCAGCGCGCCGGCGCGGTCCCGAACCCGACTGCCATGAAACACGAAACCTCCCCTGAAAAACGCCTCGCGGAGTGGGAACGCCTCGCGGAGATCATCCGCCGCTCGGGGCTTTCGATCAATGCCTTCGCCCTCCGCATCGGCCTGCCGCGCGGCGAGAATCTCTACCGCATCCGCCGCGGCGCGAACGGCATCAGCCGCGACCTGGCCGAACGCATCCACGCCCGCTATCCGCAATACAGCATCCGCTGGCTTCTCTCGGGCGACGAGCAGGAATGACGCCCCGGAAAAGCCGCCGCCGGGCCTCCCGGAACAACGGATCACCCCCGCCGGAAAGGGTTCCGACGGGGGTGGAATCGCAGTGTCCGGCCGCAGCGACGCGGTCCGGACCGAAGCCGGACGCCCCGCAAACGGGCGGGACGCCGCTGCCGGGCGGTCACTTCGCGCCGAACAGCCGGTCGCGCAGCGAAAAGTTCGCCCGCCGGGCCGCGAAGGCGTCGTATTCGGCACGCAGCGAAGCGATCAGTTCGCGCACGGTCTGGATCTTCTCCGTCCGCCAAGCGTTCGCACCGCAGAAGGCGTAGCCGTTCTCCAACCTGCCGCGAAAGGCGTTGTAGAGCGCCAGCATGATGCAATAGGGACTATGCGTCACGTCGCACGTCCTGATGCAGTCGAACGGACAGGACTTCGGACGCTTGAGCCCCTCCCTTCACCCGGTCGAGGAAGCGGTTGTGAATGGCCCGGCCCGGCATCCCGACGGGGCTCTGGATGATCTCGATGTCCTCCCGGCGCGCCTCGATATAGCTCTGCTTGAAGGCCGGGTCGGCGTCGCACTCCTCCGTGGTGACGAAGCGCTCCAGCCGCGCGGCATGCGCAGCGTGTGGAGCACCGTGGCCGAGTTGGAGAGGATGCGCGCCTCCTTGTTGGCGCTCTGGTGGAACCACTCCACACGCACCGCAGGGGCCAGCCGCTGCACGGCGCGGGCGAATCCGCGGCCGCCGTTGTTGCTCTCGACAGCGGCCGTGCGCGTATCGCTGCGCAGCAACAGGTCGGCCACCAGTCCCTCGGTTACCTCCATGCCCTCGCGCGAATAGACCAGATCGGTGACGTAGATCGTCCTGTCCGTATCGACCGCATACGAAAGCGAGCAGAGATAGTCGTCGCCCGTATCGGCCGTGTCGGTGTAGTTGGCCCGGCGGACGATCTCACGCGGCAGGGCGTCGTACTCGGCGAACTGGTCGCCGTAGAGCAATCCTTCGCGCACGGAGGGACGCCCCTGGTACATGCACTCGAAACGCAGCGGATCGAGCGCCCGCTTGGCGTGGAGCAACGCCGCGTCGTGCCGCGCGGGCCATAATGCCTCGCCCGCCGCACGGGGATCGATCGCGGAGGGCGGGGTCGTTTTGAGCGCTTCGAAATCGAGTGCCAGCCAGCCGCCGGCGGACACCCGTTCCATATCCTCCCACATACGCAGTTCGACCACCGGCTCGCGCTGTCGCAGCATCCCGATCAGATCCTCTTCGTGCCAGCGCGTGAAGACCAGCAGCTCGCGCGAGTCGTTGTGCATCCGCGTGCGCACCACCGAAGTGTACCACTCCCAGCAGTTCTCGCGCACGAGCGGCGAATTGGCCTCCATAGCATCCTTATAGAGGTCGTCGAGCAGGAAACAGTCGACGCGGTTGCCCGTGAGCGAACCCTCGCGGCCGACCGACAGCAGACTGCCCTCGTGCCCCACGATCTCGACTTCGTCGGCCGTGCGGATGTATTCGGGCGGTTTCGAGCCGCGCTTGATCGTCGTGTCGGGAAAGAGTTCGCTGTATTCGGCCGAGCAGAGGATGCGCTGCACGCGGCGGTTGAACTTCGACGCCAGCGACGCCGAATAGGAGGCGATGGCGATCCGCAAATCGGGATCGAGTCCCAGCAGATAGGCCGGCAGCAGCGTCGTCGCCCCGACGCTCTTGCCGTGCTGGGGCGGCATGGAGATCATCAGGCGGCGGACGCGCCCCTCGGCGAAGGCTTCGAGCACGCGATAATAGGTGCGGTGGAACCACTCCAATTCCAGAAACGGATAGACCGCAAGTGCATAATCGGTAAAAGAGATCATCGACGAGAAATGAAAAATTAAGAATTGAAAATAATACTTTGTCGAGACGTTACGACATCCGTCCGCAACACTGCGGCGCCTTAGCGCCGCGCGGGCCGAAGCCTCCGCGGGCGGAGGCCCGCAATATGCGTGCTCCGCAGTCTTCGGTCCGCAGATAGGACAGGCCAATTCGCAAGCCGGTATCTTGGGGAAATAGATCATCCTGTTTGTGCGCAGCGCACCGCAAACTCCGCCAGGCGAAATACAGTTTTGAAAGTCTCGCTCTTCGGTCGCAGCCGAAGAGCGGCAGCCCGCAGCCGCCCCATGCGGAGGGCTGCATCGTCCCGCCCGACGCGTCCTTCGCCGACTGCGGACTGACAAAGGAGGGCGCCTATCATCCATAACGCGTAGGTATCGCGCGGGCCGAAGTCTCGCCCACAGAGCCCACTCCAAAGGAAGCACTCCGCAGTCTTCGTCCCGCAACGCATCGGACAAACAGCCCAGCGCTTCCACATCGTTTGATCTCCACATCGGAACCCTCAGAAACTAAACATTCCGCCGCCGGCATCCCCAACCTTACCGGACGATACGTCAAAACCGCCCGATCGGACGAGCGCCATTCGACTGCGAACGGAATAAAAATCCGGCAGCCTCGACCGGATGTCGAAGCTGCCGGCGGCAGACCTTCGGGACGACGGCCCCGACGGGCGGTCTGCACAGGAACCGGTTTCATCG
>VOFF01000400.1_pt1 | contig 28001 bp, 19 predicted proteins | sample 5384061 | NCBI WGS metagenome assembly VOFF01 (sample SAMN12384725, study PRJNA508395) | human gut metagenome | isolation source: healthy gut E | host: Homo sapiens
AGGGGCAAGACCACACACGGAATATTGACGAACACGGCCGCGCCCAATCGCAGGGTGTCGAGCAATGCGAGAGGACACCGCGTTTCGTTGAATCGGATCGAATCCGCCGACATGGGCAATTCCAACTGAGATGCCAACTGTTTATCGATGATCGTCATCTGACCTCCGGAGTCGAGCATCGCTCCGATTCGTTGCATGCCGCGGACGGCCGTGAATTTGATTTGTTCGTCTTCGACGCCGAACGGTATGTCGTAATTCGCGTCGGCATCCGATATACCCATTCGGGGCCACTGGGATTTCAGCCCGAAAAGGACGGCATTGGTCTCGAAAGCAGTCCGCGTCCCCTCGTCCATATAGTCACGGCCTTGCGCAAGCAGGCTCGTACAAATATCGTGGGCAGCTTTGAAGTGTCCGAGTTTCGCCAGATTGTCGGACATCATCCAGAACAATGAGAAAAAGTTGCCGCCCATTTGGGCGTTGTACTCATCGTACATGTGCTGGATTTTCTCGACGGCGCCCGCCGGATTGTTGAAATTATGGTCGAGCAGCGCCCCCGAGAACAGCCGCATGTAATCGCTCAGGCTGTCGGCACTCTGTTCATAACGGGCTCTCGTTTCGAACCAGTCGCTTCGGGAGATAGCCTCTCCGATTGCATTGTCATACGGGTTTTCTTGGGCGATTCCGCTCCGCACCAGAAGGACTGCGAACAGCAGACAAATGATTTTACGAATAATCATGGCTTTATCATTTTGAAGTGGATATATCGACGACAGAAACAATTTCCGAATAATCGCTGCTATGGAAAATCAGCCTTTCCGCAAACAACCCATCTATAATGGGAATGAGACTCTTTTCCTCGATATGGCATTCTTTGGCCAATTCAGCGAGTGAAATGACTTCCTCATTGGCTTTTTGCAATACGTTCCACTCCGTCGAATGCGTATCGAATTCCAACTCATTTATCAGTGTTCCATTGCAGTATTCTTTGTATATAGCCTTATCATCGTAGACAACGAAAAGATAGGAATAATGCTGGCTTTTATAATAATGTTCGATTTCTATAAATTTGTCCCACAATAGATTCTGAGATAATTTCAGATGTTCGAGAAGGATGATCTTAGTCTCGTCCTGCAAGTAATTTCGTGGCAGAAGCATAGCCATCGGATTTTCAGCCCATCGGTATGGCAATTCGTCCTTTATCTTGTTATAATATGGACTGGACTTGATTACAGCTAATTGAGATATGTTATGCTTGAAAAAGTTTTCGGCATAAAAGAACCTTAAAAAATGCAGATTGTCAATGCTCTCGATTATATCGTCTTCCGTTTCTTCTATCAAGCCCCGTAAAACGTTCGCTCCGTTTACATGAATTCTGTACTTATAAGCGAACTTGATGAATAAGAGATTACTGGAAAATGTATTTTTCTTGTCGATCTTTCGTAAAAGATTGTCTGAAGGAGATTCATATCCGATTTGCACATGATTGAATCCAGCCAAAGCCATCTTCTTTACAATCCGTGCATTGACTCCGTGCGATATGATCTCGCCTAAATCGATGGATAATCGAGGATACTGCTCTCTGATTTCCATCAGTCCGTCAAGGAAAGCGTCGAAGCGAGCAAAGTCATTGTCGATAAGATCATTATCCAAAAACTGAATTCTGTAGATTCCGTACTTCTTAACCGAATCGGCGATTTCATCCAATGTGACGGCTATATCTTTTTTCCGGAATTTATAACCCATGTTTAAGTAGCAGAAATGACATTTCTTCCAATGGCAGCTTCTACTGTTTTCAAAAGATAACAATGCATATTGCTTGGGAACACCATAGCAGTCCATCTTATCGAAAAAATCGGAATAATCCGGCCGGAGAGCTTTAGACGATAAATCGGCGAACTCCATATTAGGTACTCGGGATGTTAGAATTTCGCCATTTACTCTGTATGCTATGTTGCCGATCGAGGATAATTCATCCGTTTTATCATCGGAAATTTTCTCAGTCAAATGAAGCAGAGGAATCTCGCCTTCGCCCCACATAGCGATATCGAATTGTGCGAAATTTTGCAAATAGGCAATCGCCGCTTCTTTGGTGCCGATGCCTCCGACAACGATTACTGCAGATGGACTTTTCTCTTTGATTTTTTCTGCGATAATACTCGAACAAACCCATTGATACAAATTTACCTCCAGCCCGAAATACAGAATATTGTCGAAATCGTATTTATCTATGATTTCATTCAACAGTTCTTCGAACTTTTGGGCATATTGATGCATATGTTCATCCCAAAAATTAGGAGACATATTGATATACTGAGGTTTGATAGCCTTCAGCAAAACTTTCAGTCGATTATATGCACAAGTGTCTTTATGTTTGATCGCCAAATAATTGTAGTACAGCAATAGATGTTCGGCTCCTTCATCTGCCAAAGTACCGTCACTCCACATAAATTCGTTCTGGAGCTTCCGCAAATAAAGGTTCCAATATTCGATGCGGACATTGTATCCGAAATTTTGGAGATAGGCTTTTAACACCGACATAGCCGGCGAAGGCATATAAACATTTGCGGGTGGCGCCCATCCTAAAATGACTTGCTTTTAGTTTTCTGTCCTTCATTCCCCATAGTCGTAGTTCGTATAATAGGTTAAAGTCTTTATCTTGAACAGGTATTCGTACTTTGCCTGCAGGCGCTGCGATCGAGCTTTGACGGCGGCGCTTACGGCGGCGTTGTAGTCCGTTACCGTGGCGGCGCCGAGGTCGTACTTGCGTTCGATCTGCCGGGCGGCCTCCTCGGCCGAGGCGACGTACCGCTGCGCTCCGCGGTATCGCTCCCACGCCGTTCGGGCGTCGATGAGCGCCTGCGCAACCTCCTTCTCCACCTGTTTCTCGGCCGTTCGCAGGGCGTATTCGGCCTGCCGTATGGCGAGCTTCTGCCGCTGCACGTTCTTGCGGACCGTGAACTTCCCGAAAATCGGGATGTTGAGCGACAGCGACACATAGCTGCTCGCATTGTCCTTGTACTGCTCGAAAAACGGATAGGCCTCATACCGATAGGTGCCGTCGGTATTCCGGAACATCTTCTGCCGCACGTCGGAATAGCTCGACCCGTACCCGACCGAGAGCGAGAGCGTCGGCCAGTAGGCCGTGCGTGCGATCTGCAGGTCGCGGCGGGCCATGTCTATGCCCACGCGTGCCGCCTCCAGTTCGGGCAATTCCCGCGCGGCGTCGAACACTTCCGCCGGACTGTCCGCGATGCCGGAACGAGCCGGCACCCCGACATCGGGCGCAACGGTTCGGAAGGTCGTATAGTCGTCGATTTCGAGCAGTTGGCAGAGGTTCAGCCGTGCGATGTCGTAGGTGTTTCGCGCGGTCAGCACGTCGTTCTCCGCATCGGCTAATTGCGATCGGATCTGCAGCAGGTCGGCCGTCGTAACCTTGCGGGCCTCGACCTTCTTCGCCGTCTTCTCTTCCTGCATCCTCAGTTCCGCCACGACCTGTTCGGCGTCGCGGATCGTCTCCTCGGCACACAGGACCTCCAGATAATAGGCCGTAACGTTCATCCTCACGTCGTTGCGCATCTTCTCCACGGCGAGCAGCGACGACCGCAGATCGAGCTGCGCGCGTTTGAGGTTGTAGTAGTTCTTCAGCCCTCCGAAGAGCAGGATATTCGCCCCGAGCGAAGAGCTGTTGCCCGCCACGGTCTCGTTCTCCACGAATTCGTAGGTCGTCTCATCGAGCACGCGCCCCGTCGCGAGGGATGAACTGTTCGATACGGAGAGGTCGGGGGCATAGCTCCACTTCGATTCGGCGAGGGCGATGCGTTTCTCCGCGGCCGTGAGCTCCCGTGCTTTGATTTCGATATTGTGCTCGTAGGCATGCGCGATGCACTCTTCCAGCGTCCAGCGCCGCTCCTGTGCAAAGCCGGGCATGCAGGAGAGCAGCAGCAGTCCGAGCGGTACGATGTACGTTCGTCTCATACGGCTTATCGGTTTTTGAAAAGCGAGACGACGGGCTGGATGAAGCGTTCGATCAACCGCATGTCTTCGGTTACGATCTCCGCCGTGCCGTCCATCCGCTGAATCATCGGCAGCTCGCGCCGGTACGACGTGGTCATGCCGTCGGGGAAGACGACCTCGGCGGTATAGGCGATGGCCGTGCCGCTCTGGGTCTGTATCTGTTCCGGTACGGCCGACAGCGAACGTATCCGCCCCCGCAGCACGCCGAACTCCATGTAGGGATAGCCGTTGAGCTTCACGTTCACCCCTTGGCCGACCTTCACTTTGCCGAAACCCGCCGAGGGAACCTGCAGGCGACCGATGACCTCCGTCGCACCGTCCGGAACGATGCTCGCCAGTTTGTCGCCGACGGCGACATGCTGGTTCTCGCTCCAATAGTTCACGAGCGTTACGCGTCCGGTGACCGGGGCCTCCAGCACATACTGCTGCCGCCATTGGGCGATCCGGGCCGCGAGCTGCTGGCGGCTCTGCTCCAGCGTCCGCTCGTATTCCGCCGTTTCGTTTTCCTGTTGGAGCGTCAGTTCCACGAGCTGCTGCTCCGACTGGATGATTTGCAGCTCGGTCGAGGTGAGCGTGGCGTCGAACCCCGCTTGGGCGTTCTGCTTCGAGAGGTAGTTCTGGGCCGTGGTTTCGTAGTCGGCGGCGGAGATCACGGCTTCGGCCAGAAGCAGCGAATCCCGCTCCAGCGTGCGGCGGCCGTAGTCGAGATCCTGCAGCAGCAGCGAACGTTGCCGTTCGAGTTTGGCGTAATACTCGCGGTTCTTGGCGATCTGTTCGCGCAGAAGCTCTTTTTTGCGGGCGATATTGTCCGTCGCAAGGTAGTGGCGGTAGTCGCGGCAGCGGCTTTGGAGGTCAGCGAAGGCGGATTGCAGCTCCCCGAGCGCATATTCTCCGTCGAGCCACGGACTGGCTGCGAGGGCGGCAGGCGCGAGCGTATCGGCGGCGAGAAGATGCTCCGAGAGACGCTCCACGTCCCGTCGCTCCGCGGCATTGTGCAGCACGGCGATGAGCTCTCCCCGTTCGACGAGCTCTTTGTCCTTTACGCAGAGCGTGTCGATAAGCCCGTCGTAGCGCGCCACCAGATCGGAGGGCGGATTGACGGTCGTGATGACCGCCGGAGCCTCGATCGTATCGGGGTACTTAATAAAATAGCAGCCGACGATGATTCCTACAAAAATCAAAAACACGACCGTGATTCCCCAGCGTACCACCCATGACGGCGCACGACCCAGAATCGACTGGGCCTCGTCGCTGTAAAAATTCGTTCTTTGCGGCATGTTATTTGAGTTTTGGCATCGTATATTGAAATAGATTATTCCAAATATATTTTTCGTAAACACGCAGGGGCTTGCGGGCACCTCGGATCGGGATAACTCCAATTATTTGGTCCATATGCACCGACAATTATTTTCCAGCATACCCCTTGATAACCTCTGCATTTGTCAAATACACCGCACATTTTACACTGACTCTCTGGCTGCATTTTGTTTTGTGTTATATTAAACAAACTAATAGCTTTGTCAGAGTTCCAAACTTCCAGAATAGATTGTTTTGTTAAATCTCCAATAATGAAATTCGGGTGCCAATATAATTCTTCACATATCGTTACCTTACCATCAGGCAAAATGACAAATGAGCGTTGGTTTCCCGTACACACGGAGCGATGATCAAAATGTTGCTCCTTGTGTCGCTTTGAGTTATAATCATTCTCCGTGTCTGGAGAAGATATTACAAAATCTATTTTAAGTCGCTCTTCTTTTTCGAGTTCTTGAATGTATTGCTCGATTCTTTCAATGGATGCTAATGATGGCTTAATAGATAGAATTATAGAAGTCAGGCGATTTATAGAGTGAAAAACCTGCAGGGCCGATTCTAATGCTTTTTATATTTTTATACTGAGTAAGTAAACTCATCAGGGGGATTATCTCATCTTCAAGTGAATTATTGAATTTGGTAATAATACTATTGGTTTGCCAGTCAAATCCCATTTCATCAAGCATATCCATAGTGCTCTTAATCCGGGAGAAATACTGTTGATTTGTGTTTAAGATGGTTGCCAGAGTCTTGGGGTTGATTGAATCGATGGATATTTGAACTTTTGTTAATCCATTTTGTTTTAGAAAAACCATCATTTCTTCGGATATAGGAGCCTTGGTTGATATCAATGGAAAATAACCATTGGCAACTAATTCAAGGGCAATCTCCTTAAAATGCGGATGCATTAACACCTCACCTCCATTGATATCTAATTCTGGGAGTTGAATTGATTTTGCATCGCGTATGATTTTTTTTATTTGTTCTACGGACAACGCCTTTTTTTTGCACATGGGTTCTTTCTGTCTGCATAGCAATAAATACAATCCGTGTAGCATGTCATCGTAAGTTCAAAAATAGCAGACAGTGGTTTATATTGCCGTCCGTATGATAAATCAATGTCATCTCCGCAAATAAAATCATCAACATTATAATATTCTCTTCTTAAATATTTACCTCCATCGACAAGCACATTTTTAGGGAGTATTATAAGCTGATTCTTATATGGCCAGAATATTCTTTGAGGATTCTCTATGTAGTTGGAGAGTATATCTTTGATTTGTTCTTGCTCCAAATCAAAATAACCTGCAATATCTGTAATGCACTCTGCCAGTGTTCTTTTACCATCAAAAAACGATAGCATTTGAGCATTTGCAGGATGAATATGGCAAGTTATATTACTGTCAAATTCCAAATCGGGGAATCGAGCTTCATCATAAGCCCCGATTAGACATCTTTTAACGTCATTCCGAAGATAATATGCCGGGTTCAATATGTAGGTTCCATTTATATCCATTGTTAGCTTTCCTGATATTTTTCAACCCGGGCTGAATACATATTTGGTATCAGCCCGGGGTCTTGATTCATTTACTTTGCAGTACTCTTACAGCCGTCTTTACAAGCTTTTCTGCATCCATCCCCACATTTCGCTTCTGTAAAATTCAAGGGAGATTCACTCAAGCTCGGACGACCTCCGAGAATGTGCAACAACTCCGTTTTCTCCAACGGCCCGTTGGAAATTGTTTTGGGATTCACAACTTGTTGCTCCTTCATAAAATCAAGATTTTTGGGTTTTTCCTACTCTGTTTCCCCTTTTCGGACTCCGGGTTTATAGTACCGGCTGATCTGCCTGTCGATTTTTTCTATAAATGAGGTTTGCCCCGACAAATCCGGAATTCGGAAACTTCGGGTTCTGGCGTAATAATCATAAATCTCGGACCGTTCTTCGGGGCTGCTCATCGTCTCCCCACTCCAGATTTCGCTGTCGCGGCGGACCAGTTCATCCACAAAGCCTGCATCGGCCATGTTCGGAATCCCAATCCCGAAAACCCATTCTCCGACCGGTTTATAAAAAATAAATCCGGTATAAACCTCTTTGTATTCGAGTCGTTTTTTGAAGAAGCCGGGACGTAAGTCGAACCGATCCTCCCCGAAAGGCGTGCCCGCCAGATCGAATCCAATGCTTTTGTTTCCGCACGCAGCAAATGCAGCATCCCATTTCCCGTTTTGCGTCAGGCCCCGATACTCATTCCGCCTTTTTGCCCAGTTAATCGCCACGTTGGCGACCCGGCCCGGAAATCGCTCCGCGATGATCTGCCCGGCGTAGGGGGCCGGTCGGCTGTTCGGACCGGTTAAAAAGGAGTGCGGCGAGTTGAAAATGATCAATGCTTTTTTACGTGGATCGGGGCCGTCGAACAATTTATACAACTCCGTCAAGGCGTTGTTGCCCATAACGATGTCTTTGTAATCCCATATGTGCAGGAAATCCTGAAATTGTTCGTGCGTCAACCCTTCCGTCTGATGCCATGAAAACGGAACGTCGGTACATGAGATATGCAGCTTTTTTTCCGCCGGGAGACGCTTGTTGATCCGATAAACGGAACAGAGGTACTGATGGAAATTGGTATTCTCCCACAAAGGCGTGTAATCCAGATTTTGATAGGCATCCCATAGCGCGGTCTCGAACTCCCGATCCGACGCATAACTGGCGTTGACGATGCAATCGACCGTTCCGGTCATGTTGTAAACCCCGATCTCTGTCATTATAAGCCCGACCTGATCGATAAACCGGGGATCGGACATAATCTGCTCGATCAGGTCGTATTGCGTCGTGTCCCGGTGATCCCGTTCACCCAGAATAACGACGTCGTATCTGTCGAACAGCCCCATTACATAATCTACGGGTGAGGTGTTGCAGTCGTTGATAAAATCGACATACTCCTCTATTTTGGGAGAGACATAGCTGTCCTGTCCGTGTGTCGGGCAGACAACAAGCAGGGAAATGAAGATAAACAATACTTTGATTCTCATGGTCTGAAACATTTTCCGATCAAATTCAATTTCCCAATTCCAACTGATTTCTCACCAGTTCGTAATAATATCCCCGTTTTGCCGTCAGTTCGGCGTGCGTCCCCTGTTCGACAATCCGGCCGTGGTCCAGCACAACGATCTTGTCGGCATTCCTGACCGTCGAGAGGCGGTGTGCAACCACCACGACCGTCTTGTTCTCGAAGAGCCGGTCGAGACGCTCCATGATCGTGCGTTCGTTGTTCGCATCGAGCGAGTTGGTCGCCTCGTCGAAAAAGAGGTATTTCGCTTGCTTGTAGGCCGCCCGGGCGATCAGAAGCCGCTGCTTCTGTCCGACGCTCAGTCCGTGGCCGTCGGCTCCGATCTTGGTGTTGTAACCCAGCGGCAGCTCGTCGATGAAGGTGTCGATGTTGGCGATGCGCGTGGCACGGTGCACCCGCTCCATGTCGGGGCGTTCGTCCGAGACGCCGATATTACCGGCTATGGTATCCGAAAAGATGTATCCCTCCTGCATCACCGTGCCGCAAGCCCGGCGCCAGCACGACGGGCTGTACTGCGCGATGCGGCGGTCGTGGAGCAGCACTTCGCCCGAGGTCGGCGTGTAGAAGCCCAGCAGCAACTTCAACATCGTGGTCTTCCCCGAGCCGCTTGCCCCCACGATGGCTGTCACCTTGTGCGCCGGAATTGTGACCGACACGTCGTCCAACGCCTTGGCCGAGTGCGGGCCGTCGTACTGGAACGTTACGCCCCGGAATTCGATGTCGGCATTGTCGGGAATCATGCGGATGCGCTCTTCCTCGGCTGGCTCCTCGTCGTCTTTCTCCTGTACCTCCGAGAGACGTTCGAGCGAGATCTTCGCATCCTGCGTCGCCTGCACGAACTGGATAAACTGCGAAAGCGGTGCGTTGAGCTGTCCGATGATGTACTGCAGGGCGACCATCATGCCGAGGGTCATCTCGCCCTCGATGACGGCCGAGGCCGCGAGGAACGAGATGACGACGTTCTTCGTCTGATCGATGAATGTACCGCCCACCTCCTGCGTCTGACCCAACACGAGCCCCTTGATCGAGACCTGGAACAGCCGCGCCTGGATGCGCTCCCATTCCCAGCGTTTCTGCTTTTCGCAGTCGTTGAGCTTGATGTCCTGCATACCATTGATGAGCTGCACGATATTGCTCTGGTTGGCTGCCGCCTCTTGGAAGCGCATGTAGTCGAGCTTGCGGCGGCGCTTCATGAAGAGCAGAATCCAGCCGATGTAGAGCGCACTGCCCGACAGGAAGATGCCGAGTATCGTCGGGTCGTAGCCGCCCATGACGGCTCCGTAGATGACGAACGACACGACGGCCATCGCCATGCTCAGCAGCGAACCCGTGAGGAACGACTGGATGCGGTCGTAGTCATCGATTCTTTGCATGATGTCGCCCACCATCTTCGAATCGAAGAACGCGATCGGAAGACGCATGAGCTTGGCCAGAAAGTCCGAGATAAGTGAGATGCTGATGCGCACGGTCATGTGGAGCATGAGCCACGAGCGGATGAGGTTGTTGGCCAGCTGGCCCAGCGTCAGCACCACCTGGGCGACGAGCATCATCACCACGAACGAGAGATTGCCCGTACCGATGCCCTTGTCGACGACCGACTGTGTGAGGAACGGCAGGATCAGGCTCAGTATGCTGGCTGTGAGCATCGCCAGCGCAAGCTGTGCAAGGTAGCTTTTGTAGGGACGCAGGTATTGCAGCAGATAACCCAGTTTCAGCCGCTTGTCTTCGTCGCCTTTCTCGCGGTAGAAGGCCGGTGTGGGCTCCAGAAGCAGGGCGATGCCATATCGGGATGCAGCAGAAGGCGCAGCTGCTGAACTGTCCGATATGTTGAATGATTTACAATCGCTTTGTATCCACGATTTCAGAAATTGGGCTTCTCTGTATTTCAACAGTCCTGCGGCTGGATCGGAAATATGAATCTCCCAACCATTATGGATTTTGACGATTTTATAAACGACTACGAAATGTTGTTGGTTCCAATGTACGATACAGGGAAGTGTCGCCTTCTCCCGCAATTGTTCCCAAGTCATCTTTACCCCCGTGGTGCGGAAACCGATCGACTCCGCGGCGTCGCTGATACCCAAGAGTGATTTTGATCGAGCAACACTGAATCCTTGTAGATATACGGCTGCCCGAGATAGAAAAACCGGTCTTGGGCAGATGAGAGTCCCGCATGGATTAAGAATACGATTAAGATAAACTGTTTCATTGGAATAGATATTGAACAAAGAGCAAATCGGTTTAAGGCAACCAATGAAAAGTTGCCTTAAACCTTGATACGAACTATTCTACTATACGACCGGCAATCGCATAATGTCCCGGCCCATAGAGAGAAAGCACCAATTCTGCAGCTTCGCGGGAACTGCTCACACCGTCAACGGTAATACGATTGAGGAAACGTCCATCTGCTGCATAAACACTGACTTGATACTTTCCTCCGAGGATTTGCATCATCTGCTGCATCGAGAGCTGCTGTGCAGCAAAATTTTTCATGGTTCTCATAATTGTAGTTTTTGAGTATGAAACAAAAAGTTTCCAGACTTTTTCGTTTCGACGGATGTCCTATAACCGTCGTTTCCCGGATAACATTCCGTTAATCCGGAAAATAATGTTACTTTTGCGGTGCCTTTCTGCATTTTAGTTGAACTTATGAGCTGTCACACTCGGTTTTTCTTTTTCGCGGGAAGGTTTTTCATATCCCGGAGCGGGCAGGACTTCGGGACATGATAAGACCTCTGTCATAATAATATTTTCAAATCTTCGACGTCATACACGTCCGGCAAACGTCGGTTGTCTATAAGTACCGTCGGAGTTCCCGTAATGCCGATCTTGCGGCAGTATTCCATCTGCTCCCGTAAATCCGCCTCCGCTAACGGATGTATTCCGAGCCAATCCGGCAATACTCTCCGGTCGAACCATTCGCCGATGATCCGGTCGGTTCGGGGCCATTCGTTCACAATCCCCGATGAAATCATCCGCACTGCCGCATCGAAGGAACTCTTGTCTCCTTCGTTCACGATAAATATCAAGTCGATACGATAATCTTCCAATCCACGGAATGCCCGGTGGACCCGGGCGCATTTCGGGCAAGAAGGATTCATTACGACCGTTATGGTATGTTCGGCCTCGACGAAATTGCTTGTCGGAGACGCGGCATCGCTGTGAACCGGCTCCTCGTTCTGACGGGCGAGCAACTGCCAAAAGAGGTCCGGGTCGCACAACAAACGCTCTCGTGCATACTTTTCGCGGGGATATTTCGCCGCGACTTCTACCGTCACGACGATGCGCCGTATAGCCAGCATTGCGATAGCGAAACACACACCGAAAGTCAGCCAGTCGAAAAGCAGGAACGGCCGACTGGCTGCTGTCGCAGTATTCTGAAGAAGCAATTCCGCCCCGAAATCGGTCAGTAGGATGGCATCGATCGCAAGACACAGCGTACACCACTGTCTCCGGCGGATTTGCCAAATCAGCGAATAGCCGACGAACGGCAATGCCAATATGTCGAGCCCGAGGAATACAGACGCGGGATTCGTCGCTACGAATACGCCCCATACGAGCGATGCGACAAAATAAGTCAACGACAATTCGCCGAGCGAGATCCATCCGAAGAGCTTCGCCCCGGCCGAACGGAAAACCGCATTGCAATCCGAATGTTTCCCGAGACGGCAGAACCGCTGCACAAGATGCGGGTCGAACGAGGCTTTGACGATGGCCACGAGCGAAACGACGACGCCCGCCGTTTTTACTAAGAAACGGGAATCCGCAAGGTCGGGCGAACGCAGCGCGATGACCGACGGCAGCACGGCACACAGCCCGACGAGCCAATAGCCCCATGACCGGTCGAGAAACGCCAACCACTGCCTGATCCAATATACCGGTACGGAGGTCTCTTTCGTCTCTTCGCCTCTTTCAGCCAAGAGCACCGTGCCGTCCCATAGTGCGCGGAAGCTATCGAACGGAACTTCGAGACGCCGGCCCGCAACCGTGCGCAGACCGATCACCTGCCGCTCGCGGTCGAGCGATTCTACCAGAAAGAAAGGATATTCCTCCTCTCCTGCCTTGACGACAAACGGACCCTCGATCTCGAAGAGCTGCCCGAACTCCAGTCGGCATACCATGTTGGGTACATGCAACTCATCCAGCGTGTCGCTGAGCGACCGGATGCTGCGCGGCAGAGGATGGTCGGCATACGCCTCCCGAATCCGAAGCAGGTCGATGCGCATGCACAGCTTTCGCAGAAAAAGATGCAGCAAAGACGGTATGGTACGATTCATATTCATTTTATATCGCTTATCTCAAACTGAACTTGATCGTGAACATCACCGATGCAGGTCGCAGACGGTAGGAATATACGTAATCCGTAATATCGGACTGGAAAGCAGAGCGGAACGCACCGCAGTCCAGCAGGTTCCGGGCTTCGATGCCGTACTCCATGCGCTCGGTTTTCCATGTGAGCGAGGCGTCGAGGAAAAACATGTGCCGGTCCGTCCCGCCGATTGCGGCATTGTAATAGTGTTCGCCTCCGAGGCGGCAGATCCAACGCTTGCGGATGATGAAGTTCACCGCGACATCCTGCCGCAGCACGTCGATCGGATCGAGCGCCGCACCGTCGATCCGGCTCATGCTGCGTCGGTATTCCGCCGTATAATCCATCCGCACGGCATTCGTGAACTGCGTATTGAAGCCCAGCCCGGCCGAGGCCATGTCGTAGCGGGTCGGCATCAGCACCCCCTGCCGCAGCACCTCGCTCCACGAGCGCGAGAACCCTCCCGAGAGGTTCGCCGTCGTCGAGATGCCGTCGAAACGCTTGCTGATCTTGCCGCTGACGCTGAAGCCGTCCGAGCTGTTGTCCATCGCAATGGCCTCGATGCGGCTCAACGACCCTTCGTATGTCGTGCCGTAGATAAGGTTGCGCTCGGAGCGATAGTAGGATGCGTCGATCGAACCGAACAGTGCGCGGATGGCATTGCCGTAGGTGAGCGACGCCGTATAGTTCTGCATGCGCGTGCGGCTGATGTCGCCCTCCTTGCTGGCGATCATCCGGTAGTCGGAGAGGATGTAGCCGCTGTAAGTGTCGTACAGTCCGCCGATCAGCTCGTTGTACGATGCCCGGGCCGAGAACTTGAGGTTGTAGGTGAGGTTCGACTGCAGCGACAGCGATGGGGTGATGAGCAGGCGGTTGTCCGTAACGGTCCGGCCGAGATTGCGGTCTTCGGTACGCAGCGACATGAAGTCCAGCGGCACATAGAGGGTCGCCGAGAAGCGGTCGCCGATATGGTAGCCGACGCTCGGCCCCGCGACGAAGTCCAGACGCCGCCAGTAGATGTCGTTGCGCAGGGTGTCGGGCGCCGGGAGGGTTGCGCCCGCGGCGTTCATGGCCGAGAGTGCCGATTCCATACGCTCCGCCTGCGCGTTGAGCGCCGCATTGAGCGTGAAATTCCACCGCCCCACGATATAGGAGGTAAAGGCCGAGTTACGGGTGCGGAAGCGCCGGCTGTCGAGCGTCTGGAGCGCATCGGGATAATCCGCCGGGGCGTCGAAGACTTCCGGGTAGAGCATCGGGCGGATGCGCAGCGACGTCGGTTGCGTCGTGTAGTCGGTCTCCGAGCGGAAGTTCACCGCCCAGCGGCTCCAGCGCCGCACGCCGGTGAAGAGGTTCCGCAGCGTGATCTTCGGAAGCCGGAAGCGCTGGTCGACCCGCTCGCCGTCGTTCACTACCCGCCCGTAGTCGGTGTCCCACTGACCGCCGAAGGTCAGCTTCTCCTGAAGGTAGTGTCGCTCGGTGTTCGAGCGCAGCTGCAGGTTCACCTCCGTGCGGTCGGTGCGGCGGTCGGCAAAGGTCTGTTCCTCGATCACGAGCGGTACGGCATCGGGCAGGTAGTAGGTTGTTATGGACCCGCCCTCCGAGGTCTGGAAATCGTGGATGTAATGGGCGTTGGCCGTCAGTTCGAGATCCTTGCGCAATTTGACGATGGCGTTCGTCGAGACGGTATGGATCTCGTTGTCGAGGTACCGTTCCTTGTCGAGCGAAGGCTCGGTCGGACGGTGTATGCCCAAGAGCGACGAGGTGGCGTCCAGACCGTCGTAGAAACTCGTCAATTCGCGCGAGACGTCGTCGCCCGTGTTGTTGGTCTTGTAGGTGTCAATCGTCTGGAAATTGCGGCCGAAGTACATCGCCGTCGCCTCGGCGTTCCACATCCACGGCTTGTAGCCCGCGCCCAGTTGGAGCGTGGAGTTCCACGTCCCCCTGGCCTCTTTCTTGAGCTTGAGATTCAGGGCCGCTTGGTTCGAGGCGACGAGGTCCTTGAGCGCCTTGATCGGCTGGTGGTTCTCGTAGACCTCGACCGAGGCGATGTCCTGTGCCCGCACGTTGTTCGTCGCGATGCCGTAGCGCCCTTCGAGCATGTCCAGACCCTCGATGTAGAATTTGTTGATCGCCTTGCCGTTGTATTTGACCTCGCCCGACTTCGCCACCTCGATGCCCGGCATCTTCCGCAGCACGTCCCCGATCGAGCGGTCCGTCACGTCGGCATATTTGGCCACCGTGTAGGTCAGCGTATCCCGACGGCGCGTAACGGCCGGAGCCCTGACTATCACTTCGCGAATTTCGGTCGGGTTTTCCCTGACTGCGAAATCCACCCGCTGCGTCCGTGCCGCGACGAAACGCACCTCTTCATGGATGTTGAATCCCGTAACCGCCACCGCCAGCGAGTCGGCATCGCCCCGATATTCGAGCCGGTAGACGCCGTCGTCGCCCGTGATGGCATAATTGTACACGGCACGCCGGGCCGTGTCCTGCAACAGCACGTTCGCACTCTCCACCGGACGCGACGTCGCCGCATCGCGGAGTGTACCGCTGATGATTATTCGCTCCTGAGCCCGGAGATTTTCGGCGGTTCCGAGGAGCAGCAAGGCAACAAAAAGTATCGGGAGTGTACGCATGGCAAAGGTGGATTTTTTGGGGGGCAAATGCTTAACAAGTATATTTTTACTCCAGCTCAAGCGGATTATAGGGAATCGGACTGCATTGATCATGGGTAATGAGCCGAGGTTGGCCATCCTGGAAGCGTCACGAAATAGTTTTGTCCCGTCTCGGCAAAGAACGAGTCGATCGGATTGTTGTAGACAGTGCGAGCGGCCTTTTGCACCCGCTCGCGCGACATCTTGCGGGAGGGCACCTTGTAACGAAGCATCGGTTCTGCGGGCTTCTCGATGCCGATAGCCCTGAAGCTGTACTCTCCGGAAGCGTCTTTGGCGGCCAAAACCATCCCCGGCAAACCGTGGAATTTCCAGAATCCGGCAATTACAGGAAGATCCGGGGCATACCAAACACTCCATTCCCGCCCCCGGAATGAACACCGAGCCTTCATGCAGCGGTATCCCAGAATCCCGCAAACAGCGTCGTCAAGTTCCCATTCGATTGCCGGCAGCGGTTCATCATAGGTATGGAACAGATTATCGATGTTGGGCAACAACACGCATTCTTCGAGTATCCGGCGGCGGAGATCGACGTAAAGTGCCGCGGAATATTGTACGCTGCACGAGTCCATCCACTCATAAGAAGTTCTTCGGTTCCGGTCGGTATGGTTCTTTGATAGTTCCCGAAGGTACAGACTGTAGAAACTTGTGTAGCGGCTCCCCGTTTCGGCAACGATTCTGTCATGGCGCACCAGCGTATCGATCCGAACGGTGAGGTCGTAGATGACACGCAGGGCGATATCATCGATCTCCTCCCGCTCGGCAGTAGAATAAAAACTCTCGAAATTCGGGATATAAGTACCTGAATAGACCGGCATGGTGCGTTTCATTTCGGAGAGCGGAACGATACGCTGAGCCGAAGCCGAAAGGCATGACAACAAGGTAATTATATAAGTGAATTTTGTCATCGAACTTGTTGCTTGAAATTGTCATCGGGCTTGTCAGGAAGAGTTGTTCGTCAAAAATTCGACGAACAACTCCCCGAGTTCTATTTAGCAAACAATGCCAATCGCATCTGCCGGGCGTTTGATATTGTTTGCAGCCTCGTTGGCGTTATTACCAGGTACATCGATCCAATAGCCTTCGTTCGGGCTATCGCCTTCGCCCCATTTGGTGACAACAAGACAGCGCCATCCGCCCTTGGCTTCGTTCATCTGTTTTTCGTCAGTTGCTGTGCTGCAAAAATTTTTCATGTTCGTTTTCATAGTCGTAGTTTTTGTCGATTTTGAATTCTGTTTCGGTCGGACTTTTGCATCTCGACAGGCGTCCTGAACTGCCGTTTCCCGATTCATATCCCGATGATCCGGAAAAGAATTCCATTTTCTTATGCCTTTCTGCGTTTTAGTTGAACTTATGAGCTGTCGCAATCGGTTTTGTTCCCACCAGGGGAGGGCTTTTTCGTCGAATCAGGCCGGCAAAACCGGATTCAACATTATATTGGTTCTTGGAATATTGTTTCGGTGCGAGTTTTTACCTCGGCAGCGTTTCCCGAAACGTTATTCCCGTTGCAGCTCTTCGAGCTTCGAGCGCAGCGCATCGCCGCGCAGATCGACGGCGACGATCTTCCCGTCGGCATCCAGCAGGAAGTTGTGCGGGATGGTCTCGATACCGAACATTCGGAACAGACGGTCGTAGTCCGGATCGTCCTTGCGCAGGATTACATGGGTCAGCGCCGTGCCGCTCCCGTCAGCCTCTACGGCCTGCTTCCAGCGGTTCAGGTTCTCGTCGATGGATACGGCGTACCGCAAGCGTTCTTTCGTAATCGCGGGCCGCAGCCAGCAGCCCCGGCATCTCCTCGCGGCACGGAAGGCACCACGAGGCCCAGAAATCGATCAGCACGTAAGGCGTTTGCAGGCTGCGCCACGACGTTTCCTTGCCCTCTCTGTCGGGCAGACTGAAGCTGACGACGGTATCCCCGCAGCGATACGGGATCGCCGGTTTGTCTTCGTCTGCATCCGTGGGGTTGTCCGCGTCCGAAATCGCGGAACCCGGAGGGGCTATCGTGAGTTCGAATCCGGCTTCTTCTTCGACCGGGTCCGGGTAAGGGGAGCGGATCGCCTACGATGCAGGCATAACGGTTGAATGCCTCGCGGCTCTCGGGCGTCATCGCGGGTATGGGTTCACCGGAAGGAGTCGTTCCCGTAAGCATCGAAAGATTCGCATTGTCGGGGAATTTTGCACGGATATATGCGTATGTCTCGGTCTGTTCGCTCTCCGACAGATCCGGCAAAAGATTGAGGCAGGCATATACCGCATTGAACCCGCTTCGGGTGGTCCGCAGCAGCTCCCGCCACAACAGCCCTTCGGCGCGGAAGCAGGAGTCGATACGTGTTGCGAGTGCTGCACGGCGGTCGTCGTCGGGCGACAAATTCAGAGATTCGGCTTGCAACCGTTTGCGCAGTGTTACGACCGGAGCCCCGAGGACGCTGCACAGCTCCTCTTGGGATTCGGACCCCGATACCTCCGGACGGCCCATCCGCCCCAGCGGCGCGAATGCGAAGTCTATCCGGTCGCCGCTTCGGACGACGATCGAGCCGGAAGAGAGCGGTACGCGTTCGATGAGAACCTCGGCCGCCACTTCGTCGAACGGAATCCGCCCCTCCAACACGAAACGCCCGCCGCAAATCCGGCAGGAATCGATGAAGGCCGCCTGATTGTCGAAATAGGTGAACAGATAAGCTGTGCGGCCCTCGGCATCGAGACTGTCGGCGACCGAACCCGATATGCGGACGGAAGACGGATGCTGCCCGCAGACGTTGATTGTCGAAAACAAAAAAAGCAGATAAACAAGTGGATGTTTCATAATGGCAGTTTCTAAAGGTGATGGAGGCAGGTAAGAGACAGGGGATATCCCCTGTCTCTTTTTTTTATGAACTATGCGCAGCTTTTTACCGTATAGCTGCCCTGTTGCCAGCCGGCCCGATTGAGTTCGATCTCCATTTTTACGGTCGCACCGGCAGTTGTCTGGCCAGGGAAAATTACCATGAGCGATTTCTTGTCCGCTCGCTTTGCTGTAAGCTCGGCAGAAGGCGCCGCCTTTTACATCGTTCATCTGCTTTTTCGAGAGCTGCTGTGCAGCAAAATCTTTCATCGATTTCATAATTGTAGTTTTTGGTCGATTTTAATACTATTTGGATTAGGACTTTTGCTTTTCGACAGTATTCCTTGAACTGCCGCTCTCTGAATCGTAAGAATGATTCTGAAAGATTATTATCTTTGCAGTGCCTTTCTGCGTTTTAGTTGAACTTATGAGCTGTCGCACTCGGTTTTTGCTTCCTCGCGGGAAGGCTTTTTTCGTATTCGGATGGCAAGTCCGAATCGGAAAAATTCATATGTCCAGTTCCAGTTTCGGATAATAGCCCTCGGGGATGTAGTTGATGTCGATCTCGACCGTCTTTTGCGTACTCATGTCGTAGATGATATGCTCCTCTCCGTCCAGAAACATCATCGTCAACGGGGCCAGCCACTGCCTGCGCCACAGGCGGTCGACGTCCTTACGCGAACACTTGACTTTCTTGTGCGACGGAATGATGAGCTCATGACGGTTCGTACCGTTCAGCGCCTTGTCCGCATAGTCGTGAATCATCCGTCCGACGGGTTGTTCCAGTCCGATCGCCGTCCAGCGGAAGAGCCCCTCCGTGTCGGCAGCTTTCAGAATCAGCCCGGGCAGACCGCCCAGCTTCCACGGTCCGTGCGCCTGAGGAATCTCCGGCGCGAACCATGCCTCCCATGTTCTGCCGCGGAAGGTCGCGACCGCCTTGCGGCAGAGATACCCGCAACCGTATCCGTCTGTTCCGTGATCCGCCAGTCCAGCGCTTCGACCGGCTCGTCGTATCGGTATTCTTCCTTTAGGAAGCGGGTGGAGACCATCCGTTTCTTCTCCTTCGGGAAAGTATATACATCGCAATACCACGCCTGTTCATCGGGTTGCATCCAGTCCCACAATGGGATGCCACTCTCCAGACGGGCGATATCCGTCGGCGGAATATCCACATAATAAAGATAGGCCATTGAGTCGATCCGATCGGTGTACTGACTGTAATAGCGACTCGTGCTCGGTCCTATTTCGAGCAGCGTGCGGTCGTGCAGGATCTTCATATCCAACGTATCTTCCACATAGGCGAAGTCGTAGGTTACGCAGAGACGGCAGGTGTCGATCGGATATTTTGCGCCCGGGTCTCTGACCTCCGGAGAATAATGCTGCGCCGAAGCCGTCAACCACGAAATCGAGAGTGCAGACAGCAAGATCAAGAAAGTTCTCATAAGCAAAAGTTTTTATTTACCTGCGGCCCATTCCGAGCCGCAGGTAAGGATGGAAGCTATTCGGTAGTTAAATTGTCCTTCCTTTTAGCTACGACGATTACGGACTGGATGCATGTGAATTTATCCCCGGTCCAAATTCCGGTATCGGCATTTGCCAGTCCGTTGTCCATGGATGAAGACCCGCCATGGCCCTCATACATACAGCCGCAACCACACATTCCTGCTGGTTTGCCCCCGGCTATGTGTTGCATCTCCTTTTCCGAAAGATTGTTTTTTCAATCTGATTTACCTTGAGCGATTTCATAATCTTCGTTTTTTACAGGTTATACATCACAACTGAAACTTTTGTTTTTCGTCAGAACGATTCAATCTGCCGTTTTCCGGGTAACATTCCGTCAATCCGGAAAATAACTCTATCTCTGCACTGCCTTTCTGTGTTTTAGTTGAACATATGAGCTGTCGCACTCGGTTTTGCTTCCTCGCGGGGTGGCTCTTCATATTCGGATGGCAAGTCCGAATGATACGAATGGAAGTCATGGGGTTCCGCTGGTCGGAGGTGTTCCGGAACGGATGAACAGCGTATCCCGGTCCCGAACGATCGTAAACGAATGCTCGGATTCTGTTTCGTCGAAATAAGAGCGGGGAAGGTCGAACAACCGCCGACCGTCCACATCGAGAATCACATCCCCTTCTTCCACACCGAAATCCTGCCAATACGATCCTTCCTTCACGAAATCGACTACGGCGTGCCCCTCCCTGCTTTGGAAAGCCCGGAAACAGAATCCGGCCATCCCTTCCTGCCGGCTCTGATCCTCCTGCAGGGAGACGTATGCGATGGGGAACAGTTCGATACGGTGTCGGGCCGGATGGAACCGCAGATTGAACGACTTCGAAAAGTCCATGCCTGCCACAACCATCTCGCGCTCTCCCGAAATACGCCACGGACGCAACAGTTCGCGGTGCTCGATCCATAATTTGCGGTTCAATAATCCATATTCATTCAGCCGATAGCAAGTCGGTAAGACTCCGTTCTTGGAAGGACAGACGTATTTGCGTGTGGTCTCGTCGTTCAGGACCGCACGCATCGTACTGTCGGGCTCGGCATACAGATAGACGAGGGATGCGGGGCTTCCGGTATCCAATACCAAATCGACCCGTGGCCGCACGTATTCGTTCCGGCAATGAAACCGAAACGGGAAATCCCGGATAACGAACTGGTTCCCGACGACATCCAGCTGCAAGGAGATACCCGGCAACGAGAAAACGGGCCAATCGTATACGGCGAGGCATTTGTTTTCGCAGTCGAGCTCCCACGTGCGGGTCTCTTCGAGCGGAATGGAGAAAATGCCGTCGGCCGCAAGCATGTTCAAAGAGCGCCCGTCCACGATCCGACATTCGGAATAGCAGACCCGACTATTCCCGATCGATATCGAGACGGGGTGCTCCACGGTCATGCTGGGAATGTCTCGCCTGAAATCCCATCCCGACTTCAGTGTCTCCGTAGGGCGGAACCGGTCGATCAGGCCGCTCTTTTCTGCAAAGCACTTGTCCAGGACGAGCATTCCGGCACTTCCCGTATCGAAAATCAGCTTACACGTATGAGCGGAATCCAACTTCGTTTCGATGACCGGATGTCCTATCATGTCGTACTCGAATCTCGCAGCTGCGGGTTCGAGGGTGCATACCGGAACGTGCGACTGCGCTCCTTCGTCCCGACGGATGCAGGCCGAAGCGAGGAACAGAATGAAAATAATGAGTATCCGAAACATGATAATCGTCCGCTTCAATGTAAACTCTCCAATATACTATAGCTTATATAGTTATTGATAAGTCTCATTATTTCGTTCGCCAAAAATCACGGCAACCTCCATTGCCATCATCTATCATAAGGGCTGAGTCGACTGTTTTATGAATCGAATTTTTATTTCCAGCCCAATTGGCCTGTCCGTTCGCCTCGATGGAGGAGCCGCCGACATTTCGATAATAACAGGCGCAATTGCAGACATTTCCACCTTTGACGCTGCTCATTTCCTTTTCCGAAAGGTTGTTTTTCTCGATCTGATTCACTTTAAGCGATTTCATGGTTCTCGTGTTTTAGGTTTTATACAACAGATTTTTATCGGATTTTTGCCTTGCGACGGAGTTATCCGGATCCGCTGTTCTCCGAATCCTGCTCCGAAATCCGGAGAATTATATTACCTCTTGCTGCCTTTTTTGTGTTTTAGTTGAACTTATGAGCTGTCGCACTCGGTTTTGTTTCCCCGCGGGAAGTTTTTTGTCGGGCTGGCAAAGCCGCATGAAACTCCGGCGGGTTATCCGCAGTCCGTTTTCAGATGATTATCTTTTTGGTTCCATCCGCTGAACGGATTTCCCAGACGGTACGCTCTTCCGTAGAATATATATCTTCCCTCTTCTCCTCGGGGATGTCGGTCCACCGGATGCCGTCGACGGTCATAACGGTGTCTTTGAGACGAAGCCCTTGCCCGTAGGCAGCATCGTTCGTGCGGATTCTCGTTACCACCCCTTGCGAATCGCACCAGAACCCTGTCCGGTTCACCGGTTTGGAGGGATAGGTACGCTGTGCCGGAGTGAGTATGAGCCGGTCGTTCCTGAAATCGAGGATCATATTGAAATGCTTGAGTATGCGCATGCCGAGCGTGCCTACGATCGGTTTGCCGATACCGGGAAGAAAGTTCTTGAATTCTTCTGCAAAGCTTCTCAATCCCGTATCGAAATCACAGCGCACGTCCGGCAGGACAAAGGGCGGCATATCGATGTCGACTTCGAAATCCAGATGCTGCCGGTCGGGAATCTCCGCGCTAAAACGATCCTCGATTTTCCAATGGGGAATGCGCGAAACGAAATCTTCCAGCTCTGCCGGAGGGTCCGTAATGCAGAATCCGTACGGCGTGCCGGTGTCGAGCAGATAGACATAATCCGTCGACAAAGAGCGGTCGCCGTAAGACAAGGTCATCGGAATATTGACGAACGGAGCGATCTTCCGGTCCTTATACTTCGCAAATAGCAATGGATAAACAATGGCGTTCTCGGGCAAGGTGTCCGTCTCGCGAATGGAAAACATGCGGTTATCGAAATCGAAACACCAAATTCGTTCTTCGGTAGCATACGCCGGAGCAATAACACATGGCAAGTCGACGGGCCCGACAACGTCAAACTCTTCGTCGGGAACATGGTAAATCCTGTTGTCGTTCAGCGATTGGCCGCCGAGCGATATATCCTTGACCGCGATATGCGATACGACGGCTCCGGGCTGCGTAACGGTCAGAGAGTCGGCGTAATTTTCGGCGAGCGACTGCGGCAGCATGCAGCCGACCAAGCATCCCGTATCGAACAGCATTTCGAGCGTATCCGTTGCGTTGATTACGACGGGGGTAATGATTCTGTCCTGATCGATGCGCAAATTCGTGTTGTCGGCAGCCGGCGGCGTCTGTCCGTGCGACGAACAGGAAACCACGACGAATTGCAGGAGCAGCAGGGGGTATAGGAACTTGCTCATAACTGAATGATTTTATACGGGATCAAAACGCAAAACCAATCAACCTTATCATGCTCTCCGATGGGATAAGGATTCATTTGGGCATAATGAGATATAATTGATTTTGCGTTTGAAATACAATCTATTAAGATTCCATGGATTACTTAGCTATAAGTACCCACTTATCACACAGGGTCCATGATCCATCTTCATTCATATAGCCTGTGATGTGAAGCATACCGGGCGAATGCAAACCGCTGGCTGCATTCGCATTCTTGTTGCTCGCTGTCGATGACCCTCCCGAATCGGCATACAGGCATGCACAACCACAACTTTCACCTCCAGTGACGTAAGCCATTTCCGTTTTTGAAAGGCGTGCCTTTTCGATCTGATTTACCTTGAGCGATTTCATGGTTCTCGAGTTTTAAGTTTTATACAACAGATTTTTATCGGATTTTTGTCCTGCGACGGAGTGTCCGTATCCGTCGTTCGCCAAATCCTATTCCGAAATCCGGAGAATTGTTTCGTCTCTTGATGCCTTTCTGTGTTTTAGTTAAACTTATTGGCTGTCGCACTCGGTTTTGCTTCCTCGCGGGGTGGCTCTTCATATTCGGATGGCAAGCCCGAACATGAAACTCATCCGTTTTCTCGGAACGTACAAACCGTCTTTTTTCCCGGTGGCTCGTTCATATGGCGACGGCGACGGACATAACCACTGATAAACGCAATTCTTGCAGGATTCGAGTCGCGAATTTTTCGCCATGCATAATTCTCTTGCAATTCACGGACGATTAGATCGTATATCGAATCGTCGATCGTCCCGAGAGACGGCGCCGTTACATCCGAATAAATCCGGCCGTCAGGCATTACTATCAAATTACCGAATGCTTCGATATTGACTGCCTGGTGAGCGAAAATTTCGCGACGGGACAATCGGATTTGTTTAATGTCCGCTTCGGAAAGGAATACGTTGCAGTCGAAAAATTCCTTGTTATCGTCATATACCGGAACCATTGCAAAGTCTTTCACTTCAAGTTTTTCCACCAGTTCACTCCATTCTCTGTATTCGCGGTCGTTCCGGACGATTAAATCGTATCCGAACGGGAGCGACAACCGCTGTTCTTTTTCCATCGGCTTTTCCATGTCGAATGCCTTCGGCACATTGTCTGGCTGTTCGCAGATGAAACGTACCCTATATCCGGCTTTAGCGAGCGTATATGGCGCAGTTGTTTTATCATGTAAACCCGCATAGAGAACATAGAATACGATTTGTTCTTTATATGCCTTCAAACGTTGCTCCATCTGGATGATCTCTCGATCGGTAACATCCGAAACGACCAAATTGATTCTCTGCAGCGACGGAGTCCATACTTTGTCCAAGAATCGAACAATCGTTTCACTGCTCAGATGCTCCTCCGAACAGATCGGATAAATAATCTGTTTGAAATAAGACTTGTTACAACATAGACCTCCGATGTATATGGTTAAAGAAGACAGATATTCCAAAAAACATTTTCTCCGATCTCACGCTCCGGATCCTTCTTCAGCCGTTTGATGTCGTGCTGAATATTGAGCATCGGCGGCAGAGAAATAATCGGAGTTTCAGAAGATGTAATCCGGCCGAATCCCCGGGTTGTGATTTCATTGATGAATGACCGTGCATCATTATCGAGAGTTTCCGGATCGAACGATGCGGAATACAAATTATCATAATCCTCGAATACTCGGCATAATTCTCTGATCGAATCCGTTACGTTGAAATGGAACATGGTTTCTCGCGCCGACTCGTATAACAAGCCTTCCGTTCCTTTTCGCCAAAGAAATGTATCGGGAGAAAGCGTAAGTTTCTGTTTCATGGGATTCGCAATTTAGTCTATCAAAACATCTTCCATCAACTTCTTGTACAAATGCGGATGACGGGCGAGATGAGCCAAACAATACGACGAATACTGTTCGAATGTCTCTTGGTTCATATAGCCGCGGCAGATTGGTTGTGTCGCGTCCAGATCCTCAATATAGTACATACACTGAATACAACTTCTTTTCCTGTAACAGAGCGAACACTGACGTTGCAGTTTCTCCAGATAGCCATTGAATCGTGCTACGATAGCATCAAGTCGAGGGAAACTCCATTTGCAGATAACTGTCCGAGAGCGAATTTATGATCTATGCGCTCGCATTGCAGAATTTTGCCATTGACCGTAACGAACAGTTTCTTACTGAATGGAGAACAGGTTCCCGTTGGAGTGTAGTGCAGTTTGGATTCGTCCAGGAAAAGGCTGTTGTAGTCCCTGAACACGTTCCCGCTGTATTGGTGCAAATACAATAGCAAATCATGTGTATTAGGTTCTGCCACAAACATCTCTTCAGCAAGTTTTTCGTAGTTTTCCGATTCGTGCAAACTCTCGATCATGTTCCGGTAGGTTTGCTGGAACTCCTCCACCTTATCAGGACGAATCCCCGAATTGTTCAGTTCCGATATGGTCGGTTTCTTCCCGAATTCGCGCATGATGAAATCATGTGTTCGGGCAACGCTGTTGCGGTTATGAAGCACGGCATTGAATTCTACATATCGGGTAAAATAGTCCGGATATTTCGCCTGTAGGTCCTTTACGTTTTATAGACCCGATCGAACGAATTCTTCCCGTCATGAGTTACCCTGTAACTTTGTCCATATTTATCGCCATCGAGACTGATCAACAAGTGAAAACGCTTCTCGACAAGATAGTCCGTATAGCGATCGAGCAACATGGCGTTGGTCGTCATCGAAAAAATTGAAATTTCTATGCACATCGAGTTTTTCGACATAATCGACCATGCGCGTGATGACAATTGCTTGGTTTTGACGATACGATCTTGTTTTCCTCCGGCTTTACGGCTAATATTGGAGCCTTGGTGGGTTTAGTTGGCCCGAATAATTTATTGGTGTTCGATAAACTAAACCATGCGAGCCTTATTGATGGAGCTCTGATGTCTGGAGCGAAAATGACACGATACCTTCATAGTGACATGCATTCCTTGGAGAAAATTCTTTCGCAAAATGCTGATCAGTACCCCTGTGGAATGATGGTCGTTACGGACGGCGTGTTCAGTATGGACGGAGACATAGCCAATCTCCCCGAATTGCTGCGTCTTACAAAGAAATACAATGCTCTGTTACTGATTGACGATGCACATGCGACAGGTATTATTGGGGAAGGTGGTGCCGGTACCTTGAGCTATTTCGGTATCACAGAGCGAGATAACATCATTGTGACCGGCACGTTGAGCAAGGCGATAGGGACAGTCGGCGGTTTCATTACGGCAAGTCAGAAAATCATCGATTACCTGAGAGTATATGCGCGGAGCAATATGTACTCGACAGCTCTGCCTCAAAGTGTCTGCGCTGCCGCCTACGAGGTGCTGCAGGATTTTAAAAAACATCCGGAACAGAGAGAGGCCCTCAACCGAAATCATAATTATGTGCGTTCACGATTAAATGAAATGGGATTTAATACACTGCATTCCATTACCCCCATTATTCCCGTAATCATTGGCGATGAGTATGCGCTGACTAATCTGATAAAAGATATTTATGATCAGGGGATATTTGTAAATGCAATTTTCCCGCCGGTTGTCCCTCCCAAAATGTGTCGTATACGAATTGGTGTAATGTCATGCCACACTCAAGAGGATTGCGACCGTTTGCTTGATGTCTTTTATAAAACAGGCAAAAAATATGGAATCATTTGAACTAGGTATCTAATGTAGAAAAGGTCCTGTTATAACATTAAAAAAAGAGGAAAAGAGATTAATCTCTTTTCCTCTTTTTATTGATTTAGGATTAAAATGGCTTGATTGTATGACTTCGTGCTAATTGTAACTAGCCTTAGGTGGGAATAAATACTTGCATGCGTCATTTTTTTCGTATTTTTGTCGTGAAAAATGTTCCCCTACATCCATTGTACCTACTAAATCTGACGATAAAATGGCAGGAAGAGTAAGACGCACGAATGCTGAAATAGATAATACCGTAATGACTGAACTTGAGAAACTGGTCATCAAGAGAGGTTTCGGCAACGTGCTTGTCACGGAATTGATGGCCAATGCCCGTTTGGACCCCCCTGTCTTTTATCGGCGCTATGGATCTATCGACAATCTATATGACAAGTTGGCCCAGAGATATGACTTCTGGATCAATAACACGATCGATACGTCAGAGTTGAGCGTCCTGGGACCTAAATTGTTCTTTGCGAAAACTTTGAAGTCGTTGTACAGAGAATTGTGCAACAATGAGGTCTTGCAGAAACTGTTGCTTTGGGAGATGTCGGCCGACAATGAGACGACCCGGAGAACGGCTCAGATCCGGGATTTGATGAACATGAATCTGGTCGAATATTACGACATGCTGTTCAAACCCGCTCATATCAACATCCGGAGTATTATCGCCCTCTTGATCTCGGGAATCTATTACCTGATTCTGCATAAGGGACGGGCTCCTTTTTGTAAGATTGATTTTGATACACCCGAAGGCGAAGAGGCTTTTTCGGAAGCAGTGGATACTTTGGTTGAGATGTTGTTCGACCAGATTGAGACCCACAACGAAAAACGGGAATGTTACGAACGTATGCTTAAAGATGGAATCAGCAAGAAAAAAGCCTGTCAATACTTGGGGGTGGATATCCACGAATTCGATTGCTGAAAATGTTTATTTTTAATGAGATGCAAGAGTATTACTCTTGCATCTTCCGTTTCATATCTTCTGTGTTTGAAACTCTCGGCGATAAATTGGGGCGAGTTTCAATGTTCATGTCGTACGATAAATAACCGTACATACAATCCACATCGAACGAATAAGTATCCGCTCTATTGTCATTTCTCCAACG
>VOFF01000569.1_pt1 | contig 28001 bp, 34 predicted proteins | sample 5384061 | NCBI WGS metagenome assembly VOFF01 (sample SAMN12384725, study PRJNA508395) | human gut metagenome | isolation source: healthy gut E | host: Homo sapiens
TTCTTTAAGAAGCTTGTAGTAATTCTCTGCTTCCCATTTGTATTGAAATCCTGCAACAAAATCATCTGCATATACAATTAGAAAGTTATCTCCCTTGCATTCTTTGGTAATAATAAACTTATACCATAGTGTCAATACATTGTGCATATATATGTTTGCTAGGATTGGACTTATGATATTGCCTTGAGCTGAACCTTCCTCTCCAGAAATATTGGTAAATCATTGGTAAAATCGAGAATTGAACACAAGAAATGCTATTTATAGAAGTATTTAAGACGATTTAAGACTTTTTCTCACGAACAGTAAATCCTGCCGTGGCAGATGAATAATATCTTAATCATATTTCTTTTTCCTCTTTAATTATTGTTCTATTAATTTTCTGCTCAAATTTTACCACCCATCCCCAAAGTTTTTATGCATAATCAGCATTTTCAATATATTCTCTTAATTCTATTTTCTCTTTATACTTTTCATGATCCATACGATATTCTTCGATATATTTTCTGTGGTCAATATAATCAATTCCCTTAAGGTTGTCCTTCAGCAATTTAAGGAAATCTATTTTTTCTATAATAAGCGGAATCTCACTTCCCGACCATGAACAGAATGAGGGAAATAAATCTATCTTCTTGAAATCCTCCAATTTCTTGTTTACTTTTAGAAATTCAAGAATATATTCCAATTTCCACTCCGGAAGGATATTTACAACCACGTCAATAAGCTTTTTTACATTTTTCAATTTCTGAATTGTTTTCTCGTAATTTTTCAAGCAGATAATATTTCTTTCGTTCCAATATGGTTGCGTCAGTTGTCTTAGCAAACAGTAAACCAGCAAATTCATTTATATAAAAGAATCTGTTATCATCTATAAGGATCTTAAAAGCATATTCCACGTATTCACACCACTTATCGTCCCGCCATACTAATTCAAAGACTTTATGTTCATCTCCACACATATTGTCTTTAGACTTAACCCAATCCACATATTCATTCCAAATTGTATGCTGTTGCTCAAATATCTTTGCAAAAAGTTTTCCATTATAATCAATTTCGCAACTAATTTCTATTGCACTCATGTAAATACTCGTTAATGCACTAATATCATTTTTAAAGAAATTAATAATTTCCTCAATTCCATCATCATGATACATATCACCTAAAAAAATTTTACCGACAGTTTAGGATTATCCAATACTTCCTTTATTACCGCCTCTTTAATTTCACTATCTCGTTCGCCATAACGAGCCACAACTTGTATTGTAGGGATTATAGGATTGTCTTTTTTCCAAATTATTGAATACAAAGGTTTTATAGTCATTGACAATTTTTTTCATTGATATTTTCTTTTGGCACAGACTCCCAAATAAATGACATCCACACATTTTTCTTATCAAACACATTATTTTTTATAAAACAATATGTAGCTTCATATCCAATACTATCAAGCAAATATCTTATCTGGCGATATCCATTCAGTCTGAGCGGTGCGTTTGCATCAAAATACTCTTTAAGTACCTTTAAATATAGTTCAATATTGCCTTCTATGATTTCAAAAACACAATCTAATCCCGTACTTATGACCATTGCTCTCTATCACAGATTGTCTTTTCCAAGAATTTACAAGTGCAAAATAATCTTTGGAAATCCTTTAAATCATATATACTTATTTCTTTTGAAATAGACTCCTTACGTAATCTCTCATCTTCCTCTATTGTTCTGCCAATCAAATGCTCACGAATCAACATTCTATAAATTCTGAATTTTGGATTCCGTTCAGCAACCATATAGCGATCGTCTAGCCTTATACCAATTTTCTCAGCTACTTGTTTGTATCTTGTAACTATCTTCGCATCATAAAAATCTGGTGTATTCTTGTCAATTACGTATTCATATATTGTATTAAAATCTGACTGTAGATAATTCTTAACATCCTCTTCATTCAATCCATTATAATGAACTTCTGAAAGGATGTTATTAATAGCGTTACGATACTCTTCGTTCTTACGCAAAATAGCTAAATTCTTCCATATATTGGTTCGTATATCAGCTAATTCATCAGTGTACCCAAGTGGCATCCTTACAAAATTGACAGATCTACTATTTCTAATTTCTTCTGTGAAAGAAATTTCTGTTTTTAATGCATATTCAGCAATTTGTAAATACAGTATACTATTATTATAGTTTTTCCCTTCCTCTGTATAACACCACACCCTATCTAACAGACGCATTTCATGATTATACTTATCTCTGTATGAATACTTATCATATAAGAGCCGTTCACTTAATACAAAAAATAAAAATCCATTATCAAATCTGGCCTTTTTTCAAAGTACAGCATCAAAAGATCAACTGCATCTTCAAAGTTCTCTGTATACTTATAACCTCCTAATATTTCTATTACCTTAGTTTTGATATTGTGATAATTTTTCTTAGAGTTAATGTCAAAACTATGTAAGTCAAAATCGACATTTACGTCTTGATCAATATGATTCTTAATAATAGATAATGCCTTATCCAGATTAACCTGATAAAATGATTCAAGATACTCCATATCCTGTTCCATAGGTGCATTGTCCCAAGCAGCAATTATTGAATCTTCAATATATTTTGTACACTCTTCTGAATTGAATATTTCCATCAATGTATTCAATGCATATACAATTTTATTCCTGAATGCAGGAAATCCAACAGAGATCAGACTTTCTACACTTACCCATTTTTTCTCAAACAACACATAGTACAGGATATAATTGCCGAAGCTCTGATCAGTAATTTTGTTATCTCGTTTTTAAACCAATCCACTAATTCCAAAGAATACAAATTCTCGATTATATCTTTCTCAACAATTTTCCCACCATATAAATTCTTCATATCACGATACAACTGATTTTCATTATTTTTTACCGGACCAGCTATAGCAATGAAAAACAATATAAGAATATCTTGTTTTGTCAACTTCGCTTCATCAATAATTCTTCCATAGTAGTTTTTAAAAATATCCTCAGCATTACGTATGGCCTGATATCCACCATCTATTGATCTCATACCAGCAAGAAAAGCAAGTCTTATATTTCCATTTGCGATCCCAGCAATCTTATTAAGGTAATCCGAATTCACTATTCCTAAATCAGCTTTCAAAATATCTTTTATTTCATCATCTTTAAGTCGTCCAACTTCAATAATATTGGGTAATATGTACTGCGATACAGCATCTATTACTCTCTCCTTGGCATAATCTCTTACTGAAATAAGTACCCTTACATCAAAATCTGTGGATAATGTCAAAAGAGTGCCAAGCACATTCTCTAAGCTTGCAACCATATTAGCATCATCAAAGAAAATCAAATATCTTCCCGGATCAGAAATATAATACTTTATGTCCTCATATAAAAGATTTCCATTACTTTTAATGCAGAAAACTTTTGTCTGTCCATCATTCTGTTTTCTACACGCTTCTAAAGCCAATCTTGTTTTTCCAATTCCTGATGGTCCTGTCAATACAGTCACTCTATTATTAAGTATACTAGTACATATCTCCGTAATCTCTGGCTTTCTGTGGAAAAAATCGCAATTAATAGGAGCATTTATACCATTTGCATCATATGCTTTAACAAAATCCTCTACCTCAAAAAATTGATTTGTATCAATTGCTATACCCAACTCATCTTTTGCAATATGTGGATAAAGTAATGCCAGATCATGAGAAAGTGTATCTATTCCAATAAGTTCAATTTCTACACCATCAATAGTTTCCATAATACTATTAAATTGTTATATATGAATATTTGTAGAACAATGACCACAAATTATTTTTTTTTTTATTTTATCCTTAGGTAGTAATAATTTTGTTGTATCAAAACATGATAAAATATCAGCACGTATTTTCTCTGCTGACTGTGAACTCACAGTTCCATAATTTATTAAGATATACTTTCCATCATCAGCTAAAACATAGGAATCCGGCGTGCCTTTTGTTGGTTTATTGGTACCAGTTTGAACTCCTAAAGTTTGAATATTATTAAATTTATATTTTTTATAAAGATATGCATCAAACAATTTTTGAAAGGCCCCACCCTCCAATTGCATGATTGCATTTTGAATAGAATTTACATTATTCAACTGAGTCTCTCCTTAGTCTTTCCACAATAATGCAGTCAATATTACATCATTTCATAATTTTTTTTGTTACTACGCTACCTGCTTATATCTCATAAACACATACTCAAATATCAGCTTGCGATACTCAAAGATTGCGCTATCTGAATAACTCTCCGGCAGTTCTTCCCACAAAATCTTGCCGATCAGGTTATCGACCTCAGCCTTAGTCTCCTGCTTGTCTGTCCAATGATCAAGTTCTGATATTTTTTGTCTTAATCTTATCCAACAAATCTACAGCAACCTTCTTGATTTTCTTGATGTCCTCTTTGGACAGATTTTCGTCAAAAAGCATATCATACATAGAAAGTTCTTCATCACTACCGAATCCTTCACGAACATACCGCTGTTCCTCTTCATTCATGGAATTTGCCAGATCCATCAGTTCCATAAATGTCTTTTCAATATTGACCCTATCCTGCTCCGAATTATATTCCTCAATAATCTGCTGATACCGTATGTAATAATCCACTCTGCGAGGATTCTCCCTTATCATGGCATCCAGCCTGACTTGAATCAATTCATCCAAATCCATGAATGCCAGATTTTTCTTTTTTAACTTTGGCAAACTCTCTCCGCAATAAATCAAAGTCAATTTTACTGATATCAAAACGTTTTGCAAATCCACGATCATTCGCTGCTCTTTCAATCATGATATAATCACCCAGAATTCCGTTAATCTGCACCATTAAATCTGTATTATCAACATGCTTCTTCTTTTTTCTTTAATTCATCAACAATGGCAATTATGGCATCTTTTCTTTCACGGTCTGCCTTGGAAATATCATCACGATCCAGATATTTCATCATGCGGTTAAGTTCATTGCCGTATGTCATAAACTGCTTCTTTGATTCCCTAGAGTCGGATACTGCATTAGCCGCTGTCAGTAGTAAGGAAATCTTTGCAAAATCCTTTGCATATACAAGATCATCCAAATCGAAATCTTTGGAATCCAGAAATTCAGCAGCCGCTGTAATTGTCTCAAGCACTCTTTCTATCAGTTCACCCTTGTCAATCGTCGGGTCAGTACTTCCACCACCTACATTAGCGGTATAATCAGCAAGTGCCTTTCGCAAAGCTTTTACAATACCTATATAGTCAATAATAAGACCATTACTCTTGCCTTCTGCCACGCGGTTTGCCCGGGCAATGGTCTGCATAAGAGTATGTGCCTTGAGTGGCTTGTCCAGATACAGACATGACAAACACTTCACATCAAAACCGGTAAGCCACATTGCGCAGACAAATACTACTCTTAGCGGATTGTCTTTGTCCTTGAATTCCTTATCCAGCTCACGCTTTTCCATCTTTTCACGATGATATTTGATATCCAAATTCCACTTTTTGAAGGTTTGAATTTCATTCTGTTCCTGCGAGATAACAACTGCCATCTCCGTTTCTTTCATCCAGTTCAGTTTTTCTCTCAAGTTCCTGGACTTCCTGCTGTGATGCGGTCTGTATCTGTTTTTCTAAAGTTTTGATATCGTCCTGCCAATATTTCTGCACAAAGTCATACATACGCACGCAGGTAACTTTATTCAAGCAGACAAACATAGCCTTACCACTAGTCCACAAATCAGAGTAATGTGAAACAAAATCTCTGGCCACAGACTTAAGTCTCGGTTCAGCAGTAAGCAAATGAATTTCCTTTTCAAATTCATGCTCTAACTTTTCTTCCTGCTCTGGATCAAGATCTGCAGCTTCAATGGCATCAAGAATTTTGTCCGTAATATCCGGATTATTGATATCCAGAATCTTTTCTCCTCGATTTTCATAATATAGAGGGACAGTTGCCTTATCTTCTACAGCACGCTTAAAGTCATAAATGGAAATATATCCACCAAAGGTTCGCTCCGTAATATTGTCATTCGAAAGAAGCGGTGTTCCGGTAAATCCGATTCTTGAAGCAGTTGGCAGCAATTCCACCATATTGTCAGCAAAAACTCCATACTGACTCCTATGAGCTTCATCAGACATAATAATAATGTCGTGATCCGGAATGATTGGCTCATCCACCTTCTTATTAAATTTCTGTATCAGAGTAAAGATAAAGCTCGGATTTCCCTTCAACTTATTAATTAGATCCTCACCGCTTGTTGCTATAAACTTGGATGCCTTTGTTTTTTCCCAATAGACCACAGTTTTCAAAGGTATCTGAAATCTGGGTATTCAGTTCTTCACGATCCGTAAGCACAACAATAGTAGGAGATCCTGCAAACTTTCTGCGAATCTTCTGTGACAGAAAAACCATAGAATAACTCTTACCGGAGCCTTGTGTATGCCAAAACACACCAAGCTTACCATTATTCAGCTTACGTGCCTCATAAGCCTTGACTGCTTCGTTTACTCCAAGATACTGATGATTTCTTGCAAGGATTTTGACTGTTTTACCTCCGGAGTGATCAAAAAGAATAAAGTTCTCCAGAAGATCCAGGAAGTTCTCTTTCTTACAGATTCCACGCAGCATTGTTTCTAGGGCTACACTGCCCTGCTCCTGTTCGGATAGTCTCTTCCACTCATGGAAAAATTCATACTTACTGCCCAAGGTAGCAACCTTAGCTTCCACACCATTGGATAACATCAGAAATGCATTATAATAAAATAATTGTGGAATGGTATCCAGATAATCTGTGTAGTTGTCTGTATACGCATTCTGAACATCCACAGAGTTCTTTTTCAATTCAATAAAAAGAAGGGGAATGCCATTTACAAAACCTACAATATCTGTTCTACGACGATAGAGATCCCCATGAATTTTCATTTCTTTCACAGCCAGAAAATGATTCCTCTCCATATCATTCGGATGCTGGAAATCAATAATTATTGCTCGCTTTTCTTCAGTCTGACCATTTTGCTTCTTCTCTGTAACCGGAATTCCATCTCGAATATATGCATACTTTTCTTCATTGATCTGCATCAGAGAAGCAGATGAAAGATGCTTCTCAAAGGTATTCTGAGCTTCTGTAACCTGAGCATCTGTAATCCACGGATTAAGCGTACGAAGAGCCTTCTGAAAATAACGAACTAAAAGAATGTCCTTGTAGGAACTTCTTCCAAATGTTCCATTTTCTCCAAGAACTTCCTGATTATAAGCAAGTTCTACCTGCCACCCCAGTTCATCAACAAGCAGATGTCCTGCGCTCTCTTGTACTAATATGTTCTCTGAGTAATCGTAGCTCATCCGATTGTCCTCCCTTTCATTTTTCGTTATACTTCAAGTTCTCCCGTCATAAGTTTTGGAAGCAGTCTGTCTCTAGCCTGTTCAGCCTCTTTAATCTGCCTTTCTAATATAGTTTTCATTTCAAATATTGGTGATGTTATTCTTTCAAATTGTTCCAACACCGTATCGGTAGGATGAAGTATATCTATTCCCTCAAGGATTTTTTTACTGTCATGCTAGGAACAGCCGCTCCAATGTTAAACGAATACATATCTAGTCCTTTTTAGAAATAGATATGTATATTTTGCTACATTTTCCAGCTTGGGGATTGAGAAAAACATAGTATCTATCGTCCAAAAATCGCCGGAAACCAACAGAATATTATTTAGTGACCCCTTTCTTGGAATAAGCACTGACTCTCCAGAATATAAAATCGGCTTAACATATCGCATCACTCCACCGGAACCATATACTGGAATATTGCCATCAGCCAATGCCTTATGATCTTTTCCATACTTTACTTCCAGGAAATCTGTAACCTTAGCTTTGCTCCATCCTTCCGGCACTCCATCCACAATTTTGCAATTCTCATATCCTGGAAATCTCAAATCAGCAAACCATTCCTTATATAACCGCTGTGCTGCCTCTTCAAGGATTTTAATTCGTTTCTGATTGTTTTCTATGAGATCGTCAAAAGTTCCAAGAATTTCTACAATTTTGTTTTGAATCTTGATATCCGGAGCTGGAAACTTTATCATCTCCAATTTTTGCCATGATAGATTATCTTGAGCTGTCCCTTGCGAAATTTGTTTAATATCTCTTTGAAGCATATCAAATGCATACTTAATAAACTTAGCATTCGATACTCCTTCAAATGGAACAAACCCCATTATGCTATCTGGAAAACATGCATCTATACCTAAAATTGCAGTATCCGCAATATTTGCTGCAATAGTAATACATAATGTTCCAGCTTTCCATAATCTACTCTGTTCTAGCCCTTTTTTTCATTGTAAGTCTCTGTATAATCCGTAAGATAGAAATTGGCTGCTTTTTACATCAGCAGTTTGAACAAATGGGTATTTTCCACCAAACAAAGAATTATCATTTCTGGGACGATGTCGAGATCTCCCCCCCCTTGATACAGTACCTAATTCATTTAAAATCTTGTAATCCCAACTCATAGCCCCATCTCCTTCATATTCTTTGAGATGGTATCCATCAGATTATTGATTCAGCCTGCAATGATAATAATTCCCGATGGATTTCAAGCATTCTATCTTCAAAATCAACACCATCATCTTCAACCGGAGCTACTCCTACATAAGCACCGGGAGTAAAGAGACCACCCTTTTTCTTCGATTTCTGTCAAACTTGCCACTTTGCAAAGTCCTAGGATATCTTTATATTCTCCTTCGCCAAACTTCTCATATAGCCAGACGGCTTCCTTAGCCACAATAATTTCATCATTCTTTGCAGCTATCATTTCATCATATTTAGCCTGAATTCGTTTTTTATCCTTTCTATCAGCCTGTTCTACTTCCAGCTTTGCTTTCTTCTGCAAATCCTTTAATTCATTCTTTAAAAGCTGCAAAACTTCCTCAAAAGAAATCACCTGTCCCCAAAAATTTTTCTGTATTCCTGCAATAAGGCTGTATATTTGTCCATTTCTCCACGATACAGCCATACTATGGCATTCAGATTCTTTAACTGTCACTCCGTCCACTCATTTAGGGTACGATCTACTACAGTATAATAATTTCGTGCATCAATAAATAAGACTTTATCCTTCAGATTCTCTGCCTTTCCCTTATCAAAAAACCACAGTGAACAAGGCAAACTCTTTGTGTAAAAAGAAATTATTACCTACAGAGATCATGACATCCACATGACCTGTTTTAATTAACTTTTCACGAATATCCTTATCGCTCCCCTGACTGTCAGTTGCAGAGGAAGCCATAACAAATCCTGCACGGCCTGTTTCATTCAAGTATGCATAGAAATAAGAAATCCAAAGATAGTTTGCATTTCCGATTTCCTTATTTTTGTTTTCCTTTGGCATACCAAAAGGCAGTCTTCCGGCATTGGCAGCTGTTTCTGTTTTTACCTTATCCACATTAAAAGGTGGATTTGCCATAACATAGTTACACTTACCCTCCAGATGATGGGCATCATGGTAGAAGCTGTTTGCTTCATCACCAGATTTAATTACACCGGTAAGTCCATGAACCGCCATATTCATAAGGCACAGCTGTGCATTGTATTCCACCTTCTCCTGACCATAAAAAGTCATGCTCTTGTTGGCCTGCAATCCGGTTTCATTTACAAAATCACCGGTCTGCACAAACATACCGCCGGATCCACAGGCAGGATCCAACAAAACTCCGCTTTTCGGCTCCAGTATGTTTACAATCATTTTTACCAATGACTTTGGGGTAAAGAATACACCATCGTCAGACGCAATATTTTTGGCAAATTTATTCAGAAAGTACTCATAAATACGTCCAATTACATCTCCCCCACTTCACCAAAGCGTTGTTATTAAAGATTCTTAGTAACTCACCCAGAAGCTCATCCGAGAAATCGGTGTAGCTTTTAGGAAGGACACCTGTCAACTGGTCACTCTGCTGCTCCACCAGCTCCATGGCATTATTTACCACTTCGCCCAAACTTCCCATGGTCTGTCCTGATACATTTAATAGTCCCAAGGAAGCAACATTCTCCGGAAGATTTACCAGATAATCAAACTGCGCCATTTCAGGAAGGAACAATGCACTCTTAGCCGTAAAGTCACTTGCCTCCACCGGCATCTTACGGCCATTTCTTACCGGCCTGTCCTTTAATATTTCTTCCTCAACCATTTTATATCTGCTGTATGCATATCTTAAGAACAGCAGTCCCAATACGGGCATACAGTACTGATTTGATGTAAGCTTTGATCCCGCACGCAGGAGATCCGCAGACTCCCACAAATCTGCTTCTAGCTTCTTAATACTCGCATTATCCATTTATCATTATCCTCCGGAATTAATTACTTTTATTCAGTTCCAGCTTTCTGACCTTACGCGGGTCTATCGGTTTTTCTGTTCCAACTGGGATGAACCACATTCTACCTTTCTGAATAGCGCCTTCAATTCTGCCTTCCTTGCAATATATAGCCACCCATCTTTGAGATACATTCCACTTTTCTGCGCATTCCGCCGAAGTTAAATATTCCATGTATTTTCCTCCAAAAATATGTAAAACTTAATTAAAATAAAACTTTTTATTAGCTTATTGAGCTAACTCCTTTCTAATAATCGGAAGAGTTCTCTGTTCGATTTCATCAGTAGTAAAACTTTCAATAACACTCTTCATTGTTTCAGCACTCTAGAATATTTTGAGTTTTTCCTTTGCCCTCGTTATTGCAGTATAAAAAATAGAATGCGTTATTTTCTCTGCATTGCTTGAAGGAATTACAATCTTAACTGATTTATACTCCAATCCCTGAGCTTTGTGTATTGAAATTGCATAAGCAAGCTGAAATGGAATAACTGCCTTCACTTTTTCTTCCTCTGACAGATCATCATCCCAAGCAACAACTTCTAATCTTATAATTGTCCCTTTTTCTGTTGTATCCACATAATCGAACGTTTCCTCCTCACACTGACATTCTGTAAGAAACGCTTTTACTTCTATCTCAAATATTATGCTTTTTTTTTTTTTTTTTTTTTGCATATGATATATTGATAATAGTACCTTTCAAATTGTTATACAGTAAAGTAGAACGCCTTGTATTTGTGAAGATAATCCTATCCCCAATTTTATAACTCCATTCCTCCCAAGAAAATGCTTTGCTATTTGTATTTGCATTCTGAAAATACTGATTCATATTGTTCAATCCAAATTTACCATCATAATTTAAGCATAGAACAACTTCGTCTTCATCTAAATGAAATATATTTTCTCCTAAGTTTTCAGAAAATGGACCTTCCATAGACAACATTTCCGTTACTATAGTAGATTTTTCTCGAACCGCCTTCCATAAACCTTTCAATTCTTCTTTCTCAGTCCGCCACGTACTAGAAAGTTCAATGCTTGCCCCTTTTGCCTTAACAATGTCTTTTGCATAAAAAAACCAATTTCCAAAATCGATAGATTCAATTTGGTATATATCCCCTGACATAACAATTAATGCATCATTACTTATTTTCCCGAGGAGTAATTCCATTGTTCTATTATCTATAGTGCTACACTCATCTATAAAAACAATATCATGGATTACAGCTGAATTGCTTCTTGTTATACTATCTATTATCTCAAAATCACAATTGTCAATGTTTTTATCCAGACTTCTTATGACGTTCTGTAGCGCTGTATGAGTCTTGGTAAGGCACAACTTTCTAGCATTGCCAAACATTCTTGATATATAATTTATTAATGTCGTTTTCCCTGTACCAGCAGCTCCATAAATCAGCATTATATTAGAATTAACAAAAAAGGTGTTTTAATGCAATTTTTTATCAATATCATCAAACTTTATACCACAATTTTTAATGAACCTCTCATTTTCTTCCTGACGATCTAAACTTACATTATGTGTTAATTGTAATAATCGTTTGAGTATATTTATCGTTGTATCATAATACGAAGCAATAGTCACTAATCCTTCCTTTTCGATAATAAAATATCCTTTATCTCTTTCCCAATCATCTAAGCTGGTATTATAATTTTCAATAACAGCATCGCTTCCAATTTCTGACTTTTTAAATAATAATTCTCCCGTTTCACTAATTAGATTATCAATAGTCATATATGGCTGTACTAATGACACCACCTTTGAATCATCCAATAATTCGATAATGCTTTCCTTATCTTTTTTACTTGTCTTTGTGCCAACAAGGTTCGCAATCATTGGATTCTTTTCAAATGGATAACATCTGCTGCTTACAAAAAGTTTTTCAGAAATCCGTTTTGGATAAAATTTATTTGGCAATAAATCTTCTAATATTTCATCTCTCATATGTAGCATCGCATATCCAATTGTATTTTTACCTACTTTACAAGATGATTTTGAATACTCTCTTCTGATTTGTATCAAAACATCACCAAAATCATGCGTGTTTGTTGTACCAAACACCCTATTATATATTTGCGAAAACCGCTCTTTCCTCATGTTAATCAATTCAAACAAATTCATCCCCGTCTCTGTTAAGAATTCCATTAAATTAACATACTCCTGGTAGTTACGATTAATTTTTGTATGTTTCATCAACATCTTTGATAATTTATTTAAGCAGGTTGGATCAATGGCTACTTTCCAATCGTTAAGTACTTTAATATTATTTCTAATCCCCCATAATTCTAGTTCAGTTTCTGTATATGCTATCTGAATTGAATAATATGTAGTAATGGTCATTTTACTGTAAACAGTTACCCTATTGTATTTGGTAGAATATACTCCAGCTAATTGAAGAGTGATCTCATAATATCTTTCTCCATTCACAAAAAAAAGGGGTGATTTTATGCACATAATATCTTGATACTCTTACATTTCTTTTTGTTAAATCAATATTTTCAATCTGTTTTGCAACTTTTTCGTAGTATTCTGAATCCACCGTATCTAAATCCAAAGGAAATTTTTCAAGATTCTCTAAGATGCTTTTATTATAATTTTCTCTCATAAATCTACGGATTTCCCAAAGATAATTATAATATTTGAGCATCAGTCTCTCTGCCTGTCCTTCTTTTGGAATACGGCGATTAATATATTTTAACCCTCTTAAGAAATTACAAAGATATCTTGTATCAACTCGAAGCTGTGATACTTCCCACGCTAATTTTTCACTAACATTGGTATACCCATTCTTATACGCATTAAGAATAAGTGTTGCATAACATAAATCATTTAAATCTCTTACAATTCTTCTTGATACTTCGTCTCTATATTGTGGACTATCATGTAAATCCTCAATAAAACAAGAAATTTCATTGCATTGATATTCAATAATATTTAATGCATCTTCTTGTTCCAAATCGTCAGAATTTAACTTATTCAAAAAAAAGGTGTGTATCAATAATACCATTTAACTTTTCGCAAAATAATTCGATGCTTTCATCTGTATTCTTTATTTCATCCTCTGGAGAAAATTTAATTATCTTACTCTCTTTTTCAAAATCAATATCACTCAAAAAAAAGATTTCGACATAGCCTTCCAAAATATACGTTGTCCCTCTCTAATGTCCGGATTCAAAACAACAAATAAAATCCCTGGATCTGCCGTTACTTCCTTTGCTATAAATGCAGGGAACGATAAACTTTTTAGGCAATAGGATACCACTCCATTCTTTTCGCTAAAATTGTGAGTTCCTTTAATTTGCACAATGAAATTTTGTTTAGGACTTTTAGATATATCTGGATTAGATACATATTCAAAAAATCCATCATGATTTGGCCACTTATCATCACTCGAAAAAAGATGTGCAAATTCTTCCTCCCGGATTCAAAACACTTTCCAAAAAACTTACAGCAGATCTATCTTCTGCTGAATGAACCGTATGTGTAGCTATATGTCTTTCAATGTGTTCCTTCTGTTTCATGTAAAAAATGCCTCATTTCATAAGTTCAAAATTATACAAACACTACAATTTCAATGCATAATCCGTGTTAATAAGAATCATATAAATTATATTCTATTGAGCGAATACTTTCAACCAATTTCTTCTCAGAAGCGAATACTTTTTAGCTTATAAAGCCACAAATACTCATCAATTGTGAGCATATCATAAAAGTACGATCAGATATTTTATTTTAAGAACTAAAGAATTAAAAAATCAAGACACAGGCATCTTTTTTCTAAACACTTAAATTGGGGTAATCAAAGTTTAGTGGGGGCATCCTTTAGTAGGGTCTATAAGTAGGGAGAATCCGTAGGGGCATTTAGTAGGGTCTCCACATAACATATTAAAAACAGGGCAGGAAATCTCTCGATTTCTTGCCCTTCTTCGTCTCTTTTCGTATGATAATTCTGCAACGAAATTCTTTTGAAAGGAGACATATGAATAGTATCACAGAATTATTAAACTTGGAAGATGCCGACATCTTCATTTCCAACATCTCGATTAATGGCACAAAGAAAATCTTAACTCTTGAAACTAAACCAATTCGCCATTTCTGTCCTGTTTGTGGCTTTAAGATGTATTCACGCGGCATCAAAGTCCGGACCATCAACCATCCCGTGCTTCAGGATGGTTATGAGCTAGTTTTAAAACTAAAGCAACGCCGTTGGCGCTGTACAAACACACCTTGTTCTTACACAATCAATGAATCTTTTAACTTTGTAGATAAACGAAAACGCAATACAAATGCGACTGATATGCTGATTATTCATGCATTTCGCGACTTATCCGTCTCTGCATCCAGCATTGCTTCCAAATACAAAGTTTCTGACACCTATGTTCTAGCCACTTTTGACCGCTATGTAAAAATGGATCGGCTTCCTCTCTCTGACATCATTTCAGTAGATGAGGTCTGTCTCGATCTTGATCCGAACTGTCGCTACGCGTTGGTCATTCAGGACTTTTATACCGGTAATCCAATTGATTTATTGAGCAGCCGTAGAACAAATGACACCGAACCTTATTTTATGTCCATCCCACTCGAAGAGCGCTCACAGGTAAAGTATCTAATTTCCGATATGTATAATCCCCACATCAGCTGGGTTAACCGATATTTTCCAACCGCTGTTTCTGTCATAGATTCTTTTCACGTAATTCAATGGATCACTCATAAACTAGATCTTTACATACGTGAGCTCATCAAAAATTTTAAGAAACGTGATCGAGATGCATATACGGCCAACGGCGGCATTATCGATGAACACATCTTTATTCCAGCATCCAGAGAAGTCTACCTACTGCAAAAATATCGATGGCTGATCCTCGCTAATCACTCCTCTATTACTTATCATTCGGATTTAAGAATGGATACACTCCTTCACTGTCTGATGAACACTTATGATTATGAAGATTCTCTTTTTATGATTGATCCAAACTTAAGGGAACTTCGTGATTTAAAGGAACTTTATGTCCAATTCAATACTCGAAATGCTGGGAAGCCAATGGATGCCAGAATTGAACTCGACAAACTGATCAACCACTATCTTCATTGCGGCAATTCAATTTTCGTTGATTTTGCCAATCTTCTGATTCGAAACCATGCTTATATCATCAACTCATTTGTAATGGTTGAAAAATACGGGGCTGGCAAAAGATATAGCAGCAGACTTTCTAATGGACCTATTGAATCCTTAAATCGAAAAGTTAAAGACTTGAAAAGACTCGGACGTGGCTATCGAAACTTTGAGCATTTTCGAACCCGATTCCTATATGCGACCAGGGACACCCCTGTTATAAATGGAATAAACGATTACAATCCCGTCACTTATTTTGATATGGAAGATTAAAAAATATTTCGTTGCAAAACAGATCAGGCAGGTCGAAAGACCTGCCTGTGTTATCTATTCATGATTCTATTTAAGAAGCCCCTACGGAATGCCCCTAAAAACTCATAGATTTTTAGTTGTCGTCCCCATTAATTGCCCCTAAAAAACTTCGGGAAACCCCACTAAACTTTGGAGACCCCATAAAAATCGGAGATGAAAAATACAAGTATACCGCCGTCCCCACAGCCGTATCGCTTCAAATCATCTCCGCTCTCTGATTCTTATTCATTTGTCTGATTCTGTCTGGACTTTTCGTTCCATTGATGGAATCATTATAGTATATGTGCATAAAAAAGCAATGTTTTACTGAGAATTTTTATATATTTTTATTGTGCAGTTTCTTTTTATGATACGTTTTCTCTGTTTTACCACTTTTTTGTTTATTGAATACTTTTCAGCCAGCATACGACATCCTCACGATTCAATCTGCTTTTGCATTCAAATTTATCACTTTCCAGTTCGACATTTTCTATTAATTCTTTATGCGTTCTCTTTCGCCATCTTTCTCCAGTTGATGTATCCGTAAGTGGAATTGAATAAGTATGCTGTCCACATAACAAGCAGTGTAACAGAACCTTCTCCACCATTCATAAGTGCCATTACCCATAAAACTACGGATACCATATTAACAATAACCCACATTACCCACTGCTCGGAATATCTTGCAAGCATTAAGATGGTTGCGATCACGCTCAATATTGTAGAAGTTGCATCTATAAGAGCAAATTCTCCATCGAGCAGTTTTAAAATAAAGCTGTATCCGGCAACTGCAGCGATGGAACCAACAATTAAGATTACCCAGCCTTTTGCAGTCAGATTTCTTGCCTTTACTTCCCCGTTTCCGTCTGCCATGTTTTTCTTCCAGCTGATGATACCGATAATGATCATAGGAACCATCAGGATATTATACATAACTTCTCCGTAAATATGGGACTGAAAGCAGATATAAGCATATGTTACTGCCTGAAAAGTCCAAACGCATAGTTCTCGATCTTACCTTTTGCACACAAAACCACACTGATAATTCCAGCAAGACCGCTTAATAATGCGATCATACTATCTCCCCACATAAGTGATAATACCACCATTGTCACACTTGAAATTAACAGCCAGCTTTTTTTTCAAACATTGTCCAGTCTTTAAAATAACTTTTAATCTTTTCCATATTTTTTCTCCTTGCTCAAAATAAAATTATTTTCTTTTAAAAATTTATCTGTTGAAATTCTTCCTCTGAAATGGAAGGACCTTCCACTCCTACCACTGCAGCCGAAACCCTGTTTGCCACCGCAACCGCAGCCTCGAATGATTTCTGGCACATCACAGCAGAGATCACTGCTCCGATATGAGAATCCCCGGCTCCGATCGTATCCACGACAGCCGCTTTTTCAGACGGAATTAACATTCCGTGTCCATTTTCCTGTAAATAGGCTCCTTTGCTTCCGACGGTTATAATCACCCTGTTGTCCGTCATCTGTTAAAGCTTTGTGGCTGCCTCTTCCATACTGCCACAGCCTGTAAAATCGATTGCTTCTTTTTCATTTAAATGTAACACCGGATGCAGTTTCATAATCCTGTTATGCTTTTCTCCGGAAATATAGGTGATTCTTGACCCGGTGCATAATATATATCAAGGTCTCTGTTTTTTCCAGGAAATCAATGATCTGATCACCGCCATCCCCTTCAATCTCATAACCACAGATATAAACTGAATCATACTCCGTTACATCCAGTGCATCAAACCATTCTTTTTCAAAAGTACATTCAATTCCTGGCAATGTCAGGAAAGTTCTTTCCCCGTCTGATTCTACCATGCATAAGCAGTATCCATTGTCCATTTTCGTACTTTCGATTGGGCTCTCATGTTCTGCCTGTTTTAATTTTTCACGGATCATGGAAGCATACATTCCTGTTCCGATCGGTGCAAACAATGTATATGGCACTGCAAAATGCTTCATGATATCCGCTACGTTATAGGCACATCCGCCAACTGTCATCGTCTGCGATTTTGCATAGACATCTTCTCCTTTTTTCGGAAGTTCATCAATCTGCATCACGATGTCAAGCATGGCCGCCCCGATCACCAGACATTTTTTCATTTTACGTTCCCCCTTCTTTTAGCTATGATTTTTGCATAAGGAGTAAAGTCAACCTGATTCGCCTCTTTTAAAAAGAGTGACATCTGCCTGCTCTTGCATATGCGTCCACACCCTTTATGCCTCCACAGATAGCGGTCGCCATTGCTCCGATCGTGTCGGTGTCTCCTCCAAGGTTCGCACATAGTAATGCACATTTTCTCGGTTCAAAGCTATAGTAAGCGATTGCAATCGCACATGGCACAGAATCGGCGGTATTGACCCCTGCTCCCATCATATTATAGAGTCGATCCAGAAACTCATCGTCATTTCCTTCGTATGTCTTTGCCAGCTCTACACCATAACGGATCCTCGCCCCTATAGATGCTGAAACAGTACTTGCTCCCAGCGACATCGCATACTCTTCTACGGAAAGAACATCTTCTATCATCTGATCCCTGTCTTCCTTCTCCAAAGCTGATGCCACTGCCATAGCAACCATACAGGCACCAGCCAGAGTGATGTCACTGCTGTGCGTAATGTGGGAAATCTGATAAACATAGTCACACAGCTCTTTTTTTTTCTGGTCTGCACAAAACAATGTTCCAATTGGCGGAATCCTCATTGCTGCCCCATTGGAAAGTGCTTCATTCGAATATCTGCTGGCGTCTTCCCCTTTTTCAAAAAGCTCCAGCGTAATTTTGGATGTAGGTCCTAAAATATTGTTTTCAAAAGCATTTTCTCTCTTCGCCCATGCCAAAATATGACTCGCAATATTTGAAGCATCTGGTTTAAAATCTGTCTCGATCAGACTGTCCAATATCGTGATCGCCTGTGATGTATCATCAGTAAAATTACCCCTGTGATACTGGTATGAGATTTCATTTTCCGGATCACCATCCATAAAATCTACAATTTTTTATATTTTTCCAGAAAACGCTTCCTACTCCAAAGCTCCGGCGGCATTCCCATTGCATCTCCCATTGCCATGCCATAGAGAACACCTAGTATTTTATTTTCCATTTTGCTTTCCTTTCTTGTTATAATGTTTGTTCTTGCTTATTATAATAAGCTATTTATGTTATTATGTCAATTGTTCATGTTATCTTAAAATTATGCCTTATTTTTATGCATATTTTATAAATAATGTTTACTTTCTTATTTTAACATATTATAATAAGTTTAATTACAGGAGGTATCACATGGGTACAAAACCAAAATATGAAGAAATTAAAGACCAGCTAATCGAGGCGATCCGCCTTCAGAAATACAAACCGGGAAGTGAGCTTCCAAGTGAAAATGAGCTGATCGCAGAATACAATGTCAGTCGTATCACAGTACGGCGTGCGATCGACGAGCTTTATCGTTCCGGCTATATCGAAAAGCATCAGGGAAAGCGGGGCTACGTCAAGGAATCTCCGCGGCTTCAGGAATTGAGCACTGTTTCCAGTTATACGGAAGAGATTCTGCGTCAGGGCATGACCCCCTCCAGAAAGGTATTAAGTTCAGGCTTACGTCTCGCTAACGAAGAGGAACAGGCAAGTCTCTTATTAGATAAGGCTTCCCCTGTTTTTTATCTGAACCGTATTATCTACGCGGATGAAAAACCATTATGCTATACTGCAACAACACTTCCATATGTTTACTTCCGCGACATCGAAAAATATGATTTTTCAAAAAATTCCCTTTATGATGTGATTGAAAATACTTATATGACCAAAATCACTTCCTCACAGCTGAAGTTAAAAGCAGTTCCCGCTGAACATGAGATTGCAAAAGTATCTTGATATTGCAGACGATATCCCGCTGTTACTTTCGTCTGCTGTTACCTATGGTATCCCACAATCCACAGAAGTTCCCATCGAAACATTCCGCACCTATTATCTGACGGATTACTTTGAATACACTCTGACGCAAAAACGTTGAAACTGTCTGTTTTTCTCATAGTCCTCTGATCGTCAGGAATTTACAAAAGGGAAGCTGTATTCATTCACAGCTTCCCCCTTATTGATTCTGATTTAATGTGCGGATTGCGTCAATATTCCACTGGTATCTGGTCTCAGCTCCGCCTTTTTCCATTTCCCAGAGATTGTAATGGAAGTTGTGTTTTTTCTGAACTTCATCATTAGAAATCACATGTCCATTCTCATCAATCTTGGTACCCCAGCCATTCGTTATTGCTCTTTCCCTGGTTTCAAGACGATTGGCTTTTTACACTATCCTCGATATCAAAGAATCTCTTATAGCCCGGATTCATCTTATCCCTGTCAGCCTTCTGCTTTGTCTCCTGATAATACTTTTTCTGGTCTTCTCCACAGTAAAATGGCTGTTTTACCATATAGGATAAGATTTCATATAACTCACGCCAGTCGAGTGCACCTTCCTTACGCACACCATTCCTATTCTTATAGCTGATCTTCACATATCCGCTTCTGATTGAGTACTCCACAAGACCATACTTATTGTTGGAATATGCCTTTCTTTCTGCATTATCTGTCCCTAATGCAATATCCCTGATAAGGTCAAGTTTATTTGGCATAAACGCAAAATCAGACTGCACCACATCCATAAGGAATGCCCTAAACGGAGTGTAGCAACTGCAATCTGTCACAAGAATCTCCGCCGCATCACGCAGGTCTTCATCAAGTTCTGCAATACGCTTGGCATAATCAATCGGTGTAATATACTGAAGCTCTGATGGATCTTTTTCAGATGTTTCAGCCTCTATCTCTGCACCATATTCTGCCTGTGTTATCATCCGGTCTTCATCGGCAGCTTCCTGTGGTGTCATGCCTTTTGCACTTACATAATCTCTGCTAGAAGCATAGCTCTCCGGCTCATCTGGTATTGCATAATCATCAAGCTCTGATTCTGCCTCTTCCGGTTCCACTTCCCGGTATTCAGCATCAATGACCTCATCATCCTCACGGAGTCCGTCCATCGCAAGTTCATCAATACGAGGTGTCTCAGGCTGGTATTCCCCTGTAAGAATAAGGACACCAAGCTCTTTTTTTCGATATCTTTCCACGAAACATATCCTTCAACCTCTCCATCCTCATCTCGCCACTGAAAACGCAGTCCATTCCCATGAAATGTGTCATATCCGTGCAGTCCTAGTCCGTCAACCGGCCAGCCTGCACCTCCCTGACCATATTCTGCTTTGATACGCTTTGCCCTGGTTCCTGCATCAATCTCTGTTTCAAAAATCTTGTATACCCTGCCCTTGCCACCGATAAAACCTGTACCTCTCATAAGCACCTGTTTGATATACTCACTTGGTACTGTGAATGACTTCTTTGGATTCAGGTAATTGTATTTACCTGCTAATGCAGCTTTTCTGTCCTTCTCGAACCGACGCATAAACTGATTATTGTTTTCATAAGCCGCATATGCGTTTACGACGCATTAAGTTAAATTAAATAATGCTATCCTCTCTACCGCCTTTTCGAGAGCCAGGAAGTTCCCTCTGAACACCTTCATAGTTTATTATCCTTCCGCAACAGTATTGACTACCCTTGCTCGCTCCACTTTCATTTCTCAATCCTTCAGCACTCTTCGCAAGTATATTTGATTTCCATCAGGTATCTGAACCGGAATTATCACTATATCTGTAATTGTTATTCAATTGTATGAGCTGCTTTGCAACTCGCAGGATTATGATATAGCAAAATTTTGATTCCTTGAACTTCGCCAAAAGAAGTATTTTCAACATATCTATTCTTTTTATGTCAGTCCTCATTTGTGGTCTGTTCGTGTTTTTATTATATAGTCCACATTTGTGGTTGTCAATATATTTTCAAAATAATGTACCACTTTTTGTGAACTCTGTGTTAAAATATTCATATCAATTTGTTTGAGGTGATTATTAATGGATAATAGACATTCAATTGGAAGTAAAATTCAAAAAATATAGAAAATTAAAAGATATGACACAGGACGAATTATCAAAACAGTCCGGTATTTATTTATCTACCATAAAGAAATATGAAAGCGGTGAACGAAATCCAAAACCAGATCAGCTTCAAAAAATAGCAGAAGCTCTTGGCATTAGCGTAACTGTATTTCTTGATTACGATATTAATACCGTTAGTGATGTTCTTTCCTTAGTTATGAAGCTTAACGAACAATCCCCATTGAAAATATCTGCTGATAAGGATAAAGATGGCAACTACATCCCCAGCAGCATACACATGACATTTGAAGATTCACAAATAAATGAAGCTATTTGTTCTTATCTAAATTATAAACAACAGATGGATTTAATTGCCTATGAGGATAACGATAAAGCTGTGATTGAACAGCAAAAAGAATTTTATGATAATAAGATTAACAGATTGCTTTTATTTAATGAATGTATTAAAAAAATCCGCTAAATTGCGGATTTTTTTTTTCTTTGCTAGGACTCTATCATAATACTTCTCTTTACATATCCTGAGTAGTTTATTCCCTACTCAAATAGCTTTGGTAAATCGTTGGTAAAAATCTACTGTAACATCCCCAAAACACTGTAAAATCAAGTATTTTTAATCAAGGTTAGCATATTGCCGTGGCATACGAAAAGTATTTTTATCATTGTTTTGTTTCTCCTTGATTTGTCCCGGAATGCCCCGTTTTGCAAGGGTTTCCGGGGTTATTGTGATATGCTCTGAAATTACAGATTGTGGCAAATCAGAGCAAGATTGAGCAAGTTATTACTGCCTGTTAGTAGTAAAATTGGTAGTAACACCTCAAAGTCGTACTATTTAGAATGCTACACTAAATTTTACAAAAAAAAAAAGAACCCGACGCATCAGGTTCTCCCAGGTGTAATCCGAAGACATCCACCGCAATTCTTATATATAATATACTACTTCTGCATAAAATATGCAAGAATTTTATGATTTGCTAATGAATTTTTGTAAGGCATTCATATTAGGTCTATGCTGTGTACCAACCACCTGATTATAAATGTTAATTGGCAATTCATTTCTCAAATACTCTGTCTGCTGTTGATACGAAGCAACAAACTGCTTACAAGCAGTTTTAGTTTCGCCCATCTTTCTAAGGAAATATGTAATCATAATAATATACGCATCCGTATATTTGAAATCAATATTAGAAATCCCTACTTCAGTTTCAAGCAGAGTAACAAGACGCTGATCAATCTTACCAGTTTTAAATCTAGTGTACTGGCACGCTGATTTTTAGCATTACAACAACTTCCTATTCGGAAGCTGTTGTAAACCTAGGATATAATGAACTCAACTTCACTCTTGCATCGGCAGTTCGGAACTGCCAATTAACTTTTGCTGCGACTGTATTACGCTCGACTTCCCACGCAGCTAACTCTTCACGAAGTTTTGCAATGTTTTCAATCCTTCGTGACAAACACTGTCTGGTCATTACATTCAGTTCTATTTCTGCAATGTCAAGCCAGCTCCCATGTTTGGGTGTATAGTGAATTTCCAAACGCTTGATAATTCGTCTTGCTTCATCTGCTGGATACCTTTTATACAAGGACGCCGTTTTATGGGTGTTAAGGTTATCCATAACAAGAATTACTTTTTCTGCATCAGGATACATGACATCAACAAGATATTTTATCTCTTCTGCCCAGTCAAAGGCAGTACGATGTTCTCGCACGCTGACATGATGAGTGCCTCCAAGCGGTTCGACAAAAGCAAATATGCTGCAGGTACCATTCCTGACATACTCCGAATCTGTTTTCTGATTGTCACCCGGACGCATGGGCAGTGGTTTCCTTGCATCGCCCAGTAACTGGTAAGGCTTTTCGTCCATGCATACAACTGGTCTTTCAGGATTGTATGGGAGTTCATATACATCAAGGACATCTTCCATACAGGCTGCAAATTCTGCATCATCTTTTTGGGGGATGCACCAGTAGTCGTTTTTGTGAGGTCGAAGTTTGTTTTTTTTAAGGCTCTTCGGATTGCCTCACGGCTGACCGGAGTATCAAGAACAATTTTTGATTTCTCTTCCAGCAGCCGGATCCACCTTGAATGTCCTTTTTCGGCACCGGACCACAGGCAAGTTCAATGATACGGGCTTCAGCACGTCCATCGAGCACACGCCTTGCATTATCAGAATTAACATTACGCTTAAACTCAGTTACTGCATCAATACCACCCTCAAAATATTTTTTCACAGTATTGGTTACTGTTGCCAAACATACACCATTTGATTTTGCAGACTGCTCATGAGTCAATACTTTTCCGTGGGACTCATCCAAGTCAATAATAATCTGGCATCTGCATCGGATTGTTTTGGATGTTTTATTTTTTCGGATGACAGATTTTAATTCTTTTAATTCATCATCCGTAAGTTTGATTTTGTACTTTTTTGGTCTTGCCATAGGATATCACCGCCGTTTCTTTTATTGTACCATAAAACGGCAATAACAGCCAGAAATAATTGACTAAATATCAATATGCCAGTACACTAGTATCGAAAATCACATTGTTATGAGCAATTGCATTTCGCAAATCTTTAACTGTAAATATAAAGAACTTTGTGTTCATGCCATCTGAATCTAAATTAGTTGGGAGCTTCATTATATTTGAAACATAAAGCTTAACATTTGTACAGGCACAATCATATAAAGTTCCAAACTCACCAAGCGCTAAAGTTTCAAATATTGCCCAAACAGGTATTGTAATATCATTATTAAAGAAATGTGCTACCACACTTCTCTTATTATAGTCACGAACAAGAGCAGCATTTATTTTTCCTTTTAGATTCATTCTCTTCGTGTACTCTGTTTTATATGCACGGCTCCCCGGAGTATAATTTCTATATGCTGTTAATGATTTATTGTAAATAACATCAAAATTCTCAGATTTGCTATCTGCCAATAAAGCCTCAATAACATAACTCTTCAATGCATTTTCTATAAACATTACCTTAGGATAAAGAACTGTTTTAAGTCGCATATCATATTTATTCAGTGCTATAATTTCATCCAAAGAGCTAAAATTAACACGGTTAGTATCCTCTCGAATAAATCTATATCCCTTAAATCCATGATAATAGCCCATATTTCTAAGTGCTTGTGTCTGTGAGCTTTTAACATTGATATGGTGTGTATTACGTAAATATTTCATCAACTGGTAAATTGATAACATGTATAACTTTCTTTCATCATTTATAAGGTTTATTATAGCCCAAACACTTACTTTTTTTTTCCACAGAAAAAACGCCCCAGCCTAAGCCGGAGCGTCATCTCTTTTCCATATTATACAACTTTAAACACTTTCTGTGACATCGGTTTCTCCTTCTTCTGCTCAACCTCTGCCTGTGCCTTCCTAAACTCTTCCATCCGTTTCAATTCTTCCTCTGCATCATCGAATCCGATATGCGTGTACACATTCATTGTAACCGATATATCCGAATGCCCCATGAGGTACTGCAGCGTCTTTGGATTCATTCCCGATTTTGCCATATTTGAACAATAGGTGTGTCGGCATACATGAGGCGTGATATTTGGCAACTGCACCCGGTAGATGTCATTGTATCTGCCGACCATATGATTGAAACGATGTTGCCAGTGCATTGCCACAAGTGGCATTCCATTATCATCGTAAAACAGGAATCCGCTATATCCATCTATGGACTTCTCCACTTTCGGTGCATTTCTATCCTCAATAATCGCCTGAAACATCTGTGCCACATCCTCTGTGATTGGCAATACTCTTGTTCCGGCATCCGTCTTTGTGGTTTCTATGATGTATCGCATATCTGATGTTCTCTGCAACTGATGGTCGATATTTATGGTTCTATTTTCAAGATCAATGTCTTTCAGCGTCAATCCACAAAATTCCGATATTCGCATTCCCGTATGAAAGAGTATGTACACCACTTCATAGTATTTACAGCACACCACATCGTCATGCACAAACTTCAGGAACTTTCTCATCTGGTCTTTTGTGATTGCCTCTCTTGTAACTGCATCATTTACCAATACTCCGGCAAGTTGAAATCCGAATGGATTCTTTACCAGAATGTCATCATCCACCGCCATCTGAAAAGCTGGTCGCAGCACTCCACGGATGGTATGAATGGAACTGTAGCTTTTGCCATCTTCCTGCTGCAATTTGATAAGGAACAGCTTTGCATCGGATGTTTTCACACTTCGTATCGTCTTTTTGCCAAATGCTTCCTTTGCAAGTAATCTCTGTACTGTAACATATCCCTGTTTTGTGCTTTGCCTTACTCCGGTCTTTGTTTTCAAATATCGGTCTACCAGTTCACAGACAGTCATCTGTCTGTCCACGATATTTACAAGCAAATCCAAATCTGTGTTTACCTGTTTTTCCAACTCACGAAGGGAAAGGCATGGTTTCTTGCCCTTTGGAAGTTTGTCCGTATCCTCATCTGCATTCAATGCATCCTGACTTACTCAGCTTTCTGATTATATCATTTTATACAGTTGATCAACTTCTGCTTCGTATACTGATTCAGTGTGAGTATCAAACAGCACCCATTCCACCAAATCAAAGCTGTCTGGAGTACCCTGCAAGAATCTGTTTACTGTATGTACTGCAATCTTTGCTGCCAACTCAACCGGAAAACTATATACTCCCGTTGATATGGAAGGAAATGCAATAGACCTGATTCCATTATCCATTGCCAGCTTCATAGAATTAAAATAGCAGTTAGCAAGAAGTTCCTCTTCTCTATTCCTTCCACCATTCCATATAGGTCCTACAGTATGTATCACATAATCACATGGCAGATTATAGGCTTTTTGTTATCTTTACTTCTCCAGTCTCACATCCGTGAAGTGTCCTGCACTCCGCCAGAAGCTCCGGTCCTGCTGCTCTATGAATCGCACCATCTACACCGCCCCCGCCAAGAAGAGAGTTGTTTGCTGCATTCACAATTGCCTGCACATCTGTTACTTTTTGTTATATCTCCCATTAAAGTCTTAATTAAGTACATTTAGTTTCATCCTTTCCAGATATCCGGCTGATAACCAAGTGTTGATTGCTTTCCGTTTCTTACTACTGGTGTTTTAATTACTTGTGGATTCTCAAGTACCTTTTTTCGAGCTTATCTTCATCTGCGATATACTTAATAAGAGCAAGTAAATCCTTGTCCTTACCATCCCAGTTAACCATATTTTCTAATCCACCATTTGCCTGAGCTACAGAATTAAATTCTCCTTTGCTCATGCCTTTTTCCTTCATATCTACAAACTGATACTTGATGCCGCGCTCTTTGAAAAAACGCTCGGCTTTCTTTGTATCGTTGCATTTCTTTGTTCCAAATATCTGTATATTCAAATCAGTATTCCTTTTCTATCTCAACATCTATTCCATACATTTTCTTGAATGCATCAAGGTCTGCCTGCTGCACCTGACTTAGTCCCTTGCCGGGCTGCATTTTATACCACAAATCGTATGGTTTCATGGTTTCTGAATTTCGATATTCATGTTTCTCATAATATCCTATCAGCTTACTCTCATCTCTGAGTGCCACCATGTAAACATCTTTATTCTGTTTCTCATTATGAAAAGTATAAACGATATTATGGCTTTCATCTGCTGCAAACCAGTCCACGACCTGCTGTATTTTATTCCTAGATTCCGGACTATGACAATCTAACAAACTTCTTCCAATAAGTTTATCTCCGCCTCGCTTCGCATAGCTGGTAACAGCTGCCGGATTCATGTAGATAATCTCATGTTTGAGATTGCATATAACAACGGATGCCCTGTCCTGATCAACAATGCTCTTATAAAAGCTGACATATGATTTAAACTCAATCAACCCCGATTTCAGGAGCCATTTCCACGGATAGTGAGCATATACCGGCTCCATCCGTTTCAAAAGCCAAATTTCAACTGCCGTCACATAGCTTCGTTGCAGCGGTGCAGAGTCAATGGAGACAAAACCCGTCATTTTGTCTGGGTAAAGAAAGATATCGTTCAGCCATTTTGCCTTATCGAACAGATCAAAATCAAACCGAAAGATTGAGGTGAACATGGTAGAAAAAGAATGTTATACATAAACAGAAACGGAAAGCCCACAAAATAGACCCGCAGATACAGTACTGCATCATCCAGTATGTCGGCAGGGGTTTGCAGTCCACTCATCATCGAGCTGGCGAAGAAAAAGCCAAAAAACACCAA
>VOFF01000603.1_pt1 | contig 28001 bp, 25 predicted proteins | sample 5384061 | NCBI WGS metagenome assembly VOFF01 (sample SAMN12384725, study PRJNA508395) | human gut metagenome | isolation source: healthy gut E | host: Homo sapiens
GTCGTACCGGCACCCAAGTTACCGGAATTCATCACGATATCCAAACCGGCGATACGACCTTGCAAAGCTTCATCTACGGACGTAAGACCCAAGCCTTCAAATTCCTTGGCATTAATAGTCTGTGAAGCGAAAGAGACCTCGCGTTCCGGAATAGCCAAACCGGATGTTTCCACACGTTTCTTAGCTTTTTACTTCCACCTGCTTCAATACCATAGCATCCTCCAACGTCACATGATACACCTTTTTATTAATAGGAAGAATCTGGGTCTTCATACCCACATAGCTAATCTTCAAACGGTTTTTAGGATTCTTGATTTTCAAGGTGAAATTACCGTTAAAATCTGTCACTGTGGCAGATATGTTACGGTTAGAAGCGTCCATTTCAACAATAGCAGCCCCCACAACAGGCCCGAAAGAGTCGGAAATCGTTCCACTCACACTCGTTATTCCCTGAGCATTCACTACCGTGGCAATAGTCAAGCAGCAAATTAAGAAATAATATTTTAATTGTTTCATTGTCTTTATCATTAAGGTTAATTACCTGAAATCTCATTGTAGGCATCAGACAACTCTTTTGTATAGAGCAATGGTTTTTGTCTATCAGATGTACGACTGCTGTAGAAGAGTTGAAGATACGCGTTGCCGAATCAATATCCGTACATGAAATAGGCCCACTCGCAGAACCGTCGCTTGAACTTACACCGGAACGGAAGCGATATTCACGTGCAAAGTAATTGCCATCAAAACCTTACGGGGAGTTTCCCTTCAATTTCCATTTTATTGGCATCATTACAAGTGATGACTATACTTCCCGAACCGGCCTGACCGCTGTTCGATACGGTAAGCGTGGCAAAACGGCTTCCTCCCATGTAAGAAGTTTCGTAAGTACCCGATGAGGCAGGAGCTGTCTGATAAACCGCACTGTTCTGGATATGATAACGTATAAAGTTGTTAATCAATGTATTCATGCTATCTATCTGAACCTCCAATCGAGCAGCCTCTTCCGGATTGCTGTTCTCGATTTCATCCAGCTTGTCTTCCAACTCAATCACATCTCTCCAATCCGGAAGCAAGTTATTCTCATACATTTTCTCTATCTCGGCTGTAGGCGGAGCATAGACTGTATAATTATAGTTCTCCCATGACCGAGAGGGTCAAACCATTGGAAATGGTCTTGGCAGTACCCGTAGAAGAAGACCCGCTTGTAGTAATGTTATAGAATTGAGACACTAACGTACTATTCTCCACCATATTAGAGAACTCACTATAACGATTATCCTTTGTTGCCAACTCCTTTAATAAAGTAGAAACGGATTTTTGAAGCAGACATCACCGGTTCCATATCTACGATAAAGGTTTCACCATTACCGTCAGGATTCTGCCCCATGTTATAATAACCTTCCACCTCACGAACTTTCAGTTCATAAGGGCTATTGCTACTATTCTGGTCGGCAAGTTCTTTACGATAAGGAGTAGTAATACGGATGTTTGCACCCGTACCCTTCTGAGTATGTACGATGATGGAATTCTCCAGAATATCTTTCAGACGGTTCGTTACGTAATCAGATTCTGTACTACCGTTTTTCCAAGGGGTTTGTGATTTCTGTACCGCGTGTCAACGTACCGTCTGCATTCTTCGTTGCATTATAACGTTTACATTTGATACGGCTACCGGTCAGTGAAGGACTATAATCATAATAAAACTCCGTAATGGTAGGCTGGTTCTTGTGATAATCTACCGGATCCACATAGTTTTTCAAAGCTTCATCGGTAGGAAGAATGAACAAGAACATGCTTTCCATGGAATTCAGATAAGCCTGATAGTCCAATTCATTGATGATATAACGCATGATATCGGTCTTGGTATTACGGTCGTTGTCGTTCAAAGATGCGGGGAAAGCCACAGACTGGTATTCCGGAATATTATAAACTTCGTTAGACTTGTATACCACACCATTGTTGGCCATAAGGCAAGAACCGATACCCGTCTGTCCGCCCGGTTCACCCACAGAAAGTCCCATTTCCAATTGGGCCGTGTTCATCACCGAACTGAACTTGCTGGGCACAGTAGCCACCAAAGAATACTTCATGAAGTTGTCCAGCATATTCACGATAATATGGTTCGGAATACTGTCTATATATTTATAACGGTCAATCAAAGCGGCACCGCCACCGGACTGGAAGTAACGCTCGAAAGCAGCATCCGTAGGAGCTACAATGACTGCCATGTCTTCGCTCATGGGGGTATTGGAAGAACCGTTCTCATACTGGTTCCACCCTGGATCGTAGGACAAGACATTCGCTGGATCGTAATCCACATTCTTATAGGTCAACAATGCATTTTTGCCTCCCTCGGTTCCCAAATCGAAACCGTTATTCAAATAACGCCATACGAACGCAGAGTCCACCCCGACCGTATTCGACAATCCTTCGTTATATACCGGTACGGCAAAACGATCCAACATCTTGCTGAATGTCGAAAGCTCTCCGTCGTTATGAATAGCCTCAGCCATATTGGTCAAAGGATTCATAACGTTTTCCAAAACCTGAATGTAACCGTTCTGACACGTAATATCCCTTTCCACCAAACGTTTCCCGTTGATATATGACTCCGAAGTGTTGTCGCAAGCTCCATTGGTCAAAAAACTTCAAATCGTCATTCGTAATCGACTTATTCGACATATAAGCGGAAAGGAAATGCACCATCGGTGCTGTCGTATTGTCCCGAAACACCGTCATTCCTCCCGTTGCCGCATCCGAATATTTAGAACGGTAATACTGCCAATATTCGTTGTCCGGCATATCCGAAGCACGCAACTGCGGAATCGTATCATACAGATTCAACGAAGAAGAACGGCGCATCACAGTCCCGGGTGCCGGATTATCGCCAGGCGTACTTGACATCAGTTCTATCAGATAAGCACTGTTTATCATCGAAGAATTAAACAATAACTTTTTCTGCGAAGGCGTCAAATCGCTATAAGACTTGGCTCCCCACACATTGTTCTTGAAAGAATCGGGTGAAAGCGTCGTCATTCGCAACGAACAACGTCTTACTACCCGTCAAACGTAAGGTTCTGGCATACTCTGTCTCGCCGTTTGCATCCGCGGTCGAAACATCCTTGTCATTGATAAGTTCCAACATCGTTTTATAATTCCACGCTTCTCCAACTCTTCGTAGATGCTGCTACCCAACCACGAAGGCATTCCGGTCAAAAGCTCGTCCTCACAAGAGACTAACAAACCACCGGCAAAGAACAGCGCACATGCAGAATAGGTAAAACGACCCATTTTACTTTTAATGTTACTGCCTTTCATATTTCCATTAGGTTAATATTTTAATAGATTTATTATTCACTCAATATATAAATATCGTTTTGATACACCACGCCCCTCCGTCACCGGCTCTCGGCCGAGAGTTGACCAGCAGTGTGCCCACACAACATTTTTGCCACTTTCTTTTTGGGAGTCCTAACTCCTCTAAAGCGCTGAATCCGTGTCCTCTAATATAGCCTACTTTACATTCCATTAGGTTAATTATTCAATATTTTTTAAATCAGGGTGCACAAAGCTCCCCCTTTTTGGGTAACAAAAAGATATGACATTTCTGTAAAAAACACATAATAAAATCTAAACTAATATCGAAAACATATTTAAAAACATATTTCTGAGCTGACACAAATCTGTTTTCTCCACGTATTAAAGAAAATTAGCACAGTTCTTTTCACACTATTTCCGTTTGCTTCGCATATACCACGGCCTGACCAAAAACAAATGAAACATTCCCGTTCCTACGAATATAGCCCCTATTATATAAGTATATATCGTTTGTCCGACTTCCGTTCCTAACCCGAAAGCTACGGAATACCCGGCCAAAAGTCCGGCATCCCATCCTAAAAGATAAGAAGTCTGTGCCGTTCCTCTCTCGCAATGCTCGCAGATACGAATATAAGAAAGCAAATACCGGCTGGTCACAAAACCGAGGCCGCTTCCCAGGCATAAGGCGATACACCATTTCATCCCTTCCATATCGCCCCCAATCCCCCCATAACGACGCACTTGTCACGAGAGCAACGAATCCTACTGCAAACTCCGTTTGCAACTTTTCCTTAAAAAACAGATGATGCCCCCATAAGGCCAACCAAAAACCGACAGCCAAAAACAAGTAAAATCCGGCATCCCGGTATTGCCCCAACATCAATCCGGCGGAAAAGGTCACTCCTGTCAGAGGAATAAAGAGCCGGAATCCCCGAGGCAGCCAAAAACGGTCGAATGTACACCACGACGGTTCCAAAGGAGCCCTGAAAGGAACACGCATCATCATAACCAACAGGCCGGCGCAAAGCAGAAAAGCCACGGATACTCCGGCAAAAGGCGTACACCGTAATGCATCGGTACGACAATACCCGACAAGGGACCGAAAACCAAAGCCAAACGAGTGAACCAATAATAGACATGTGCGGCTTCCGTCCGCTTTTTCGTATCGGACAAATCCAGCAACAAAGTACTCCCCAAAGCTATTTGGAACACACTATATGAAGCCCCCCTGCATCATCCTCGCCAGCCACTTCCCCCACTGCGGGCCATCGAAAAGAAACGCCACCGTAGCGCATACGATGCCGGCTAATGCCCACAAGGCCACATTCTTCCGCCGGTAAGCATCCAACCAGTAATTGCAGAAAGGTGCAGGTAAACATACGCCCCCCAAAAGAGCAGCACGGATGCACACATTCCTCCTACGTCTTCCCCGGTATTCGTCCCATACACACGGGAGCGACAGGCAAAAACATATATAAAGAGGTGCATACACAAAAGTTGGCTAAGATGATTTTCAGGAAATCAGCATGCCACAAGGTCTTATGCCCGATACTGGTTTGTGCCACGCCTTAATACTGCTCGTTTTCATCCGGAAACGTCCGGGCTTTTACGTCGCTCACATATTGCCCGATGGCATCAGTCATCACCGTATGCAAATCGGCATAACGTCGGAGGAATTTCGGAGAAAAACCCTTATTCATCCCCAACATGTCGTTGACCACCAAGACCTGTCCGTCTACTTGCGAACCCGCCCCGATACCGATGATGGGGATATGTAATTCTGAGGCTACCCGACCGGCCAATGCAGCCGGTATCTTTTCCAATACGATGGCAAAACAGCCGGCTTCTTCCAGTAAATGCGCATCGGCCACCAGTTTCTCCGCCTCGGCCTCGTCTTTGGCACGCACGGCGTATGTACCGAACTTATTGATACTCTGCGGTGTCAGCCCCAAATGTCCCATAACGGGAATACCGGCTGCCAATATAGCCTTCACCGTGTCGATAATTTCCGCCCCGCCTTCCAGTTTCAGAGCGTCGCAGCCGCTTTCCTTCATAATACGGATGGCATTGGTCACTCCTTCCGTGGGATTGACCTGATAAGAACCGAAAGGCATGTCGCATACGACCAATGCCCGTTCCACACCGTGCATCACCGAAGTCGCATGGTATATCATCTGATTCAACGTAATCGGAAGCGTGGTCGTATTGCCCGCCATCACGTTCGACGCAGAATCGCCAATCAGAATCACATCCACTCCGGCACCGTCTACAATACGAGCCATCGTATAGTCGTATGAAGTCAGCATGGCTATTTTTCTTTCCTTGCTGTTTCATTTCAATCAGACGATGCGTCGTCACTTTACGAGTATCCTCCACTAAATATCCTGCCATAATACTGTTTTTTAATAAAATCGACCGCAAAATTAATCATTATTATCCGTTCAGGCGAGCATTTCAAGTAGTTTTTCCACATCGAAGCCCCGAAAATCCGGAATCACCCTGTCGCACAAATCCTGAATCTGCTCCGGCGCATTCGTCGTGGAAAGACCGACCACCTTCATTCCTGCCGCCCGCCCGGCCTTCAGTCCGTTGAAAGAATCTTCAAACACGACGCAACGCGTCACCGGAAGACCGAACACTTCGGCTCCCAACAGATAACAGTCCGGTTCCGGTTTGGAACGGGAGAAAAATTCCGCCGTCAGGATACGGTCGAAATATGACTTGAAATCCGGATGCGCCCGGTACACGTTCTGCATCTTATCATCGTTCGAACTGGTTACGACAGCCGTACGGATACCGGCCCGCCGCAGGTCGCGAAGGAAATCTTCCACTCCGGGCACATAGTCGTAGGCCATGTTCCGTTCAAAGTCCTCCAACTCGTCGGCTATCTTGCGCTGCACGTCATCGCATCCGGCAAACCATCGGTCGAAAATCTGCACAAGCGTCTGTCCCTTTATCACGTTCTCAAAATGCTCCACTTCGGGATGGTACGTCTTCCCTTTCATACCCCAAAAAGAGTGAATACTGAGACTCGGTGTCGAACACCACTCCGTCCAAATCAAACAAAGCCGCCACCTCTTGGCCTTTACTTAATTCCATCATTTTCTTTCGCCGTTTTTATAATTCAACGGACAAAATTACGGATTTTAATTGGAATATCCGGCAAAAGTCATAATTATCCCATCCCCTACACACAAGGGATTTTGCAAAAACATCTTTCATCCTTCAGGCAATACGATAAGTCACTCATAATATGACCGTTATAAACTGAAGGATGTTTCAGGCATCCTTCAGCCACACGTCATTTCATTCGGCGCAGAACGAAAAATCGTTTGGCTGAGATTGAAAAATCATTCGGCTGAGATTGGAAAATCGTTCGGCTGAGATTGGAAAATCGTTCGGCTGAGAAAAAAATATTTCATACCCCAAACGTTTTTTCAGCCCTCATTGGAGCGGATTGAAACATGGCTGAAAGATGAATGAAACATCCTTCAGGTTGTAACCTTTTCGTTTTGAACAATTTATGATATTCACTGAAACATGAAGGATGATTTGCGAAACTTACAGGAGAGGAAAGACTCTTAAAATTACAGAAAAACTTACGCCCGAAATTCAAAATCGTCTCCCACAAAGAAACGGATATGCCTTGTTTTTGTACTTTTGTCTCCGATACCAAGATATACATCCAAACGATATGGAAGACAAACTGATAGAACTTATCGAAAACAGCATAAAAAAAAGAACTGGGACCGGAAAGCGTTCACGGATTTCAACGGAGAGAGCTTGCAATACAAGGACGTGGCGCGTAAAATAGCCAAAATGCACCTGCTCTTCGAAGCGGCCGATATCCGGCCCGGCGACAAAATCGCCTTGTGCGGACGCAACAGCGGAAACTGGTGCGTGGCGTTTCTGGCCACCATTACCTACGGCGCCGTCATCGTGCCCATCCTGCACGAGTTCAAGCCGGATAATGTGCACCACATCGTCAACCACAGCGAAGCACGCCTGTTGTTCGTGGGCGACCAGGTGTGGGAAAACCTGAACGAGAACCGCATGCCTGCCTTGCAAGGCATCATTTGCGTGAAGGACTTCACGCTCGTGAACAGCCGCTCCGAAAAACTTTCTTTCGCCCGCGAACATCTCAACGCCCTGTTCGGACAGCGTTTTCCCATGATGTTCCTTCGCGAACATGTACATTTCACGCCCGAAAGCTCACCGGAACAGCTCGCCGTCATCAATTATACTTCGGGCACTACGGGATTCTCCAAAGGGGTCATGCTTCCCTACCGCAGCCTCGTGTCCAACGTGTTGTTCTGCAACCGTACCATCGGCATCGCGCCCGGCGACAATATCGTATCCATGCTGCCCATGGGACACGTGTTCGGTTTGGTCTACGACTTCCTCTATGGCGTATGTTTCGGCGCCCACCTGTATTTCCTCACGCGCATGCCTTCGCCCAAGGTCATCATGACCACCGTGGCAGAGTTTCATCCCCGCATCATGTCTTGCGTGCCATTGGTCATCGAAAAGATATTCAAGAAAGAAGTCCTTCCGAAAATCGACAGCAAATTGGGCAAGCTGCTTCTGCATCCCCATCATCAGCGAAAAGATCAAGGAAAAAGGCACGCACGGAAAGCCTGCGCCTTTTCGGGGGAACATCAAGGAAGTCATCATCGGCGGCGCACCGTTCAACGCCGAGGTGGAAGCGTTCGTGCGTTCCATCAATTTCCCCTATTCCATCGCCTACGGCATGACGGAATGCGGCCCCATCATCTGCCACAGCCCGTGGCACGAAACGGCTTATATGTCGTGCGGAAGGGCGGCCGAAGGCATGGAACTGAAAGTGCTGAGTTCCGACCCGGCACGGATTCCCGGCGAACTGGTATGCCGCGGACGCAACACCATGTTGGGCTACTATAAAAAAACCAGGAAGCCACGGAACAAATATTCGACGCCGACGGTTGGCTGCACACGGGAGACATGGCCGTCATCAACCCGGAAGGCGACGTGTACATCAAAGGACGCTGCAAGAACATGCTGCTCAGCGCAAGCGGACAAAACATTTATCCGGAAGAAATAGAATCGCGGTTGAACAACCTTCCTTACGTCAACGAATCATTGGTTATCATGTGCAATGAGAAACTGGTGGCTCTTGTCTACCCTGATTTGGGCGAAAGCCTGAAAGACGGGTTGGACGACCATGCCCTGTGGCGGCAGATCGACATCTCACGCCAGGAACTGAACAAGGAGCTGCCGCCCTATTCGCAAATCACCAAGGTAGTGCTGCAAAACGAAGAGTTTGAAAAAGACCGCCAAGAAGAGCATCAAACGCTATCTTTACCAGAACATGAATCCCTGAACGACATGAAATCCAGTCTGACTGTTTACAAGGCATCGGCAGGCTCGGGCAAGACGTTCACCCTGGCCATACAGTACATCAAGACGCTGATCGAACAGGAAAGCCGCCGTGCCTACAGCCACATTCTGGCCGTCACTTTCACCAATAAGGCTACGGCCGAAATGAAAGACCGTATCCTCCAGCAACTTTACGGCATCTGGAAAGGACTCCCGTCTTCTGCCAATTATCTGGAATCCCTCCAAAAAGAACTCCGGGCGGACGGCATCGAGTTGCCGGAGGAAGAGATTCGCAGCCGTGCCGGCTCGGCCCTATGCCATATCCTGCACGACTATAACCGTTTCCGGGTGGAAACCATCGACTCTTTCTTCCAGTCGGTCTTGAAAAACCTGGCACACGAACTGAGCCTCACGGCCAATCTCAAAGTGGACCTCAACGACAAGGAAGTGCTCCATGCGGCTGTAGACCACATCATGGAACGCCTTCACCTTACTCCCACCATCCTGAACTGGATTCTGGAATATGTGGACGACCGCATCTCGAACAACGAGCGGTGGGACATCGCCCGTGAGGTGAAAAGCTTCGCCGCATGGATTTTCAAAGAGGCTTATTTGGCCCGGGAACACGAAATGCGCGAAGTGCTGCGCGAGAACAAACGCATCGGCGAACTCCGCACCGCGCTCAACTACGAGTTGCACGCCTCTTTGGACGTCGTGCAGAGCGCGGCAGCCAACTTCCGTGCCGAAATGGAAGCGTGGGGACTCGGCTTCGACCAATTCAGCCGGGGCGGCACGATAGACACCTACCTCCGGCGCATCGAAGACGGCAACATCAGGGCCGAGTTCGGCAGCACGCTCCAAGGTTATACAGAAAATGCGGAAAAAATGCTCCGCAAGGCCGACCGCTCCGTGGCGGCCTTGGTTGAAGCCGCCGCCCACTTCAGCGAACTGTTGGCGGAACTGCGCGGCTTCCAGACCGAACAACTCGTACGCCACACCAGTGCGTCGCTGGCACTGAAACACCTCAACCCTTTGCGGCTGTTAGGCGTCATCGACGAGGAGGTCACGGCCTTGAACCACGAGAACAACCGTTTTCTGTTGGCCAAGACCCCTATCCTGCTCCACGAACTGATAGAAGAAAACGATGCCCCGTTCATTTTCGAAAAAATGGGCGCGTTTTTCCATCATGTGATGATAGACGAGTTCCAAGACACTTCCACCATGCAGTGGAAAAACTTTAAAATCCTGCTGTTGGAGAGCATGTCCTCCGGCTTCGGCAACCTGATCGTGGGCGACGTGAAACAAAGCATCTACCGTTGGCGGAACGGAGACTGGACCATCCTGAAAAACATAGAGAAGGAAATGGCCGTACACCGCCCCGACATAAGGAACCTTGCCATCAACTACCGGAGCGAACGCCGCATCATCACGTTCAACAACGCCCTGTTCACGGCTGCCGCCGAAGAACTGGACCGGCTCACGCCGGACGCTCCCATCCGAATGGCGGAGGCTTACGGCGACGTGGCCCAACAATGCCGTCCGGACAAAGGAAACGACGGATACGTGCAAATCCGCTTCTTCGACGAAAAGACAAAGAAGACGACTGGGAAACCCGGATGCTGGACGAACTTTGCGCGAACAGGTCCGTACCCTGCACGAAGCCGGACTGCCCTACTGGGAGATGGCCATCCTGCTGCGTTACCGTCGGCATGCCGACCCCATCATCCGTCATTTTGCCGAACGTTTCGGCGACCGGGTCAAATTGGTATCGGACGAGGCTTTCCTCTTGTCCAGTTCATTGAGCGTGAACCTGCTCATCGCTGCCATGCGTTACATGGCGGACACGGAAGACCGTGTGTCATTGGCCTTTTTGGCCCTGCACAGCGGAAAACCGACAGAAGCCGACGCCAACCTGTTGGCTTCCCGTTCCCTCGAAACGTTCCTGCCCGAAACGTATTTGAACCGCATGGAGGAACTGAAAACCCTTCCGCTCTATGAACTTCAGGAGGAGCTTTATAAAATATTCGACCTGGGACGTATTCCCGACGAAGACGCCTACCTGTTCGCTTATTTCGACCAGGTGACGGCCTACCTGCAAGACAACCCTTCCGACCTCCGTTCTTTCCTGACCTATTGGGACGAGACGCTCTCCGGTGCTTCCATTCCGTCCGGTGAAGTGGATGGCATCCGGATTTTCACCGTACACCAGTCCAAGGGATTGCAGTTCCACACGGTATTCGTCCCTTATTGCGACTGGAACATCGAACAAGACACACGGGGCTTCAACCGCCGTAACGACCTGCTGTGGTGCGAAACGCACGAACCGCCCTACGACAGCCTGCCGGTCATCCCCATCACCATCGAAGCCGCCATGCGCGACTCCGTATTCTGTCGGGAGTATGAAGAGGAGCACCTGCAACGCAGGGTAGACGCACTCAACACGCTCTACGTGACCTTCACCCGTGCGGAAAAGAACCTGTTGGCCTGGTGCCGTACGCGCTACACCATGGATGAACGCAGCACGACGGGCGACCTGTCTTTACCATGCCTTGCCGCGCGCGTTGGGCGGCGTTGAAGAGACGGACAGGGAAAACGGAGAAACATCGCTCTTTACTTACGGCGAACCGGTCACGTCCTATTCTTCCGGTCGCAAAACCTCCGACAACCGCATGGAAACCGATTACCGTCCGGTATCGGTCGTCATGCACTCCTACGAAGCCCGTATCGACTTCTGCCAATCCAACCGCGCAGAAGAATTCTTAGACGCTTTTTCGGATACGGACAAGCCCCGGCATTCCCGCAACGACAAAAGGCGCATGGGTATCCTCATGCACAAAATATTCTCTACGATCTATACCCGCGACGACGTGGAAAAGGCACTCCGCACCTTGGAAACCGAAGGCCTGATCGGTACACAACCCGAAATGGATGCACTCAAGCAGCAGGTGGAAAAAAAGCATTTGCCTTGCCCGAAGTGGCCCGTTGGTTCGACGGCACGATGCAGCTTTACAATGAGTGCCCTATCCTGACGCAGGAATACTATGAAGAAACGGGAAAATACGGCACTTACCGCCCCGACCGGGTCATGTTCGGCAAAGACGAAATCACTGTGGTAGACTTCAAATTCGGCCGTCCGCACGACGAATACCGTGACCAGGTGGGAGGCTATATGAAGCAGCTCCGCCTAATGGAACCGGACCGCCGCGTGAAAGGTTACCTGTGGTACATTCTTAACAACCGGCTTGAAGAAGTTCAAGTCTAATCCACCTGTTTTTATGGAAACATTCATCCGACTTATCGCCCAAGACCTCATACACCGTTTCGGCACCAACCTGCGCGACGTTACGGTGGTATTCCCCAACAAACGCGCCGGACTTTTCATGAACCAGCAACTGGCTGCCGTGTCCGGACGGCCGGTATGGGCACCGCGTTACCGTACCATCAGCGAACTGTTCGATTCTTTGTCGGACTTCACCCGTTGCGACGACATTCTCGCGGTATGCGAACTCCACCGCGTCTATGCCGCGCTCGTACCCGACCCGGAATCGCTCGACCGCTTTTACGGTTGGGGCGAAATCATGTTGTCCGACTTCGACGACATCGACAAGCATCTGGCCGACCCTCATAAACTCTTCAGCAACATACAATCCATCAAGGAACTGGACCACAGCGATTTCCTGACACCCCGCCAAGAAGAGGCCCTGAAACATTTTTTCGAGGACTTTTCCATCGAAGGCAACAGTCGGCTGAAAGAGAAGTTCCTCGCCCTGTGGAACCGGATGGACGACATCTATGCCACGTTCAACGCACGGCTGAAAGAAAAAGGAATGCTGTACGAAGGGGCGTTGTATAAAGACGTGGCGGAGCATCTTGCCGAACGCGCCGACCGCATCCCTGCGGACATGACGTATGTCTTTGTGGGCTTCAACGTACTCAACGATGTGGAAAAACGACTGTTCAGTTACTTGCAGGAACGCGGACAAGCCTTTTTACTGGGACTATGACGTGATGTACGTCGGCGAGAAAAGCCGTTTTGAGGCCGGAACCTTCATCCGCCAGAACCTGAAAGAGTTCCCCAACGCCTTGGAAGAAACATGCTTCGACAACTTCAAGAACCCGCCGCGCATCGAGTTCATCGCCACGACTTCGGAGAATGCACAGGCACGCTATATTCCCCAATGGCTGGACTCGGCCCTCACGGAACCGGAACAGGACACGGCTATCGTACTTTGCAACGAATCCTTGCTCCAGCCGGTGCTCCATTCGCTGCCCGATGCCACATCGCCACATCCCGTGAAACGCACCAACATCACCATGGGATTCCCCATGACCGACACGCCGGTATACAGTTTCATCAACGCTTTGCTTTCCTTGCAGACCGATGGTTACGACCGCGACCGCCGCTGTTTTCGAGCGGAACAGGAAAAAAAATCGTGCGCAGCCATCCTTACGCCGCCTTGTTGGAGGAACAGGATATCTTCTGTCCGCATGCGGAAAACCACGCCTTATTGGTCTATATCCGTTCCTTGCTCGAAGGCTTGGCCGCAGCGTTCGGACAACAAAAAGACCGGAAGGGCGACGTGTACAGCCAGTTGTACCACGAAGCGCTCTATCGTGCCCATCAGGTCATTAGCCGCTTCATCCGCCTGACGGAAGACCGTACGCTCGACGTACAGCCCTCCACCCTGCGCCGCTTGCTGCGCACCGTGCTGGGCATGACCACCATTCCCTTCCACGGCGAACCGGCTGTAGGCTTGCAGGTCATGGGCGTATTGGAGACGCGTAACCTGAATTTCAGGCATATCCTGATGCTTTCCGTCAATGAAGGGATGTTGCCCAAAGCCGTGAACGACACTTCGTTCATCCCCTACCACCTGCGAGAAGTGTTCGGACTGACCACCATACAACATAAAATAGCCGTATACGCGTTCTATTTTTACCGTCTTGTGCAGCGTACGGAACGTATCACATTCATGTACAACATCGCTACCGACGGACTGAACAAAAACGAGATGTCGCGCTTCCTGCGCCAACTGTTGGCCGAAACGGATTTTCCCGTAGAACTGAAAATCCTGCAATCCGGCCAGGCCGTACCGGCCGACAACGGCATGGAAGCAGCCAAGACACCGGAAGTCATGGACATCCTGCGCCGTAACTATGGCAGCGGCCAACCCGGTTCGCGCCCCCTCTCCCCTTCGGCACTCAACGCTTACATCGACTGTCCGCTCAAATTTTATTACCAACAGGTGGCACGCATACGGCAACCCAAAGACCCGCAAAACGGTTTGGACAACGCACTGTTCGGCACCATCTTCCATGAGGCGGCGGAACTCGTCTACCGGAAACTGACCGAACGTAACCCCGTCATCCGTCGTCAGGACATCGAGCGACTGCTGGAGGGTGGGGAAACAACTTTACTTCCTTATATAGAAACCTCATTCCTGAAAAACTTCTTTGAAGGACGTGAAGACACGGTGTTCTACAACGGGCAACTGCTCGTAGCACGCAAGGTCATGGCCAGTTACCTGCGCCAACTGCTCGCCCACGACAGCCGCATGGAACAATTCGTATTGGAGGAAATGGAACAGGAACACCACCGAAGTGTGGACATCATATCGGACGGACACCCTCTGTCCATCGACATCGGGGGAAAAATAGACCGCATGGACACGGTCAGGATGCCGGACGAAACCACGGGGCAGGAAGTGGAAACCTTGCGTATCGTGGATTACAAAACGGGCGGTACACCGGAAAAAGCCGTTTCGATGGAACAACTGGTACAACCCGCCGAGCACCGTCCCTCATACATCTTCCAGATATTCCTGTATGCCTGGGTCATGACAGGCGAACAAAAGCGTCCCGTATCCCCGGCCCTGTTCTTCGTACACAAATCCAATGCTGAAGATTATGACCCGACCATCGTGTTCAACCGTGAACGGGTGACGGATTTCAGCCGTTTCAAAGAGGATTTCCAAAAGATGCTACAAGGTGTGTTGGAGGAATTGTTCAATCCGGAAATTCCCTTCCGGCAGACTTCCGTACCTAAAATTTGTGCCTACTGCGACTATAAGCTGCTTTGCAGACGGTAGAAAAGTTAAAAAAATCACGTATCCGGCTTGCAGAAATGAAAATAAACCTCTATCTTTGCACCCGATTTAAGGTCGGTTCCGTAGCTCAGTTGGATTAGAGCAACGCCCTTCTAAGGCGTGGGTCTTGGGTTCGAGTCCCAACGGAATCACAGGAAAATGCAATCATCTACCGGATGGTTGCATTTTTTTATTTCAATCTTGCAAAAGCAGTGGCGTAAGCAAGCAAACCGTGGAGTTTAAAGGTAAAAAGGTTGATATTCAGAACTCCGGAGTCGGGACTATACATATTACCATGGAATGTACTTCTTTGAAAGCCCGCAACAGCGGAGTAGGTAAACTTATCCTATCCGGAACAGCAGACCAGACTGAAATAAACTCGAACGGAGTGAACAAAATAGATGCCACTGAATTAAACAAATTCTGATTCCCAGAACCGAGTTTCTTCTATTTCAGTATCAAACTTGAAGATTTAGAAAACGACGTTAGGAGCGAAAAGCATGTAGTTTCAGTTTCAACAAGACTGGAATTTACATGTTTTTCTTTTATATTTGTCACGTAGAATCAAACCAACGCTTTCATCTTGAAAAATCAAAAGTCCACGAGAATCGCTCAAAATTATCCATTCGGGGGAACGCACACAAATACGGGAATCTCGTGCCTTTAGAAATACGCTCAACGGACATTCGTCAATCGGCAGTCCAAACACGGTCGGCCAACCTGAGATAAGACGTCTCCGACCGATGACCGAAAGACACGGCATAGAGGCGCATGCCCCGTTGCTTCAATTCCTCTACATATTGTACCCACATCGGAGGAAGCGGATCCATCTCAAAATCCGAAAGCCAAAGCAAATCGGCATAACGAAAATCTTCACGCATCAAAGTTTCTACGGATTCTTTCATCGCACAAGTCATATCGGATCCTCCATGAAAGGAGTTGCACAGAAAGGTCTCCAATAAAGCCAAGTCGGAATAGAGGTTATTCAACTCGATGACTTCGGTTTGGTCGGAAAAGAGTATCACGCGACAGGGGCGGCGTAATTTGTCGGCTATCAAAGCTAAACTCAACACTACCGCCTTGGACAATAACTCACGTTCCCCTTCCATCGAAGCGGACGTATCCACACAAACCACAAAAGGGCCATGTTTGGCCCGTTTCTGTAAGTCGCGTCCGCTGTACGAAGAAGCTTCGGCATATTCTATCTGCCGGGATACGGCATCGAAGACCGCCAGTTTCTTTTCGACATAACGGCGGTAGAAAATCGGTTCCAAAGCGGCATCCGACAAGAAACAATATTCCATCGGCAGCAGGGCGTTCAGATTGTTCCCTTCCGTAATGCCCACAATGTCGGAGTGCGTGGCAGAGCGTAACAAAGTAACCGGTGTCTTTCCGCTCATGGCTTGATACAAACGCTGCTCATCCGCTTTCTTACGCCCTAAAACGTGATTCAGTTCCTTAATTAATTGGCTTTTACGGATTACCTGCGAAAGCTGTCTGAGCTTCACGCGAAGTTCCGGAGACTGCGTCAACTGAAGCCAGGCTAATCGAGGGGAAGGCCCTTCACCCTTTCCTCCCACATTCTGCAACATACCGGCATTGTCCGACACCATACGGTAATAATCTTCACAGAGCCGTTCTATGTGCCGCTTCTGATACGTACGTTCCCGCCCTTCCAACAGATTCCTCCACTTCTTTATGAAATGTTGGCGGAGAGTCTGCCAGCGGCTATCCGTACGAGGATAACGCACCAACTGTTCCATATAATAGGACGCATCCAATTCGACCGGAACATATAAACGGACAAAAGCGGAACGAGCCTGTTGCAACATGGGCAAAAAGTCGGCATCCGAAGCTGCAACGACCTGATAATAATAGTCCCACTGTTCCCCATAATAGGAATATACGTCTTGTAAACCTGATTTCTTTTTGGCGAAATAACGCTGTATTTCTTCCTCCATCTCTTCGGGACGGATGACACCGGACGACAAGACCTCTGCATAAACCTCACCGGCTATTTCATGCAAACGCCTCAGAAAAAAGAGCGGACAACTGGCGCACGCGCTCATATCCCTCATGATAATTTCCTGCCGGCTGCATGGCTCAATTCCTGACTTTCGATTTCCAGAGAGGTTATGTCGGAACGTACACGGCGTAAGGCGTTTTTCAATATATTCCTTTGCCTGTCTTGTAAAAAAAACAAATGTGTCTGTACATATTCTGCTTCTTCCCTTTGCCATTGTTCCAGACGAGCTGACACCTCGCCCAATTCGGCCACGATACGTTCGGCCATCGCTGATGAAAAAGTCATCCGAGAAGAAACTTCAGTCTGGGGCACTGCGTTTTCACCGTCCTCCCCTGCCTCACGAAGCAATTCATATTTCCGTCCATTCACCTGCAAACCGGTCGTAGTACAAACCACTTGAAGCAGATCCTTTGGAAAAACATCCGGATGGCGGCTTTTCTCATACTTGCGCAGTATTTGCACTCCGGTTTTGCGACGGTCTGTAACCAACACAAAAGGTATCGGCTGGTCCGGACTCAACGCTTCGTATTCATTCGTATAAATCAGCACTGTACGTCCAGGATACATGGATTGTATCTGATAGAAAAAAAGCCTTGACTACCTTAAAATCCACATGCGTTTCCGAAACACACATCCCTCTTCTTTCAATGCAGCCAAACGGTCTGACAAGAGGGGGACACCGACATGCTCTTCACAGGCTGCCACAAGAGCGTCGGTCAAGAGGCGCTCCAAAACAATCTCCTGAGCCGGAGTATCCCACACACAGACCTGCAACAGAAGCAAATCTGCCAAATGGACGACGGAACAACCGTTCAAAAAGGCAGAAGTCCGCCACAGATGTACCATCTTCTTCCAACGGCGGTCGGACACATAAAACAGGGACTCTCCTTTTTCTTCTGCCGATACATTGTAAGTCGTCAGAAGCCTGCGGAATATATGGACAAATGAAAATACAAAAACCGGTATCTCCACCGCATCTATCCCTTCGGCCCACACGCGTAACTCATCGGCAGACAAGCGTATGGCATCCGGCACTTCCACCTCGGACTGAACCGTAGAAGAAATCATCAAATTAAAGAGTTCTTTATCGGCAATGCCTCCCACCACACAACGGACAAGGAAACGATCCCACAACGCATCCAGATTTTCCCCCTCGGCCGGAAGTTCATTGGAGGCAGCGACCACCAACTTCAGCGGAAGCCTCATTTCTTCTTTGCCGTTCAGATATACTTTTTCATTCAACACCGTAAGCAAAGCATTCTGAATGCTGGGTCCGGCTTTCCATATCTCATCCAAGAAAACGACATCGGCTGTGGGCAAATACCCTTCGGTCATTCTCATATAACGGTCTTCGTCCTTCAGGGCAGAAACAGACACCGGTCCGAATATTTCGTCCGGCGTACTGAATCGTGACATCAGATATTCAAAAGAAACGACCGTCCCGGAAAGCCGATTTCAGTCTTCGGGCTATCATACTCTTTGCTGTTCCGGGAGGGCCGAGCAGGAAAATACTCTCACCGGCAACTGCCGCCAAAGGGACAGGGAAAGCACATGTTCTTTCTCAAAAAGTCCCTTCCCTAAAACTTCCAACAACTGGGCGATACGCTTCTTATCCATCATCCGGGCGACCCTTTCTTTCTATTCTTTCAGAAAACGGCGATAAAATATCATATCGAAAATACACTCAGCCACCAGAAACATCAAAAAAAAGCAAAGCCGTAAACAAGGGTTGCGCAGACAAAAGAAAAAACTGATACACCCTCCGGCAAGCAACGATATGCCGACACGCCACAGGATACCATGGCGATAATACCGTAATATGTTCCGGCTATCTTCCAAAGCCCCCTTGAAACTAAAAAGAATTGCAGCATCTCCCACAAAAAGAAGAACCCTACAATAAAATAAAGAGGCAAAAGGATTCAAGATAGCTGAGAGGATAAAGCACAAGACGCACCGCCACGGAAAGAATCAGCAAAAAGCTCAACAGAGCGACTTGTATCAGCGTAAAAGACAGTATTTTCCTCTTAAATAACGTATTGTTTATCTGCATATATTTGTCCCTATCTCTTATCTGATAAACGAATCAATAAAAAAAGTAAACTCAAGGCCGGCAAAGCCACCCCACCATAACCTTGCCGGATATGTGACGGAAATACCACCAAATGGAAACGTTCTCACTTTTCATCAACGCATATCCGGCAGTGGAACCGATGGAAAGCAAACAGCCGCCGATTCCTCCGCTATAAGCTACTAATTGCCAATACTGACCATTCAGCGCGAATGAACGAAGGTATTCCGGATCCATACCGGGAATGCTTTCCGCCATCCCTACCACATCATACATGGATATGCTGGTCAGCACAAGTGCCACGTTATCCAAAAAGGCGGAAATTCCTCCTAATATCAAACTGTATACGTAGATATTATGAATATATTGGTCGCACCATACGGCAACCGTATAGAGCGCCCCCGTCTCTTGAATGGCGGAAATAGCCATGCTTACGCCTATAAAAAATAAAATAGTCTGGATACTCTCTGCCTGCATGAAGCGTGGTGTAGGGCGGAAAAAAGGTTGGTCGGATTTGATCAACCGCCGATTGCACAACTCGTTTACGACACTGAAAAGTGCCAATACACACAACGCTCCGACAAAAGGAGGCAACTTGGTCAGATTGTGAAACGTTGGAATAAACCACAGCCCTCCAATTCCCACGAACAGCATCAGAATACGCTGCCAACGCGTCAAAGTCGTATCATCCCCGCGATAGCGGATACGAGGCGTATTAATATCCATCTGTTCCGGCAACTTGCGGGAAATCAAATAAGTGGGAATAGCCACGGCTACAATGGACGGCAAGAACATGGCACCCGAAAAACTGGACGGTGTGACCCGCTCCCCTTGACCCACAGCATCAAAGTAGACACATCGCCGATTACCGTAAGACAACCTCCGGCATTGGCCGCAATTACAATGACCGCCCCATAATACATGCGGAAACGACTCCCCGGCAACAACTGACGCACGATGGCAAACATCATCAAAGCCGTGGTCAGGTTGTCGAGATTGGCCGACAAGACATAGGTTATGAAAGCCACCATCCACAGAAGACGCTTACTATTACGGGTCGTAATCCACTCGCTGATGAAATCAAAACAACCGTTCGTATTCAACAAATCGACAATAGACATCGTAGCCAAAAAGGTAAAGCACGATCTGACAAATATCCGCTACGTGACCGATAAAAATATAATTGGCAATAAAATTCTTAAGAGAAGTAACGTTAGAGACATTTCCGCCTAAGAAATCAGCATATTCCTCCGCGTACATCATTTCTACATACTGTTTTCCCGCCACCATGTAGAGTGTCCAAACAATAACTCCGAGAAACATCGCCACAGCGGCTTTATTGATATTGGTGATATGCTCTGTTGCAATAGCACAATATCCCAAGAGCAAAACAATGGCGATTATTACGGTCATGGAAGATAGCTGATAAGAGAGCGACAAACGGGACTCGAACCCGCGACCCTCGGCTTGGGAAGCCAATGCTCTACCAACTGAGCTATTGTCGCAAATCGGATACAAAGGTATATCTTTTCTTGAAAAAAACACTCCGTATCCGGATTTCTTATTTACGTATTAATATACTTTAACTTTGCTTGCCAGGGCTTTGCATTTATTCCTTAATGCTTCCTGGTCGGCATCCAACTTGTCCCAGCAAACCACCACTCCCATACGGCGCCCTATATGGGCTTCGGGCTTCCCGAAAATACGCAGATAAGTGTTCGTTGCCGCACAGACCTCTTCCTCGCCGGAATACTTCGGTGCTCCGTGGCTTTCCACTTCCGACAGGATGACCGCACTGGCTCCCATTCGTTCTTGTGTAATTTCCGGTATCGGCAAACCTAAAACGGCACGGCAGTGCAATTCGAATTCCGAAAGATTTTGTGTGCCTGCCAAAGTCACCATTCCCGTATCGTGCGGACGAGGACTCAACTCGGAGAATATCACGCCGTCTTTATGGCTCAGGAAGAATTCAACTCCCCAAATCCCCGCACCGGTCAGGGCACGCGTGATTTTCTCTGCCATATCCTGCGCATCTTTCAGCATTTCGGGAGAAATAGCAGCCGGTTGGAAACTTTCACGGTAATCTCCTCCTTTTTGCACGTGACCGATAGGCTGACAGAACAAAAGTAGGCCCGTTCTGTTGGGTCACTGTCAGCAGCGTAATTTCACTGTCGAAAGGAATAAACTGCTCTACAATGACTTCTTTCACATCGCCACGTGCCCCCGCGCATGCATACTCCCCAGGCGTGTGCCAAATCCGCAGGACTGTCCACCTTGCTCTGCCCGTGTCCGGAAGAACTCATCAAAGGCTTGATAATGCAGGGGAAGCCTATCACATCGGCCGCAGCCTTCAACTCATCGAAAGTTTTGGCATAACGATAATCCGCCGTTTTCAATCCAAGTTCCGTATGAGCCAACTCTCGGATTTCTTTTCGGTTCATGGTGAAATTCACAGCCCGGGCACTCGGTACGACCTGAATGCCCATCTTCTCGCAATCATACAGTTTCTCCGTACGGATGGCTTCTATTTCGGGGACGATAATGTCCGGTTTATGCTTTTCCACCACGGCCATCAACGTATCCCCGTCAAGCATGTGGAAGACCTCGCACTCGTCTGCTACTTGCATAGCCGGTGCATGTGCATACGAATCGCAAGCAATTACATATTGCCCTTTGCGTTGGCACGCAATGACAAACTCTTTTCCTAATTCTCCGGAGCCTAACAATAAAATCTTTTTCGTCATAAGAATATCTTAATTATGTACCGACAACCTATCGTTGTTACTGGTGTTGCTCACGCAAAAGGTCGTTCACCGTTTTCGCCGGATTGAACGTACTCAGGGGCACTTCCACAAACACCGTATTCCAATCGCTCATAGCCCCATTCCACAGGCCGGGCAACTCCAAAGCCTTGAGTTCTTTTCCGTTTTTACTTTTATAAGAAATGAATCCCGTATTACGGTCCACATAATCGGGCAGATTGAACTTGTTTCCTTTATAATCCTTCACTGCACAAACCAAATCTACGGGATTGAAATGCGTCCCGTTCTTGAACATGGCCACATATTCCGGATTCCGGGTATCAATCTGACTGCTTTCAAGAATTTGCAACGAAACCGTCCCGTCGCTGTTGTAAGCCAAGAAAGGACCGCCGCCAGGCTCTCCCACATTTTTCACCACGCCGCAGACACGCATCGGACGGTTCAACTTTTTACGCAAATAAATCACGAGTTCCGCATCTTCCAGTTCTTTCACATCCTCACGACGGCAGAAGAGCGTCTGTTGGACGAAGCGGATGATTTCTTCGATATCCGCATGGCTATAGTCCCCACTGTCTAATTTACGCAAATAAGCAAAGGCTTTCTGTTGCAACTCTACCAGAATACCGGCCAGCACCTGCTTGTAAGTAACCGTATCCCCTTTCAAACGATCCGGCACCACATTATCTATATTCTTCACGAAAACGACATCGGCCTGCAAGTCATTCAAATTTTCGATAAGCGCACCGTGCCCGCCGGGGCGGAACAAAAGCTTACCGTCCACACGGAACGGTTCATTGTCCATCGTGGCCGCCAAAGTATCCGTGGCCGGTTTCTGTTCGGAGAATGTGACATGGAACGTCACCCCGTATGCTTTTTCATACATAGGAAGCTTTTCTTCCACCAATGCCTTGAACAAAGCTTTGTGCTCCGCACTCACCGTAAAATGAACTTCAGCCTTTCCTTTGCTGGCAGCATACAAAGCCGCTTCTACCAAATGTTCCTCCAACGGAGTGCGCGAACCGCTCTCATACCGGTGAAACGTAAGCAATCCTTTAGGCAACTGGCCGTAATTCAAACCTTCCGGACGAAGCATGTTCGCCACAACCTTTTTATATTGGCCGGATGCCACCAAACCGTCAATTCCGCGACCTTCATTTTTCATGCAAACCGCATCCAATTCATCGTAGAATGCAAAATCACGAATCGCCGCAAAAAAAGTTTTTCGAAATCAGTGGTCGGCACATCGTATTCCGCATCCAGAAATTCAAACATATTCTTAAACATACGGCTGGCTGCCCCCGAAGCCGGAACAAACAAACTTGCTTATCGCTTTTCCTTCTTCCTTATAAGCCTTCCACACTTCCTCATAATGCCTGCATTCTTCTGCCGAAGGAGCCAAAATACCATGAGCCAACGAAGCGGCCGCTTTCAACTTCAAAAATGGAAATCCTTTCTTAAAAGTCTGCAACTGAGCCTCTATTTGCTCTTCCGTAATCCCCTTTCCGGCCAATAAGACCTTGTCTTCTGCTGTCAACATATTATATAATCGTTTTAAACCTTCCCTAAAAAACATTCAAATATAGGCTTTTTTAAGCAAACGGGTAAACGTTTCAGCAAAAAGTACTACCTTTGAAGAAAAATAGCGGATTATGGAACAGAATGCTTTTTTTCTCCGCACAAGAAAAAGTGCGACTTGCACAGCTATATAGGGAGCTTCTCAAACTTTCCGGCAATATACTTTATCCTGACGACTGCAAAAGCTGAAAACTTATTTGCTTGAGGCGGCACGCCGTAACCTTATTCAAAGAAACGTGTTCGGCATGAACCCTATCCTCAATGACATGGAAACAGCCTTAATCGTAGCCTCTGAAATCGGACTGACGCGCGGAGCCATTCTTGGTATCATGGTACATACTTGCGTACGTTGCGGCTACTGCACGCCGGAAGATGTGGAAAAAGAGAATTCGGAGTGGATGTGGCCGGTATCATCAAGGGCCTGAACCGCATTTTGGAACTGTATGAGAAGAATCAAGCGTAGAAAGCGAGAACTTCAGAAGCTTATTGCTCTCTTTTGCCGAAGACATGCGTGTGGTTCTCATTATGATAGCCAACCGCGTGAACATCATGCGCAAAATCAAAGACACGGAAAACGAGGAAGCTCGGCGCAAGGTGTCGGAAGAGGCTGCTTACTTATACGCTCCGTTGGCTCACAAATTAGGGTTATACCGCCTGAAAAGCGAACTGGAAGACTTGTCGCTGAAATACCTGGAACACGATGCCTACTATTTAATAAAAGAAAAACTGAACGCCACTAAAAAATCGCGTGACGAATATATCGAAAAGTTCATCCGTCCTATCGACGAAAAACTGAAGAAGGCCGGTCTGAAATTCCACATGAAAGGGCGTACCAAAAGCATACACTCCATCTGGCAGAAGATGAAGAAGCAGCATTGCGGAGTGGAAGGCATTTACGACTTGTTTGCCATCCGCATCATTCTGGATTCCGCCCTCGAAAAAGAAAAGATGGAATGCTGGCAGGTTTATTCCATCATCACAGACATGTATCAGCCCAACCCCAAACGGTTGAGGGATTGGTTGTCCATCCCCAAAAGCAACGGTTACGAAAGCTTGCATATCACGGTCCTCGGACCGGAGAACAAATGGGTGGAAGTGCAAATCCGAACCGAACGAATGGACGAAATAGCCGAACGAGGATTGGCTGCGCATTGGAGATACAAAGGTATTAAAAGCGGAGAAAGCGGAGTGGACGAATGGCTCAACAACATACGCAGCGCGTTGGAGAACAACGACGACCTCCAGCTCATGGACCAGTTCAAAATGGATCTGTATGAAGATGAAGTTTTCGTGTTCACCCCGAAGGGAGACCTGTTCAAGTTTCCCAAAGGTGCCACTGTACTGGATTTTGCCTATACCATCCACACCAATGTGGGCGACCATTGTATCGGTGCCAAAATCAACGAAAAGAATGCCCCACTCCGCCAAAAACTGAACAGCGGCGACCAAGTGGAAATCCTGACCGCCAACAACCAGTCGCCCAAACAAGATTGGCTGAATTTCGTCGTAACAGGAAAGGCACGGGCCAAAATCCGTCAGGCTCTCAAAGAAATGCAAGCCAAGCAAGGGGCTTTTGCCAAAGAGTTATTGGAACGCAAATTCAAAAACCGGAAGATAGAATACGATGAGCCGACCATGATGCACGTCATCAAAAAGCTCGGATTCAAAGTCGTGACGGACTTTTATAAAAGTCTGGCCGACGAAACGACAGACGTCAACGAAGTGCTCGACTTATACACTGAACAACAAAAAATAGAGGCCGGGCTGGCAGAACACACTCCGGCTCCCAGTGCAGAGAACTATAATATTCCGTCGGAAGCCGAACTCAAGGCTAAAACGAACGACGATGTGTTGGTCATAGACCAAAACTTAAAGGGACTGGATTTCTCTTTGGCCAAATGTTGCCAACCGATATACGGGGACGATGTGTTCGGCTTCGTCACAGTGAACGGCGGCATTAAAATACATCGCCAAGACTGCCCTAACGCACAGGAACTCCGTAAGCGGTTCGGATACCGTATCGTCAAAGCCCGATGGGCCGGCAAACGAGGCAGCCAATACCCTATCACGCTCAAGGTCATCGGCAACGACGATTTGGGCATCGTAAACAACATCACGTCCATCATCAGCAAGGAGGAAAAGATTTCATTACGAAGTATCAGCATCGACTCCCCACGACGGCCTGTTCTCCGGCACACTGACCGTCATGCTCGACGATACAAGTAAACTGCAACTGTTGGAAAAGAAATTGAAAACTATAAAGGTGTGAAACAAGTGTCCCGCAACTAAAGCGGACACTTGTTTCACACCTTATCTTTACCCCTCAATCTCGGCCAACTCCAACCAACGCATGGACTTTTTCGTCCAGTTCGTCGTTGAGGAGGGATAGGCGCTTGGACTTATCCGTCAATTCTTCTACAGACAGTGCCCCGCTACACAAAGCTTCCTCTATGTTTTTCTTTTTCCGATTCGAGTGCGACGATATCTTGCTCCAACAGTTCCATCTCCCGACGTTCCTTAAACGTCATTTTACGCTTTGTTCTCCATGAGCCGGACGGGAAGTCTTTTTTTGCACCGGCGGCTCTTTTGTTTTCGAGGACAGGTCTTTTTGTTGTTCGCGCTCAAACTTTTTGGTTTTTCTTCCTGCCATTCCCGATACTGCGTGTAGTTGCCCGGAAAGTCACGCACATCGCCCTGCCCCTGAAATACCAAAAGATGATCCACCACCTTGTCCATAAAATAACGGTCGTGGCTCACCACAATCACGCAACCTTTGAAATTCCGCAAATATTCCTCCAATACCTGCAACGTGACAATGTCCAAATCGTTGGTAGGCTCGTCCAACACCAGGAAGTTCGGATTCTGCATCAACACGGTGCAAAGATACAGGCGGCGGCGCTCTCCTCCGCTCAATTTATACACGTAGTTTTGCTGGTCTTTGGGCGAAAACATGAAATGCTGCAAAAATTGCATGGCCGACAGATGCCGTCCTCCCCCAAGGTCGATATATTCGGCAATGCTCCTCACCGCGTCGATGACTTTCATTTGTTCGTCGAAAACCATCCCGTCTTGCGAATAATACCCGAACTTCACCGTCTCGCCCCGACGACCCGTCCGCTGTCCGGCTTCACCAAACCCAGCAGAATCTTGATGAAGGTAGACTTGCCGGTGCCGTTATTCCCTTACGATACCCATTTTCTCATACCGCGAGAAAGTATAAAAGAAATCTTTCAGGATGACTTTATCCGGTCCGTAACTTTTGCTAATGTAGTCGGCCTCGAAGATTTTGCTACCGATATAAGACGATTTCACCTCCAACGACACGCTCTGTTCCACCGTTTTACGTTTTGCCACTTTCTCCAGTTCGTAAAACGCTTCCTCACGATAACGCGCCTTATGCCCTCGGGCGCAAGGCATGCGGCGCATCCAGTCCAATTCCGTACGATAAAGGTTGTTGGCACGCGCCACCTCGGCATTCGATGCGTCGATACGTTCCTGACGTTTCTGCAAATAATAGCTATAGTTCCCTTTGTAAGTATATACGGTACAGTCGTCCAGTTCCAATATGACGGAACAAACCCGATCCAGAAAAATAACGGTCGTGTGTCACCATCAGCAGACTCAACTTGGAACGTTTCAGATAACCTTCAAGCCACTCTATCATTTCCAAGTCAAGATGATTGGTCGGCTCGTCCAGAATCAGCAAATCCGGTTCGGTAATCAGCACATTGGCCAAGGCCACCCGTTTAAGTTGCCCGCCCGACAGCGTGGAAATCTTCTGATTGAAAGAATGGATTTTCAACTGCGACAGAATTTGCTTCGCCCGGTTCTCGTAGTCCCAGGCTTTTCCCTCTCCATCCGGTCGAGAATCTCTTCCAAACGAGGGTTTCCGGGCGTATTCATACAATTTTCATATTCCCGTATCAAATTGGTCACGGCATTGCCATGGCTGAAACAAGCCTCGATGACCGTCAAATCAGGCGGATAAGAAGGCGCCTGTTCCAGATAGCCCACATTCAAGTCGCGGCGGAACACCACGCTTCCTTCGTCATATCCGTCTTTTCCTCCTATTATATTTAATAAAGTCGACTTACCGGTTCCGTTCTTGGCAATCAAACCTACCCGTTGCCCTTCGGCAATGCCGAAAGAAATATGTTCGAACAACACGCGGTCACCTATACGCTTGGTCAAACCGTCTACCTGTAAATAAGGATTCACTAAAGCCATATTCCATCCATACAAATTGCCCGCGAATATAACGATTAATTATGAAACCCGCAAAAAGAAACTTCAAAGTGGAAAACTTTCTGTTTTCAGTGAAAAAAAAATGGGAAAGATGCGTGTTTTATAGAAATTATTCATTACTTTTGCACCAACAAAATGCAAGATGACTGTAATCACACAGTATTCTTTCTTTAATCACAACAAAGAAAATCCAATCAAAAGAATCCTACTTTTATTCTACAGATGAACTCTGTACAATACAAGAAAAGTACAACACATACTTACATATGCATAAGAAAAGTGAATTAGAAGCCATGTCTCAGGAAGAACTGATAGACATAGCAAAGAATTTAGGAATCCCCTCACCTAATGAAGGAGACCGTATGGGGCTGATCTATCAAATCATAGACGAAGAGTCCATATTGTCCGCCTCACAAAAAGCCACTACAACAAAAACACCGCGCAAACGCGTCAGAGTGAGCAAGAAAGAAACCGACCGCGTATATAGTGCCTCACAAGGCAACGGCGAGAACTTCGATATGAAGAAAAAGGAAGCCGCCCGCGATAATAAAGAAGAGGCAACGGAA
>VOFF01000745.1_pt1 | contig 28001 bp, 45 predicted proteins | sample 5384061 | NCBI WGS metagenome assembly VOFF01 (sample SAMN12384725, study PRJNA508395) | human gut metagenome | isolation source: healthy gut E | host: Homo sapiens
TTTCATAACAGTCTCTATGGTACCTTCATTGATTCCACCGTCAACCTCAATATCCACATTCAGATTCTCTTTGTCGATCAGTTCTCTCAGTTCCTGAATCTTCTCTGTACACTCGTCCATATATTTCTGTCCGCCAAAGCCAGGCTGAACAGTCATCACCAAAACCATATCCACATCCTCAAGCATATGGCTGATATCATTTACCGGAGTTGCAGGCTTGATGGAAACACCAACTTTCACTCCTGCATCCTTGATACGCTCTATAGTACGTTCCAGATCCTCACATGCCTCAGCATGAACGGTGATGGAATCAGCACCACAATTTACAAAATCCTGAATGTATCTTTCCGGCTCTGTCACCATAAGATGAACATCAAAAAACATCTTGGATTCTTTGCGAATGGATTTGATCACCGGCATGCCAAAAGAAATACTTGGCACAAAATCTCCATCCATAACATCAATATGGAGCCATTCAACTCCTTCGTTTTCAAGAATTTTAATCTGTTCGCCCAGACGGTTAAAATACGCTGATAAAATGGAAGGGCATAGCTGATACATAGTTTTAGTATCTCCTTTTCTCTTTTTAATTCCTCATATAAAGCCAGATAGTTGTCATACCGCTGCTGACTAATTTCACCTTCAGACAAAGCTTCCTTCACTGCACAGCCCGGTTCATGAATGTGCATACACCCCCTGAAACCGGCATTGCGGCTCATACATTACAAATTCCGGGAAGTAATCCTGAAGCTCCTCTTCCTTCATATCGGTAAGATATAAAGAAGAAAATCCCGGAGTATCCACCAGAAAAGTATTCTTCTCCACCGGGATTACCTGGGAATGTCTGGTGGTATGCTTGCCGCGCTTCAGTTTTTTTGCTGATCTCACCAGTTTCCATCTGCACTTCACCCTGCATACAGTTGGTAATGGAAGATTTCACCCCACACCGGAAGGTCCTGCAACTACAGTTGTTTTTCCATTCAGGATCTCACGGATCTCATCCATTCCCTCTCCTTCATAGGTACTGGAAAGCACTACACGATATCCGCATCCAGTGTAGATTTCGTAAAGCTTTTTCCATTTCTTCCTTCTCTCCCACATCTTTCTTATTGAAGCAGATAACCACGGGAATTCCCTGCTGCTCCATCATGATCAGAAAGCGGTCCAGAAGAAGGAAATTAGGCTTTGGGTTCTCCATGGCAAAAATCAAAAATGCCTGATCTACGTTAGCAACAGCAGGGCGGATAAGTGAATTGCGGCGAGGAAGAATGGAAGTCACACTGCCCTTCCTTCTCCTCCTCATTCAAAACGGTAATCTCCACATTATCACCTACCAGAGGCTTGAAATTATCCTTTCGAAAAATTCCTTTTGCCTTACATTCGTAAACATTGCCGTCTTCCGCATAGATATAATAGAAGCCTGCAATTCCTTTAATGATCTTTCTCTGCATGGATTACTCAACCTTCTCAAAAGTAAGAGGATAATGACCAAGTTCCTGATAACTTCCATCAGATTGCTGCTCAGACAGATATAAAGTACCCTCAGCAACTCCTGGTGCACCTGTAATATCCAGCTGATATGGGAAAGTAAGCTGCTGTCCTTCTACCACAGAGCTTGCTTTTGGATCGCCGCCTACATTCTGAACAAGCTCCAGTCTGATCAGACCTCCATTATATCCGATAGGCGTCTTCAGTTTCTGTGTACATTTCCATACTTCGCCATTTGCTACTGCTGCAGTAGTATCAGAGGAACTCTGATCCTCAGTATTCTGTGAAGAAGTATCCTGGCTTCCACTGCTTACAGTAAGAGTGATCGTATCGTTATCCGGATCTGCATATACCGGGTTATCATCTGTATATCCTACAGGATCCTGAGAGATAACAGTTCCCTCTGCAACGTCTGTGCTCATCTGCATTTCCACATTAATATTAATGAATTTGCCAAGCTTGGCAATTGCATCATTCTTCTCCATTCCGGTTACATCTGGCACCTGTACACTGTCACCATAATTAATACCACGGCTGATCGTAAGAGTAACTGTATCGCCTGCCTTAACAGTAGTTCCTGCAGCCGGCTCAGTATCAAGGACACATCCAATGTCTACCATAGAAGACTGGCTTTCATCCGGGTAAATCTTGTTAATCTGAACCGTTAATCCCTGACTTTCCAGAGTTTCCTGCGCCAAAGCGCCATTCTGACCGAACATATCTGTAAGGGTAACGGACTCAGAACCTTTACTTAAATAATAGTTAACAGTTGAATTTTTTAGCTACCTTTGTTCCCCTGTACAGGATCCTGTGAAGAAATCTTGCCTTTTTTCCTGTGTGGAAGCCTCTTCACCTTTGTAGGTCATTCCGATATTTACAGAAGCGCAAAGTTCCTGTGCCTCAGCCTCTGTCTGACCGATAAGATCGGTACTGGTACCATACCATCATCTTCGTCAGCAGCCTGGGTAACCTGTGCCTGCTGATTCTGCTGATCCAAAGAAGAATCCTTCCTGTCTCCGATCAGACCTGCTGCCTTTCCCACAACAAGAATTACCGCGATCAGAACTGCGGCACCTATGATCAAAGCAATAATACTTCCAGCTACACTGACGCCTCTTTTCTGCTTTTTTGATACGTCTTTCTCTCTCTTCCCGCTCTCTGCTTCGTTCACGATCCGGTTCTTTCTGGAGCCTTTCGAGCTCTCATCCTTATTATCATACTCGAAATCGTCATCATCATCGTAGTTTGTCTCATTCAGTTCTTTTTCCAGAGTTTCTATATCCGGCTTAAGAGTCTGCTTCGGAGTATGCTTGATCTCTCCAAGCTCTTCATCAGAAATTACAACCGTCTTAGCATCTGTATCTACAGATGTAAGCTTCACAAAATCTCCCTGCGGGTCAATAAGAGAATGCTTCAGCTCCTCGATCACATCCTCCATCTTATTATATCTGCGGTCCACACTCTTCTGGGTACATTTCATAATGATCTGCTCCAGACTGTGAGGAAGCTCCGGGGCATAAACACTTGGAGGAACAATCTCTTCCTGAAGATGTTTGATAGCAATAGCTACTGTGGTATCTCCGTCAAAAGGGACACGTCCTGTTACCATCTCATATAAGGTGATACCAAGTGAGTAGATATCACTCTTCTCATCGCTGTAGCCACCTCGTACCTGCTCCGGTGAGCTGTAATGTACAGATCCCATTACATTTGAGCTTATGGTATTGGAAGAAGCGGCTCTTGCAATACCAAAATCTGTTACTTTTACCTTTCCATCCATGGAAATGATAATATTCTGCGGTTTTACATCACGATGGACAATCCCATGGCTGTGCGCTGCCTCCAGGCCCATGGATACCTGAATAGCAATGCTTGTGGCCTCCTTTACGGACAGCTTGCCTTTCTTGGAAATATAATCTTTCAGAGTGATTCCCTCGATCAGTTCCATGACAATATAATAAACACCCTCATCATCGCCTACATCAAATACATTTACAATGTTAGGATGTGTAAGCCCTGCTGCTGCCTGAGCTTCACTTCTGAACTTTTTAACAAAGGTTGCATCTTCCCTGAATTCCGGCTTAAGAACTTTTACAGCAACAAACCGATTCAGCTTATGGTCTTTTGCCTTGTATACGTCCGCCATTCCGCCGGTACCAATTTTTACTTACAATTTCATAGCGTTCTGCTATAATCATACCTGTCTTTAACATGTTTCCACCTCATTCGTGAATGGTTCTATCAATATGATTGCAATGTTATCCTTGCCGCCGTTGTTGTTGGCTTCCTGAATAAGAGTATTTCCTTCCCAGGTGATATCCTCATCAGAATTCAATATGATTTCTTCCATTTTTTTGTCTTCCACCATATTGCTGAGACCATCGGAACACATCAGAATCGTACTGTCCGGTTCCAGACGCATATCAAAGAAATCCACGTCTACAGTTTTTTCTGCTCCCAGAGCTCTGGTGATAATGTTTTTATCCGGATGATTTCTTGCCTCCTCCGGTTTGATCTCACCCATACGGACCATTTCCTGTACCAGTGAATGATCCCTGGTAATCTGCCTCAGCTGTTTATCCACCACATATAGTCTGCTGTCTCCCACATTGGCAACATAAGCATACTGACCTACAATGGTGGCTACTACCATGGTAGTTCCCATTCCACGAAGCTTCTCATCCTTCTGCGCCTGTTCTATAATTTCTGTGTTCGCAGTCTCAATGGCATGACGGATTACCTTTACAGGATTATAATCCGTATCCTCCCCTGATTTCATCTACCAGTATCCTGACCGCGTGAGAGGAAGCATAATCACCTGCATTGTGCCCTCCCATTCCATCAGCAACAGCAAAGAGGTTCGGGAGATTTCCAACTGTGTCCTGGGAAGCGAACACATAATCCTGGTTCATCTTCCGCTTCATTCCTATATTCGTAGCTGAATATACCCTCATGTCACTTCTCGCTTTCTGTCCTTTTCGTACTGTTGTTCAACATAGCAACATCAGTTTTTCGTTACTGCGGATCGTAACTTTTTTTTCCATATAACTTTTTCGTAATTGTCCACAAGCACCGTCTATGTCACTGCCCATTTCCCTTCTAATAGTAACATTAATTCCGCATTTTTCAAGTTTTATTTTAAAATTCTCTACAGCCTGATGCGTAGAACGCCTGTAAGAACGTTCCTTAATAGGGTTTACCGGGATCAGATTTACATGGCAGTTAATATCATGGATTCTGCTGCTCAGCTCTCTTGCATCTTCGTCACTGTCATTAACACCAGCCACAAGACTGTATTCAAAAGTAATTCTACTGCCAGTCTCCTGAAAATAATTGCGGCATGCATCCAGGACTTCGTCCATACTGTACCGCTGTGCAATAGGCATAAGTTCCTGTCTTTTTTCATCATTTGGTGCATGCAGAGACAGGGCAAGGGTAATCTGCAGTTTTTCCTTTGCAAGCTCATAAATTTTTGGAACAATTCCGCAGGTCGATACGGTGATATTCCTCTGGCTGATGTTAAGACCATTTTCATCGGAAAGCAGATGTACAAAGCGTACAATATGATCATAATTATCCATAGGTTCGCCAGTTCCCATTACTACTACATTAGATACCCGCTCTCCCGTTATGCTCTGGATCCTGTAAATCTGATCCAGCATTTCCGAAGGAAGAAGGTTTCTTTCCCAGCCTCCAATAGTGGAAGCACAAAAACGGCACCCCATTTTACAGCCTACCTGTGACGAAATACATACGGAATTTCCATATTTATAACGCATGAGAACACTTTCGATCATATTTCCGTCAGAGAGGCGGAACAGATACTTTCTTGTGCCGTCAATGGCAGAAACCTGTTCATCCACCATTTCCAATGCCGCTATGGGATAGTCTTTCAGTTTTTCTTTTAATTTTCCTGGTATGTTTCCCATCTCATCATAAGAGGTTACCAGATGTTCATGTAACCAGCTGTAGATCTGCTTTGCGCGAAAAGGTTTCTCTCCCAGTTCGGTCATCAGATTTTTCAGTTCGTCTTTCGTCATCGACTTAATGTCTGTCATATTTATATTCCTATTTTCTTCTGAATTTCGCAATAAAGAAGCCGTCTGTCTTATGTACTCCAGGAAGCAGCTGCAGATATCCAAGTGCAGTTGTCTCTGAGTGCAGCTCCTCTGGAAGATAAGGATCCAGACTCTCCAGCTTAAATGGATAATTATTCAAAAACCACATCATGTTCTCTTCATTTTCTTCTTTTGCAATGGTACAGGTACTGAAGATCAGCTCTCCTCTTGGCTTCACATAGTTTGCTGCGCGATCCAGAATGGTTCTCTGCAGAATCACTATTTCATCCTGTTTCTGTGGCGTAACACGGTATTTGATCTCCGGCTTCTTGCCGATCACTCCATATCCGGAACAAGGTACATCTGCAATTACGACATCTGCAAGCAGTTCTGAATCGATCAAAAATAGTAGCATCCTGCACTCTTGCCTGTACATTAATAGAATTGGTACGCTGGATGTTTTCCTCGATCAGATTGACTTTATACTGGCTTACATCTCTTGCATCTACCGTTCCATATCCCTCCATCTTGTCTCCCATATGAAGACTCTTTCCACCTGGCGCAGCACACACGTCAATAACGTAATCGCCCTTCTTCGGATCTGCAACCTCCGCAACCAGCATGGAACTTACATCCTGCACGACGATTTTACCCTTGATAAATGCATCCAGTGCAAGAATATGGTTAAATTCAGAAATGCTGTATGCATAAGGCAGATATGGAGCAGGCGCTACATGAACGCCCATGACTTTCCAGACTTTTTACAACCTCTTCCTTGGAATTCAGATAAGTCCGGCATCTGATGGTAAGAGGATGTTCCGTAAGAAAATCCGCCAGTATCTTCTCTGTTGTTTCTTCTCCATAGGCTTCCAGCCACCTGGTTACCAGCACCTCTGGCATGGAATACTTTACAGAAAGATATTTTCAACAGATCATCTTCTTTTTGAGGGAACCGGACCTGATCCATTTCCCGGGCTATGGTACGAAGAACACCGTTTACAAAAGGTTTCAGGCTGTAAAAGCCTTTTCTCTGGGCCAGCTTCACCGCTTCATTACACACTGCGCTGTCCGGCACACTGTCCATGTATTTCAGCTGATATACTGCACTTCTTAAAATTTCCCGGATTGCAGGCTTCATCTTATCAACTGTCACCTTGGAAAAAGAATTGATAATGTAATCAATCTGGATCCGGTATTCCAGCGTTCCTTCACAGACACGGGTAATAAATGCCCGGTCCTGTTTGGGAAGGAACTGATATTTGGAAAGAGCATTCCGAATTGCCACGTGGCTATGCTCGCCCTCTTCGATTTCAAGTAAAATTTCCAGGATCATCTCCCTGGAATTGATTCCGTTAATCATCCCGTCTTCTACCTCCGGAAAGTATGAGCCGTCTCAGAAGCTGTAAAATGGAAGAAGCAAGAGCTGCTACATAAGTAAGGGCTGCCGCTGTAAGAACCTTCTTCGCACCTTTGTTTTCCTCGCGGCTTAAAATTCCTGTGCTTTCCAGCATTTTTAAAGCTCTTGAGGAAGCATTGAATTCTACCGGAAGTGTTACAAGCTGAAACAGTACCGCCAGTGAAAACAGCAGAATTCCTACAGTTGTAAGTGCCGGTATGGAAAGATCAGTCCCAGAAGAAAAATCGGCCAGGAAAGGGAAGATCCGATATTTGCCACCGGAACAATAGCTGAACGGATATTCAGCGGTGCATAATTTATATTGTGCTGAATGGCATGACCACACTCATGGGCAGCGACACATACAGCTGCCACAGAAGTTCTTCCATATACGTCCTGTGAAAGTGCCAGCCTCTTTTGTTCTCGGATCGTAATGATCTGTAAGGCTTCCGAAATTGGAACAATCGTTACGTCGTAAATTCCGGCTGCATTTAAAATCCTCTGGGCAGTCTGAGCTCCTGTAAGACGAATGGCTGCGCACCTGCTGATAACGTGCAAAAGTGCTTTTCATCTTTCCAGATGCAGCCAGTGCCAGCACCATTCCAATGATCAGCAATACATAAGTAGGATCAACATAAAATCCATAAGGATATCCATATCCGTACATAAGATCACTCCTTTTTATCTGTGAATCTGCTTCCGGTTTCTATATGACATCCTCGAAGGAATGCATCCGCATCCATTCTCTTTTTTTTCCTTCTAACTGTACCTGTGAAAGTACCAGAACATCCTCACCGCAAGCCACGTAAATTCCTTTTTTGTCCGTTTTTACTACTGTTCCAGGTTCTGGCTTTTCTGTGCCAGCTTCTTCACTTTTACTACAAAGCTTTCCCATACCTTCAAAGTTTTTCCATTCCAGAAAGTAAATGCACTTGGCCACGGATTTAAACCTCGCACCAGTCTTTCCAGTTCCTCGGCTGATTTCCCGAAATTGATCAATCCCATCTGTTTGGTGATCATACCGGCATAGGGAGTAGGGCTTTCCTCCGGCTGTTTCTCGTAAACAGCTGTGCCATCAAAAAATGTGAGGCAATGTCTCAACAAGAAGCTTCGCTCCTGCTTCTGCAAGCTTATCAAACAGAGTTCCGCCCGTCTCATCTTTTTGCAATCGGCACTACGATCTTTGAGATCATATCTCCTGTATCAAGACCTGTTCCCATTCTCATGATCGTAACACGACTCCTTTTCCCCATCAATAACTGCCTGCTGAATAGGAGCTGCACCGCGGTATTTCGGAAGCAGGGATGCATGGATGTTAATACATCCATATTTCGGAAGCTCCAGAATGCTTTTTGGGAATGATCTGTCCAAAGGCAGCTACCACAATAATATCGGGATCCAGTTTCTCAAGAACCTGTAAAAATTCCGGATCGCGTACCTTCACAGGCTGGTAAACCGGGAACCCATGTTTCAATGCCTCTTCCTTTACAGGAGTGGGAAGCATGCTCTTTCCCCTTCCCTTCGGCTTATCCGGCTGGGTCACAACACCTGTCACCTCATAGCCAGCTTCAGCCAGTGCATGAAGGGGATTAACTGCAAAATCCGGCGTTCCCATATAAACAATTTTCATTTATTCCTCTTCCTCCTCATTGTCATAACTTACATGATGTAATTCACCTTCAACCAGACGTGTGTACATTTTTCCGTCAAGATGATCCAGCTCATGACAAAATGCACGGGCAAGGAGTCCTTCTCCTTCATATATCTGCTCATTCATATCCATATCAAGAGCTTTTACCTTCACATAATTTGGGCGTGTAACCGACCGGACATTCCCGGAACACTTAAACATCCCTCCTCGCCTGTCTGCTCACCGGATGTCATAAGAATTTCCGGATTGATAAGAATAATTGGACCATATCCAATATCGATCACTACGATTCTCTTTAATATACCCACCTGGGGAGCTGCAAGGCCAACACCGCATGCGTCATACATGGTTTCCAGCATGTCTCCTACCAGATCCTTTGTACGTTTGTCGATTTTTCTCTACTGGTCTGCAGATTTTTTCTAAAACGGAATCTCCCTCTGTTCTGATTGTTCTAAGTGCCATCTTTGTGTTATCTCCTTTATCTTTGAATTTGGAAATACCCGTTGTTCCAAAGCCCTGCATCTTAACGCAGCCCTTTATTTCCGGTATTTCGCCTTATGAAAAATCAAATTGTATGTTAACTTTTCTGAAGCCGGAATTGATTTCTATATATTCCTCCAGCCTGTCCTTTATTCGGACAAGCAGATCATAATTCTCATGTTTCAGATAAAGTACTCTTCTGTATACATCCTTTACTTTCCCTACAGACGCAGGGGCGGGACCGATCACATGAAGATCTTTTTCCCGCATATATTTTTCCTGTAAACAGACCAAGATAGTGCATGGCTGTCTCAAGAAGCTTCTCATCCTCCGAAGAACCAAGCACTGCCATCATATGGGCAGCCGGTGGATAATCCATCAGCATACGGTATGCCATCTCTTCCTGATAAAAAGCTTCGTAATCCTGCTTTGCAGCTGTCTGTATGCTGTAATGATCCGGACTATAAGTCTGGATCAGGGCATGGCCTTCTTTCCTTCCTCTTCCTGCTCGTCCCACCGCCTGAGTAAGAAGCTGAAAAGTGCGCTCTCCACTGCGATAATCATCAGCATTTAGGGATAAGTCTGCAGCAAGGATCCCCACAAGAGTAACATCCGGGAAATCATGTCCCTTGACGATCATCTGGGTTCCAATCAAAATATCGGCCTCATGCCTGGAAAAAGCAGACAGAATTTTTTTTCATAGCTTCCCTTAGCTCTTGTAGTGTCGTAATCCATTCGAAGAACTCTTGCCTCCGGGAATTCTTTTTCTACCACCTGCTGGATCTGCTGGGTTCCCGCTTTAAAACCGCCTATATATGGGGAAGAACAGACTGGACATTTGTCCGGTTTCACAGTTTCATAACCACAATAATGACAGATCAGCTTTCTGCCATTATGCTCACTAAGGAAACGTCACAGTGAGGACATTTCATTACATGCCCGCAGGAACGGCATGAAACAAACCCTGCATAGCCACGGCGGTTGAGAAACAACATGGCCTGCTCCCTTTTTTTTCAGGCACTGGCTCAGGTCTTCTCTCAGTTCCAGACTGAGGGCAAGGCGGTTTTTTTTTTTTAGTTGTTCCCTCATGTCAATAATTGATACCCTGGGAAGAGGTCTTTCTTCAAATCTGGCTTCCAGCTTTACAAGGACATATTCTCCTTCTTTCGCCCTGTAATAAGCTTCCATAGATGGAGTTGCAGAACCAAAATTACTCTTGCGCCTTCCAGCTTTGCTCTGTGGATAGCCGTTTCCCGGGCGTGATACCTTGGACTGTTTTCACTTTTATAAGAAGATTCATGCTCCTCATCAATAATGATCAGTCTCAGCTTTCCAAAAGGAGTAAAAAGTGCTGAACGGGGTCCCACCATAACCTGCAGTTCTCCCTGTTTGGCTCTTTTAAACTGGTCATAACGCTCTCCCAGGGAAAGTCTGGAGTTAATTACCGACACCTTATCACCAAAACGACCATAAAATCGCCGTACAGTCTGATAAGTCAGCGCAATTTCCGGAATCAGCACGATTGCCTGACCGCCTTCCTTTATCACCTTATCGATCAGCTCCATATATACTTCCGTTTTTCCACTGCCGGTAACTCCGTGAAGAAGAACCGGTCTCGGATCCGGGTGTTCCCATTCTGATAAGATCTGATTCACAGCCATTTGCTGGGATATACTTAATACTGCTGGTGCCACATGCGGAATATTCTCTGCATCTGCAACTGCATTTTCTATACACTTCATCTGACTCCACAGAAGCAATCCCCTGTTCTTCAAAATATCTCAGGACAGAAGCCGTAGTGCCAAGCTCCTTTGAAGCCCAGGCAGTCTCAATTTTCCCATTTTCATTCTGCAAGAGTGCTTCCAGAAAGGCGGATACGTGCTTTAAATCTGGTCATGCTAAGCTCTTCCAGAAGCTTTTCCCCATCTTCTCTGGAAATCAGAAGGGTTATCCACCTTTTTTTCCTGGGCTTTCATCTTTTTCTGAATAGGAAGAACTGTTTTCAGAGCCTGGATCATGGTAGAGCCATGATTTTCTTTCATCCACCCTGCCAGCGCGATCAGCCTGGATTCTGTGGTTTCCGATCATTTTCAATACCGGCAACAGACTTGAGCTGGATTCCCTTTACCTTAGGCTCACCAGAAATCCCCACTACATATCCCTTTGCGCACATGATTTCCTCTTCCAAATGGAATGGAAACCACCATTCCCACCTGTATCTCGTCCTTCAGTTTCTCCGGAACCAGATATTGAAAGCTTTTATCCAGCTTCTCATGGGAAATGTCTACAATAATATCTGCATATGTCATGTTTTACTTTCCAGCAAGAATATCAGCGATCAACACACGCTCATCCATAGGATATTTTTTGCCTTTGATTTCCTGGTAATCTTCATGACCTTTACCAGCCACACCACAATATCCCCTGGTTCTCCGTGATGGATGGCATAAGCGATTGCTTCCTTGCGGTCTGGAATCTCCACATATTTACCTTCTGTCTTCGCCATGCCAACCTTGATGTCATCAATAATAGCCTGAGGCTCCTCATCTCGCGGATTATCAGAAGTAATGATGGTCAGATCTGCCAGACGACCGGAAACTTCTCCCATCTCATAACGGAGAAGCCTGGGCGGTTTCCGCCACAACCAAACAGGCAGACCAGTCTGTGTGGATGATACTCACGCAATGTAGTAAGAAGACTTTCCAAAGCCATTGCATTATGTGCATAATCAATCATCAGAGTAAATTCATCAGATACTTTCACCATCTCAATACGGCCTTTTACTTTTGCTACCTTCAGAGCCTTCAGGATATTTTCCTGGGAAACCTTAAAATGACGGCAGATTGCAATAGCGGTAAGAGAGTTGTAAATACTGAATTTACCTGGGATGTCGATTTCAACAGGGAAATCCATAAGCCCCCCTTCAGCTGATAGGAAATTCCAAGATAACCTTTTTCCGCCAATCAGTCTGGCATCCTCAGCGCGAAGGTCTGCTTCTTTTGAAAAGCCATAGGTTTCCAGAGTACAGGTATGTCCCTCTACAATTCTGTCAAAATGCTCATCATCACGGTTTACAATTCCTACGCGGCACTGCTTGAGAAGCATAGCTTTACAAGACAGATAATGGTCGAAGTCCTTGTGCTCGTTTGGACCAATATGATCTGGTTCAATATTTGTGAAAATTCCAAAATCAAACACAAATCCCTGAGTACGATGCAGCATCAGTCCCTGTGAGGAAACTTCCATAACCACACAATCACAGCCAGCTTCCACCATTTCGTGAAAATACTCCTGAACTACATAGGATTCTGGTGTGGTATTAGAAGCAGGTATTATCTTATTTCCGATAATTGCCTCAATAGTACCGATCAGACCAACCTTGTATCCAGCATTTTCCAGAATGGATTTTACCATATATGTAGTGGTAGTTTTTCCTTTAGTTCCGGTAATTCCGATTGTTTTCAGTTTCTCTGCCGGATGTCCAAACCAGGCTGCTGAAATAAATGCCATAGCATATCTGGTGTCTGTCACCTGGATAACCGTAACATCTGACGGTGCAGAAACCTCCTCTTCTACTATCAGAACTTTAGCCCCTTTTGCTGTTACATCCGGGATAAATTTATGTCCATCTACAACCGCACCTCTGATACAGATAAACAGAGAGCCGTCTGTTACCTTTCTGGAATCATAAACAACACCAGTGACTTCCTGCTCTGTGCTTCCCTGCACGCAGGTGTATTCTAACTTCTCTAATAAGGATGATAATTTCATAATATATGCCTCCCTATATTGACGTTGCTTTTAAAATCACGCCAGAGCTTATTTAAAAAAAAGACTTTCAGCAAGATGTGCGTCACAATTTGCGGGAATGATTTTTCAAATACGCTCTAATCTGGTGACATCATACAGCAACGCATACTCTTTTATAGAATATCACACACAGAATTTGTTTTCAATCTTTCCTGTTAAAAAAGCAGTAACCGTTCACCTCACATTATAGTTTCCATTCACGTGTCATCTGTGAGCATTGCCTCCAAACATTCTTCTGGCGGCTACAGCGGAAAAAAAGAAACGAAAGCAGAATCAGTACCTGAAACAGCTCTTTGTGGGAAGTATCCCCTGTTTTTGGAGAGGTGGACGCAGCCATTGTGCTGCCATCATTATTCCCACTGCCTATGCCAGTTCCATCTCCATTTCCATCCCCATTTCCGTTTCCGCTTCCATTTCCATCCTTCTCCTTATCTTCCACACGGATGGTTGCCTGATCCCGCACTGCGCTTTCCTCACCAGTCTCGTCAGTAACTACAATAATCTGATTCATCAGATTCTGGTCTTTCAGATCTTTTGGAAGTACAACTTTTGCCTTTAAATTCACACAGCCACCAGGTGCGATTTCCTGGATTTTCGCCTGAGTTCTGCTTTTATTCGGGGTTATACCTCTCTGTTCTGAAAAGTAGCTGTTACTCCGGCAAGCCCGAAAACGTTCCGTAGTAACTACGGAATGCAGAGTCGCCTCCCCGGTATTGTGAATACTGATCTGATAAGTCACAGTCTCCCCAGGGCTGGCGTTGTCGCAGTCAGCTGTTTTCTTTACCGTAAAAGAGGCTTTTTCCCTGCTGTAATGTTAACTGTTTTTTCTGCTGCTTTCTCCAACGAAACCGGATTTTCTGTTTTTGCAAAAAGCTCTCCAGATTACTTTTTCTGATTCATGTCCGGATCTATATAAAAAGACAGGGTTCGTGTTTCCCCTGCGGAAAGGCATTCCAGCACTGCACCACTTTTCCAAAACTTCAAGGCCAGGCTCCTTTTTCCCACACAGGTACCAGTTCCTGTTCTTTTACTTTGGCCTGAAGGGAAATTTTATAAAAAGGTACCTCGACCATTATTTGTCAGATTCACTGCCATATGAATGCGTTTTCCAGTATAAAGCGCCTTTTTCCTTGGCTTCCATTTCCACTGAAAAATCCATGTGTGCAGCTGGTATCTCCAGATTCTTAGATAAAGGCTTTACACAAAATGGTTTTTTCATTTTCCACTTTTTTTACAATGTAAACTCCACCTCCATTTTCTTCTCCGCTTATAGCACCATTTGCATGCAAAATATCCTGACAGGTAGGAACTGTATGTTTTTCTGCTGGAAAACGATATTCATCCCGCAAGGTAACCGGAATTTTCAGCTGTTTGCCCTGTTCTCCCGGATTTATTTTCCAGCGGAATCCGGTTATACTGCTGGATCTTCCGTCAGCAGTCTCGATAGGAAGCTCCTCTTTCAGGGGCAGCCTTCAGGGTGCCATAAACGAAGCATCTGGCTGAAAATATTCAGAAAGCCAGACTACCAGTTCGTAAGATGTTGGATGAGGTATTGTTTCATCCGAAAAATCATATTGATCATTTTCCAGGCTCCCGTCCTCGATTTCCACTGCTGAATAAATTTTCATCGCCACTTTCATATTCCTGGTTTTCATTTTCCCACGTAAGTGACGCCAGCCCATCTGCCTTTACAGAAATCACCGCCTGAAATTTCTGTAAATCTGTCCATGCCGCATCTTGGACAACAGATAACCCGCCTTCCATTTCTGCTCCATATGCCACTGCCGGCTGCGCCGTGCATCCAACCAGCATCCCAGCTTCTGCAAGCAGACTTACTCCCACTGCCAGTATCCTTTTTCCATATTCTGTTTTTCATTATAACTTCTCCTTTTCTACCCCTATTTTTCACTAATCTCTGTTATTAAACTACTATTTTACAAAACGGACTTGCCGCCTACTGGCGACATCACCATATAAATGAGTCACTGACAGCACATGGGAATCACACCTTTCTCACTTAAACAGATCCTATTCACAGCATTCCGAAGCAAATTTGCCTTGCCATTGTATGCATCCATTTTCAAAAAAGCGTATAAAACGCCAGGTTAACAGGTTTCCTTCAAAAACGGGTTATCTTGCGCCGAACCGGCGCGGTAGAAATTTTTTCTGCAGAATGCAGAAACAAGATAGGTTTACTTTACCACACTTGGTCTTTAAATGCAATAAAGGGTCGGATTTTATTTTTCATTTCATATTTTTTTCGATTTCTTTTTAGATTTGAGACACGTTTTCCTCACAAATTGCCGATATAATGAATTTCGGATAGATGAATAACCACTCTCTATCTCCCCCCTCAAAAATATAGGAAATGAGCCATCTGCCTGATGCGGATGGCTTTTCCTGTTTCAAGGACTTTTCTATTGCAATTCCCGCCCTTAGCTTTTTATAATGGAAGATATTACACAAGGATGTCCGGAGAAATCATTCATGTTGCTGTGAATACTTTCACAGTAATCCACTTAACTCTGATATCCGCATTATATTCTTGACAGAAACGAGGTATCTCCTATGAGTGAAAAAAAATCGTAGTAGTTGCATTAGGTCACAGAGCTCTCGGCACCACACTTCCAGAGCAGAAAGTAGCCACCAAAGCCGCAGCAAAAGCAATCGCAGATCTTGTTGAAGAGGGTGCCAAGGTGGTAATCTCCCACAGCAATGGCCCACAGATCGGCATGATCCACACTGCAATGAATGAATTTGGAAAGACACACCCGGATTATACATTCGCTCCTATGTCAGTCTGCTCCGCAATGAGCCAGGGCTACATTGGATATGACCTTCAGAATGCGATCCGCTCTGAATTTATCAGCCGCGGAATTTACAAACCTGTTGCTACCATTCTTACCCAGACTGTTATTGATCCATATGACGACGCTTTTGCAGATCCGGAGAAAATTATCGGACGTGTTCTCACTGAGGAAGAAGCTGAAGCAGAGGAAGAAAAAGGAAACTTTGTCACCAGACTTGCTGATGGCGGATACAGACGAATCGTAGCAGCTCCGAAGCCACAGAGAATCGTAGAGCTTGAGACTATACGAGCCCTTCTCAATGCAGACCAGGTTGTTATCGCAGCCGGCGGCGGTGGAATTCAGTGCTTGAGCAGGGCATCAACCTTCACGGTGCCAGTGCCATCATTGAGAAAGATCTTGCCGCAGGACTTCTTGCAGAAGAATTAAATGCCGATACTCTTCTGATTCTCACAAGTGTAGAGAACGTAAGTCTGAACCACGGTCAGGTAAATGAGCAGAAGCTTGGCAGCATCACTGTAGCGGACGCTAAGAAATACATTGAAGAGAACCAGTTTGCTTCCGGTTCCATGCTTCCCAAAATCGAAGCAGGTATTTCCTTTATCGAGAAAGGGGAAGGCCGGAGCACTGTGATTACCGATATGGCTCATGCCAAAGAGGGCTATGAAGGGAAAACAGGAACTACCATCCGCTAGAGAGTGTTTGCAAAAAGGCTTTCTGCAAGATGTGCGTCACAATTTGTGGGAGATTTCACCCGGATAAGGGCGCTGTAGCGGGCTGCGGCAACCGAATTCGGGTGAAATTTCCCGCAAAGTGGGGCGTGCATATTGCGGGAATGATTTTTCAAACACGCTCTAAACATACAAAAAAGAAACCTCCGACGAAATAAGTACTCATCTGACGAGGTTCCTTTTTTTTTTACTATTTTTTACTATTATTTCCCCAATCTCAACGAGCAGTAAGCATCAATGCGGAATCCTCTGACTCTGTATTTATGATTCCGATCAGATCTCCCTCTTTTCAGGGTAATCTTACGCTCCACGCCATCTGTCACTGTCATGCTTCCGTTTTCACCATCTTCTCCCATGATCATAAAACTCACAAAACCATTTGAACAGGAAGCAATGTAATATCCTGGGACAATGCCTCCATCCACATTTTCCCCAACCTCCAGCACATCTCCCGCCATCAGTTTATAAGAGGATGAATCATCCCCAGAGCCGAACATATCTCCAAATTCTTCTTCAAGTATCGGAGCAAGGCTGTCCTTCAGGGAATCCCGGATTTCCGGTAAGCTTGCGCAGATGATCACCAGGACCATGAGCCATCCAAGAAGGGATCCTTTTTTCTTTTTTACCGGCTTCTGGGTGTAAACACTGCTTTTTTTAGCTGCAGTGCTGTAAGTTCAGCTGTACTTTGTCTGCTCTTGGAATTATAATTCCCAGCAGGGACAGAGACCTTATTTCCATTCTTAGCAGCGCCAGTGCTGCCTCCATATGTACTTCCAGCTTTCACACTTCCCTTATTATAAAAATTCCCTGTGCCTGCACCAGCCAGTGACTTAGAACTTCCAGTTCCCGTTTTCTGATCATATTTATTTCCGGCTCCTGCCACGCCTGTTCCGGTCCCGGTCTTATATGCAGCACTTCCAGCCTTCTTATCTCCCAGCGGGATTTCCTCCTGGCGCATGATTGCCCGCGCCCGGCTGGTAGCATGACGGTAATGGTCACTTCTGTTCTCATTCAGATGATACAAAGTCTCATCATTTCTATAAGGCATTCCACACAGCTTACATCTGCCATTTACAACAGGCCCGTCGCAGACCTGGCACCTCTTTTTTCTCCATAGACATCCTCCCGGTTCTCTGGTTATTCTGTTTCACTGCAACCTGTAATTCCTGTTTTTGCTCCAACAGGGAAAAAATCATCACATTCTTTGTCTTTTATTGTATCTTGTTTTGCATATTTCTTGCAAGGTCTAAATTGCCAAGCGGGAAAATACCTGTTATAATAAACCAAGATTGTTCCTGTTCACGGTCTGACTAGAAATTATCGTGAACAGAAAACAGAGATTAACACAATCAACAAGGAGGATTCCCATGGAACAATTAAAAATTCCTATGGGCTATCATGCAGACCTTAATCTTCATGATACTCAGGTAGCAATTAAAACTGTGAAAGATTTTTTTCCAGCAGACACTTGCACAGAAGCTGAACCTTCTGCGTGTCTCCGCACCTATATTTGTAGATCCAAGTTCCGGCCTCAATGATAACCTGAACGGCGTGGAGCGTCCGGTAAGCTTTGACATCAAAGGCATGGACTGCAACGCTGAAATCGTACATTCTCTTGCAAAATGGAAGCGTTATGCACTGAAGAAATATGGTTTCTCTGTAGGTGAGGGCTTATACACCGATATGGTTGCCATCCGCCGTGATGAGGATGTTGACAACATCCATTCCATCTATGTAGACCAGTGGGACTGGGAGAAGATCATCACCAAAGAAGAGAGAAATGTAGAAACTCTCATTAACACTGTCCGTACTATCTACAGTGTACTCCGCAAAACAGAGAAATACATGGCAGTACAGTATGACTACATAGAAGAAATTCTTCCAAGAGAGATTGCATTTGTCTCCACAGAAGAGCTTGTAGACATGTATCCGGATCTGACTCCAAAGGAAAGAGAATACAAGATCGTCAAAGAAAAAGGCGCTGTATTCCTTATGCAGGTTGGTAAGAAACTGACAAATGGCGAGCGCCACGACGGACGTGCTCCAGACTATGATGACTGGGAATTAAACGGCGATATCCTTGTTTATTATCCTGTTCTCGACATTGCTCTGGAACTTTCATCCATGGGTATCCGTGTTGACGAAGAAGCACTCGACCGTCAGCTGACAGAAGCCGGATGCGATGACCGCAGAGAACTTCCTTTCCAGAAAGCAATTCTGAATAAAGAACTTCCATACACTATTGGCGGTGGAATTGGCCAGTCCCGTATCTGTATGTTCTTCCTTCGCAAGGCTCATATTGGAGAAGTACATGTTTCCCTGTGGCCTAAGGAAATGCAGGAAGAAGCTGCTAAAGGCGGTATTCCACTTCTGTAAAATAGAATCGAGGGATCAAATTGAATATACTTTTTTTCTTAACACCGAAAAGTGATATTGCCTACATTTTCGAGAATGAAACTTTGAGGCAGACTCTTGAGAAAATGGAACACCGGAAATTTTCCTGTATTCCTATTCTGAATCCAGATGGAAAATACGTAGGTACTATTTCTGAGGGTGATCTTCTCTGGGGAATGAAAAATCTGAACATCACGGATATGAAAACAGCCGAGGAAGTACCAGTTATGGCTATCTCCAGAAGAGCCACCTACAAACCGGTACACGTTGACTGCGACATGGAGGATCTCCTGGACCGCGCAATCAACCAGAACTTTGTGCCGGTTATAGATGATCAAGGATCACTTTCTCGGAATTGTCACAAGGAAAGAAATCATCAAATATTGTTATAAAGAAATGAAGAAAAACACATAGGATTTTAATTCACCGCATTTTTTTCACACACAAAAAAAGACAACCTCTGTCCCATTTAAACCAATGGAAAAGGTTGTCTTTTTTTCTTTTTACAGAACCTTAGACAAAAATTCCTTCAATCGCGGATTCTGCGGATTTTCAAAAAACTCCTTCGGCGCATTCTGTTCCTGAATTTTGCCGTCATCAATAAATAAAACTCTTGTTGCAACCTCTCTTGCAAATCCCATCTCGTGAGTAACTACAACCATAGTCGTGCCGCTCTTTGCAAGCTCTTTCATCAGCTCCAGAACCTCTCCAACCATCTCCGGATCAAGTGCAGAAGTAGGCTCGTCAAAAAGCATAACATCCGGATTCATGGCAAGGGATCTTGCAATGGCAATACGCTGCTTCTGCCCGCCCGAAAGCATATCCGGATATGCATTTGCCTTATCTGGAAGTCCCACACGAGCAAGAAGCTCGTCCGCACGTCTGGAAGCCTCTTCCTTTGTCATCAGTTTCAGGGCAACCGGTGCCATCATAATATTCTGCTTTACCGTCTTGTGTGGAAACAGATTAAAATGCTGGAAAACCATTCCGATCTTCTGACGATGTCGATTTATGTCAACCTTTGGATCTGTGATATCTGTTCCTTCAAACAGGATTTTACCTCCTGTAGGCTCCTCCAGAAGGTTGAGAGAACGAAGGAAAGTGGATTTACCAGAGCCAGATGGTCCGATAATGGCAACAACCTCGCCCTGACAGATATCTGTGGAAATTCCATCCAGAACCTGATTGGATCCAAACGCTTTTTTCAGATCCTGTACCTGGATCAAAACTTTACTCTTATCAACGCTCACTGGTTCTCAGTCTCCTCTCCAGTTTATTCATAAAGAAGGTCAATACCATGACCACGATCAGATAAATTGCAGCTGCTGCCAGAAGAGGCATAAAAGCATTGTAGGTACGGCTCTGGATCAGCATAGCTCCCTTTGTCAGGTCCATCATACCGATATAACCGATGATGGATGTCTCTTTGATCAGCACGATAAATTCATTTACCAGTGCAGGAAGTACATTCTTAAACGCCTGTGGAATGATAATAAGACGCATGGTCTGGGTAAAATTAAGTCCCAGGCTACGTCCTGCCTCTGTCTGTCCCTGGTCAATTGACATGATTCCGGAACGGACGATCTCCGCTACATAGGCACCTGAGTTGATACCAAATGCCAGACTTCCTACCAGAATCTCATTGACGCTTACAGAACCAAAAACTACAATTCATGATCAGCAGCTGGATCATGGTTGGTGTTCCACGGATTACAGTCAGATAAACTCTGCAGATGGAGTTGGCAATTTTAAAATTCCCGGATTTATCGTGGGAAGAACGGATAATTGCCACCAGAAAACCGATACAGATACCGATCAACAGGGCGAAAACTGTGATGATCATGGTATTTTTCAAACCATCCAGCAGCCAGGTGTATCTGTCATCTTTTATAAAATTGATATAAAAATCGTGTCCAAATTTTTCAAACATATTATTTCCCTTTTTATTTGCTTATCTAATGGTGCAGTGCCTGCTTCTCTTTCGGCACCATTCCATATAGGAAAAGCTGCCAGAACTGTATGCTGGCTGTTTTCATTCTTTCAGTCAGTAACATTAGTAGGAGTCACCTTGATCTGCATGTATCCAAAGCTTATACATTCCAAGCTTTTCCCAAACAGCATTCATCTAGGTGACTCACACTTCTCTGACAGCTTATGCTGTATTATTTATCAGTCAGCTTTTACAATGATAACCTGGCTTGCATTTGCATAGGTGTCTGTGAAATCAACGCTCTCCAGACGATCCTCTGTAACGGTCATTCCGGCAGCACCGAAATCAGCTTTTCCAGACTGCACTGCGGCAAGGATTGCATCAAACTCCATATCGTCGATCTCAAGCTCATATCCAAGCTTATCACAGATTGCCTGTGCAATATCAGCATCGATACCAACGATCTCATCACCTTCATGATATTCATATGGTTCAAACTCAGCGTTAGTAGCCATTACCAGAGTTCCATTGGAACGGTCAACATCTTCCGGTGACTCATATGGTGTCTCGCCGATGTTATCACCGATGTAGTTGTTCATAATGTCATCAACAGTTCCGTCCTCTTTCAGTTCTTTTTAATGCGCCGTTAATCTTGTCAAGAAGTTCATCATTGCCTTTCTTCAGGCAGATTGCATACTCTTCTTCAACGAATGGCTCGTCCAGGATCTTCAGTCCGTCTGCGCTCTCAACGAATTTCTGAGCTGGCTGTGAATCGATGATCACACAGTCAATCTGTCCGGCCATAAGTGCCTGGATTGCTTCGCTTCCTTTGCTGTAACGCTTAACAGTTGCTCCGTCAGCCTCATATTCACTAGCTTCAATATCACCGGTTGTACCAAGCTGTACACCGATTGTTGCATTCTTAAGATCATCCTTTGACTCAACAGTTGCAGCAGATACGCCAGCAGTCATGGAAACTGCCATTACTGTGCCAAGTGCAAGAGCTACTAATTTTTTCATATTCTTTTCCTCCTCTTAATCTCATATACAGAACCAGTTCCTTATATCTTCATCCACATAGTAAGCTGTTGCTATTTATTTCTTCCACAACAACCGACTTCACAAGATGGGGACATAATTATTCATGCTTTCTGCATATTCATTCATCTATCTTTTTCCTCATTTTATCAGTTTTTGGGAAAAATGCAAGAGTTTCCATAAATTTCCCCAACTTCTTGTCATTATTATTTGGAAAAATTCACTTTTTTGATAACAGATCTGTGTTATGATATGATTTGTGTGGAGTAATTAAATAATTGAATGACCAAGGCGTTAACCGCCCAAACAGGAGGTATTTGTTATGAAATTTACAAAAATGCATGGTATCGGCAACGATTATGTATATGTGAACTGTTTTAAAGAAACTGTGAAGGACCCGTCAGCTGTTGCGAAGTTTGTAAGCGACAGACATTTTGGAATTGGCTCTGATGGATTAATCCTGATCAAGCCATCTGATATTGCAGACTGCGAGATGGATATGTACAACCTGGATGGTTCCCAGGGTGCTATGTGCGGCAATGGCATCCGCTGTGTAGCCAAGTATGCTTACGATTACGGCATTGTAAACAAGACCAGTATCAGCGTAGCGACCAAAAGCGGCGTGAAATATCTGGATCTTTCTATCCGTGACGGAAAAGTCAGTATGGTAAAGGTCAATATGGGCGCCCCTATTCTTCGGCTTCTCTGATTCCAGTTGTATCTGAGTCTGAGCAGGTCGTAAATGCCCCTATTGAAGTAGACGGACAGATTTATCACTTTACAGCTGTTTCCATGGGAAATCCTCACGCCATCGTATACATGGATGACGTAGACGGGCTGGAAATCGAAAAGATCGGTCCATCTTTTTGAAAACCATATAAATTTCCCTGACCGCGTCAATACCGAATTCGTAAAAGTCATCGACCGACACACTGTCCAGATGAGAGTCTGGGAGCGCGGTTCCGGTGAGACTCTGGCTTGTGGAACAGGTGCCTGCGCAGTTGCAGTTGCTTCTATTTTGAACGGGCTGGTTGACCGTGATCAGCCGGTTACCGTGAAGCTTCTTGGTGGCGACCTTAATATTTTCTGGGACGAAAATGACGATCAGGTTTATATGACTGGTCCGGCTACTACTGTATTTGATGGGGAAATTGATCTGGCATTTCTTGGCGGATGACTCAATAAAAAGGCCCTTGCGACTGTAGGCATTTTGTAATGCTTACACCGCAAAGGCCATTATTCTTTCTACAATAAATACTGCACCACAGGCAAGAAGCGCCACAGTCAGCAGACTCTTCTCTTTGTATGCTGCAATCAGCGCCACTACAAATCCCACTACAGCAGAAATTACACTTGCCGTTGCCGACAAAATCGCCGGAAACGTCATAGCTGCCAGACAGGCATAGGGGCACATAAAACAGAAATGATTTTATAAAAGGATTGGTAATCTCCTTCTTCGCCAGTGCCAATGGCAGCATTCGTATCAAATATGTAACTCCTGCCATAACCAGGATATAAATATAAACATCAGGCTTCATGAGCTTCCTCCTTGGCATTCTCTTCTTCCACCGGGCAAAGCCATGCTGCCAGTCCGGCTACCAGAATTGTAGTAATAATAATCACAAATCCGGATGAGACTTTCGATAATACAGGAACCCAGGCAAATAATGCGCTCACTGCCATTGCTCCAAGAACAACCAGAAGCACTGCTTTGTTTTTTCTTGGATGGCGGAATAATGACAGCCAAAAACATTCCATAAATGGCAACTCCAAGTGCACTCATAATAAAATTAGGAAGAATACTTCCTGAAATAGCTCCAAGCAGGGTTCCAATGGTCCATCCCGGGATTGCTACACTCATTACACCATAATTATAAAACGCACTGACTTTCCCCGGTTTACTGGCACTGACTCCGAATATCTCATCTGTTACGCCAAATGCAACTCCGTAACGATGCCCCCAAGTTTCATCACGTCTTAGCTTCTGTGAAAGGGAAAACGACATCAGACAGTATCTCAGATTGATAATCAGCTGAGTAAGTGCCATTTCCCATAAGGAACCTCCTGCTATGATAATATCAAGACCTGCAAATTGTCCCGCTGACGTAAGATTCGTCAAAGAAATCAAGACCGCCTGCCAGATAGACAGTCCGCCCTGCACCGCCATCATACCAAACGTAAAGGAAACAGCCAGATACCCCAGGGCAATGGGGATTCCATCTGTAATTCCTTGTTTAAAGCTCTCTTTTTCATGAGAGATTTCCTCCGGTTTCTTCTGTAGTCACGCAAAGAGCCTGGGAAACAGTTTTGGCCTCCCAGGCTCTCTCATTGTAGCACTTTACACTAATAAATTCAACTATTATCCCTTGTATTTCTCACTTTCTCTCTACAATCTTGTAATAAACCTTCGCTGTCAGCCCATAAATCACGCCATAAACCAAAGCAAACACCAATAATGTCACCACCGTGCATCTGGCAAACAAACAAACTGCTGTTTGTCATGCTAAACAGCGCCAGCAGTCTCTTTACCATAGGAAATGCCATAGCAATATGCAGTGCTGCCATTCCAAGAGGAAGGAAAAAAATACCATAAGGATCTGTCTGTGAATGGAAGATTTCACCTCTTTATGAGTCATGCCGACCTTCTGCATGATCTCAAAGCGCTCCTTATCCTCATAGCCCTCTGAAACCTGCTTGTAGTAAATGATCATGGCCGCCCCCATCAGAACAGCAGTCCAAGGAAAATTCCAAGGAACAAAATTCCACCGAACATACTGTAAAAACTGTTATACAGATCCTGTTTTATAGTATTGTAGTTCATTCCCACTTCTATAGTTCCAGCTGCTTTTTTCGGAATCCAGAAGCTCCGTTGCAAGATCGCTTACTTTGGTGGCAGATGCATATTTTTCTTCTTCACTTCCAGACAGATACACATCCGTTTCCAGTTCCATCAGAGACATTGCACTTTGATAAACTTTCTCCTGCTGCAAAAACAAAGCAAAAAAAGTCTTCGTCATTTACAACCAGCTTCAAAGAATCCATAGAAGAAAAAAATTATCCCCCACATACTGGTAATTTTTCAGCCATTCTTTCACCTGGTAAATCTTGTTATGAACCTCCAGAGTCTCACCGTCTGTTTTTCCATTGTGGTAAGCAAGAACTTCACCTGGCGCAAAGGGAAATCTCTTCTCCCGTAACCCTGGCATACTCTTCCTGTGGAACCACGGTAAGGGTTTCCAATGAGGCTGGCATTGCCATAAGGGAACTCCCATCAACATTTGCAAATTTCCAGCTCCCATCTTCGCTTCCCACAAGCGTAGATGAAAAAGCAATTTCGGTGTTAATTTTCTCATAAGAAACCTGGTTTTCAATTTTTTTCCCAGTAATTTCTCTCTCATTTTTTCCAGATCTTCATAAGAATTTCCCCGGTACAGCACATTCACATCCGCCGGACAGCGTTTGTTCATAATATCATCCAGTCCGGAATTCAGGCACACCGTAGAAGAGATCATCAGAAGTACGCCTGTGCTCAGAATGCAGATACTTGCAAGTCCAACTGCATTTTGTTTCATGCGGTACAGCATACCGGAAACAGCAGTAAAATTCTTGGTTTTATAATAAAATTTCTTATTCCAGCGCAGGACTTTGAGCACCACAATGCTTCCTGCTGTAAAAAGAAGATACGTTCCTGCCATTACCAGAACCACTGCCACAAAGAACAGCGCCAGCGCCGAAAGAGGTGACTCTGTGGTAATGGCAATATAATATCCGATAAACAGACAGATAAAACCAGCAACCGCCATCAGCCATTTTGCTTTTGGTTCCTTTTCCCCTGCATTTTGTGCCTGAAGAAGCTGAATCGGGTTTGTTTTGTAAACCTTCCTGATATTTACCAGAAGGATCAAAACAAAAATAGCTCCAAACACTTCCAGGCATATTCTGATTGCCGGAACGCTGACTTCGAACCCAAAGGACGCCGGAACCTTGATCAGTTTCAAGAGCAGCAGAAGCGCCAGCTTGCTTCCCAGAATTCCCACAAAGATTCCGCCAACAAAACTGATCAAGGCACTAAACAGATTCTCCAGCATCATAACCCTGCTGATATGCTTCTTTTCCAAACCGAGAATGTTGTAAAGTCCCAGTTCCTTTTGTCTTCTTTTCATGAGGAAACTGTTGCTGTACAACAGGAAAATAAAGGAGAAAATAACAATAACGCCAACTCCCATAGTCGTGATCATCAACACGTCACCACTGTGACAGATCGTTTTCATTCCTGCATTATGATTGATAAAAAGCATCATATACAGCATTGCCACATTGAACAGACACGCCAGAATATAGGGCACATAGATCTGTTTGTTTTTTCGGATGTTTACAACTGCCAGCCTGGCAAAAAATCCCTTACGCATGATACTCACCGCCCGTCATCAAAATGGTTAAGGTATCGGAAATCATCTGATACATCTCCTCTTTTGTTTTCTCGCCGCGATAGATCTGGTGGAAAACTTCACCATCTTTTATGAACAGAACCCTGGATGCCCGGCTAGCTGCCTGGGCGCTGTGAGTAACCATGAGAATGGTCTGTCCCTGTCTGTTTATCTCTCCGAAAACGTCCAGAAGAGCATTTGCAGCCTTGGAATCGAGAGCCCCTGTGGGTTCATCCGCAAGGACCAGGCGCGGCTGTGTAATCAGAGCCCTGGCAACTGCACATCTTTGTTTCTGTCCTCCAGAGACCTCATAAGGATATTTTTCCAGCAGTTCATAAATATGAAGAGCCTGTGCAATAGGGCGGATTTTCTGCCCCATTTCCCGGTAATCTTCACCAGCCCAGCACCAGCGGCAGATAAATATTATCCCTCAGGCTGAAGGTATCAAGAAGATTAAAATCCTGGAACACAAAGCCCAGATTTTTTTTCTTCGAAATGTAGAAATCTCCTTATCAGAAAGGTGTCCCAGGCTTTTCCATCCAGAAGTACGTCTCCGGAAGTAGGTTTATCCAGTGTTGCAAGAATATTCAGAAGTGTAGTTTTTCCGGAACCGCTTTCTCCCATAATTGCAACAAATTCACCTTTTCCACAGAAAAATTCACATTGTTCAATGCCTGCACCTTATTTCCGCCAAAACGAGTGGTATATATTTTTTTTTTCAGATTTGTAACTTCAAGTAATGACATTTTTTTACTCCTCTCCTTTATCAATGAGCTTTCATTCATACGCTTCCTTGCAAAAACAGTATACTTAAAAAAAGTCACTTGCTGCCATCGAATCAGATTACAAAATGCAGGCAGAATCTTACAATGTTGTAAAGGTTGTCACATAAAGTTTGCAAGAAAAAAAAATTTCATCTGGCAAAAACTCTTTATGATATAGAAGATTTGGTCAGTATTTTTTGCAATATAAAAAGGCCGCTGACATATACGACCTTTTTTATATTATAATCCCCTATTGGGCATATATCTTCTCTGGCGTCATTCCGGCAGCCAATGTAAGATAATACACCGCGTCCGCCGCCACACACACTACGTTTTCCTCATGCATAAACTCCGTGATTTCCGAATCAAAAAGCATGTTTGCCTGTGCTTCAAATTCCTCATCCTTATCCCAGAACAAAACTGCAATATTCAAAAGGAAATACCGGAAGCACATACCCCCCATCTCCCCTGAGGAAGCAAAGTTCCCCAAAGAGCCTCACAGGCTTTTCTTAATTCTTCTGTTTTCCCGGCGAAAAGCTCCTGCAGCCTAAAAATAATCGTCCTTCTGTAAGCAGCCTCAAAAGGATACACTCTCTTCACCTGGCGAAAAGCCACCAGATTGCCGATGCCACAGGATGAGCTGCTGAATAGTAAAACGTATTATAAATATTCATCACCGTATCAAATCCAGGGCTTTTCCCATCTTCTGTAATGAATCCGTTTTTTTCGGTCAATTCGAAATCTTTTTGAAAAGTAGATGATATAAAAAAACTCCTCATCAGCTTCCAGCTGAAATTTGCGAATCAGTTCCTCCCTGATCCATTTCCAGGAATTTCAATCTCCAGTTCTCGATTACCTGGTCATAATTAGACTGCCTGTTTTCTGGCATAATACATTCTCCTCTTATCCGCTATTTACCTTTAGCTATGCCATATAACTTGAAAGCTTCCTGTTTCAAGTATTTTTACCAGACTGCTCCACTTCATCGGAGTTCCAGTTTTGCGCAGTCTGTGCTTCCCCTGTGAAT